>Ga0224508_10001014_pt1 | contig 25733 bp, 29 predicted proteins | sample SF_Jan12_sed_USG_4_FD_170157 | JGI IMG/M metagenome (GOLD analysis project Ga0224508, IMG submission 170157) | Sediment microbial communities from San Francisco Bay, California, United States - SF_Jan12_sed_USGS_21 | ecosystem: Environmental > Aquatic > Marine > Sediment | place: USA... | reverse complement strand
TTCTTCGGCGGCGAAGGCGGCAGCGGCGTGCTGCTCGCGCGGGGCGAGAACGGCAATTGGAGTTATCCCGCCTTCTATACCCTGGGCGCGGCCAGCTTCGGCATCCAGATCGGCGGCCAATCCTCCGAGGTCATGCTGCTGATCATGACCAACAAGGGCATCAGCTCGGTGGTAAACAACGAGGTGAAGCTGGGCGCCGATATCAGCGTCGCGGCGGGGCCGATCGGTGTGGGTGCGGAAGCTGCGACAACGACGAATCTCGGCGCCGACATTTACAGCTTCTCGCGCAATCAAGGCGCCTATTTCGGCGCAAGCTTCGAAGGTGCCATCATCCATCCGCGCCAGGAATGGAATACGGAATTTTACAAGACGGGCCTGGCAAAGCCGCAGGCGATCATTTTCGACGGCAAGTTCGCCAACGCCAAGGCCAACAGCCTGCGTGAAGCCCTGGCGAATCTAAAGTAGCGGCCGGCCGCCGCCATCGCCGGCCCCGTCCGTGACGGCCGATATGGGAGTCTCGCCAGCCCGGGCCCCCATCTTCGATGCGTATATCATGGTCGATTGGAGCGCGGCGGCCGTGCCACGGCGCGGCAAGGACAGCATCTGGTATTCCGTGCTGGCGCGCCGAAATGGCAGGCTACGCCGCCTTGTCCTGGAGAACCCGCCAACGCGCGCCCAAGCGGAAGCCGATTTGACGCACCGCCTCGCCGCGCTGCAACGGCGCGGCGACCGCGTTCTTGTCGGTTTCGATTTTCCCTTCGGCTATCCATCCGGAACCGCGGCCCGGCTCGGCATCACGGGTCTGCCCTGGCGGCATTTTTGGCAGGAGCTGGACGATAGCATCGAGGACGGGCCGGACAACCGGAACAACCGGTTCGATGTCGCCGAAGCGCTGAACCGGCGCCTCACGGGCGAGGCGTTTCCGTTCTGGGGGGATGTGCGGGAAGACGGCCGGCCCTATTTGCGCCGCCGGGACCGCCGCGCCCATGGCCGGGACGACCTCGCGGAACGCCGACTCTGCGAATTGCGTATCCGCTCGACACAGCCGGTATGGAAACTGGCCGGCGCCGGTAGTGTCGGCAGCCAAAGCCTGATGGGAATACCCCGGGTGTGGCGCATCCGGCGCGACCCGCGGCTGGCGAATGCCTGCCATATCTGGCCCTTCGAAACCGGCTTGCGCTACGATCCCCGGCCGCAGATCCAGCTCGCTGAGGTGTACCCGTCCCTGGTCCCGGCGCCTCCGCTGAAGGGCAAGCCGAAAGACGCGGCGCAAGTCGTTGCGATCGCGCGCCACTTCGCCGTGCTCGACGATGCCGGCGACCTGCAAGCGTTGTTCGCCGGCGACCCCGCGCTGACGCCCCTTGAGCGCCGCTGTATCGAGTCGGAGGAGGCGTGGATTTTGGGGGTTCCCTGAGCAATTCCACTCTTGACAAGAATCGGCAATCGACGGAATACACCGCCATGAGAGATTTTCGAGACCTCGGCGCATTGCATGCCGCGCATGACCTCGTCGTCGAGATTCACGACATCAGCCAGTCCTTTCCCAGCGACGACTCATTTGGCGTGACCCGGGCGATTGCCCGGTCCGCATTGGCGATTCCGCGGAGTATCGCCCATGGCTGCGGCCAGGATGGCGATGTGGGGCTGTCCAACGCCCTGGAAAACGCCGCCGGGTATACCTGTGAACTCGAATATCTAGTGTTGCTGGCGGGCGAGCTCGGGTTGATGGATGAAGAGACCATCGAGGAATTGGCCTCGACGCTCGTCGGCTTCAAGAAACAGCTTGAAGAAGACCTCGCGGATTTATGACCGGGATTGCCAAGATCGCGCCGGACGCCGGCGCGCGGCGACCGTGAGAACGGCAGGCCCATGCCCGACTGGCTCACGATTCATATAATAGGATTGATCCTGGTCGCCGCCGTGTTCGGCGGCATGCTGTTCTTCGCCGCCCTGTTCACGCCGCTGGTTTTCCGCAAACTTCCCCGGGACACCGCGGCCGCCTTCTTGCGCGACGTGTTTCCCGCCTATTACCGGGTAATGGGAATCGCCAGCTTGGTCGCGGCCCTGCCGCTCGGTCTGGCGCAGGGCTACAAGCCGGAAGTGGCGATGATGGTCGCCGTCGCGGCCGGATTCGTCATCGCCAACACGGTGATCCGGCCGCGCATCGAGCGGGCGCGGGAAGATGGGCGCGACGCCCGGTTCAAGACCCTGCATCGAACCAGCGTGATCTTGAACCTGTGCCAATTCGTGCTGGTGACGATTGTCCTGATTCGGTTGGCGCAATAAAGCGGGGACATCGTCTATGATCACCTCCAAGCCCCGAATCAAAGATCGGCGCGGCGGCGCGAAAACATCATCGGCGGTCATGACGAAATCGGACGACACGGCATCGGCGACGCCTTTCTGGAAAGCCAAGCGTCTGGATCAAATGACGCCGCAGGAGTGGGAGTCGCTGTGCGACGGCTGCGGTCAATGCTGCCTGCATAAGATCGAGAACGAGGACTCCGGGGACATCGCTCTCACCAACGTCGCCTGCCGCTATCTCGAGTTGGGCCAATGCCGGTGCGGCGACTATGACAATCGTCATCGCAACGTGCCGGACTGCATATCGCTGACGCCGGACGTGGTGCCGAAATTGCGGTGGCTGCCCACCACCTGCGCCTACCGGCTGATCGCCAAGGGACAGGACCTGTACTGGTGGCACCCGCTGGTGTCGGGCGACCCCGAGACCGTGCACCAAGCGAAGATTTCGGTGCGGGATCAGGCGGTATCCGAGGATGAGGTGGAGGACCTGGAAGACCATGTCCAGGCCTGGCTCGACGCCGGCGTGGACCCTTTTGCAAAAAAACCGAAGCCGGGGCGCGGCCGGTGAACCGCGACCTCGACCTTGTGCTGCGGGGACGGCCCCTTTCGGTGCCGCTGCGGCGTGACCGGCGCGCGCGGCGGATCACCATTCACATCGATGTCGCGATCGGCGGCGCCCGCGTGACGATGCCGGTCGGCGCCACCACCGCCGAGGCGGAAAGGGCCCTGCGCGATCATGGCGACTGGCTGCTACGACGGCTCGACGCGCTGCCGGCACGGGTGCCTTTTTCGGAAGGCGCGGTTGTTCCGTATTGCGGCGTGCCCCACCGGATCGTCCATGGCGGCGCGGGCCGCGGCGTTGTCGAACGGAGCGGCGGCGACATTCGCGTCTTCGGCAGCCCGGAGCACTTACCGCGCCGGCTCCGCGACTGGCTCAAGATGGAGGCCCGCAAGGCGATATCACCGCGGTCGCTTGAAAAAGCGGCGCGTATCGACCGGCAAATCCGTCATATCTCCATTCGCGATCAGCGCAGCCGCTGGGGCAGTTGTTCGGCGGAGCGGCGCCTATCGTTCAATTGGCGCCTTATTCTCGCGCCCGATCCGGTGCTGGATTATGTGGTCGGCCACGAGGTTGCCCATATGGTCGAGATGAACCACTCGAAGAATTTTTGGCGGACGGTCGATCAGCTTACCGCGCACGCCCGCTTCGGCCGCCGGTGGCTCAAGGCGGAAGGCAATGGGCTCTATCGCTACGGCTGAGTCCGGCCGCTGACCGGAAATGCGGAATTTATGCCGGGCAACGCGGTGACCGGCGAATTGCGCAAAGCATCCCGCATAAAATCCCGCCACAGCGTGGCGGCGAGCGTACCGCCGCTGACTCTTTTCATCGGTGTAAAATCATCATTGCCGAACCATGCGCCCGCCACCAGGTCGGGCGTATAGCCGATAAACCAGGCGTCCCGATTGCCTTGGCTTGTCCCGGTCTTGCCCGCGACCGGCCGGTTCAGGCGCGCCGCCTTGCCCGTGCCCCAACGCACAACCGCGGTAAACAAGTCGTTCAAATCGTGGACATGGCGTTTTTCCAGCACACGGCCGGGCCCGCCGCCGCGCCGGCCGAACAGCACCCGCCCGGAACCGTCGCGTATTTCCTGGATGCCGAAGGGCCACGCGCCGAATCCGCCGTTCGAGACCGTCGCATAGGCGCCGACCAACTCCAGCAAGGTGACCTCATGGGCGCCGAGGGCGAGCGAAGGGTCGGGCCGCAGGCGCGCGGTGATCCCCAGCCGTCGCGCCGCCTTGATGACGCGGCCGCGCCCGGCTTTTTCCGCCAGTGCGACAGCGACGGAATTTGACGACCGCGCCGCGCCTTCCCGGAATGTCACATCGCCGCGATGGACCCGGCCCGCATTGCGCGGTGTCCATCCATTGACCGTGATCGGCCGGTCCTTGACCGTGTCGCCGGGCCGCAATCCAGCCTCCAGCGCCGCCAGATAGACGAACAGCTTGAAGGCGGAACCCGGTTGGCGCGATGCCCGGGTTGCGCGGTTGTACTGGCTTTCACCGTAGCTGCGGCCGCCGACCATGGCGCGCACCGCGCCGTCCGGGGTCATGGCGACGAAGGCGGCCTGCGAGACGTGACGATCCTCGTGCTTATCCAGAATTCGCGCCGTATGGCGTTGCGCAAACTTTTGCAATCGCGGATCGAGGGTCGTCCGGATCGTCAGGTCGCCGCCGGTGAATCCCACATAGTCGTCGACTCGGTCCAACACCCAATCGGTAAAGTATCGGGCGCCGACGGCGAAGGATCGGTTTGGCGCAGCGTCGACACGCGTTCGGCGGGCGCGGCGGCGATCGGCCGAATCGATCCAGCCCGCCTTGGCCATGCGGGCGAGCACCAGGTTCGCGCGGGCGGCGGCGCGTTTCGGATCGGCAACCGGATTGTCGCGCGACGGCGCCTTGACCAACCCCGCCAGCACCGCCGCCTGGAAAAGGGTCACTGTCGCCGCCGGCCGGTTGAAGTAGCGCCGCGCCGCGGCGTCGATGCCGTAGGCGCCGCCGCCGAAATAGACCCGGTTGAGGTAGATACTGAGGATTTGATCCTTGCTGAATCGCTGTTCCAGCCAAATCGCCAGCAGCGTTTCCGGATTTTTCGACGGATCGTTCGCGCCCGCGTGAGAAACAGGTTCTTTGCCAGTTGCTGGGTGATCGTGCTGCCGCCTTCGCGCACGGCGCCCGCCGAGAGGTTCCGGAACGCGGCGCGCAGGATGCCGAACACGTCGACGCCGGGGTGGCTGTAGAACCGCGTATCCTCGATCGCAAGAAATGCCCGCGGCAAATAGGGCGGCAGCTTCCGAACTTCGACCGACTGCCCATGCACTTGGCCATAGCGCGCCAAAACCGATCCGTCCGCCGCTTCGACGGTCAACACCGGCTTGCGGATGCCCGCCCGGTCGAGCCGCGCAATATCCGGCAAATCATAGGCGTACCACGCGACGACGCCGGCGACCGCCACCGCAAGCCAAACGGCCGTGCTCATCGAAAACCAGATCAGACGGGAGACGCGCCCGCCCGATTGCCGGGCGCGACGGTTTGGTTTTGATCCCGGCCCCTTGCGGGGCGGGGCGCGCCGGCGGGGCTTTTGCTGGGGTCCTGAATGGCGGGCCATGCTGCCCCATATAGTAATTTTCGGCCGAAGGGAACCGCGATCCTTGCACGATTATCGGGAAATTTCGAATAACGTACTGAATTTTAACGGTCAATTTGGTCACTTTGATCTAAAATTTGATTGTTCCTAAATATCCCCTAGCTTACTGTCACACTGTCTTTAATTGCGGTGGCGCTAGGATCAGTTGATTAAAGATGATAATTGCACGCCCTTACACTGAAGCTCTCGAACGGCTGAAATCCATGGGTCTTCGGCCAACCCGGCAACGGATGGCCCTTGCACGGATTTTGTTCGAAGCCGGCGACCGGCATATCACCGCCGAGCAACTCCATACGGAGTCTCAGGCCGCGAATGTGCGAGTCTCCCTGGCGACGATTTACAATACGCTGCACCAATTCACCGAAGTCGGCCTGCTGAACGAGGTGGTCGTCGAACCCGGCCGTTCGTATTTCGACACGAATGTGTCCAATCATCATCATTTCTATAATGAGGAAACGGGCGAATTGGTGGATATCAGAGCGGAATCCATCCGTCTTGATGCCTTGCCCGAATCGCCAGAAGGAACCGATGTGCGTCGGGTCGATGTGATAATCCGAGTCCGGTCCGCCGGTTAATACAGCCATCCGGCAAAAATTTTCCCAAAACCATTATTTTTTAATTTAGAATCATTCTAAAATGTTGACTCGTGGGCAACGGTGCGCAATATAGTTAACATGCGGCCGGACTCCGGGACGGCCGCGCCGACGGGTGGTATTCGGCATTGATTGGGCAATGAAAGCAGGAGGGGCACATGTCCTTGAAAGACAGCAAGACAGAGAAGAATTTGAAAGACGCCTTCGCGGGGGAGAGCCAGGCAAACCGCCGGTATCTTTACTTTGCACAAAAGGCGGACATCGAAGGCTACAACGACGTGGCGGCTGTGTTCCGATCGACCGCGGAAGGCGAAACGGGCCATGCGCACGGCCATCTCGAATTCCTCGAGGAAGTCGGCGATCCGGCCACCGGCGAGCCGATCGGCGAAACCTCACTGAACTTGAAAGCGGCGATCGCGGGCGAAACCCACGAATACACCGACATGTATCCGGGCATGGCTCGAACGGCGCGCGAAGAAGGTTTCGACGAAATTGCCGATTGGTTTGAAACGCTGGCCAAGGCTGAGAAGAGCCACGCCGGACGTTTCACGAAGGCATTGAACGACATTTAATCGGCACGAGCCGAAGCGATTGCCGACAAGCCCTCCGGGGCTTGTCGGCAGCGAATCAGGGGATTGCATCAATGAGCGAAGGCAGCCTGGAGGCGCCCGTACGGCATCCTATTGCCTGGCGGGATGATGCCTTTTACGACGAGACCGAACTCGACGCCGAGCTGCGCCGTGTGTTCGACATCTGTCACGGCTGCCGGCGCTGCTTCAATTTGTGTGACAGTTTCCCCCGGCTGTTCGACCTGATCGACGACTCGGAAAGCGGCGAACTCGACACCGTCGACAGCAAGGATTTCACGCCAGTCGTCGATGCCTGCACCTTGTGCGACATGTGCTTCATGACGAAATGCCCGTATGTCCCGCCGCATGAATTCAATCTCGATTTCCCGCACCTGATGCTGCGCTACCGCGCGATCGAACAGCGCAAGGGCAAGCGCGGCTTCGCCGAGACGCAGCTGACAAAGACCGACCGCAACGGCAAGCTCGCCGGGCTGGCGGCGCCGTTGGCGAATTGGGCGAACCGAGAAGGCAATGGGCTGACACGGCCCGTGCTGCAAGCGGTCGCCGGTGTCCACAAAGACGCCGCCCTGCCTCAATTTCACGGCCGGACCATGGTCGCGGCCGCCGCGCGCGACTCCGCCGCCGTTAACCGGGACGCGCCGGCCCATGGCCGCAAGGCGGTGCTCTACGCAACCTGCTTCGGCAATTACAACAACCCCGAAATCGGGCTCGCCACGCGGGCCGTGCTGGCCCGCAACGGCGTTGATACCGAAGTCGTCCACCCGCGCTGCTGTGGCATGCCGCAGCTCGAACACGGCGATATCGGCGCCGTCGCCGAGGCCGCGCGCGACGTCGCCGCGGCGCTGCTGCCCTGGGTGGACAAGGGCTATGACGTGGTCGCCATGGTGCCGAGTTGCGCGCTGATGCTGAAATTCGAATGGCCGCTGATCCTGCCCGAGGACGCCGAAATCAAACGGCTCGCCGCAGCGACCCGCGATGTCGCGGAATACGTGGTGGATATCGCCAAGACCGAAGGGCTGGCCGATGGGCTGTCACCGCTGGACGGCGGCGTAACGATGCATCTGGCCTGCCATGCGCGGGCCCAGAACATGGGCGCCAAGGCGGCGGAAATGCTGCGGTTGCTGCCGGATGCGGATGTCGCGGTGGTCGAACGCTGCTCCGGCCACGGCGGTTCCTGGGGCGTGATGAAGGATAATTTCGAAACCGCCCTCAAAGTCGGCAAACCGGTGGCGCGCCAGGCCGCCCGAAACGCCAAACGCTACGTCGCGTCCGAATGTCCGCTCGCCGGCATGCATATCGGCCAGGGGATCGACCGGCTCGACGGCGACACGCCGCCGATCGAGACGATTGCCCATCCAATTCTTCTGTTTGCCCGGGCGTACGGCTTTGATTTTTGAGCCTGCCGGACAAGATGCTGGGAGACACGCCATGGCGCCACGAACCGAAATCACCCGAGAAGACATCCTGCCGATGGAGACCTTCGCCGGTCTCCGCCGGGCGAAGCGGGAGGAACTCGTCCGCATAAAGCGCGACCGGCGGGTCGAAATCGGCCCGGTGGCCACATGCTATTTCGAAAATTTCGACACCATGTGGTGGCAAATTCACGAGATGCTGTTTATCGAAAAAGGCGGCGATGCGCAGATCGCCGACGAGCTGGCGGCTTTTAACCCGCTCATCCCGAAGGGCCGCGAACTCGTCTGTACGGTCATGTTCGAGATCGACGACCCGGACCGGCGCGCAACGTTTCTGTCCAAGCTCGGCGGGGTCGAGGAGACCATGTTTCTGGAATTCGCGGACGAGACGGTCGCCGGCGTGCCGGAAGCCGATGTCGACCGCACCAACGCGGACGGCAAGGCGTCGTCGGTGCAGTTCATCCATTTTCCCTTTACCGATGCGCAGGCCGAAAGTTTCGCCAGTGCCGACACCCGCGTCATCCTCGGATTCAATCACCCGAGCTACAGCCACATGGTGGTGCTTCCCGATGCGGTGCGGTCCGCATTGGCGGGCGATTTCAGCTAGCGCAAATCCCGAGCGAACCGAAACGGGTCGTGACGACGTATTTGCGTATAAATCAAGAGATAGACCATTCCACTTGAGTTTATTTGAATAAGAAAGGGTCTAGGCCCGCCCGTTTAATCCAGCCGCTGTCAGCGCAATTTTTCGTCCGGATACAGGCCCCATACGCCGGCGCGGCGGATCCAGCCTTCGTATCCCTTGGCATCGACCTCGCACCATTTGCGTTCGCAGCGCGTGATGCGGACGACCAGCCCCGGTGCCAGCCGCGCCACGGCCGGCGCATCCTTCTGCGGCGTGCGCCGCATGGTCTGCCCCTTGCCGGTCAGGATCAGGCTTCGTTTGGAAGACAGCATCGCGCGGTGAACCCAACCTTCGGCCCCTTCCCAATCGCGGATTTTCCGCCATGTGTCATATTGGGCGATGATCTGAACCGGCATGCTGCGGCTGACGAATTTCCATTTTACCGGATAGCGAACGCCCGGACCGGCCCGCACATTGACGTCGTTCGCGCGCAGCGACGCGAACCGGACGCCGGCGTCCGACTTTGCGACCTGTTTGCTCGCACCCTGGGCGGCGGCGCTCATGAATACGGCGGCGACCGCGATAAATCCGCAGTGCAACAGACGCAATCGAGCCATATCCCCCCCGGGTTTACTTTGCAGCACGGTTGTTTCCAACGCCTCAGGAATAAGTCCGATGCCCGCCCCCGGTCAAGCGTCCGTTGTGCCAGACTGGACAAGCCGCGCGCCGACTGCATAAATCGCAGTCCGCCCGACCCCATAGCCGCACAAGCGCAACCGGAACACCGTGCCAAATAAACCTGTCGTCGTCGTCACGCGCAAGCTGCCGGACCCCATCGAAACCCGGATGATGGAGTTGTTCGATATGCGGCTCAATCCTGAAGACCGTCCGCTCGGGCAGGCGGAGTTGATTGCGGCCGCGCAGTCGGCCGACGTTCTGGTCCCGACGGTCACCGACCGGATCGACCGGCCGATCATCGAGACCGCGGGCGACCGCCTTAAATTGATCGCCTCGTTCAGCACCGGCGTCGACCATATCGACCTGACGGCGGCAACCGAGCGCAACATCATGGTCACCAACACGCCCGGCGTGCTGACCGAAGACACCGCCGATATGACGATGGCGCTGATCCTGGCGACGCCGCGCCGGCTCACCGAAGGCGAACGCGTGTTGCGCGGCGGCGATTGGCCGGGCTGGAGTCCCACATGGATGCTCGGCCACCGGATCTCCGGCAAGCGGCTCGGCATCATCGGCATGGGCCGCATCGGTCGGGCGGTGGCGCAGCGGGCGCATGGCTTCGGCCTGTCGGTTCACTATCACAACCGCCGCCGGGTGCATGCGGACGTGGAAGCGGAGTTGGAGGCGACCTACTGGGAGAGCCTCGATCAAATGCTGGCGCATATGGACATCATCTCGGTGAACTGTCCGCACACGCCGGCGACCTATCACCTGCTGTCGGCCCGGCGGCTCCGGCTGCTGAAGCCGCACGCCTACATCGTCAACACCAGCCGCGGCGAAGTGATCGATGAGTCGGTGCTGGCGCAGATGCTCGAGGCGGGAGCGATCGCCGGGGCCGGGCTCGACGTCTTCGAGCGCGAACCGGCGGTGAACCCGAAGCTCCTGCGGCTCGATAACGTCGTGCTGCTGCCGCATATGAGCTCGGCCACCATCGAAGGCCGCCAGGAGATGGGCGAAAAGGTGATCATCAACATCCGCACCTTCGCCGACGGCCACAAGCCGCCCGACCGGGTGCTGGTCAGCGAATATTGAGGCTCGGTTTGCATTACCATCCGGGACGCAATGCGGGCCTGCGTCCCGATCCGAAACGGCTGAGCATCATTGGTTGTTAGAAAAATGCGGTCATTCCCGCGAAATCGGGAATCCATCTAAATCAGTGCGCCTGGACTCCGGCTCGGCGCGTTGCGCCGTCCGGAATGACATCCGTTCTCTTGTCCCAGAAGCTTCTGGTCGGCTTAGTCGGCAACCGAAGCCTCTTGCACAACCAGCCCGGTGATCGTCGGCGCGTCGCCGCACAGGGCGCAGCCGGGATCGCGCTTCACGGTGAGTGAACGAAAGCCCGCGCCCAAACCGTCATAGAGCATCAGCCGGCCCGACAATCCGTCGCCCAGGCCGAGCAGCTCCTTCAACACTTCGGTCGCCTGCAAGGTGCCCACCACGCCGGCCACCGCGCCGAAGATGCCGGCCTGATCGCAGCGCGCCACCAGATCCGGGCGCGGCGGGCTGGGAAACAGGCAGCGATAGCACGGCCGGTTCTCCCCCTCCTCCCAGGCGCGAAAGGTGGAAAGCTGGCCTTCGAAGCGCAGCAGCGCGCCCGACACCAGCGGGCGATGGGCGAAATAACACGCGTCGTTGAGCAGATAGCGCGTCGTGAAATTGTCGCTGCCGTCGACCACCAGATCGTAGGCCCCGATCAGCGCCAGCGCGTTCTCCGTGGTCAGCCGCTCGCGATAGCTCACCACGGTCACCTCGGGATTGATATCCTCGAGGCGCTCCATGGCGCTCGCCACCTTGGCCTCGCCGACATTTTCCGTCCCGTGGACGATCTGGCGCTGCAGATTGGACAGGTCGACCACGTCGAAATCGACGACGCCGAGCGTGCCGACGCCGGCGGCGGCAAGATACATCAGCACCGGGGAACCGAGCCCGCCGGCACCGACCACCAAAACCCGCGATTGCAGCAGGCGTTCCTGGCCCTCCTCGCCGACCTCGTCCAGCACGATGTGGCGCGCATACCGTTCCAATTGGGCATCATCGATCGTCATGGCAAACCCTTGTCTAAGCGGTCGAACAACGGCGTGGACAGGTAGCGTTCGGCAAAGGACGGTACGATCACCACGATGCGTTTTCCAGCCATGCCGGGCCGGGCGCCGACTTCAAGCGCGGCCGAGAGCGCGGCACCCGAGGAAATGCCCGCCGGCAGCCCTTCGAGCCGCGCCGCGTGGCGCGACATTGCGAAAGCGGATTCATTTGCCACGGTCAGCACCTCATCGATCAATTCCGCCCGTAGGACCGACGGCACGAAGCCGGCGCCGATCCCTTCTATCATATGGGTGCCCGGCCGGCCGCCGGACAGGACCGCGCTGTCCTCCGGTTCGACCGCGATCATGCGAAAGTCCGGATTGCGCGCTTTCAGGATTTCGGCGCAGCCGGTCAAGGTGCCGCCGGTGCCGACGCTGGCCACCATCGCATCGATGTCGCCGCCGCAATCGTGCCAGATTTCCTCGGCCGTGGTGCGCGCATGGATCGCCGGATTCGCCGGGTTGTGGAACTGCTGCGGCATCACCGCATCGGGCAATTCCGACACCAACGCTTCGGCCCGGCGAATCGCGCCCTGCATGCCGTCGCGGGTCGGCGTCAATTCCAGTTCGGCGCCGAGGAACGCCATCATCTTGCGCCGCTCGGTCGACTGCGATTCGGGCATGGTGAGGATCAGCCGGTAGCCCTTGGCGGCGCAGGCGAAGGCCAGCGCAATCCCGGTATTGCCCGACGTCGGCTCGACGATCACCGTTTCGGGCCCGATCCGTCCCGCCTGCTCCAGCGCCTCGATCATTGCGACGCCGATGCGGTCCTTGACCGACCCCAGCGGGTTGAAGAATTCCAGCTTGGCGACGATCTCCGCATCGACCCCCGCATCGGCCGTAAGCCGCGACAATCGCACCAGCGGGGTCGCGCCCACCGTGTCGATGATGCTGTCATAGATGCGGCCCCGAAAAGACGGCGCGGCCGCGCCCGCAGGGTTTTGTGGTTTGCCGGTATTCACAAGTCCGGAATGTAGGTCGCGGCCGGACGCGCCACAAGGCCGGGGCGGGGCGGGACGCGGCAGATGCCAAGACGAAACTTGCGCCTGGCGTTGCGGCGCGCTGAAATGGGCCGGCCTCGCCGCCCGATTTCGACCGCACGAAGATTGATCGGCTCCGCGCAATGAGTTTCACCAACGACGAACTCGACATAATCCGGCGCGCCTACGCGGCGCATGTCCTGGCGGCGGCCGGGGTCCGGAACGAACGTCTCGAAGCCGCTTTCATAACGGTGCCGCGCGAGAAGTTTCTGGGTCCTGGTCCGTGGTCCATTCTGAGTTGGCAGCAGGACTACGTCGTCACGCCGAGCGACGATCCGGCCTATCTCTGTGCGGACGTGCTGGTTGGAATTGAAATCGATACCGATATTCGTCTCAACAACGGCAAGCCCTCCTTCCATGCATTGCTGATCGACCATGCAAACCCGGCCGCGGGCGATCACGTCGTCCATATCGGCGCCGGCACCGGCTACTTCACCGCGATTCTGGCGGCACTTGCCGGACCGGCCGGCCGGGTGACGGCGATCGAATACGAACTCGACCTCGCGCGCCGCGCGGCCCGAAACCTCGCCGATTGCGAACACGTGACCGTCGTCGAAGGCGACGGCACGACGGCGGATTTCGATGCCGCCGACGTCGTCTACGTTAACGCAGGTGCGACCCATCCCGCCGCGATCTGGCTCGACCGGCTGAAGGAAGGCGGACGGCTTATCCTGCCACTGACCGCCGGCAAAGGCTTCGGTAAGCGCGGCGCGGTATTTCGCATCGGCCGCACGGGCGACCGGTATTCGGCAACATGGCTCTCAGGCGTCGCCATCTACCCCTGCGCCGGCGCCCGGGACGATGCCGCCGAAGCGGCCCTGCTGCGCGCGTTCGAAAAGAAAGGCTGGGAATTCGTCCAAAGCCTCCATCGTCATAACGACATACCCGCCGAAGGCTGCTGGCTCTGGGCCGACGGCTGGTGTCTGTCGTACGATTGAGCAAGGCCACGGGCGTAGCCGATCGTATCCAATGCTCCCGCTTCCGATTAGAGCCGCACGGACGCGTGCCCTAGCCCGCCGACTCTTGCGCCGGTTCGCCGTCTTCCGTGGTCACTTCGTGGTCGGCGCTGCGTTTGGCCTCGAAAACCGACTCGTTGCGCCGGCGGCGATCCGGGCCGACATATTCCTCGGATTTGGTGAAGGGCCTTGGGTTTTCGATAATGCTGCGAATGCGTTCGTACAGCGTCTTGGCGTCGATCGGTTTGGCGAGCACCTCGGTGACGCCTGAATCGCGGGCTTGTTCGACCTTTTCCAGTTCCGTATAGCCGGTGCACAAGATGATCGGGACGAACGGGTTCGGGCTGTCTTCGTCGGTGCGGATCTTGCGGGTCAGGGTCAGGCCGTCCATCGGCGCCATTCTCCAATCGGTGATGATCAGATCGGCGGGAAATTCCTTCATCGCCTCCAAGGCCGCCACGCCATTACTGACGTCATGCAGGCAATCCGCGCGCACACCGAGGCCGCGCAACAGCTCCCGCAGGAGTCCCCGCATGTATTGATTGTCCTCGACCAGGAGGACATTCAACTTCGAAAAGTCGTATGCCATGAGCGGCGCGTCCGAACTCCTTGGATTACAGGCAATTCTAGGTAGCAGGTTAGGGTTAACGAAGCGTTAGGACGGCAAGCGCCGACATCATTTCGGTTTGCTCGGGATTTGCTATAATGCGCCGCACAAACAAAAGCCCGATTCCCGAGAGATTTGCATTTAGGCGGTCGTCTCCTTTCCGGCATTTTCCGCGTTGTTGCGTTCCGGTATGAGCGACGGCGCCTGGTCGATAATGTCGGCACGAAGACGCGGCAGCGCGTGCGGGTATTCGCGCTGCAAAAACTCTATCAGCCGTTCCCGCACCTGGCAGCGCAGGTCCCACGCGTCGCCCGAGTTGCGGGCCCCCATCAGCGCGCGAAGCTCGACGCCGCGCTCGGTCGCGTTGGTAACCTGAAGGCCCCAAACCTCGCCGTCCCACAAGGGTGACTCCCGGAGGATATGATGCAACGCTTCACGGATGCGGCTTACCGGCACGGTGTAGTCGGTGTACAGAAATACCGTGCCAAGAATATCGGCGCTCTTGCGGGTCCAATTCTGGAACGGTTTTTCGATAAAATAGGTCAGCGGCACCACCAGACGTCTGCGGTCCCAAACGCGGACAACGACAAATGTCATCCGTATCTCCTCGATCCAGCCCCATTCGCCTTCCACGATAACGACATCGTCGATCCGGATCGGCTGCGCCAACGCCAACTGAATGCCCGCAAACATGTTGGATAGAACGGGACGCGCGGCGAAGCCGACGACGATGCCGGCAATGCCCGCCGAGGCGAACAGCGTGATGCCGATCTGACGAACCCCGGGGATCGCCATCAGGAGGACCGAGACGGTAACCGCCAGAATAATCACGCCCAGAACGCGCTGCAGCAGATCGACCCGGGTGTGGACTTCCCGCGCCCTCAGATTATCGGCGGCGCCAAGATCGTATCGGGCGGTCGTGACGTCCTTGATACTCCGCGTCAAACTGAAGGCGAGCCAGCCAAACGCCGCCGTGAGAGAAAGCGATAGAAGGTGTCCGGCAACGGCCCTGGCGCCTTCCGAGACATCGAGCCCCGGCAAGATCGCGATAACGGCCAACAAGGTAATGATGAGCCACGCCGGACGGTTGGCATGACGGACGATGGAATCGTCGATGACGCCGGCGGTCCGGCGGACCACACGGTTGAGTACGATGAACAGGAGGCGATGCGCCAAAAAGGCAAGCACAATGGCCGCGGCACCGACGGCCGCAACGGCCAGCCACGGCTCCACGCTCTCAAAGATTTTTTCTTGCATCATGGCTTTTACCAACCGCTGCGGGGCCGTCCGCGAGCATTTTGGAATGTTAGTGTAGCGCGCAGATTAACTCTACCCTGACCGGGATTTGGAGCCTCCCGACGCGTCCCGGAATGCCGCGAACTCCGAAACTATGGCTTCGCGCAAGCTTTGGGCGGCCGGCGAAAGGGCCGCGCCCCGGCGCCGGATCAAGCCGATACGGCGTTCAATGCCCGGATCCGTTAGCCGCCGGCAGGTGAGATTGGCCGAATTGACCGCGCTGAGCGCCAGCGCCGGAACCGCGGCAACACCCATTCCCGCCGCAAGAAATCCCAGTACCGTACTGAGGTGCTGCATTTCGAATTGCCACTCGAGCGACGGCAGCGCTGCCCGCAAGTGCCGGCCGATGCCACTGTCCGGGCCCAGCACGATACACCGGTGCCCGGTCACCTTCGCCCATGCGATGGGCGTACCGCCGGCGAGCGGGTGTTCCGGACGGCAGGCCAGCACGAAATGCTCCACCGCCAGGGCCTCGAACGCGATTTCCGCGTCCGGCTCGCCTTCCATGTCGATCCCGAATTCCGCCTCGCCCGACCGCACATGCTCCTGGATTTCCGGTCCGGTGGCATCCAGAACCCTTAGTTTTACGTCCGGATGCGCGGTGCCGAAACGCTCGGCCGCAAGCGGCAACAATCCGCACGCCACGGTCATCAGGCTGGCAATTGTGACGACACCCATTCGCTTTTCGATGACGTCGCCGATCCGGCCCAGGGATCGTTCGAATTCCCCCACCATTCGATGCGCCAACGGCACGAACTCCCGGCCGATGGCCGTCAACGCCACCCGCCGCGTGGATCGATCGAACAAGCGGGCACCGAGATGATCCTCGATCTTCCGAACGCGCCGGGAAAGCGCCGATTGCGACACATTGAGCCGGTCCGCCGCTTGCCGGAAGCTTTCGAGTTCCGCAATCACCAGGAATGCCCGGACGTCGTCGAGACTTATATTCATGCGATTTATGCAACAATAAATGATTTAATTGAATTTCACACATCTATTGGGGTTTGGCAAACTGCACTCAACGATGGAGTACAGGAAATGCAGCGATCCATACCTTGCGTGATGATGCGTGGCGGGACCTCCCGGGGGCTCTATTTCACGGGCGCCGACTTGCCGGAAGATACGGCAATCCGCGACGCGGTCCTTGTCGCCGCGATGGGGTCCGCGGAACCATCCCAAATCGACGGGGCCGGCGGCGGCACCAGCGTATCGAGCAAGGTCGCGATCGTTTCACCCTCCGCGCATCCCTGGGCGCAGGTCGACTATCTGTTCGCCCAGGTCGGCGTGCGGGACGCCATCGTCGATACGGCGCCGTCCTGCGGCAACATCCTGGCCGGCGTCGCGCCCTTCGCCATCGAAAGCGGTTACGTGCCGGCGCAGGACGGCGAAACGGTGGTGCGCATTCACAACGTCAACACCGGCGCCCTGATCGAAGCCATCGTTCAAACGCCCGGCCGCCAGGTTTGCTACGACGGAGATACGGTGATCGACGGCGTGCCCGGTTCAGCCGCGCCCATCAAGCTCGGCTTTCGCAACATCGCCGGCGCCAAGACCGGGCGCCTTCTGCCGACCGGAAAGGTGCGCGACACGGTGGAGGGAATCCCGGTCACCTGTATCGACCTGGCGATGCCGATGGTGCTCGTGCCGGCGGCGAGCCTTGGCAAAAGCGGCCATGAGACGAAGGATGAACTCGATACGGATACCGAATTTCTCGGTCGGCTGGAATCGCTGCGCCGCGAGGCCGCACTGCTGATGGGGCTCGGCGACGTATCCAACTCCGTCATTCCCAAGATCGCCCTTCTGGCGAAGCCGCAAGGATCGAGCGGTGTCTCATCGCGCTATTTCGTGCCGCAGAACTGCCATGCCGCCCATGCCGCGACCGGTGCGATCTGCATCGCCGGCGCGGCGCTGATCGACGGTACGGTCGCGCACGAAATGCATGTCCGGGACGTATCCGCAGCCATTCGTGTGGAGCACCCTAAGGGCGCAATAGCGGTCGATATCCGGGCAGCAGCCGCGAACGACATCGATGCCGCCTATCTGGTCCGGACGGCGCGGCCGATCTTCACCGGCCAAATTCAGGTGCCGGCTTCGATATGGCCGATCGAGAACCGTCTCAGCGAAGCGGCCTGAAAATTCCCCGAACGGCCCCCGGTTCGGCGATCGACGCGGCGCGGCCGACACCGGATACGCCGGCCTTTCGAATTGCCAGCCTATCTGCGACACTCTGCGCGGGCCTGCCTCTCCTGATCGGGTCCGTGCCGCATTGCGGCGCCGGGGTCTTCCCTGAACCGATGGCCGTCTTGGCAGCAGTAGCAAAGGCATACCGACGTGACCAAAATCAACATTCAGTTCACTTTATTTTCCGCATTTTATTCGCCGCTCATTTCGACCATGTCCGGCGGGTTCCTCAAGGCAGAAGGGCTCGAACCGGATTGGTCCGTTGCACAGCCTGGCGTTTCCGCGCTCGCCGCCTTGGCCGACGGGTCCGCGCATGTGGTTCAATCGGCGCTCAGCCAGGGCTTCACATCGCTGAACAAAGGCGAAACGCCGGTCGGTGTCCATTTCGCCCAGGTCAACGAGATGGACGGCTTCTTTCTAACCGGCCGCGCGGCTGATCCCGCGTTCTCCTGGAACCAGCTCGAAGGCGCCGACGTCGTTATGTTCGGCGGCGGCCAGCCGCTCGACATGTTCAAATTCGCCTGCCACAAGGCCGGCATCGATTATGGCAAGATCAACCCCATCACGCCGGGCGGGGCGGCGGATATCGACACGGCATTTCGCGACGGCCAAGGACAGTATGTCCAGCAGCAGGGCCCGTTCCCGCAGCAACTGGAAGCCGACAGCGTCGGACACATCGTGGCCCAGGTCGGACCGCAGATCGGACCGTGCGGATTCTCCAGCCTTGCGGCGACACGCGACTGGCTCGAAACGGATATGGCGAAAGCCTTCGTGCGCGCCTACAGGAAAACCCGCGCCTATATGAACGAAGCGCCGGCCGCCGAGATCGCGAAGGCGGAGAAGCCGTATTTTCCCAATATCGAGGAAACGGTGCTGGCCGATTGCATCGCAACCTATCAGCAGCTTGGTTGCTGGACACCGCATGTGGAAATCACGCGGCCGGCCTATGAGGTCACCTTGGACGTCTACGAATTCAACGGCCTGCTGAACGAGCGCTATTCGTATGAGCAGGTCTGCGCCGACCCGCCGGCGACCGACTGACGATTGACTCCGGATCAGATGGCGAAATCGACCTGAGTATCCCGGCCGCTTTCGACGCCCGATTCGCGAGCCTTGCGGCACAGATCCTCGATACTGATCTTCTCGAGCCGCACCAAGGCGGCCGCCTGAAGCTCCGACCAGATCGGCTCCAGCACCGCCTGGCCGAGCGGCGAGCCTGCATCTTCGTCCGCGTCGTTTTGTTCGATCTCGGAGACAATGCGGACGATCTCCGCCAGCGCGATACGCCGGCGTTCGCGCGCCAACCGATAGCCGCCGCGCGGGCCGCGGACGCCGCGCAGGATATCGGCGCGGACAAGATGCTGCAGCACCTGCTCGAGATAGCGGCGGGGAATGCCCTGGCGTTCGGCGATTTCCTTGCTCTGCACCGGCACGTCGGATGCGTTGTAGGCGATGTCGAGCACCGCCTCGATGGCGAAGCGGAGCTTGCGGGTCAGGCGCATCATTGATCGTTTCCGCCGGTCCCCGTGGACCCAAACCCGCCGGCGCCGCGCGCCGTCTCCGGCAGCGACTCGACGACGTCCCATTCCAGGCGGGTCACCGGCGCCACGACCATCTGCGCGATGCGCATACCGCGGGTGACGGTGAAGTCGTCCGACCCGTGATTGATCAGGATGACGCCAACCTCACCGCGGTAATCCGCATCGACCGTGCCCGGGCTGTTCAGCACGGTCACGCCGTCGCTCAACGCCAACCCGGACCGCGGCCGCACCTGCGCCTCATACCCGGCAGGCAGCGCGATTGACAGGCCCGACGGGATCAGCGCCCGGCCGCCCGGCGGCAGGGTGACGTCCTCGCCCAATGCGGCCAACAGGTCGAGCCCGGCGCTGTCGGCGGTCTCGTAACGGGGCAGGGGAAGATCGGCGCCATGGGGCAGCCGGGTAACGGCGACGCTGACGGGTTTCATGAGTCGGCCGCGGCTCCCGGCCCGTCGTCAAGCGATGCGGCGAAATGGTCGGCGACGGCGCGCGCCAGGCGCTCGGCGGCCGCCGTCTTGCTCATCGTCGGCCAGGCCTCGACACCGGACGCATCGACCAGATGCAACGTGTTCGAATCGCCGCCGAACGTGCCCTGGGCCGGCGACACGTCGTTCGCCAGCAACCAGTCGCAGCCCTTGCGGAGGCGTTTCTTCTTGGCGTTTTCGACCACGTTCTCGGTTTCGGCGGCAAAGCCCACGACCAGTTTGGGACGCCGGTTACCCGACGCCTGCGACAGTGTGCGCAGGATATCCGGGTTCTCGGTCAATTCGAGCGGAAGCGGCTTGCCGCCGTTCTTCTTCATTTTCTGCGCGGCCGATTTCTTGACCCGCCAGTCGGCCACCGCCGCCGCGCACACCGCGACATCGACCGGCAGCGCCGATTTACACGCCGCCAGCATCTCGCGCGCGGTCTCGATATGCACCACCGACAGTCCCGGCGGATCGGGCAGCGAGACGGGCCCGGTCACCAGGGTCGTTTCCGCGCCGAGCCGGGCCAGGGCGCCGGCGATGGCGTGGCCCTGCTTGCCCGATGAATGATTGGCGATGAAGCGCACCGGATCGATCGGCTCCCGCGTCGGGCCGCTGGTCACCAGCGCCCGCTGGCCCGCCAGGGGACGTGCGTGCGATCCGGTTTGCGACCCGGCAGCGAAAAAATCTTCGACAGCGGTGAGGATTTCCGGCACATCGGCCATGCGTCCCTCGCCATACTCGCCGCAGGCCATGTCGCCTTCGACCGGACCGACCCGCAGCACGCCGCGCCCATCGAGCGTGGCGATATTTGCCTGGGTCGCCGCGTGCTCCCACATGCGCACGTTCATTGCCGGCACCGTCATCACCGGCTTGTCGGTCGCCAACAGCGCGGTGGTCGCCAGATCGCCGGCGATGCCCATGGCCATCTTGGCCAGCATGTCCGCCGTCGCCGGCGCCACGACCAGCAGATCCGCCTCGCGCGACAGGTTGATATGGCCCATTTCCGATTCGTCGGTGAGCGAGAAGATATCGCTGTAGACCTTGTCCTCCGAGAGCGCGGCCAGCGATAGCGGCGTCACGAACTGGCTGCCGCCTTCGGTCAGGATGCAGCGCACCGCGGCGCCCCGCTCGCGCAGCCGGCGGATCAGATCGAGGCATTTGAAGGCCGCGATGCCGCCGCAAACGATCAAAAGAATGCGCTTCCCTTTTAACAAACCGCGTTTCCCGCTTTTTACATCTGCAAACTGTAATACTGAACCTAGTGCGCCCTACCGCCGGTCGCAAGGCTTGTCCGCCGGGCCGCCGACCGGGAACTGCACGGGAAACTCTAGCGGAGCAACGTAAAGCCGCCGTTAACCCGCACTTCTCAAACTGTCGGGGCGACGGCGCCGCGCAGGCCACGGACAGTTTGAGAAGTGCGGGTTAAGAGCCAGGTGCGGTCATGGACCGGTCATATGAAAAGCCCGATGATCAGACCGAGCGCCGCCGCCGTCAGCAGCAGCCAGACCCGCCCGCCGCCGCCTTCGCCTGAGCCCTTCAACCCTTCGACCGTGTCGGGATGGAGCCGGAGGCCGTCGGCCGTCACCGTTTCGGACAGCCGATCCACCAGGGACGACAGCGCCGGCAGCCGGCGGGCGAGATCGGCGAGTTCCGTCGCCGCCTCGCGCAACCGGGCCTCGGGCCCGCGGTTGGCGCGCATCCACTCTTCGATCAACGGCCGGGCGAGCAGCCACATATTGGTGTCGGGATCGAGCCGGCGGCCCACGCCTTCGGAGACCAGCATGGTCTTTTGCAACAAGAGCAGTTGCGGCTGGGTTTCCATCTGGAACCGCTCGGTTACCTCGAAAAGCTGGGCCAGCAGCCGGGCCAGCGATATCTCGTTCATCGGCCGGCCGTGGATCGGTTCGCCGATGGCGCGGCACGCCTGGGCGAAGGCTTCGCGCGACTGGGTACCGGGTACGTAGCCGGCCTCGAAATGCACGTCGGCCACCCGCCGGTAGTCGCCATCGAGGAATCCGATCAGCATGTCGGCCAGATAATGGCGCGTCTTCCGGTCCAATCGACCCATGATGCCGAAATCCACCGGCAGCAGGCTGCCGTCCTCGCCGACAAACATGTTGCCCGGATGCATGTCCGCATGGAAGAAGCCATGCTCGAACGCCTGATGGAAAAAGGACGCGGCCGACCGCGCCAGCAAATCCTGCGTATCCAGCCCGGCATCCTTGATGCGCGCGCTGTCACCGAGCGGAATGCCCTCGACCCGTTCCAGGGTCAGCACCCGGCGGGAGGTGCGCGTCCAGTCGACCCGCGGCACGTGGAACAGTGGCTCGTCCCGCGATTGGGCGGCGAATTCGGCCGCCGCAGCGGCTTCCATGCGCAGATCGAGTTCATTGGCCACGGTCTCGGCGAAGGTTTGTACGACCGCCACCGGCTGGAAGCGGCGCAGCTTCGGCTGGACCGTCTCGATGCGGCGCGCCAGCCAGTAGAACAATGCCAGATCTTCCTGAAAGCGCTCTTCTATCCCGGGCCGCAGCACCTTCACCGCGACCGCCTCGCCCTCGATGGTGCGTGCGAAATGCACCTGCGCGATCGAGGCGGCGGCGACCGGCTCGGTCTCGAATTCGCTGAACAGGGTATCGATCGGCGCCCCCAGGCCGTCCTCGACCGTCTCGATAGCCTGCGCCCCCGGGAAGGGCGGCATGCGGGCCTGTAACGCGGCCAGGTCGTCGGCGATTTCTTCGCCGATCAAGTCTGAGCGCACGGCGAGCGACTGACCGAGCTTGATGAAACTGGGGCCGAGCGCGATCAACGCGGCGGCAAGCCGCTCACCCGGGCGACCGGTCGCCTTTCGCGCCGGCAGGAGCCGCTTGAGCCAAACCACCAGGACCGGCGCCACGCCCGCTTCCTCAAGCGGAAACAGCGCCGCGTGCCGGGCCAGGATGCGCGCGATGCGCCACAACCGGAAAAGGTTCTTGAACTCTGACAACATACCGTGCGGCCGCGCCGCCTCAGACCCGCCAGGCCGAATGCAGGGCCGCGATGCCGCCGCTCAGATTGCGGTAGCACCCGCGCTCCAGCCCGGCCGCGCCGATCCGGTCGAGCAGATCGTCCTGGGTCGGAAAACGGCGGATGCTTTCCGCGAGATACCGGTAGGCATCCTCATCGCCGGCGACCATCGCGCCGAGCGCCGGCAGAACGGAAAACGAATAGCGGTCGTACAGCGACTGCAACCAGGGCAGCGAGACATGGCTGAACTCCAGGCACAGGAAACGGCCGCCCGGTTTGAGCACCCGCCGCGCTTCCGCCAGCGCCCGGTCGATCTGCGTCACATTGCGCAAGCCGAAGGCGATCGTGTAGGCGTCGGCGGTCGCATCGGCGAGCGGCAGCGCCTCCGCGTCGCCGACCACCCAGTCGATATCGCAGGGCAGACCGCGGTCGATCGCGCGGTCCCGGCCGACCCGGACCATCGAGACATTGATGTCGCACACCGTGACGCGGCCGCCCGACGCGGCGCGGAAGCGGAAGGCCACGTCGCCGGTACCGCCCGCCACGTCGATCAGGTGCATTCCCGGGCGCGGCCGCAGCCAGTCGATCAGCGCCGCCTTCCAGAGCCGGTGCACGCCGCCGGACATCAGGTCGTTCATCAGGTCGTACCGGCCGGCGACGCTGTCAAAGACACCGCGCACCAAGCCGGACTTATCGGCGGCCGGCACCGCCCGGAATCCGAAATCGGCTTCATCTTGATCGGATGGTCCGTCGGCCGGTTTGTCGGGCGCGCCACCCGGTGCGTGTGTATCCACCATGGCGGCGACGATAGCGCAGCCGTCGCGGGTTTGCTAGAAGAGGCGCGATGCCGGAGCTGCCAGAAGTCGAAACGGTTTGCCGGGGCCTGCGGCCGCGGTTGGAAGGCCGTATCCTGAAGGACGTCATACAAAGGCGGCCCGACCTGCGCTTTCCGATTCCCGACAGTTTTGTTGAGCGGTTGCGGGGCCGCCGCATCGTGACGATGGACCGCCGCGCCAAGTTCCTGCTGGCGACGATGGACGACGACTCGGTTTTGATCGTCCATCTCGGCATGTCGGGACGGATGACGCTGCATGAAGGATCGCCGCCGCCGGCGGGGCCGCACGACCATGTGGAATTCGTCACCGATGACGGTTGGACCATCCGGTTCTGCGACCCGCGCCGATTCGGCATGGTCGACTTGACCTCGACGGCGGCGCTGGCGGACCACAGGATGCTGCGGACCCTCGGGCCGGAACCGCTCTCCGACGACTTCTCCGCCGCCAGCCTGCGCGCCGCGCTGGCCGGCCGGCGCACCCCCTTGAAGGCGGCGCTGCTCGATCAGAAGACGGTCGCGGGTCTCGGCAACATCTACGTCTGCGAAGCGCTGTTCCGGGCCGCGCTATCGCCGCGGCGCAGCGCCCACACCATCGCGGGCCAGCGGTCCGAGCGGCTGGTCAAGGCGATCAAGGAGGTGCTCGCCGATGCGATCGCGGCCGGCGGCTCCAGCCTGCGCGACTATGTCCAGGCCGATGGCGAGCTCGGCTATTTCCAACATCAATGGCGGGTCTATGGCCGCGAAGGCGAGGCCTGTGCCTTCGGCGCGGAGCCGGGCGGCGCCAATCGCGCCTGCGACGGGATCATCCGGCGGGTCGCGCAAAGCGGCCGATCCACTTTTTATTGCGGAAAACATCAGAGGTGAGCACAGTGGGCGGGGCATGAGACACCGACCAACGCTAGCCGCACTGGTCCTTGGCGCGCTGCTCATAAGCGGCGCCGGGACCGGCATGACGTCCGGCCGGGCGGCCGCGGCGGAACCCTTTCTCGAGGGCTTCGGCGACCTGCCGGTGATGCGGGGTCTGTCCGTGGCGAAGGACGCCGGCGTGGTTTTCGACACCCCGTCCGGGCGCATCGTCGAGGGCTATGCCGCCGGTGGCGTGACGCGCGCCCGAGTCGCGCGATTTTATCGCCGCACCCTGCCGCAGCTCGGCTGGACCAGGGCCGGCAAGGGGCGCTATCACCGCGAAGGTGAAGTGCTGACGCTCAATTACAAGGGCAAGGACGGCGCGCTGACGGTGCGTTTCACCTTGTCGCCGGCGAAGAAGAGAAAGGGCGCCCGCAAGCCCTAGTTCCGACGGAGGAACGTCCGACGCGATACGCGCCGGCCCAGCGCCGGCATCCTTGAACCACTGCAAACGGGAAGACCAAACTGATGGCGTATGAACATATTCTTGTGGCCACCCACGGGCCCGTCGGCCTGATTACCCTGAACCGGCCGCAGGCGCTCAACGCGCTGTGCACGCCGCTGATCAACGAACTCGGCCAGGCGCTTGATGCGATGGAGGCGGATGACGATATCGGCGCAATCGTGCTGACCGGATCGGACAAGGCCTTTGCCGCGGGCGCCGACATCAAGGAGATGCAGCCCAAGACTTACATGGATTGCTATCTCGGCGGCTTTATCACCGATGGCTGGGAACGGGTCGCCGAATGCCGCAAGCCGATCATCGCCGCGGTTGCCGGCTACGCGCTCGGCGGCGGGTGCGAACTCGCCATGATGTGCGATTTCATTATCGCCGCCGACACGGCGAATTTCGGCCAGCCGGAGATCAACCTCGGCGTCATTCCGGGCGCGGGCGGCACCCAACGGCTCACCCGGTTCGTCGGCAAGTCGAAAGCGATGGAAATGTGTTTGACCGGCCGCATGATGGATGCCGCCGAAGCGGAACGAAGCGGACTTGTCAGCCGAGTCGTCGCGGCCGGAGAGCTGATCGAGGACGCCCTTAAAACGGCAACCAAAATCGCCAAATTGTCCCGCCCGTCGGTCTTTATGGCGAAGGAATCGGTAAACCGGGCCTATGAATCCACCCTGGCCGAAGGCGTCCGATTCGAGAGGCGGTTGTTCCATTCGCTCTTCGCAACCGAGGATCAGACGGAAGGGATGGCCGCTTTCGCCGAAAAACGCAAACCGGACTTCAAGAACCGGTAGCGCGTTTCGCCATTTTTGATCCCGAGTCGCGGCCGTGGGCGAGTCGCCGTATCCCCGCCGTATCCCCGCCGTATCCCCAAGGATACACGGCCAAAGCCGGGCTTG
>Ga0224508_10001013_pt1 | contig 25738 bp, 27 predicted proteins | sample SF_Jan12_sed_USG_4_FD_170157 | JGI IMG/M metagenome (GOLD analysis project Ga0224508, IMG submission 170157) | Sediment microbial communities from San Francisco Bay, California, United States - SF_Jan12_sed_USGS_21 | ecosystem: Environmental > Aquatic > Marine > Sediment | place: USA... | reverse complement strand
TGGCCGCGCTGCGTCATGCGGAGGTCGTGGAGGAATTCTCTTATGTCTCGACCGCGGGCGGTGCCTTCCTTGAATGGCTGGAGGGCAAGGACTTGCCGGGTGTGGCTGCGTTGCGCACCAATTGATCGGCTGACGCGCCGCCAAGGATGGCGGAGCGTTGGCGCGGCCGCGCTGATCGCCGGATCCTTGGGGCCGGTGCATGCGGACGCGCCGGGACAGCGATTTGAGGTCCGTCCGCAAGATCTGCCCGCGCCATATGCCACGCGGAGCGCTTCCAACAGTCCGGACCGGGTGCGCCGGACGGCGAAAATGCGTCCGGTGGCGCCGGCGGGCTACCGCGTCACATTGTTCGCCGAGGGTTTCAGCCATGCCCGCTGGCTCGCGGTGGCGCCGAGCGGTGAAGTGTTCCTCGCGGAACCCCGAGCCGGCAAGGTCACTCTGCTGATCGATTCGAACCGCGACGGCCGTGCCGACAAGCGCTTTGCGTTTGCCGCCAATCACGACACCCCGCACGGCTTGGCGGTGTGGGGGCGCTATCTTTATGTGGCCGACCTGGAGGGGGTGTGGCGCTACCCGTGGCGCGCCGGTCAAACCGTTGCGAAAGGGCGGCCGAAGCGGCTGACCCCATCCGGCGCATTCGGCGACAGCGGCGGGCACTGGACCCGCAACATCGCAATCAGCCCGGATGGCCGGCATCTCTTCGCGGCGATCGGCAGCGCCGGCAACCTTGACGAGGAGCCCGAGCCGCGCGCCACCGTGAAGCGGTTCAACATCGATGGCAGCGGTGGCGCGGTGTTCGCCCGGGGCCTGCGGAACCCGGTCGGGATCGCGTTTCACCCCGATACGGGACTGCTCTATACGGTGGTGAACGAGCGCGACGGGATGGGCGACGGCCTCGTGCCGGATTATTTGACGCAGGTTCGCGACGGCGGCTTTTATGGCTGGCCCTATGCCTATATCGGTCCCAATCCACAACCCGGATTTGCGCAAAAGCGGCCCGACCTGGTGCGCCGGACGCTGATTCCGGATGTGCTGTTCCAATCCCATTCGGCGCCGCTCGGACTGGTCTTCGCGCGCGGCGGTCAGTTTCCCAAGGATTGGCAGGACGACGCCTTCGTGGCCCTGCATGGCTCCTGGAATTCCGGCACGCCCACCGGCTACAAGGTCGTCCGTGTGCCGTTCGAGAATGGCCGGCCGCTCGGCTGGTACGAAAATTTCCTGACCGGATTTCGCATCGACCGGCAAGCCGGTACCGCCAGGGTTTGGGGCCGGCCGGTCGGGTTGGCGATTGCGGCGGACGGCAGCCTGTTGATCGCCGCCGATGGCGACAATTCGATCTGGCGGGTGAGCCGCCGCTGAAATCCGGTTAACACTATTTTTACCGCACCCGCCTACAAGTTAGGGTTGTTGCCGGATTTGGGAGGGATTATGACGGAAATTGCGACTTCTATCTCGGTGCTGCCGCCGCTCGACAAGGCGCCGCAGACGGGCCTGCAGGACGCGCAAAACCGCGCTGGTGCTGCCGAAGCGGCCGGCCGGAGCCCAGAAGCAGGCCAACAGACCGCCGAAGCGGTCGCCGGTGCGGCGGACAAGCCGGCGCTGGGGTCATCCACCGACGATCGGAAATCACCGCCCCAGGATGGGCGCGGCGGTCTGGTCGATCTCACGGTGTAACGCCCTTCGGCGCACGTGAATTTCTCTTCGATGGCGGCGTCGCCGATTCTAGACCAATTCTTGTTCAAATAGACTCACGTGAAATGGTCTATCTCTTTGTTTATACGCAAACACGTCGTCGCGAACCGTTTCGGTTCGCTCGGGATTTTCTCTAGGTGCCGGGAAACTCAACCCCTCTTGAATTCGTCGGCTCGCCGGGACACAGTATCGCCATGGCAGACACCACGGATGGGCTGGGTTCGGCTGCGGGCCCGCGGGTAAATCAAATACCCGAAGGCGATAACCGGCTGCGTCTGGTATGCCCGGATTGCGGTTTCATCAACTACGAAAACCCAAAAATTGTCGTCGGATCCGTCGTCACCTGGGACGACAAGGTTCTATTGTGCAAAAGAGCGATCAATCCGCGCCGCGGATACTGGACGATTCCCGCAGGATACCTCGAACTCAATGAAACGGCGGCGGACGGCGCACAGCGCGAGGCGCGTGAGGAAGCCTGCGTCGATATCGACATCGACGCCTTGCTGGCAGTCTATAACGTGCCACGTATCAGCCAGGTGCAATTGATCTATCGGGCCACGCTACGGTCGCCGGATTACGCCGCGGGCGAAGAGAGTCTGGCGGTCGACCTGTTCGATTGGGACGATATTCCCTGGTCCGAACTGGCTTTTCCCTCGGTGACGTGGGCGTTGCGGCATTTCCAGGAGATCGGCGGTGCGCCGGCCTTCAATCCGTTCGGCAATCCGCCCGGCGAAACCGGGAACTACGGTCCGGGCGGCGGCGGATCCTCGGGTGCGGCATCGGGCAGTTGATGGCGGGTTATCACGGGTAACTGCAGGATCGTGAAAATTACGGTCAGGATCAGGATCCCGAAAATTTTGAAATTTACCCAGACATCGGTCGAGGTGTAACGCCAAACCAGCTCGTTCAAGATCGCCATACCGGCAAAAAACAGCGCAAATCGTAGCGTCAGAACGTACCAGCCGCGGTCGTCCAGCTTCCAGGCGGACTGCAGCAGCGGTTTTAGCAGCGGCCGCTGGAACAGCAGGCCGCCGAACAGCGCGATTGAGAAAATGGCCTGCACGATGGTCGGCTTCATTTTGATAAAGCGCTCATCCTGCAGCCACAGGGTCAATCCGCCGAAAACCATGACGATGCCCGCGGTCACCACGGGCATGATCGGGACGCGTCGCTCGATGATCAACGCGAGCGCCACGGCGATCACGGTGGTCACCATGAGCGCCAAGGTGGCGGCGAACAGATCCTTCGCCAGATACGCAAGAAAGAATGCAACGAGCGGCCCGTAATCCACTAAGGGTTTGAGCCATGCCGGTCCGGTGGGTTTCATCGCAGGGTTATATCAATAGGGCCCGGCGTCCGCAAAGCGCCCGGCCGGCCGCGGCACCGCCGGGGCGGTCACCCGCACGATTGGCTCAAGACAGCGGCTTGGCGTCGGCCACAGCACATTTCATGTCTTGATATTGGGGTGTGGTCTCTTTAGAAAACAACATATGGTAGCAAACGGACCCACAAACCTGCCACCCGGCGGCGCCGTCCAAGGCAATGCGCCGGCAGTGAAGCGGCCGCCGCGGCCCGATTCCGGCGAATTGAAGGCTGTTCGCGGGACGCCTGCCAACCCGCGGCCGCCCGATTCGCCCGATCACGTGGCGGCCCTGACCCGGCTCAACCGATTGCTGCAACAGGACGGCGATGAAGGACCGCCAAAGGAACCGCTGCTCCGCGGCTCGTATCTGAACATCGTGGTTTAGCGGCCTCCCCGGGCAAAGCTGGCCGGAAATCTCGCCAGAATACTGTGTTACATGTCACTGATCGTGCCGGCCGATAGGCTAGTATTCCCGGTCGGGCTACGGTGCTGCCGGAATTGGCGCTGATCCCGGCAGGGTGTGATGGTGAAAGTGATGTCCAGCGTGACTTACGATTTCGGCCGACTTTCGGTCGCCCTGGCCGACAGCAAACCGGTCATGCGCCGCGCCGTGAAAGAGGTGCTGTCGACATTCGGCTTCGCACAGGTTCACGAGCTGCCGGACGGTCTGCGGGCAATTGAATTCCTCGGCAAAGAAAGGGGAGATCCGAATTGTTCCGATGGACGCGTCGATTTGATTTTCGCCGACCTCCATCTGGAGCGTCTGGACGGCACCATGCTCGCGCGATGGCTGCGCCGCCACGAATGTTCGCCCGACCGTTTCATGCCGTTCATCATGCTCGGCGTCGGCGAATTGCACGACGTTGCGTTGGCGCGCGATGCCGGTATTTCCGAGTTCGTCATCGAGCCCTGTACGGTGGATGCGCTCGGCAGCCGGATCATCTCGACAATCGACAAACCGCGTCAATATGTCTGTTCGCAGACCTATTTCGGTCCCGATCGCCGCAACCGGCCATCTTCGCATCCGCCGGGTGAACGCCGCGAAATCGAAAACGCGACGTCGGCTGAAAGCAGTGACGGTCCGCCATTTCTGACGGAGGATGGGCCGCCGGTGCGCTACTACACGCCGCGCAACCGGCTCCGGGAGCGGGTCGGCGGCCGGAATGACCGGGCGGGCGCGCCGATCGCGCCGGGGTTGATCCATCGTGCGCGTGAACGAATTGCGCATCTCGAGCGGGATTTCATCGATTGGACGGATCAGGCGGTCGGCGAACTGGACGGTCTTCGCCTGGATATGGCGTCGAATCCGATGCGCGCCGCGATTTCGTTGCGCCGCATACACCGGATTGCGCGCGCACTGCATAGCCAGGCCAATCTCTTCGAGTATCCGCTGATCGCAGAATTCAGCCATTCGCTGGCGGAGGTGTCCGGTGCTCCGGCGCCGGCCGCGGCCGGTCAACTCGATCTGGTGCGTATCCACGCCGATTGCATCGGTGCGGTGGCGCGAGATCGTCTGCGCGGTGACGGTGGTGAGGCGGGTGCGGATTTGCGTCATATACTGGAGACGGCGAAGCGACGGTGCGCCTTGCCCCAGTCCAGCGGCGGCCGGTCAGTCGGGCAGCCCCATTAGGCCGCGGGCGAACGCCCGCCCGTCGAACGGCCGCAAATCGTCGACGCCTTCGCCGACCCCAATGGCGCGTACGGGAAGGGCGAATTTTTCGGCCAGGGCTACCAGCACGCCGCCCTTGGCAGATCCGTCGAGCTTGGTGACCACCAGGCCGTTGACCGGGATCATGTCTTGAAAGGTCTCGACCTGGGCCAGCGCATTCTGGCCGGTCGTTGCATCGAGAACCAACAGGCAGTCGTGCGGCGCGGTGTCGTCGACCTTGCGGATCACGCGGACGATTTTCTCGAGTTCGGCCATCAGATCGGCCTTGTTGTGCAGCCGCCCCGCCGTGTCGATCAGTACCGCGTCCGCGTTCTCCCGGCGGGCGGTCTCCAGCGCGTCAAAGCAAAGCCCGGCGGCGTCGGCTCCCGGGGCGCCCGCGATCACCGGGCTGCCCGTACGCTCGCCCCAGATCTTCAATTGTTCGACCGCGGCCGCACGGAATGTATCGCCCGCCGCCAGCACGACTTTCTTGCCGTCTTGCCGAAGCGAATGGGCGAGCTTGCCGATCGTCGTGGTCTTGCCGGTGCCGTTGACACCGATGACCAGGACGACATGCGGCCGATGTGCCGGGTCGATGGTCAGGGGCCGCGCGACCGGATCGAGGATTGTTGCGATGTCTTCGGCCAATGCCGTGCGGATGTCTTCCGATGTGACGTCGCGGTCGAAACGGCGCGCGCCGAGCGATCCGGCGAGCCGCGCCGCGGTACCCGGGCCGATATCCGCCGTGATCAGGACATCTTCGAGACCGGAGAGGGCGTCGTCGTCGAGCCGTCCGCGGGCAAAGACCGCGGCGATGCCGTCGACCAGCCGGTCGGTGGATTTCGACAGGCCGGCGCGGAGCCGGGAAAGCCAGCCGCCGCTCATGACACCGCCGTGGCCAGCAATCCGTCCGTATCCCGTCCCGTGACCTGGACCGTCAATAGCGCTCCGTCCGGCGCCGGCGTCGTCAGGCGGATCGGGGCATAGTGCTCGGTCCGCCCGCGCTGCTGCTGTTCGACCAGAACCTGCGCCGTGGCGCCGACGCGGGTCTGCAGGAACCGGTCGGCGGCGCGGTCGCCCGCCGTCCGAAGACGCGCCGCGCGCGCGCGCCGTTCGGCGGCGGGAATTTGCGGCATGCGCGCCGCCGGCGTTCCCGGCCGCGGCGAATACGGGAAGACGTGCAGCCAGGCGAGGCCGCATTCCTCGACCAGATCCAGGCTGCGTTGAAACATTTCTTCGGTTTCCGTGGGAAATCCCGCGATCAGGTCGGCCCCCAGGGCGAGGCCGGGCCGCAAGCGCCGCGCGGTGCGGCAGAGCGTAACAGCATCATGTCGGGTGTGCCGCCGCTTCATACGCTTCAGGATCATGTCGTCGCCGGCCTGTAGCGACAAATGAAGATGCGGCATCAGCCGTTCTTCCCCGGCGATCAGCCGCTCGAGATCGTGGTCGATTTCGGCGGCGTCGATCGACGAGATGCGCAGCCGCGGCAGCTCCGGCACCTGAGCGAGCAGCCGGCGCGCCATCTGGCCCAGCGTCGGCTGGCCGGGCAGGTCACCGCCATAGGAGGTGATGTCGACACCGGACAACACGATTTCCGCGCAGCCGCCGTCCACCAGCCGGCGCACCTGCGCGACGATGTCGCCCATCGGCACGGACCGGCTGTTGCCTCGGCCGAAGGGAATGACGCAGAAGGTGCAGCGGTGATCGCAGCCGTTCTGCACCTGTACGAAGGCGCGGGCGCGCCCCGAAAATCCGTCGATCAGGTGATGGGCCGTTTCGCGCACCGACATGATCTCGTTGACCGCGACGCGCTCGCCGGCCGCCGGTGCGAAGCTCGCCGCGTCCATCTTTTCCATGTTGCCGATGACCCGGTCCACCTCCGGCATGGCGGCGAAGGCGTCGGCGTTGATTTGCGCGGCGCAGCCGGTGACGATGATTTTCGCGTCCGGATGTCGCCGCCGCGCCTTGCGGATCGCCTGCCGGGCCTGGCGCTCCGCTTCCGAGGTCACGGCGCAGGTATTGACGATGACCGCATTGCGCAGACCGGATCGTTCCGCATGGCCGCGCATCACTTCCGACTCAAAGGCGTTGAGCCGGCAGCCGAAGGTGATGATCTCGGGCGCGTTGCTCATGGCGCAAACGCGCCGGTGAAGCTGGTTGCGACCGGCCCCACCATCACGATGTGGCCGTCCGCGCGCATCTCGATGCTGAGATCGCCGCCGTCGAGGCTCACGGTCACCGTGTTCCCGGCGAGGCCGCGGCGTCGCGCCGCCACCGCCGTGGCGCACGCGCCGGTGCCGCAGGCCTGGGTGATACCCGCGCCGCGTTCCCAGACCCGGAGCCGGATCCGGTCTTCCGCAAGGACGGTTGCCACCTCCACGTTGGTGCGTTCCGGAAACAACGGATTGTATTCCAGCGTCGGGCCGAGCCGGGCGAGATCGACCGTCTCGGCATCGTCGACAAAGAAGACACAATGCGGGTTGCCCATGCTCACCGCGACGGGGCTGCTCAGCGGTCCTTCGCTGATCGGCAACGCAAGGGTATCGGCCTCTTCGGACAAGGGGATGTCGCGCCAGCCGGTGCGAGCCTCGCCCATGTCGACCGCGACGAGCCCGTGCGCGCGCACCTCGGCGGACAGCATGCCGCCGGCGGTTTGCACCACAACCGAATTGCCCCCGGTTTCCGCCATCAGCGCGGCGGCCACGCAACGTGTGCCGTTGCCGCAGGCGCCGGACTCGCTGCCGTCAGTGTTGTGAAAGCGCAGATAGGCCGCGGTGCCGTCCTGTTCCGGCGGATCGATCAGCACGAGCTGGTCGCAGCCGATGCCGCGCCGGCGGTCGGTAATCGCGGAAATCCGGGCGGAGTCCAGGGGCACCGGCGCGCCGCGCCGGTCGATCACGATAAAGTCGTTGCCCAGTCCATGCATCTTCGTGAAGGGGATCATCGCCGCCGCCTTTTCCTGCCCGCCTTATATGGCGTCGATGGCCCGCAAGTCTAGGAAATTACGGCGATTGGGCGGTGCGTCAGCCGGGTTGACTTGATCCGGGCACAGGCGTAAAAGCCGCGTGTCCATTGAGATAGGGATGGTCTCGAGCGGCCCCGAGGGGCACCGCCAGTCCGCGAGATTTCGCGCACTGGCGCGTTTTGCGTTGATCGTCCCGAATACACAAGCAAGGACAATGGAGTATAGATGTTTGACACGCTGACCGACCGCCTCGGCCAAGTCTTCGAGGGGCTGACCCGACGGGGCGCCCTTAAAGAGAATGATGTCGAAACCGCGCTTCGCGAGGTGCGCATCGCGTTGTTGGAAGCGGACGTCGCGTTGCCGGTGGTCAAGGATTTCATCGCCACCGTGAAGGACCGGGCGATCGGTCAGGACGTGCTGAAATCGGTCACGCCCGGCCAAATGGTGGTCAAGGTCGTGCACGATACCCTGGTCGAGGTCCTCGGCGGCGAGGCGGACTCGATCCTGATTCCAGCGGAACCGCCCGGCGCGATCCTGATGGTGGGCTTGCAGGGGTCCGGCAAGACGACGACCACGGCGAAGCTCGCGCTGCGCCTGCAACAGCGGGACAACCAGAAAGTCCTGATGGCGTCGCTCGATGTCGCGCGGCCCGCGGCGCAGGAGCAGCTCAAGGTTCTCGGCGAACAGGCCGGCGTGGCGACGCTGCCGGTGGTCGCGGGGCAAGGCCCTGTGGAAATCGCCAAACGCGCCATGCAGGCGGCGCGGCTTGGCGGCTACGACGTGGTGATGCTGGACACCGCCGGCCGGCTGCATGTGGACGAAGCGCTGATGGACGAAGTGGCGGCGGTCCGCGACGTGTCCCTGCCGCTGGAAACGCTGCTGGTGGCCGATGCGATGACCGGCCAGGACGCGGTCAATGTCGCGGAAAATTTCAAGGCGCGGGTCGGCGTGACCGGCATCGTGCTGACCCGGGTCGACGGCGATGCGCGGGGCGGCGCGGCCTTGTCGATGCGGGCGGTGACCGGCTGCCCGATCAAGCTGCTTGGCGTCGGCGAGAAACTCGACGCCTTGGAAGATTTTCACCCGGACCGGATCGCCGGACGCATTCTCGGCATGGGCGACGTGGTCAGCCTGGTCGAAAAAGTCGCCGAATCGGTCGAGGTCGAGGACGCGGAAAAGCTCGCGGCCAAGCTCAAGAAGGGTCAAATGGACCTGGACGATCTGGCCGAACAGCTGCGGCAGTTGCGCAAGATGGGCGGGCTGTCCGGTGTGATGGGCATGCTGCCGGGCGCCGCCAAGGCAAAGGCGCAAATGGCGCAGGCGAATATCGACGAAGGTGCGGTTAAGCGCCAGGAGGCGATCATCCAGTCGATGACGCCGCGCGAGCGCACCCACCCGAAGGTCATTCAAGCCTCGCGGAAGCGGCGGATTGCGGCGGGCTCGGGAACGTCGGTACAGGACGTCAACAAGCTGCTGAAGCAGTTCCAGATGATGAATAAAATGATGAAGAAGATGGGCAAAATGGGCAAGAAGGGCATGATGCGGGGCGGAATGCCGCAAATGCCGGGCATGCCCGGGATGCCGCCTAGAATGTAAGGCACATCGCCACGCCGGCGCGCTGAAACCGCGTTCGGATGGGATGTGGAACCGAACCTAAAGAGGGAAATTGATTGATATGTCTTTGAAGATTCGATTGGCACGCGGCGGGGCCAAGAAACGGCCTTTCTATCGGATTGTTATCGCGGACTCCCGGATGCCGCGGGACGGCCGGTTCATCGAGAAGGTCGGCACCTATAATCCGATGCTTGGGCGGGATGATCCAAGCCGGGTGACCCTGGTCACCGAGCGTATCGAGCATTGGCTGAAGGTCGGCGCACGGCCGTCCGACCGTGTCGCGCGGTTCCTCGGCAAGGCGGAAATCATTCCGATGCCGACCTATCGCGAACAGACCAAGAAGGACAAGCCGAAGCCGAAGACGCTGGAGCGCATGGCCGAACGGGAAGAAAAGCTCAAGGCGAAGGCGGAAGCGGCCAAGGAAGCGGAAGCCGCGGCAGCGGCGGTCGCCGAGGAACCCGTTGCCGAGGAAGCCCCGGCCGAAGAGGCCGCGGTCGCCGACGCGCCGGCTGAGGAAGCGGTGACGGAAGAGGTCGTCGTTGAAGAGGCGGCCGCCGACGCGGCGCCGGCAGAAGAAGCGCCGGCTGAGGAAGTCTCAGCCGAGGAAGCGCCAGCAGAGAAAGCCCCGGCCGAGGAAGCGGCGCCTGAAGCCAAGGCGGACGCCGCCGCGGAAGGCGGCGACGCGCCGGCTGCCGATGCGCCGGCGGAAGACGCGAAACCGGCCGAGGACGAAAAGAAGGACGGCTGACCGGGTCTAATCGGAAAGCGCCCTAATCGGGAATTGCAGAGTGCAAGAGCAGGCGGAAATGGCGGATCGTAAGGTCTGTATCGCGGTGATCACCGGGCCCCATGGGGTGCGGGGTCAGGTGCGCGTGAAGAGCTTTACCGAGGAACCGGATGGCGTGATGGCCTATGGGCCGGTTACCGATGTGGCCGGCGCGCGGCAATTCCGCCTCAAGCCGGCCGGCGTTTCGCGTGGCCAGATGCTGGCCCGCATCGACGGCGTGACCGACCGCAACGCGGCGGAGGCGCTGCGCGGCATCGAATTGTATGTCGACCGGGACCGTTTGCCACCGCCCGAAGAGGAAGAATTCTACCATGCCGATCTGATCGGCCTGAAAGCGGTCGATGACGCGGGGAACGAAATCGGCTCGGTGCGCGCGATGCAAAATTTCGGCGCCGGCGACCTGATCGAAATCGCGGTGACGGGCGGCCGGGTCGAACTCTATCCCTTTACCCGCGAGGTGGTGCCGACAATTGACCTTGAAGCCGGCCGCGTTGTCATCGTGCCGCTGCCGGAAATCCTGGTGCGGCCGGATGGTGGGTCGGATGACGCATCGGATGAGTCGGAGTCGGAGGCATGAGTTGGGCCGCCCGAGTCCTCACGCTGTTTCCCGAGATGTTTCCGGGACCGCTCGGGTTGTCGCTCGCGGGCAAGGCGCTGAAACAGGAATCGTGGTCGCTGCAGACCGTCGACATCCGCGATTTCGCGGCCGATCGCCATGGCACCGTCGATGATTCGCCGTTCGGCGGCGGACCGGGCATGGTGATGCGGCCGGACGTCATCGACCGGGCGCTGGAATCGGTCGAGGATCAGGCGGGGCCGGTGATTTATCTGACGCCGCGCGGCCGGCCGCTCGATCAGCGCACGGTACAGGATTTTGCACAGCAGCCCGGCCTGACAATTTTGTGCGGGCGGTACGAAGGCATCGACGAACGGGTGATCGAAGCGCGGGCCATGGTCGAGGTCAGCCTCGGCGATTTCGTGCTGTCGGGCGGCGAGCCCGCGGCGCTCGCCCTGATCGACGCCTGTGTCCGTCTGCTGCCGGGCGTCATGGGCGACGCGGTATCGCTTGCCGAGGAAAGTTTCGAATCCGGCCTGCTCGAATATCCCCATTACACGCGGCCCGCCGATTGGCAGGGCCGCTGCGTGCCCGAGGTGCTGGTCTCGGGCCACCACGAGAAGATCCGCGCCTGGCGGCGCGCCCAAGCCGAGAGAATTACGCAAGAGCGCCGGCCAGACCTTTGGTCGCGCCATAGCGCACAGATTTAGCGAGTGAGGATGAAGCCATGAATATCATTCAGAAGATCGAACAAGAGCAGCTTGAGAAAATCTCGGCGCAACGGCAGGTGCCAACCTTCCGTCCAGGCGATTCCCTGCGGGTCAACGTGCGGGTCGTCGAAGGTACGCGCGAGCGTATTCAGGCCTTTGAGGGCGTGTGTATCGGCCGCAGAAATGCGGGCTTGAACAGTTCCTTCACGGTGCGGAAAATCAGCTACGGCGAAGGTGTCGAGCGGGTGTTCCCGTTATACGGTCCGCGGATCGACTCGATCGAGGTCGTCCGCCGGGGATCGGTGCGCCGGGCCAAGCTGTATTATCTGCGCGGCCGCCGCGGCAAGTCCGCCCGTATCGCCGAGGACACGGGCCAGCGGCGGGCGCAGGACGAGGCGACGGACCGGGCCAATAAGGCGGCCATGTCCGAGCCAGAGGCGCCGGAAGCGTCCGAGACGGAGAAGTAGTCACCGCCAATCGGCGGACACGGGAGCATGGAGAAGCGCGATGGCAAAACCGCGCACTTTGTTTGAGAAGATCTGGGACGGCCATCTGGTCGATGTGCAGGACAACGGAACGTGCCTGCTCTACATCGACCGGCACCTGACCCATGAAGTCACCACACCGCAGCCCTATGAGGGATTGCGGCAGGCCGGACGCGCGGTGCGCCGGCCGGATGCCACGCTTGCGGTGATCGACCACAACATCGCGACCGATCGCAGCGAGGGAATTCCCGATGATTCGATCCTGCAGATCGAAACGCTGCGGAACAACTGCGCCGAGTTCGGGGTCGAGTTGTTCCAGGTCGAGGATCCGCGCAATGGCATCGTTCATATCATCGGACCCGAACAAGGCTTCACCTTGCCGGGGACGACGCTGGTTTGCGGCGACAGCCACACCGCGACCCATGGCGCCTTCGGGGCGCTGGCCTTCGGGATCGGTACGTCCGAAGTCGAGCATGTGCTGGCGACCCAGACCCTGATCCAGGCGCCGGCCAAAAGCATGCGGATAACGGTCAACGGCGATCTGCCCTTTGGCTGCACCGCCAAGGATCTGATCCTCGCCGTCATCGGCAAGCTCGGCACCGCGGGCGGCACCGGCCATGTGGTCGAATATGCCGGACCGGCGATCGAGGCGCTGTCGATGGAAGGGCGCATGACCGTCAGCAATATGACCATCGAAGCGGGCGCGCGGGCCGGTCTGATCGCACCCGATGAAAAAACCTTTGCCTATCTCAAGGACCGGCCGATGGCGCCGAAAGGGGCCGAATGGGATGCGGCGGTGGCCTATTGGAAGACCCTGCCGTCCGATCCGGGAGCCCGTTATGACAGCGAAATGACGCTCGACGTCTCGGAAATCGTGCCGCAGACCACATGGGGTACCAGCCCGGAAGACGTGGTGTCGATCACCGGTGTCGTGCCCGACCCGAAGGACGCGGCCAATGCCGAAAAGCGGGCCTCGATGCAACAGGCGTTGGACTATATGGGGCTGACGCCCGGATCGCCGATATCCGACATCGCGGTGGACCGGGTGTTCGTCGGTTCCTGCACTAACGGCCGGATCGAGGATTTGCGCGATGTCGCCACGGTGGCGAAGGGCCGCAAGGTCGCCGACGGCGTGCGCGCGATGATCGTGCCCGGCTCAGGCCTCGTGAAACAGCAGGCCGAGGAAGAAGGCATTGCCGACATCTTGATCGCGGCGGGCTTCGAGTGGCGGGAACCCGGCTGCTCCATGTGCCTCGCCATGAATACCGACCGGCTGGATCCGGGCGAGCGCTGCGCCTCGACGACCAACCGGAATTTCGTTGGGCGGCAGGGCCGCGACGGGCGGACCCATCTTGTCAGCCCGGCGATGGCGGCGGCCGCCGCGGTAACCGGCCGGTTGACCGATGTTCGGGAGCTGTTGAAATGAGCCGGTGGGATAAGGGTTTGGGCGGTGGCACCGCCTTGCAGAAGGCGCCGCTCACCGGCATCGACCGGGTGTTCGGACGGGATTTGCGAAGCCAGGGTTGGGTCGTCGATTTGACGCCCGGTTTTGATTGGGACTCCGCGCAAGACGCCGAGGACGCGTTTGATGACGGCGCACCTCTTCCGGCGGTGATGTGGGCGCTGCGCGTGCGCCGGAAATAAGAATTACGAGAAGGGAGCGTTCGAATGGAAAAATTTGTCAAGCTGACCGGCATCGCGGCGCCGATGAACATGATCAACATCGACACCGATCAGATCATTCCGAAGCTGCATCTGCGCACGATCAAGCGGACCGGGCTCGGCAAGGTGGTGTTCGAGGAATTGCGGTTCAACACCGACGGCAGCGAGAAGCCGGAATTCGTGCTCAACCAGAAACCCTACCGCAATGCGCAGATCATCGTCGCGGGGGACAATTTCGGGTGCGGGTCGTCGCGCGAGCATGCCCCTTGGGCGCTGCTGGATTTCGGCGTCCGTTGCGTCATCTCGACCAGCTTCGCCGATATTTTCTACAACAACTGTTTCAAGAACGGCATCCTGCCGGTCACCGTGTCGAAGGATGAGCTGGAAGCCCTGATGGCCGACGCCGCCGACAAGGAGAATCCGGAATTGACGGTCGATCTCGAAAGCCAGCAGATCACCCGGCCGAATGGCGCCAAGATCAAATTCAAGATCGACGAGTTTCGGCGCGATTGCCTGTTGAACGGGCTCGACGATATCGGCCTGACGATGCAGAAGGCGGAAATGATCGACGCGTTCGAGGAAAAGCAGCGGCAGCAGCAACCCTGGCTCTATCGCTGAGCCGGGGAGGCTGAGGACATGGCAAATCCCCGGACGCTGTTCGAGAAAATTTGGCACGGCCATCTCGTCGCGGAGCTCGACGATGGGGTCAACATCCTTTACATCGACCGCCACCTGATTCACGAAGTGCTCTCGCCGCAGGCCTTCGAGGGGTTGCGGATGACCGGGCGCACGGTGCGGCGGCCGAATGTGACCCTCGCGGTAGCCGATCACAACGTTCCCACCACCGACCGGAGCAAGGGGATCGAAGACGCCGAGTCGCGGCTTCAAGTGGAAACGCTCAGCCGGAACTGCGAAGAATTCGGCGTGCCGATTTTCGACATGCTCGACCCGCGGCAGGGCATCGTCCATGTCATCGGGCCCGAGCAGGGCTTCACCCTGCCGGGAACGACGGTCGTTTGCTGCGACAGCCATACCGCAACCCATGGGGCGTTCGGTGCGCTCGCCTTCGGCATCGGGACATCGGAGGTCGAGCACGTGCTGGCGACCCAGACATTGCGGGCGCCGGACCTGAAAAGCATGCGCGTGCTGGTGGACGACCCGTTGCCGCTCGGCTGCACGGCTAAGGATCTGATCCTGGCGATCATCGGCAAGCTCGGGACCGCCGGCGGCACCGGTCATATCATCGAATATTGCGGCCGCGCCATTCGCGACCTCTCGATGGAAGGCCGCATGACGGTCAGCAACATGACCATCGAGGCGGGCGCGCGCGCCGGTCTGATCGCGCCCGACGACAAGACGTTCGTGTATCTTGAGGGCCGGCCGATGGCGCCGACCGGGGCCGAATGGGACGCGGCGGTCGCCCATTGGCGGACCCTGCCGTCCGACGACGGCGCGGCCTACGACAAGGAAGTGGTGATCGACGTGAGTGGGATCGCGCCGCAGGTCACCTGGGGCACCAGCCCGGAAGACGTGGTGCCGATCACCGGCAAAGTGCCCGATCCGTCCGATGGCGAGACCGAAGACAAGCAATCGGCAATCCGGCGCTCGCTCGACTACATGGGGCTGAAACCCGGCACGCCGATGACCGAAATCCCGATCGACAACGTGTTCATTGGCTCCTGCACGAACAGCCGAATCGAGGATCTGCGCGCCGCCGCAGAAGTGGTCAAGGGCCGGAAGGTGGCATCCGGCGTCGACGCCATGGTCTCGCCGGGGTCGAGCCTGATCAAGCGGCAGGCGGAGGAGGAAGGCCTGGACAAGGTATTCCTCGAGGCGGGCTTCGAGTGGCGAGAATCGGGCTGTTCGATGTGCCTCGGCATGAATCCGGACCGGGTGAGGCCGGGCAAACGCTGCGCGTCGACCTCGAACCGCAACTTCGAGGGACGGCAGGGCCGCGACGCGCGAACTCATCTGGTCAGCCCGGCCATGGCCGCGGCGGCGGCAATTGCCGGCCGGCTCGCCGACGTGCGCGAAATGGCGGGGTAAGGCAATGGCGCAATCCCGGACGCTCTACGAGAAGATCTGGCAGAGCCATCTTGTCCATGCGCCCGAGCCGGATGGCACGAGCCGGCTCTACATCGATCGCCATTTGATTCACGAAGGCTCGACGCCGCAGGCTTTCGAATCCATGCGGCTGGCCGGCCTGCCGGTCCGGCGCATCGATGCGACCATGGCGGTGATCGACCATGTCGTGCCAACGCGCAACCGCGACAAGGAAATTGCCGACCCAGATGCGCGGCGCATGCTCGAAACGATGGTGAATAATTGCCGGGCGTTCGGCGTCGAATTGTACGATTTGCTCGATTCGCGCCAGGGCATCGGACATATCGTCGGCCCGGAACAGGGCTTTACCCTGCCGGGCACGACGCTGGTTTGCGGCGACAGCCACACCGCGACCCATGGCGCCTTCGGGACGCTGGCCTTCGGGATCGGTACCTCCGAAGTCGAGCATGTACTGGCGACCCAGACCCTGGTGCAACAGCCGATGCGGACCATGCGGGTGCTGATTGACGGCCCGATGCCGGCGGGCTGTACGGCGAAAGACCTCATCCTGACCGTCATCGGCCGTATCGGAACGGCGGGCGGCACCGGACACGCCATCGAATACGCCGGCGAAGCGATTCGCGATCTCTCGATGGAAGGCCGGATGACGGTCTGCAACATGACCATCGAGGCAGGCGCCCGCGCCGGCATGATTGCGCCGGACGAGACCACCTACGCCTATCTGAAGGGCCGGCCGCGCGCGCCGCAGGGCGGCGACTGGGAGGCGGCCGTGGCCTATTGGCGCACCCTGCCGACCGATGACGGCGCAGTCTTCGATACGGATATCCGAATCGACGCGGCCGATATTCAGCCGCAGGTGACCTGGGGTACCAGCCCTGAGGATGTGGTGCCGGTGACCGGCCAGGTGCCGGATCCGGCGAAGGCCGACAGCGCCGACCGGCAGCAATCGATGCAGCGGTCGCTCGACTATATGGGGCTCGCCGCCGGAACGTCGATGACGGATATCGGCGTCGACCGCGTCTTCATCGGATCCTGCACCAACAGCCGGATCGAGGATTTGCGCGCCGCCGCCGCCTTCGCAGAAGGACGGCGCGTCGCCGATGGCGTCCAGGCAATCGTGGTGCCGGGATCGGGCCCGGTGAAGCTGGCCGCCGAATCGGAAGGGCTCGACCGGATCTTCCTCGAGGCGGGTTTCGAGTGGCGCGAACCGGGATGTTCCATGTGCGTCGGCATGAACGACGACCGGATCGAGCCGGGCGAGCGTTGCGCTTCAACGTCGAACCGCAATTTCGAGGGCCGGCAGGGACGCGGCGGGCGCACCCATCTGGTCAGTCCCGCCATGGCGGCGGCCGCGGCGGTTGCCGGGCATTTCGTCGATATCCGCGAGATTTCAGAGTAACGCACGGCGCCGGGCGTTGTGAAAACGCCATCCGGTTTCATGGCTCCGCGCGACAACAATCAAGAAGAACCGAGAGGCGAGAATGGCCGCGAACAAGAAACTTCTGATATTGCCGGGCGACTATGTCGGACCGGAAATCATGGATCAGACGCAGCGCGTCATCCAGTGGATGGAACAGCGCCGCGCGGTGCGGTTCGATATCGAGGAGCGGCCGATCGGCGGTGCGTCCGTCGATGTGCATGGGACGCCGCTGACCGACGAGACCCTGGCGGCGGCCATGGAGGCGGACGCGGTTTTGCTGGGCGCGGTCGGCGGCCCGAAATATGACGGCCTGCCCCGCGACAAGCGGCCGGAAGCCGGCCTGCTGCGCATTCGCAAGGAAATGGACCTGTTCGCCAACCTTCGTCCGGCGATCACCTTCGACGCCTTGCTCGATTCGTCGTCGCTGAAGCCGGAGATCATCAAGGGTCTCGACGTGATGATCGTCCGCGAACTGACCTCGGGGATCTACTTCGGTGAGCCGCGCGGCATCGAGACATTGCCCGACGGTACGCGCAGGGCCGTCGATACGCAGGTCTATACGGACACCGAGATCCGCCGGGTCGCCGAGGTCGCGTTTGAGTTGGCGCGCGAACGGGGCAACAAGCTCCATTCGGTCGACAAGGAAAACGTGATGGCCTCCGGCGTATTGTGGCGCGAGGTGGTCACCCAATTGCACAATGAAAAATACAGCGATGTCGCGCTCGAACACATGTATGCGGACAATTGCGGCATGCAGCTGGTGCGTAATCCCAATCAGTTCGATGTGATCGTTACGGACAATCTCTTCGGCGACATGCTGTCCGATTGCGCGTCGATGCTGACCGGGTCGCTCGGTATGCTGCCGTCGGCGTCGCTCGGCGCGCCGGATGCGACCGGCCGCCGCCTGGCGCTGTACGAGCCGGTGCATGGCAGCGCGCCGGACATTGCCGGGCAGGATATTGCCAATCCGCTCGCCGCGGTTCTCAGCTTCTCGATGTTGCTGCGGTATTCCTTCTCGATGGGCGAGGAGGCCGATCTGATCGAAACCGGGGTGCAATCCGTCTTGTCCGGCGGCACCCGGACCGCCGATATCATGGCGCCGGGCATGACGAAAGTATCGACCCAGGGTATGATGGACACCCTGCTTCAGGAGTTGGACAAGCAGAGTTCCTGAGCGGGCAGGCGTACCTGAATAGGGAGAATGCCATGCGACTTGCGGCGGTAATGGGTGTGGCGGCTGTGGCCCTGCTAGTTCAGGCCAATGGGCTGGCGGCGGCCGAACCGGAGCCGGTAATCCATGATTGCCTCGAGGGGGCAGGAGACGACCTCAAGAGCGTCAATTGGGAGGATTTAAAATTCCCGCCGCTCGAGGTGCCGACCGGCTGACGGCCGCCCCGGCAAAAGAAAATTGGCTTCAAACCGCGCTGCGATCGGCGTACTGTGCGGGATATCGGATGGCATACGCGTGAGAAATCCCGGAATGCGGGTCCGCAGGACAGTGATGATGGAATTGAAAAACCGCGGATTTCAGGTGCCCGTTAAACCGGGCGGATAGGGTCTGCGCATGCCGCCGGCCCGACAGCGCTGGCGGTCCAGAAGAGTGAGTTGACCGCGGAGCGCGAATTTGGGCCTCCGCGGCTTTGTATGCGGGCTGATGGACGAGATCAATGTGGTGGGGCTCCGTGCGGGGCGTGTTGCCACCGATTTGACAGAAGGAACGATAGAGATGGGATATCGGGTTGCGGTCATCGGTGCGACGGGGAATGTCGGCCGGGAAATGCTCAACATTCTTTCGGAGCGCGCCTTTCCGGCCGACGAGGTCGTCGCCCTGGCGTCCGAACGGTCGGTCGGCAAGGAGGTGTCCTTCGGCGATTCGGGTATTCTCACAGTACGGAACCTGGCCGATTACGATTTCGCCGGGACCGACATCGTGCTGTCTTCGGCCGGCGCCTCCGTGTCCAAGGTGCATGCGCCCCGGGCGGCGGCGGCGGGCGCGGTCGTGATCGACAATACCTCGTTCTTCCGTATGGACCCGGACGTTCCCCTGGTTGTGCCGGAAGTGAATGAAGAGGCGATCGCGGAGTACCGCAAGAAAAACATCATCGCCAATCCGAATTGTTCGACGATGCAAATGGTGGTGGCGTTGAAGCCGCTGCACGATCTGGCGCGCATCAGGCGCATCGTCGTCTCGACCTACCAATCGGTTTCGGGCGCGGGCAAGGCGGCGATGGACGAGCTGTTCAATCAGACGAAGCAGATCTACATGAACGAGCTCGCCAAATCCGAAAACTTCACCAAGCAGATCGCCTTCAACGTGATTCCTCACATCGATGATTTCATGGAAGACGGCTCGACCAAGGAAGAGTGGAAAATGATGGTCGAGACCAAGAAGATCCTGGATCCCAAGATCCGCGTATCCGCAACCTGTGTGCGCGTACCGGTGTTTGTCGGCCATGGGGAATCGGTCAATGTGGAATTTGAGTCGCCGGTTTCGGAGGACGAGGCGCGGGACGCCCTGCGCGAGGCGCTCGGCGTGGTGCTGGTCGATCAACGGGATGACGGCGGCTACGTGACGCCGAAAGAGTCCACCGGCGAAGACGCAGTCTTTGTCAGCCGTCTGCGCGAAGACCCGTCGGTCGATAACGGCCTGTCGATGTGGGTCGTTTCGGACAACCTGCGCAAAGGCGCGGCGCTTAACACGGTGCAGATTGCCGAAGCGCTGATCGAAGGCTATCTCCAGAAACGCGCGACCTGAGCGCGGTTTCGGCGACCAGGCGTCGGGGCCGTGTAATTGGCAGGATATATAGATAAGCGCGCATAATAAAAATGGATGGTGAAGATCGCCCCATTCTGTTCGGGGATTTGAAATCTTGCCGCAGCGCATTATAATAAGCGCGCATATATTCGTTATGCTTGGACCTCCCGCGCCGGGAACCGATGGGGTGGCGCCAGTAAAAATTCCTGCGCCTCGACCAGGGGAAGATCGCCGTCACGTCGTTTGGCCGCCAGTTGGACAATCGCATAAGCCGATGACACCGCGGCCGCGGCGGCGTTCGCGATTGTTTTGCCGTGCAGGAGATGCCCGGTTAGCAGGGCTGCGAAGAGGTCGCCCGCGCCATGGGCCGGATGGTCGATCCGGGGTGTCGTTACGTGCCAGCGCCTGTTCCGGTCGGCCACGACAGTCGCGATCGAATCTCCCGCCTCGACCCCGGTGATCACGACCCGCCGCTTGCCGGCATCGCCGAGCGCGCCGGCGGCGCGACAGGCGTCCGCCACGCCGGAAATCTCGATATCGGTCAATTGCCCGGCTTCGAAGGCGTTGGGAGTCAGGATGTCGGCAAGGGGAAGCAGGTCGCGCCGGATGATGTCGATGATGTCCGCCTCGACATAGCGGCGTCCGTGATCGCCGATGACCGGGTCGCACACATAAAGCGCCGCCGGGGTGGCCTGTCGCACGCGGTGGACCGTTTGCGCAACGACGGCGCCGGTCGCCGCCAATCCGAGGTATCCCGACAGCACCGCCGCGCAGCCCGAAAACCCGTGCAGATCCTCGACCCCGTCGATCAACGCCGACACCTCCGCCGCCGGAAGCATCCGGCCTCGATACGGTCCGTGCGCCGGATGGTTCGAATACAGCACGGTGGGAATACACCACACTTCAAACCCGTGCCGTTGCAACGGCAGGGTGGCGGCATCGTTCCCCACATGACCGGAGACGACCGAGGACTGAACCGACAGGACGTTCTTCACCCCGCCATGCTAGGGCGACACCGGCGGAAACCAAAGCCCGGTATTGCAATCTATCGGGGCGACGCGCTGAATTGCGTGGCCGCGCGCGGCGGGTATAGTCCCGCCGCCCCATCACCCGCAAAGGAAGCGTCCCGATGCATGATCCTCTCCGCCCCCGCCGCAGCATGCTGTACATGCCCGGATCAAACCGCCGGGCGCTCGAGAAAGCCCGGGGCTTGCCGGCAGACGGATTGATCCTGGATCTCGAGGATGCGGTTGCGCCGGATCAAAAAGCCGCCGCGCCCGGCCAAATTATCGACGCCCTGCAGGAGGGCGGCTATGGCGACCGTGAAGTGCTGGTTCGCATCAATGGACTGGATACCCAATGGGGATTGGACGACATCGCGGCAATCGCAAAAACACCCGCCGACGGCATTGTCCTGCCAAAAACCGAAACGCCCGACATGGTGCGGGCGGCCGCGGCGCAGCTGGACTCGAATGGCGCCGGCCACTTTGCCGTCTGGTGCATGATGGAAACGCCCGGCGGCATTCTACGCGCCGCCGACATTGCCGCGGCGCCGAAGGTCGGTGGCCTGATCATGGGCACCAATGACCTTGCCAAGGAACTCCGTTGCCGGCAAACGCCGGGACGCGACGCCTTTCTCGTCAGTTTCGGCCTTTGCATTCTCGCCGCGCGGGCTGCGGGCATTGCGGTCATAGACGCGGTGCACACCGATCTAGCCGATGATGAAGGGTTTGCCGCTTCTTGCCGGCAGGGGCGTACCTTGGGGTTCGATGGAAAGTCTCTGATTCATCCAAAAACGATTACGGCGGCGAACGGCGCGTATTCGCCCACCGCCGAGGAGATCGCCTGGGCGCGAAAAATAACCGCAGCGTTCGAAGACGCACCGGCAGGGCAGGCGGTGATCGTCGTGGATGGCCAAATGATCGAAGACCTCCATGTGACCGAAGCGCGCGGTCTCATCGCGATGGCGGAGCGCATCGACCGGCTCGCGGCGGCGGCCGGCGAGAAAGCGCAGTGACGAAATGATCTATTCGCAGATTGTCGGCTATCTCTATAAGACACGGCAAAATCAAAACGGACAACGCGCAAATAGAGGCTCAAAAACCAATTCACTTCTTGTGTAAATTTAGTTGAGAAGAAAATGGCGTGTTGATATAAGAAAGGCGTCGGGTTTGTGTTCCGGAGTTGGTGGGACCACCAGATCACAATGTACCGTACAGGGTACCCCGACGCCTTCCCGAGCCAAAAGGCTCATGGTGATGAAGCTGGAAGATCCTTTTCGACGGCAGACACCCTGGCGACGACGCTGCCGTCATAAGGCGGGCCTTTCTACAGCGCACGGACCGTCGTCCTGCGCCGCATGTACCGAAACCGCGAAGACCTCGTGACGTGCCGACATGTTGCCACGCCGCCGCGCCGGTTCTGTTGTCCACGCTTCGCTCACCGCACTCCGCGCCAAGCGAGCCGTGGTGTCGTGGTGCTTTCGCACCGCGTACCCACCCGCCAGGCACAGGGAGGCGACCGGCGGGAGCCAACAAACCTCAACAGCCCTTTCATCAAAGTGGTTCCGCGCCCGGAACCACCCCTCCCGCTCGATGCGCCACCGTGCGGCGGCGCATGCCGCGGTGAAACCGACCCAACATCGTCGACAGAACCAAATGGTCCGGCGAACCGACATCGTGCCGTTCGCGGCCCAACCTGCGGCGCTTTCACACCCCCCGGCGGGAACCGCAATGACTGTGCGAGCCAAGCTTCACGGCTGACGAATGTCGCGAATCGACGTTCCAAGGAACGTCAGCCGCGCCACCAGTCGTTTCAGTAGCCGGACCGGCTAACGGCCGAAACCGCCATCCAGCCCCTGACGCACCCGGCGACACACCCTTTTGGCACCAACCCGATTGCTCGGCCCGGCCCCGCCATCATGTGTGCCTGACACACCAGCGCTTCCACTCACCGAATCGATGGTCGCGCGCCGCTCTGAAGATGTCCATAATAAAAGCCAAGGGGACACGAAAAAGTTGTGAATAAAAGCGTAAGCCACGCACAATTCATCCACAATCTACCCACATACTTTTCCACAACGTATGTTTGCTTGTTACTTGCGCACTGTGATTTCAAACGATTACCGTTCGCCCGGGACCCCGATATCGGCCGTTGCACCGCGTCGGCCGGGTGTAAGCATTGACTAGTCCCGGAAAGCCCTCTAATTCAGTCACCGAGCTTCAGCCCTATACGAACGCGGAAATTACGATGATCGTCAACGATGGGCGCGGGCGATGGTGCTGAAATGCGAGGAGACGTCGATGGCCACGGAGAACAGACCGCTTTCGCCGCACCTGCAGGTGTACCGGTGGCAATGGACAATGATGATGTCGATTACCCACCGGGCAACGGGGGTGGCGCTGGCCGTCGGGGCGCTGTTGCTGGCGTGTTGGCTGCTTGCATTGGCGTCTGGACCGCAATCCTTTCAGGCTATTCATGACTTCCTGGGTACATGGTTCGGGCGCTTGCTGCTGTTCGGTTGGACATGGTCGCTGATGTATCATCTGGCGAACGGTATCCGGCATCTCGTCTGGGACACCGGTAGGGCGCTGGAATTGCCGGCGGCGCATGCGGGCGCCTATGCGGTGATGATCCTGTCGATCATCCTGACCGGCTTGGTCTGGGTCGGCGGATACGCGTCGACGGGGGCGTTCTCATGACTTTGCGGACCCCCCTTGCGCGGGTGCGCGGACTTGGTTCGGCCAAAGACGGCACGCATCACTGGTGGATGCAGCGGATCACCGCGGTGGCGCTGGTGCCGTTGTCGATCTGGTTCGTGGTATCGATGATCAAATTGACCGGCGCGGATCATGCTGCGGTGTCGGCGTGGCTTGCCACGCCGGTGACGGCGGTGCTGATGCTGCTTTTCATCATTGCCGTCTTTCACCATCTGCAGCTCGGCATGCAGGTCGTGATCGAGGACTACGTGCATGGCGAAGGCATGAAAATCGCCTGCCTGTTGTGCGTAAAACTGGGCAGTTTCGCGCTTGCGGTTGCCGCCGCCTTCTCCGTGCTCAAAGTCGCGTTCGGAAGCTGAAATAAGTCACGAAGCAATCGCCTAAAACTATCGCCTAAAACTATCGCCCAAAACTATCGCAAGGTGACCGTTCATGGGTCAGGCATATGAAATCATCGATCATGAATACGACGTCGTCGTGGTGGGCGCCGGCGGCGCAGGACTGCGCGCGACGGTCGGGCTTGCCGAAGCCGGACTGAAGACTGCGTGCGTCACCAAGGTTTTTCCGACGCGCAGCCATACCGTGGCGGCGCAGGGCGGGATCTCCGCCGCGCTCGGCAACATGGGCGACGACGACTGGCGCTGGCACATGTACGACACGGTGAAGGGCGCGGATTGGCTGGGTGATCAGGACGCCATCGAATATATGTGCCGCGAGGCCTTGCCGGCGATTGTCGAGTTGGAACATTACGGCGTCCCGTTTAGCCGCACCGAAGAAGGCAAGATCTATCAACGCCCGTTCGGCGGCATGACGACCAATTACGGCGAAGGCACCGCGCAGCGCACCTGTGCGGCGGCCGACCGTACCGGCCACGCCATGCTGCATACGCTCTACCAACAATCGCTGAAACATCAGGTCGAGTTTTTCATCGAATTTTTTGCGCTCGACCTGATCAAGAACGACGACGGCGAGATTTGCGGGCTGATGGCCTGGAATCTCGATGACGGAACGATCCACCGCTTCAAGGCGAAGATGGTCATCCTGGCCACCGGCGGGTATGGCCGGGCGTATTTCTCCTGCACCTCGGCCCATACATGCACCGGCGATGGCGGCGGCATGGTTCTGCGCGCCGGACTACCGATGCAGGACATGGAGTTCGTTCAATTTCATCCGACGGGAATTTACGGCGCCGGCTGTCTGATTACCGAGGGTGTTCGCGGCGAAGGCGGCTATGTGACCAATTCCGAGGGTGAACGCTTCATGGAGCGCTACGCCCCGTCGGCCAAGGATCTCGCGAGCCGCGACGTGGTAAGCCGTTCGATGACCATCGAAATTCGCGAAGGCCGCGGGGTCGGCGCCGAAAGCGACCACATTCATCTGCATCTGGAACATCTCGATCCGGACGTGATCGAGGAGCGGCTGCCGGGTATTTCGGAAACCGCCCGCATTTTTGCCGGCGTCGACGTTACCAAGGAAGCGATCCCGGTTATTCCGACCTGTCACTACAACATGGGCGGGGTCGCGGCCAATTATCATGGCGAGGCGGTGACGGTGACGAATGGCGGCGGCACGTCGGTCGTGCCGGGCTTGATGTCGATCGGCGAGGCGGCGTGTGTTTCCGTTCACGGCGCGAACCGCTTGGGATCGAATTCACTGCTCGATCTGGTCGTGTTCGGGCGGGCCGCGGCGAATCGTTGCGCCGAGGTGGTGGAAAAGGAAGCCAGCCATAAGTCGATGTCCGCCAATGCGGGCGAAGCGGCGCTGGACCGGTTCGACAAAATACGCCACGCCAAGGGCGATACGCGGACCGCCGATCTGCGGCTCGAGATGCAGCGCGTCATGCAGAGCAATTGCGCGGTCTTTCGCACCGGCGAGGTGCTCGACGAAGGCGTCACCTTGCTTGAGGACACCTGGAAGAAACAGCAGGATTTGAGCGTTTCCGACCGGTCGTTGATCTGGAACTCCGATCTCGTCGAATCGCTCGAACTGGACAATTTGTTGTCGCAGGCGATGGTGACCATGGTTTCCGCGGCGAATCGCGAGGAATCGCGCGGCGCCCATGCACGGGAAGATTTCCCCGACCGTGACGACGATAAATGGATGAAACATACGCTCGCCTGGTGCGACGACAGCGGCGCGGTGCGACTCGAATATCGCGACGTGACCATGCAGACGCTGACCAACGACGTCCAGTCCTTCCCGCCGAAGGCGCGCGTTTACTAGGACCGAAGAGAAAGATCGAACAGATGGTTGAATTTTCGCTTCCGGCGAACTCCAAAGTCACGAAGGGCAAGACCT
>Ga0224508_10001012_pt1 | contig 25758 bp, 21 predicted proteins | sample SF_Jan12_sed_USG_4_FD_170157 | JGI IMG/M metagenome (GOLD analysis project Ga0224508, IMG submission 170157) | Sediment microbial communities from San Francisco Bay, California, United States - SF_Jan12_sed_USGS_21 | ecosystem: Environmental > Aquatic > Marine > Sediment | place: USA... | reverse complement strand
ACTCGTAACGATCGATGTCGTCCACGGCCCGGGGCAGGGCCTCGAGCAGCGGACGCCCTTCGAGGTGCATGAAGCGGTGGGCCATCGAGAGGTTCACGGCGAGGTCCACGCTCTCGGAGTCGGGCAACATCGTCTCGAGCTGCTCGCGGAAGGTGGCCGCAGACTTGGTCAGCCGGTCGAGCTTCTTCCAGCTCTCGTCGCGGAAGAGCCAGATGTTGTAGGCCCAGTTGCCCGCGTAGTAACGCATGGACAGCAGGAAGGAGACGTAGCGGGGGAAGAAGTTCCCGAAGGTGGGGATCGCCACCAGACACACGAAGAGGAACAGCGCCAGGCCCGGCATCTGCCCCACCGCCAGCACGCTCGCCTCGGGGTGCACCCCGAACAGGAAGATGCCGCCGTAGATCATCAGGATGTTCCACTCGAGGGGCATGCCGCTCGGGTTGTTCATCATGATGAAGCCGTGGAAGCCACACATCACCGCCAGCACGACGGCGGTGAGCACGGGATCGCCCGCCACGAGCAGCAGCATCAGCGGAATGCCGTACTCGGTGGCCGTGCCCGCGCGGCTCATCAGCGCCGCCAGCTTCGAGGGGCGCAGGTCGTCGGGGTAGGAGACGAACAGGCGCTTCTTGATCCACCCCGGGAAGAAGGGCCCGTTGTTCATCATCACCATGATGACGCTCGGGAAGTGGTCGTTGACCTTCGAGGTGGCGGCCCAGAACCAGACGAAGATCCACACCACCTTGCAGGCCGAGATCCACAGCCCTCCCTCGGCGGCGACGGTGAGGCAGATCAGCGCCACCCAGTAGTGCTCCGAGCGCGCCGCCAGGAAGACCGTCTTGTCGGTGATGCCGAAGAGCGCGATGCCGGCCACGGCGGGCCAGAAGAGCTCGGGCGAGAGCTCGGGCGCCACCAGCGCGCGCAGCAGCGAGAGCTGCACGAGGGCGTAGAGCGCCACGTCGAACCAGCCCCGGGTGATGCCGCCCAACAGCGGCAGCTTCGGAAACAGCGCCAGCTTGGTGGTGCCCGGACGGAGGAACCAGGGCAGGCAGGCGATGGGCGGCTTGAAGCGCGCGTTCATGGGCCCCATCGAGCAGCCCATGCCGAGCAGCTCGTAGACGATCGCCCAGAGCAGGAAGCGCTGGAAGGCGTCGTCGGTGAAGGCCCACTCGCCGAGCTGGGCGAAGCCCGGGTAGCCGGCGGCGAAGGACGCGAAGCAGGCCCAGCCCCCGATGAAGAACACGAAGTACTTCACCCAGTAGAGCACCGTCACCAGGAAGGGGTTGGGGTTCACTTGCGAGGCCCAGGTGCGGCACACCAGCCGGACGCGCTCCGGGAAGGGCGCCGACAGCAGACGTTGGGGCTCGTAGGGAGGCAGGTCGGGGGCGGGAGCGCTCATCGGCTCGAACGAATACCACGATTCGTGGTAGCCTCGCCCGATTCCTGACGGTTCGTCAGTTTTTGTGTGCGCCAGACACGGAGACTCCATGCCCATCGATCGCGACAAGGCCCTGGCCCACCGCTTCGAGGAGGGCGAGGGCGGCTACGGCCCCGACGACGCCATCCTCTACGCGCTGGGCGTGGGCGCCGGCGTGCCCGCCACCGACTCCCGCGAGCTCGCCTACACCTACGAGAAGGACCTGGTGGTGCTGCCGAGCTTTCCCACCGTGGTCCACTCGGGGGCACGCGCCTCGATCTTCGGCGTGCCCGGCCTCGAGTTCAACCGCGCCCTGATGCTCCACGGCGAGCAGGACGTGGAGCTGCACCGCCCGCTGCCCTCCGAGGCCAGGCTGCGCGGAAGCGCCCGCATCGCCGACATCTACGACAAGGGCAAGGCGGCCCTGGCCCTGTTCGAGACCACGGGCTCCGACGCCGAGGGGCCCCTGTTCACCAACCGCATGTCGCTGTTCCTGCGGGGCGAGGGCGGCTTCGGCGGCCCGTCGGGGCCGCCGGTCGGCAACGAGGCGCCCGACCGCGACCCCGACCTCGTGGTCGAGTCGGTCACGATGCCCCAGCAGGCCCTGCTCTACCGCCTGTGCGGCGACAAGAACCCGCTGCACTGCGACCCCGACTTCGCCGCCAAGGCCGGCTTCGACCGCCCCATCCTCCACGGCCTCTGCTCCTACGGCATCGTCTGCAAGGCCGTGGTCGACGGGGCCCTCGATGGCGACGTCACCCGGGTGGCCCGCTACCAGGCCCGCTTCCGCGGCGTGGCGTGGCCCGGCGAGACCTACCAGACCCGGATCTGGCGCGAAGCCGGCAAGCTGCTGGTCGAGGCCTGGTCGAAGGAGCGCGGCGAGATCATCATCTCGAACGCCTGCATCACGCTCCGCTAGAAGGCGCGGGGCTCAGCTCGCCCCGTCTCCTTGGAGCATCGCCGGGATCGTCTTCGCGATCAGCGTCAGGTCGCGGCGCAGCGACCAGTGGTCGATGTAGTCGAGGTCGAGGCGCACCCACTCGTCGAAGGGGATGCTGTTGCGGCCCGAGACCTGCCAGGTGCAGGTGAGCCCGGGGCGCACCGCCAGGCGTCGGCGCTCGTAGGGCGTGTAGTGGGCGACCTCGTCGGGCAGCGGCGGGCGAGGTCCCACCAGGCTCATGTCGCCCTTGATCACGTTCCAGAACTGGGGCAGCTCGTCGAGGCTGAAGCGGCGCAGCAGGCGTCCCACGTCGGTGGTGCGGGGGTCGTTCACGCACTTGAAGACGGGGCCGTCCATCTGGTTCTGGTCGATCACCTCGCCCAGGCGCGCTTCGGCGTCGGGCACCATGGTGCGGAGCTTCCACATCCAGAAGGTCCGGCCGTCCTGGCCACAGCGCTTCTGGCGGAAGAAGACCGGCCCCCGGTCGCTGCACCAGATGGCGAGGGCGGAGCCGAAGATGACGACCGAAGCGCCGAGCAGCCCGATCAGGCCGCCGAACACGTCGATGCCGCGCTTGACGGTCAGCGCCACGCGCAGACCGAGCTCGGAGCGGCCGTCGCCGGCCGGGAAGCCCGAGGCCGGAACCCAGGGCTCGATCGCACCGCTGCCGTGTGAACCGGGATGGCCCGCGCCGCTCGGGGCCACTTCGAGCGATTCGAGGAAGCAGAGGCGAGTGGGCGGGCCGACCCAGTGGGCCGGCTCGTGGCTTCCGATCATGGGGGGCCTCTCAGCGCGAACTTCGGAACTGCAGCGGCAGCGTACGAGCGGGGGGTATTCGCATGTTGCCATGCCAACCCACCCTGCGTCCACACTTTTAACCCCGCGGGATCAACTTGTTTGGAGCCCCTAAGCCCCTGAGGCCTCCGGGGCGGACCCGAAATCGGCCAGGTAACGGGTCGAGAAGGGCGGGTTCTCGGGCAGTTGCTGATTGATCTCGTAGATGCGCTCGTAGCGGGTCTCGCGGATCAGCCAGCGGCCATCGACCTTCTGATAGCGATCCCAATAGACCGCGGTTCCCGTCGTCTGGAAACGCTGTTCGAGAATCCACATGTGATCGGCGAGGTACCAGATGCCCGTGGCCTCTCGCTCCGACTCGAGGCGGATCTCGGGATGGTGTCCGTTGTGATGGCCCACGGCATTGCGGTGGAAGGACTGCCGGATCGAAGCCAGGTAGGCGTCGCGCCCCTCCAGCTTCCACTCGTAGAACCCGCCGCGGAAGTGCACCAACACGTCCTCGTGGAACAGCGTGGCCAGCTCTTCGAGGTTGGCCGTGTCGATGCAACGGAAGTAGGCGTGCTTGACGCGCTTGATGGCTTCGATGTCCATCAGGTGCTGCAAGCTCCGGCGTAGCGCGGCCGGATCGTCGCCCTCGACTTCGAGGGGAATCCCGTCGGGTATGCCCAGGCGTGCGCGCGTGAGCGGCTCTCGGCGTCGGGTCTCGTCGGGCATCGGCTCCTCCTCGGGATCGTCTGGTTGCGGCCGCGGAGCGCGTGGGCGCCATGCGGGCCAGCGCGCTCGGACGGGCGCTAGCCTAGATCGTTCCGCGCGGAGAAGGGAAGCCGGCCCGGGCTTCGGCCTAGCGGCGTCGAGCCAGGAGTCGCTCGCGCAGGGTGCGCTCCAGCCAGCCGACCTGCTCGAGGATCGACGACTCGACGCTCGAGCTGACCAGGCTGCCGGGAAGGCTCCCGGCGAAGTCGACGAAGGCCTGGTAGACCGCCCGCGAGCCGCCCTCGCCGTCGGGCTCGACGCTCCAGAAGCCGTCGGAGCGGGGCATGCGCACGACGCCGCTCCGGGGCGCCGGGCCCGCCTCGCGGGTGGTGCTCCACTCGATGCGCCGTGCGCCGGTCTCGGGGTCGCGAAGCGACTCGATGCGCAGCACCGCGTCGCGGTCCGCGAGCAGCGGCACCGAGATGTAGTCGTAGGCGAGCACGAAGCCCTGGCGCTGCTCGAGCACCTTGCGCTGGAAGTTGTCGGGCCAGGTGCGCGAGTCGAACATGTTGGTCTCGAGGGCGCCCACCACCTCGTCGGGAGCCGCCCGCAGGCGCAGCTCCATGCGGTACTCGGGGTAGGCCGAGCCCTGCACGGAGCGCGACCACATGTGAAGCCCGGTGTCGTCGCCGGAGGCCTCGTGCTCGAGCCGCCAGCTCTCCGCCGCGGCGGGAGCGGCGAGGGCGAGGAGCAGGACGGCGAGCATCGATGTCGAGGGCGGGAGGCGGGTCATGCCGCATCCTCCGAGGTGCCGCGACCCTGGGGCGCGATGGCTTCGCACAGGAACTCGGCCGCCTCGCTCATTCTGGATCGCAAGGGGTATGTGTCCGTTTCGAGCCAATGGGTGATCGTCCCGTAGAAGACCCCGATCCCCATCTCGGCCAGGAATTCCGCGTCCCGGTCGCCTCTTACGTCGCCGAGTTGCTGGCCGTCCCGCATCAGCTCGGCGATCGCATCGCGCACCTCTTCGAGCAGCCGACCGGCACCTTCGTCGCGACGCATCAGTGCCCGCAGCAGGTCGCGGGTGAGGAGTTGGGTGTCCTCGATCAGCCGGGTGGCGCGGCGCGCCATCTCGGCGATGCGCCCGGCCGTGGCCGACGGGGCCTTGCGCTGCTCCTCGACCAGGGCCTTCACCACGGCGACCACCTCGGTGGCCATCTGCCCGATCAGGTCTTCCTTGCTCGGGTAGTAGTTGAAGAAGGTGGCCTGGGAGACGTCGGCCGCCTCGGCGATCTGGTCGACGGTGGTGGCGTCGTAGCCCTGCTTCCAGAAGAGCATCCCGGCGCAGTCGTAGATCCGCTGGCGAAGCTCCCGCTTCTTGCGCTCCCGGCGTCCCTCTACGGTTGATTCGGGCATCTAAGGGCTGGCTCCATTTATGGGGCTAACCCTAAGTTTTTTCGGACGCACCGGCAACTCCCACGCAGCCGGGAAGCCCCGGGCCGGCCCTAGGTGCTGAGGCTGCGGTCGGAGCCGGAGCCCCCGCCGCTGGCGGTCTGCTCGATCTCGTTGGCCGCGACCAGGGCCACCATCTTCCGGATCACCTGCAGGCGCGACTCGAAGCTCTCGCGGTCGGGATCGGCGAAGAAGTCGATGAAGGCGCCGGCCAGAGTCTGCAGCGTCAGCGCCGCGAGCCCCTCGACGCGGTCTTCGGGGATCGGGATCACCGGGGCCATGCCGCGCGCGATCGCCGAGCGCATCACGTCGAGGATGCGGGCCACCCCGGCGCGCACGTCCTCGTTGTTTCCGCCCCGCTCGATCAGCGCCGAGAGGATCAGGCGCACCCGGTCGGGCCGGTCGACGAAGAGCTCGCGGACCCGCTCGATCAGGCTCTCGAGGCGCTCCTCGGGGGTCTCGGCACCGACGATGGCGCTCTCGAGCTCGGCCACCCAGTCGGCAGCGGTGCGCTCCAGGGCGGCGACGAGCAGCCCCTCCTTGCTGCCGAAGTGCCAGTAGAGCGCGCTCTTCACCACGCCGGAGCGCCGGGCGATGGCGTCCACCCCGGTGGCCGTGTAGCCCCCGCTGGCGATCAGCTCGATCGCGGCATCCAACAGAGCCTCGCGGCTTCGGGCGCCCTGCTCGAGCTTCTGGTGGGTGGTCGCCAAACTGGATTCCCCGGGGGTTTCACTCCCGAGAAGTCCGACGGCGGGCACCTTCGTCGGGGGGAGGGGGGCACGATGACGGAGCGAACCGCCCCGCCGATCTATTGGCTCCGAATCATACTCGCGAAGCCGGACCCGACTCAAGCTCCGAGTTTGCCGCTCTCCTCGTTCAGGTAGATCGAGCGGCGCGGGGCCGAGAAGAGCTTCCGCACCAGGGGCTCGAAGTGGCTCAGGGGCAGCGTGTCATAGGCCGGGTCGAAGCTGTTCTGGTCGTACTTCTCGCAGAAGGCGGCGCACTCCCCGAACAGCGGGTGGTCGCGGTAGCGGTCGCGCATGTCGCGGTCGAGCCCGAGGTGATGGAAGAAGTAGTAGCCCTGGAACACCGCGTGGTGCTCGACGATCCAGTGATTCTCCTCGGAGACGAAGGGCTCCAGAATGGTGGCGGCCAGCTCGGCGTGGTTGACGCTCGCCAGGGTGTCGCCGATGTCGTGCAGCAACGAGCAGACCACGTACTCGTCGTCGCGGCCGTCGCGCTGGGCGCGGGTGGCCGTCTGCAGGCTGTGGGTGAGACGCGAGACGGCGTAGCCGCCAGTGTCGCCGTCGAGGAGTCGGAGGTGTTCCAGCACCCGGTCGGGCAGCCCGGCGAAGAACTCGAGGCTGTGCTTGCCGATGGTTTGGTAGTCGTCGCGGGTGGCGTCGCGCATCTGGGTGAAGGTGGTGTCGGTCATGGGGGTCCTCCTGGGCGAAACCCCGGCAAGGTAGCCGCGGTTATCCTCGGCTTCGATGAGCGACCCGCGCGACGATCCCGAGCCCCGAGGCGTCGAGCTGTGGCTGGCGCCCTTCTTTCGCGATGCCAGCCTGTGGCCCGTCACGGCGGTGGTCGCCGCGATCGCGGTGGTGTTCGGCGCCTCGGCCCTGCTGCTGGCCCTCGAGCGCAACGTCTTCGCCGCTGCCGCGGTGGCCCTGCTCTTCTGGATCAGCTTCGACGCGTGCTGGCGTCAGTCTCGGCGCGGCGGCTCGAAGCTCCTGCTCGGCTGCGTGACCGGCTTCTGGGGGCTCTCGGCGGCCGCGGCGCTGGCGGTCCACTGGGCCGGCTGGTTCTAGCCGCCTTCGGCACTGGCGGCTCGCCGGGTCGGCTGGTTCTAGCCGCCTTCGGCGCTGGCGGCTCGCCGGGTCGGCTGGTTCGTCCCGCCTAATCGGCGCCCAGCTCGGCGATGCCGCCGAGGCGGTCGCCCGGGCGAACAGCGCGGTCGCGGAACCAGCCCTGGCGCATCTCGAGGGCGTAGCGGGCGGGGTAGCGGCTCGGAACGCTGCGCTCGTCCAGCGGCTCGAGGTCGGCGATGTGCACGATGCGCCCGCCCGCGTCGGCGTAGGCGATCGACAGGGGCAGCGGGGTGTTGCGCATCCAGAACGAGCGCGGCGCCTCGTCGGGAAACACGAAGAGCATGCCGTGGTCGGGCGGCAGGCTCTCGCGAAACATCAGCCCACGCGTGCGCGCTGACGCCGACGCGGCCACCTCGGCGCTGATGCGGTGGGGGCCGACCTCGAGCCACACCACGGGCAGGGTGGCGCCGGGCAGCTCGGGCGGCGGAGCGTCGCCGGGGCAGGCGAGTCCCAGGGCGAGGCACGCGACGGCGACGGCGAGTCTCGGGGAGGCCGGACGCATCACTCCTCGATCTTCGCGTCGAGCACGCGGCGCAGCCTGCCCTCTTCGCGGCGCAGGTGCAGGTTGCGCCCCCCGTGCACCTCAACCAGCCCGGGCTTTGCGCCCTTGGGCTTGCGCACGTTCTTGATCGGCACCACGTGCACGTCGACCCGGCTCGCCTTGCGCGCCTTGGAATAGTGGACGGCCAGCTCGCAGGCGTCGAGGATCGCCTCCGAGGGCGGGTCGTCGCGCCCGCCGGTGCGCAGGATCACGTGGCTGCCCGGGGTGGCGGCCACGTGGAAGAAGAGGTCCTTGCCCCGCGCCAATCGGGTGGAGAGGTAGTCGTTGGCCGCATCGCTGCGTCCCACCCAGATCTCGAGTTCGCCCGCGGTGCGGTAGCGACGCGGGGCGAGGCGCGCGGGCAGCTTGCGCCCGCCGATCCGGGTCTCGCGGCTCTCGCCCTTGCGCGGCGGGGGCGGTGCCGGCGCGTACTTCGAGAGCAGGCGCGCCACCTCGCCGCGCTCGGCGAAGCCGGGCAGCGCGTCGTCGTCGAGGCCCGCCAGCTCGGTGTCGAGCGCGGCCAGCGAATCGCGCGCGTTGCGCACCGCGTCCTGCTGGGCGCCGGCCTTGGTCAGTGCGCGCACGCCCTTGCGGTAGCGCTTGAAGAGCCGCTCGAGGTTCTCGCCGGGCGAGAGGGTCGGGTCGAGCTCGACGCGGACCGTCTCGCCGCTGTCCCAGTCCTCCACCTCCACGGCGGCGTCGCCGCGCTTCACCCGGTCGAGGGCGCTCTTGAGCAGCTCGCCCTCGCGCTCGAGCTTCGAGGCCGCCTCGGCCTTCTCGAGCTCGCGTCCGGTCTTCTCGAGCTTGCGCCCGAGGGAGCGCAGCTCCTTGCGCACGGCGGTCTCGAGGCGCCGGCGCAGCGCGTCGACCGTGGCGGCCTCGCCGCGCTCGGCGTAGTCACGCTCGATCGCCGCGAGCAGCTCGGCGTCGTCCACGTCGGCGAAGCGGTCTTCGCCGGCGCGGGGCAGGCTCTTGCCGGGCGCGCTCCAGGGGTCGCCCTGGGAGAGCTCGGGACGGGTTTCGGCCGCGGGGCGCAAGCTCATGGCCACCCGGTCTTCGGCGTCGAGCACCCACAGGTTGCTGCGACGTCCGAACAGGGCGAGCAACAGCGTGCGCGCTCCCTCTCGCGCTTCCAGGCGCAGGGCGAGCTGGCGGTCGCCGTCGAGGAGCTCCACCTCGGCCACGCGGGCGCCGCGCAGGTGGGCGCGCAGATACTGGGCGAAGCGCGGGTCGCCCGGGGCGTTGCGCGCCATGGCCTCGGGCGCCCCGACGTGGGCGCGCTCGGGATCGCAGCACAGGCGCAGCCAGCGGCGTCCCGCCTCGGAGCCACCGTAGAGCTCGAGCACGACACTGTGGGCGTCGGGCTGCACGGCGGCCTGCACGCGGTGGCCGCGGATCTCGCGGGCCAGGATCCCGGCCACGCGCTCCAGCTCTCGAAGACTCAGCAAACCAGCCCCTACCTTTGGCACCGGGGACAGTAGTGCGTGCCGCGCTGGCCGAGCACCACCCGCCGGATCGGCGTCCCGCACACCGAGCAGGGCTCGCCCTTGCGCGCATAGACGCGCCGCTCACTCTGGTAGGCGCCGTCGGCGCCGTCGGGCGCCACATAGTCGCTGATGCTCGAGCCACCGGTCTCGATCGAGCGCTGGAGCACCCGGCGCAGCGCCTCGGCGAGGGCGCCGCACTCGCGCCGGGTCACCCGTCCGGCCGCGCGTCCCGGCCGCACCCCAGCGAGGAAGAGCGCCTCGTCGGCGTAGATGTTGCCCACCCCGGCGAGCACCGACTGGTCGAGCAGCAGGCTCTTGATCGCCAGCTTGCGGCCCCGCGCCGCGGCGAAGAGCGCGTCGCCGTCGGCGCTGAGCGCGTCGGCGCCGAGGCGATCCAGACGCGGGTGGGCCTCGCCCTCCCCCAGCCACATCACCTTGCCGAACTTCCGCACGTCGCGGAAGAAGACCTCGGGGCCGCCGTCGGCGAACTCGAAGCGCAGGTGGGTGTGGGCGTCGGGGCGAAAGTCGCGCTGCTCTTCGGGGGCCAGGGCGGCGCGCGCGGTGGCCGAGAGCAGCCGCAGGCTGGAGGCCCCGGCGGCGAACAGCTGGCCGGTCATGCCCAGGTGGAGCACCAGGCTCGAGCCGTCGTCGAGCCCGGCCACCAGATATTTGCCGCGGCGCTCCAGGCCGGCGACCTCGCGACCGGCCAGGGCGCGGCGCAGCCGGCCCGGCGGCGTCACGAAGAAATAGCTGGGGCGGGTGGTGCGCACGCGCTCGAGTCGCCGGCCCACCAGGAAGGGGGCGATGCGGCGGCGCGTGACCTCCACCTCGGGCAGCTCGGGCATCGGGAAGCCTCCGGAAGCGGGGGAGCCGACCGGGCATCGGAACCTCCCTCCGGACCCGAGGTAGCCCCGAAACTGCTTGACCGGCAACTCGTTTCGGAGTAAACGAATGTTCGTTAACACGAGGAGGTTCCCCGCGTGGCCGCCCCGACCTCGGACACCCGCGAGCGCATCCTGGACACCGCCGAGGCCCTCTTCGCCGAAAAGGGCTTCGCCGCCACCTCGGTGCGCGAGATCGCCGCGGCCTGCAGCCTGACCCCCGCCAGCCTCTACAACCACTTCGACGGCAAGGAGGCGCTCTACTCCGCCGTGCTCGAGCGCGGGCTGGTGCCGCTGATGGAGGCCCTCGACGCGCCCGAAGCGGGCGCCGGCGGCGAGCCGTCCGAGGCGGCGATCCTGCCGCGGATCATGGCCGCCTTCGGCCAGCGCCCGAACCTGCCGCGTCTCGTCTACCAGGAGGCGGTCAGCGGCGGCGCCACCCTGGTGCCCCTGATCCGCCCTTGGATCCCGCCGCTGGTGGCCCGCGCCCTGGACACCATGAAGCGCGATCTGCACCCCGCCTTCCCCGAAGAGGACCTGCGCCGGGTGATCGGCATGTGGGTCCAGCTGGTGGTCGGCTACTTCGCCGTCGCGCCGCTGATGGCCGAGTTCCTCGACGAAGAGCCGCTGGCGCCCGACGCCATCGAACGCCAGACCCGTTTCCTGCTCGACATCACGCACCGCATCGCCACCGGCGAGAGCGCCCGCGAAGGGAGTCCCTCATGAACCTCTCCGAAGTGAACCTCAACGACCTCGACGTCTTCGAACGGGGCTGCCCCCACGACATGTTCGACACCCTGCGCCGCGAAGACCCGGTGCACTGGCACGAAGAGCCCGGCGGCCCGGGCTATTGGGCGATCACCAAGTACGAAGACCTCAAGCACATCTCACGCAAGCCGGCCCAGTTCTCGTCGGAGAAGCGGGGGGTGCTCTTGCGCGAGCCCGACCCGACGATGCTGGCCTTCACCCAGAACATCCTGCTGATGATGGATCCGCCGCGGCACCGCGACTACCGCATGCTGATCAACAAGGCCTTCACGCCCCGCATGGTCGAGAACCTGCGCCCGCACATCCGCCAGATGTGCCGAGAGATCGTCGACGCCGTGATCGAGAAGGGCGAGTGCGACTTCGTCGAGGCCCTGGCCGCGCCGCTGCCGATGCTGGTGATCTGCGAGATGATGGGCATCCCCGAAGAAGACCGCCGCCACGTCTACGAAGTGGGCAACAAGATGGTGGGCTTCGACGACCCCGAGTACCACGAAGGCGAAACCCTCGACATGAAGATCGAGGAGCAGGACCGCGGCCAGCAGTACTCCGCCGAGATGTTCCTCTACGCCTCGAAGCTCTACGAGAGGGCTCAGACCAACCCCGGCGACGATCTGGCCTCGGCGCTGGTGCAGGCCGAGCTCGACGGCCGGAGGCTGACCCCCGAGGAGTTCAACTTCTTCTTCCTGCTGCTGTTGATCGCGGGCAACGAGACCACTCGCACCGTCACCACCAACGGCATGATCAGCCTGCTCGACAACCCCGGCGAGCTCGCGAAGCTGAAGAACGACCTCTCGCTGCTCGACGGCGCCGTCGAGGAGATCCTGCGCTTCAGCCCGGCCGTGCACAGCTTCCGGCGCACGGTCATCGAGAAGGCGGTGCTGCACGACCGCGAGCTCGACGAGGGGGCGAAGCTGATCCTCTGGTATCCCTCGGCCAACCGCGACGAAGACGTCTTCGCCGAGCCCCACCGCTTCGACATCCGCCGCTCGCCCAACGACCACGTGGCCTTCGGCTACGGCGAGCACTACTGCCTGGGCGCCAACCTGGCGCGCATGGAGCTGCAGGAGATCTTCCGCGAGCTGGTCGGCCGTCTCGACGGCCTAGAGCGCACCGCCGAGCCTCGTCGGCTGCGCTCGAACTTCATCAACGGCGTGAAGGAGATGCAAGTACGCTTCGAGCCCGGCCCGAAGCTCGGCTAGGCGCAGGAGACCCCGGTGCCGCCGAGTCCACAGTATCCGTGGGGGTTCTTCGCCAGGTATTGCTGGTGGTAGTCCTCGGCGTAGTAGAAGGGCGGAGCGTCGACGATCTCGGTGGTGACGGCCGCGTAGCCCGCCGCCGCGAGCCGCTCGGCGTAGGCCTTGCTCGAAGCCTCGGCGGCGGCGCGCTGCCCGGGCGTGTGCAGGTAGAGCCCCGAGCGGTACTGGGTGCCGACATCGTTGCCCTGGCGCATGCCCTGGGTGGGGTCGTGGGCCTCCCAGAAGATCCGCAGCAGCGCCTCGAAGTCCGTGGCTGCCGGATCGTAGACCACCTGCACCACCTCGTTGTGGCCGGTGAGCCCGCTGCAGACCTCTTCATAGGTGGGGTTCGGCGTGAATCCGCCGGCGTAGCCCACCGCCGTGGTGTAGACACCCGGCGCCTCCCAGAACTTGCGCTCGGCGCCCCAGAAGCAGCCCAGCCCAAAGACGGCCGCCTCGAAGCCCTCGGGGAACGGCGGCTGGAGCGGCGTGCCCAGCACGAAGTGCTTCTCGGGGACGGGCAGGGGCTCGGCTCGGCCCGGCAGCGCCCGCTCGGGGTCGGGCAGGGCCGTCTTGCGCGACAGAAAACCCATCGGACGCACCTCCTGGCCCGAGAATAGGCCATCCTTCCACCATCCAACGGAGACCCCCCATGCACACCGAACTCTGCGACCAGCTCGACATCGAGTTTCCGATCTTCGCCTTCACCCACTGCCGCGACGTGGTGGTGGCCGTCTCCCAGGCCGGCGGCCTGGGTGTGCTGGGCGCCGTGGGCTTCACCCCCGAGCAGCTCGAGGTAGAGCTGCGCTGGATCGATGAGCACATCGGCGACAACCCCTACGCCGTCGACATCGTGATCCCCGGTAAGTACGAGGGCATGGACGAGAACGACCCGAAGAAGCTCGAAGAGAAGCTCAAGGCGCTGATCCCCGAGCAGAACCGCGACTTCGTGCGCAAGATCCTCGCGGACCACGACGTGCCCGACCTGCCCAGCGACGAAGAGCGGCGCCAGGAGCTGCTGGGCTGGACCGAGGCCACCGCGACGCCGCAGGTGGAGGTCGCGCTGACCCACGACAAGGTGCGCCTGATCGCCAACGCCCTCGGCACCCCGCCCCAGGACGTGATCGACCACATTCACGAGAAGGGCCGGCTGGTGTCGGCGCTGTGCGGACGCGCCGACCAGGCGCTGAAGCACAAGGCCGCCGGGGTGGACATCATCATCGCCCAGGGCACCGAGGGCGGCGGTCACACCGGCGACATCGGCTCGTTGGTGCTCTGGCCCGAGGTGATCGACGCCGTGGCGCCGACGCCGGTGCTGGCTGCCGGCGGTATCGGACGTGGTCGCCAGATCGCAGCGGCGCTGGGCATGGGCGCCCAGGGCGCCTGGACCGGCTCGATCTGGCTCTCGGTGGAAGAGGCCGAGGCCTCGCCCGAGCAGATGCAGTCCTACTTCGACGCCTCCAGCCGCGACACCGTGCGCTCGCGCTCCTGGACCGGCAAGCCCTGTCGCATGCTGAAGAACGAGTGGACCGAGGCCTGGGAGTCCGAGGAGAGCCCGGGCTATCTCGGCATGCCGCTGCAGGGCATGGTGGTCTCGGAGGCGATGTCGCGGGTGCACCGCTATCCCAAGCAGGCACAGACGGTGGCGTTCAACCCGGTGGGCCAGATCGTCGGTTCGATGAACGAGAAGGTGGCGGCCCGCGACGTGATCTATCAGCTCGTCGAGGAGTACGTCGACGCCGTGGAGCGCCTGAACCAGCTCCAACCGGACGCCTGAGGTGCCGGACGCCACGCGCTGGACGGCCTCCGACCTGCCCGATCTCGCCGGCCGCACCGCCGTGGTGACTGGCGCCAACAGCGGGCTCGGCTTCGAGACCGCCCGCGAGCTGGCACGAGCGGGCGCCCGCGTGGTGATGGCCTGCCGCAACCCCGCCAAGGCCGAGGCCGCACGCGAGTCCGTGCTCGAGGCGAGCCCCGGCGCCGCGGTGGCGATCGAGCCGCTCGACCTGGCGAGCCTCGCCTCGGTGCGCGACTTCGCCAAGCGCATCGCCGCGACCTGCGAAGGCCTCGACCTGCTGGTGAACAACGCCGGCGTGATGGCCCTGCCCCGCCGCGAGACCGTCGACGGCTTCGAGATGCAGCTCGGCACCAACCACCTGGGCCACTTCGCACTCACCGGCCTGCTGCTGCCCTCGCTGCTGGCCCGCCCCGCGTCGCGCGTCGTGACGGTCTCGAGCACCATGCACCGCTTCGGGCGCATGCGCTGGGACGACCTCCACGGCGAGCGCTCCTACAACCGCTGGCTCGCCTACGGCCAGAGCAAGCTCGCCAACCTGCTCTTCGCCCATGAGCTGGCGCGGCGCCTCGAGGCCCGCGGCGCGCGCTGCCTCTCGGTGGCGGCGCACCCGGGCTATGCGGCGACCTCGCTCCAGTTCCAGGGCGCGCGCATGGAAAGGTCGAGCTGGCGCGAGGCCGGCTGGGGCCTGATCAACCGGCTCTTCTCCCAGAGCGCCGCCATGGGGGCCCTGCCCACGCTCTTCGCAGCCGGCGCGGCCAACGTTCGTAACGGCCAGTACTTCGGACCCGACGGCCTCGCCGAGGCCTGGGGCCACCCCCGGCCCACCGAGGCCAGCGGCGCCGCGCGCGACCACGACGATGCGCTTTGCCTGTGGGAGCTGTCGGAGAACCTGACCGGTGTGCGGCCCTTCGGCGAGGCCTCCGGCGGGCGCTAGGGCAGGCCGGGCAGGCGCAGCTGGTCGCCCAGGGCCTGGATGCGCAGCTGCTGCTCGGTGTCGTAGACCATCACCCGCGACACGCCGCGCGAGCGCAGCACGGCCACCATGCGGCGGGCCGCCAGCTCGCGCGCGTCGGGCGACAACGCGAACCAGTCCTCGCCGACCGTGCCCACGAAGGCCTGGCCCGCCCCCGCGCCGTCGCGCAGTCCCCCGACCAGAACCTCGGATACGGCCGACAGCTGGTCTCGATTCAGGCGCTCGATGTCGGCGTCGAAGGCACCCGGCGGCGCGAACCACATCGCCGCCAGCACGAGCAGCGCGATGCACGCCGCCGCCGGGGCGGCGAGGCGTCGCCAGGGCAGCTCGCTCGGTTCGAAGCTGCGCGCGGGTCGCTCCGCGCGCGATTCGCCCATGGCCTCCTTGGCGAGAGAGCGCGCTTCGCGTTGGGTCTGGCGCGCCTCCCGCTCCTCGCGGGCGGCACTCGGGACCGACCTGCTACCGCGGGGTCGCGCGACGGACTGGAGCAGTCGGTTGCCGAGCCTCGACAGCTCACAGGCCCGCTCGTAGGCGTCGGCGTCATCGGCGGCCAGCGAGATCGAGGCGTTCACCTCGCGCTTGATCCGCTCGTCGAGCTCGCCGGCCCAGCGCTGGGTCGTCGGGTCGGGATCGACGCCGAGCTCTTGCAGCTCGATGGCCACCACCTCGCACGCGCGGCACAACAGACCCACGAGCAGAATCGCCACCTGCAGTTCTTCGGATGCGAGTCGTCCCGCGCGCAGGGCTTCGATCTCCATCGGGCGCAGCAGGTCGAGGTCGAGGGCCCAGGCGATGCGGTGCACCGCGTCGGGCGCGGCGGGCTGGCCGGCGAGCCGGCGCTGCAGGGCGACGAGCAGATCGCGCAGCGTCTCCGACTCGAAGAGCGTGCTGCCGGGATCCGGCGCAGGCGGCGCTGGGGCCGGGACGACCTGCGGGGCGTCCGAGCCGGGCCAGTCGGCGCCCCAGGTCTCGGGCGGCAACGACTGCAGGAGCGCCATGTTGTAGGTCACGACCGCGCGCAGCAGGCCCGGCGCGAAATAGCCCCGGCCTAGCTTCGCCTTGCGCGCACCGAGCTCGCGCAGCGCCGCCGGGTCGGCGAGGTCGGGCGCCAGGTTGGCCGCGCTGAAGAACTCGGCCTCGATCTCGGCCAGGTTGGTGCCGCATTCGGCCTCGGCACGCTGGCCGAGCTCGGTGAAGGCGGGCGTCAGGGTCGCCGGATCGTGGGGCGCCACGCAGCGCGCCGGGTCGCCCCCGGTGCACAGCAGCGTGACCAGGGCGTCCACCGAGCCGAGCTTCGCGGGCCGTTCGAGGCAGTCGCGGAAGGCCTCTTCGGCCACCAGGTCGAGCAGGGCGAGCAGGCCGTCGCGGCTCTCCGGAAGGTCTTCGGAAAGCCCCGAATACAGGGCAGGGACATCGACCTCGAAGGCCGCCCGCCGCAGCGCAAGCGCCAGCTCTTCCTGGGCCGCGGCGACGGCGCGTAGGCCCGCCTCGTCGGGTCCGCCCTCGCATTTGGCGAGGGCGAGCAGACTGCGTTTGTTGGTGCGCTCCTGCTCCGCGAGGCTGCGCGCGAGCCCAGGCTCGACGCAGGGCTGCAGGGACGTCCAGGCGGCGTGGAGGCTGCCCAGGCGCACCGCCGCCGGACGCAGCGCCTCTCGGGACGCGCGGCCCACCGACGCGGGTCGCGGCGTCGCGGCTTCGGGGGGAGGGGGCGATTCGGCCATGGTGCGCTCGCGCTCGACCTGCGAGCGCTCAGAAGACCAGGTTGTCGAGGCCGCAGCGTCCGACGACACTGGCCATGAGGAAGCTCACGTCGCAGCCCAGGCTGCCGTTCTGCTGGCCGCCTCCCGCGTCCGGCTTCGAGTAGCCCCAGAGCTGCACGAAACCGTCGGCGTCCATGTCGGCGCCGGCGTCGGCGGTGAAGCCGCTGCCGTCGGCGCTGACCGCCACGGCGTAGGAGAAGTAGACGCGACCCTCGGGCGACCAGCCCAGCTCGGCGAAGTCGCTGCCGGCGAAGTCGAAGACGGCATTTTGCGCGCCGGGGATCACGGGCGGCTCGGCGTTGGCCGGGTGGTGGGCGTCGTGTTCGGTGTAGTAGCTCTCCTCGGCCACGCGCAGCGAGCCGAGGTTGGTCTTCGCCTCCGCGGTCTTCGACTTGAGCATGTAGGCCGAATAGACCGGCAGCGAGATGGCCGCGATGATGCCGATGATCGCCAGGACGATCATCAGCTCGAGGATCGTGAAGCCACCGGCGTGGGCCGGGCGCGCTGCGCTGCGGGGGGGTCGTGTGTCCACGTTTCTTGAATCGGGCCCGGAGCGGGGCGAGCGGGTGATCGGGATCACGTTTCCTCCCCGAGGGGTGGCACTCGGCCACGTGAAATGGCGCTAGATCGCCTGGCGGCTCACCAGCCGGACGTCGTCCACCCACACCGTGCCCGGCCCGCCGATCCGGATCTGGAGCCTCGCGCTGGAGAGCCAGGTGTCCTGGGGGTTGCCGGCGAAGGCCCGCAGCGTGGTCCAGCCCGTGTCGCCCTCGATGCTGTCCTCGAGGCCGGCCACGGGCATCTCCGCCGGGTGGTCGCGGCCGATGCCGGCTTGGAGGATCAGGAAGACAGGTCCTTGCACGTCCTCGGTACGCACGCGTGCGCTGAAGAGCAGTCCGCGAAACGACACGTTGTGGGGACCGCCGCGGTAGGCCAGCAGCGTGTAGAGCCCTTCGTCCTGGGCGTCGATGCGCAGCGAGCCATCGCCATCGGCGGTCTCGACCCGGTCGAAGCTCACCTCGAACTTCGCGTTGCTCTCGCTCGCCTGCGACTCGTCGGAGTAGGCCACCCCGGCAATGGGGGTGTCCACGAAGGTCGGCTCCCCGTGGAGCATCCAGTAGATGGCCCCCGCAAACAGGGCCAGCGCGAGGAAGACGAAGCGCATCCTGGATTCTTCGGGACCGCGAGCAGGCGACTTGATCCGCGCGGCGGCCCCCTCAGACCAGCAGCAGCACCGGCTCCGCCGCGTCTCCCGTCACTTGTTCCAGGGCCTCGGCATAGAGCCGCACCTGGGCGGCGTAGCTCGCGCGGCGCTCGCCGAGATCGGCGTCGGTCTTGAAGTCGACGACGGTCCAGCCCGCGCGATCGGGCTCGCGGAAGGCGAGGTCGACGACTCCCTCGGCCAGGCGCCCGTCGGGCTGGGGCAGCCAGAGGGGGGTCTCGCGGCGCAGCTCGGGGCTCTGGGCGGCACGCTCGAGCAGGGGATGGTCGAGGGCCGCGCTCACGGCGGCGGCGGCAGCGCGCACCTCGGCCTCGGAGGCGTCGAGCCAGCGGCCCTGCAACACGGCACTGCGGGTCACGGCCTCGGGCCCGGCGCGCAGGTCGATTTCGGCGAGCACGGCGTGCACCAGGGTCCCGAAGCGGCGCCCGCCGGGACGCCCGACGCGATCGCCCCGCACCTCTTCGACGCGCACCTCGCCAACCTCGCCCGACGCGGCGCGCTCCTCGGCCAGCGCCGTCACCGGGGCCACCACCCGCTCGGGCTGCGCGCCCGCCTCCAGCGTCCGCGCCCGCTCGCTCTGCCACTCCCGGTGGGCGCGCTCGCCCGCCGCCGCGGTGGTGCCGGCTTCGTCGGCCTCGAGGATGCGCTGCTGGCGCAGACCCACCCGCTCTGCGGCGCCCAGGGCCAGCGCCTTCGGGTCCCACCACACCACCGTGTGTCGGCCGACGCGCGGGCGCAGCGCGCCGGCGTTCACGGGCGTGCGGTTGCCCGGCCGGGCGTTGGGCGGGCGCTCGGCCACCGCCGATGCGACGAAGGCCGGACAGCCCGGCGCCGGAGCGCCCTCGCCGGCCTTGCGTTTCGAGGGGTGGGTGGCGTCGCGCAGGGCACCGAGCCACTTGCCCTCGAGCTCTTCGTCGGCGACGCCGGGCACCACCAGCAGGTCGCGGGCGCGGGTGGCGGCCACGTAGGCCAGACGCACGGCCTCGTCGGCGTCGCGGGCCAGCTCGGCGTCGCGGGCTTCCAGCAGCTCGCGGGGCGCGCAGCCGGCCAGGGGCTCGGCCCACAGTCCGCGCTCGGGGTCGACGTGGCGCCCGGGCTGCTCGCGGTGCGCTCGCGCCGTCGGATCGCAGAGCACCACCACCGGGAACTCGAGCCCCTTGGCGCGATGGGCGGTCATGATGCGCACGCCTTCGGTGCCCTCCTCGACGACGGGCGCATCCTCGGTCTCTCCCTGCTCGGCGTCGCGCTCGAGGCGGTCGACGAAGGCTCGGAAGGAAGGCGCGCCACGGCGCTCGAAGCGCCGTGCCAGGTCGGCCACGCGCAGCACGTTGGCCAGGGCCTGCTCGCCGGTGGGCCAGATCGCCAGGGCCGCGTGGGCGCGCACCGCCTCGAGCAGCTGACCCACGGTGTCGGCGATGGGGCGCCGGTTGCGACCGCGGTGCAGTGCGGCCAGCACGTCGAGGGCAAGGCCGACGTCGGCCAGCCCCTCGCCCTCGACCGACTCGGGACGCGGCGCCAGCGGGTGCAGGCTGCCTGCCGTCGCGCGCCAGGCCAGCAGCGCGTCGTCGGTCAGCGCAAAGAGCGGGCCGCGCAGGGTGGCATAGACGCGCAGCTCGTCGCCGGGCCACTCCACCGCCACCAGCGCGTTGCGCAGCGCCATCACCTCTTCGCGGTCGTGGAAGGAGCGCCCCCCGACGAGCACGTGGGGCACGCCGCGTGCCTCCAGGGCGCGCGCGTAGGGTCGGCTGGCGTCGTCGCGAAACTTCGCGAAGCGGCGGAAGAGCAGGCACACGTGGCGCGCCGCCACGGGCACACGCCGGCCCTCCTCTTCGACGCTCCAGCCGCTCTCGCGCAGCAGCCAGTCGACGAAGGCACCCACGGCGTCGGCGTAGGATTCCTCGACGCGCCAGACCACCACGCTGCCGTAGTCTCCGAAGGGTTGCGGAGCGGGCAGCACCACCACCGCGGGCTGATCGCCGCAGTCCTCGCGCACGGGCTGGAGGGCCACGTAGTCGGCCTGACTGCCTTCCCCGCCCGCCGTCATGGCGGGCTCGAACGCGGCGTTGACCGCGGCCTGGATCGCCGGCACCGCGCGAAAGCTGGCCGACAACGCCAGCGGCTCGGCGCCCCGCTCGATCAGGCGCTCGCGGATCTGCCGGTAGAGCGCCACGTCGGCGCGCCGGAAGCGGTAGATCGACTGCTTGGGATCCCCGACCGCGAACAGCCCGCCGGGCCGGGGCACGGCGTGCCGCCAGTCGCTCTGGTCGGGATCGTCGGACGCCAGCAGCAGCACGATCTCGGCCTGCAGCGGATCGGTGTCCTGGAACTCGTCGACGAAGAAGTGGCTGAACTGGCGGTGCAGGTCGCGACGCACGCTCGGGTTCGAGACCAGCAGATCGCGGGCCTCGAGCAGCAGGTCGACGAAGTCGAGGACCCCTGCGCTGCGCTTGTGCGTCTGGTACGCCTCGATCACGGGGCGCAGCTCGTGCTGCAGGCAGGCGGCGAGGTCGGCGTCGCAGTCGTCGAGCACGCGGCCGAGCTCGGCCTGCACCTCATCGCGCCGGGCCAGCACCTCGTCGCGCGGCACGCCCGGTGCGAACTCGCGACGCGCCCGGCCCTTCCAGTGCCACCCGGTGCGGCGGTCGCGCAGCAGCTCGCGCAGCTCGGCCTCGAGGGCGTCATGATCGCGTCCGCGCACCGCCTCGCGGCGCCGGTTCTCGGCGGCGAAGCGCTCGAGGACGGCCAGATTCTTCGTCAGCCAATCGTCGGGGTGGGGAGAGCGGTCGGACAGGGCCGCCAGCTCCTCGAGCCGGGTCAGCGCGGCGTCGAGTGCGGCCTCGCGATCGAGGGGATCGCGCCGCCAGCGCGCGGTGTAGTCGCGGTGCTCCGCCAGGCTGCGAGCGGCGGCGAGCAGGGTGTCGCGGGCGCCGCGGGCGTTCGGCCCCCGCTGTCGTCGACGCAGCAGCCGGCGAACGCCCTCGGGCGGGTCGGCCAGCGTCCGCTGGAACCAGCCCTCGAAGGCGCTCTCGAACAGACGCGCGGCCTCGTCGGGAGCGGCCATCTCGAAGAGCGGGTCGACCCCGGCTTCGATGGGCCGCTCGTGGAGCAGATCGGCGCAGAAGGCGTGGATGGTGCTGATGCGGGCCAGCTCCAGCTCTTCCAGGGCGGCTTCCAGGTGGGGGCGCGCCGGGTCGCCCTGCGGCGTCTCCGCGCGCACCCGCTCGAGCTCGCCGCGCAGCCGCAGGCGCATCTCGCCCGCCGCCTTGTCGGTGAAGGTGAGCGCCACCACGCCGGACAGGCGCGCGCGACCGCTGCGCAGCAACGCCACGATGCGCCGCACCAGGGCGGTGGTCTTGCCCGTGCCGGCGGCGGCCTCGACGAAGAAGGTGGTGTCGAGGTCGCGCTCGATGCGCTCGCGTACGGCCGCGTCGGCGAGGGGGGCGCTCACGGCAGCTTCCTCAGTGCGGCCAGCGGCGCCAACGGCGGCTTCCACTTGCGCGCCGTGCGCAGCTCTTCATAGGGGCCGCACACCGCGCGGTAGTCGCAATAGCGGCACTCGCCCTTGTCGGGCGCGGCCGGCAGGAAGGGCTCGGACAGCGCCTCGCCCACGCTGCGCGCCACGACCCGGGCGCTCTCGCGGGCCGCCGCGTCGAGGGGCACCTCGCGCTCTTCGAAGCCGCCGGTCGAGGTGCAGTAGTAGAGCCGGCCCGATTCGATCTGCGCGTCGGAAAACAGCTGCTCGGCCGCCAGCGCGTAGAGCACGGGCTGCAGCGCGCGTCCCCCCTGCACGACGCCCCCCTGCTTGAAGCGCTCCTTGCCCGTCTTGTGGTCGGTGGCCCGCACGCGGCCGTCGGGGTGACGCTCGACGAGGTCGACCGAGCCGCGCAGCGCGAGCCCGCCCTCGAGCGACACCGGCTCGTCGCGCGAGGCCGGATCCGCCGCCAGACGGCCCGGCAGGCCGAAGGCCAGCTCGAAGCGCCAGGGCACGAAGCCCGAGTCGTCGACGCTGGCGCGGCGCAGCCACTCGCGCAGGTCGGCCCGCACACTCTGCACCCCGTCGCGCCAGACGCGCTCGATGGCGGGCGAGAGATCTTCTTCGTAGCGGTCGGCCACCTTGGAGAGCACCGTGTCGAGGTGGGTCCAGGCGTCGTCGAGGCGCTCGGGGGTGAGGGGCAGCAGGCCGGCGTCGCGCAGCGCGCCCAACAGCTCGAACTGCACGTCGTGCACCAGCGATCCGCGCTGCAGGGGATCGAGCTCTTCGATGGCCTCGGGCTCTTCGCGTGGCGCGAGCTTGAGCACGGCGTAGAGATAGAAGCGGTAGGGGCAGGCCGCGTAGTTCTGCAGCGCGGTGGGCGAGAAGCTGCGCGCGGACAGCGCGTGGGGGGCCAGCGCGAGGCGTCCGGCCTCGCTCGGCTTGACGAAGCCGTCGGCGACCGTCCAGCCCGCGAGCCAGCGGCGTGCGCGAAAGCGCAGCGCCCGGGCCAGGTGGGCGTTGGCGCCCAGCAGGTAGCGGGCGGCGCCGGTGGCGGTGGCGTCGTCGGCGCTCTCGAGGGTGCGCAGACGCGCCAGGTCGTACTCGGCGGCGTCGATGGCGTCGGCGGCCTCGTCGGGAGCCGGCCAGCCGAGCCGCGCCTCGCCCACGCGCTCGGCGCGGCGCGCCAACGCGTCGAATCCGGGCAGCGCGCCCTCGGCCGCGCGCAGCACCTCGAGGGCGTAGAAGCTCGGCACGCGCGGGCGACCGCCCTCGGTGTCGAGGCGCGGATAGGAGACGACCAGCCCCTCGCGCGCGGCCCCGGCGCAGAGCCTCAGCGCCAGCCGCTCCTGCTCGAGTCGGTCGGCACGGGTGGCGAGGCCCGCGTCGAGGGCCTCGCGTTGGCGGTCGAGCAGGATCGGCTCCTCGCCGATCTTGCGCGGGAAGAGCTTCTCGGCCAGGCCGGGCACGAAGACCCGGTCGAAAGCCAGGCCGCGGGCCGCTTCGGGGGTGGCGACGAAGACCTTGCCGTAGCGCGCCCCGGGCGGCGGCGCCGCGGCGCTCTGCAGGCGCGGGGTCAGCACCAGGAGCACTTCGTGCAGGTCGATCGGGCCCACCTCGGCCATCGGCGCCAGCTCGGCCAGCACCGCCTGCACCCGATCGGGCTGGCGCAGCGCGCGACTGGCCAGGGCCGAGAGCGCGTCGATCCACTCGCCCCAGCTGGCGCGGGAGGGCAGGGCTGCGAGCGCGTCGACGAGCGGCAGCGCGAAGTCGCGCAGCGACTCGAGGTCGCGACGCGCGCGCCGCAGCCGCTCGCCCAGCGGCGCGTCGGGATCGTCGAGCCCGTCGATCTCGCGCTCGAGCTCATGGGCCAGCCCGTCGAGGCGCCGCCGCCAGCGCTCGCGACCGCCGATCACGGCGGCGTCCACCAGGAGGCGCTCCCAGCGCCGCGGCGCGGGCAGCGACCCGCCTTCCAAGCCCTCGTCCTCCGCTTCGTCGGCGGCCACGCTCGACGCACTGGCCTCGGGGGTGCGCGCGGCCAGCAGCTCTTCGTCGGGGGGCACCCAGCGCTCGCCCGAAGCGGCGGCCGGCGGCGGAGCCCCCGCCGCGTCGCGAGCGGGCAGCTCGCCGAGAGACAGGTACTCGGCGAAGCGCCGGGCCGAGAGCCCCTCGGCCGCGCAGGCCAGGAGGGCGGCCAGCGCGCGGCCGGCCGGGTCGGGACGCCGCGCGCCGCGGGCGAAGTGGGCGGGCACACCGGCGCGGCGCAGCGACTCGGCGAGGAAGGAGGTGTAGATCTCGGGTGCGCGCAGCAGCACCGCCATGCGATCGAAGCGGGTGCCAGCGCGAGCGGCGCGCTGGATGCGCCGCGCGATCTCGACGCACTCGCGGCTCTCGCCCGGCGCCGAGAGCAGCTCGACGCCGGCGTCGCCCGCGCGCGACTCGGCCGACCCGCCGGCAAAGAGCTGACTCTGCAAGCGGTGCAGCGAGCCCTCGGGGGCGGGCTGCTCGATGCGCTCGGCGTCCGCGCCGAACAGCGCCTCGAAGGCCGTCCTAGCCGCCTCGTCGCCGGCCGGCAGCACCGCGCAGGCGTCGACCTCGGCTTCGAGCAGCGCCGACAGCAGCGCGCGCTGGGTGGCGCTGGGCGCGGGCGGATCGATCGCCAGCAGGGGGCGCGCGGGCGCGGCGTCTCCGCGGCGCAAGGCCTCGGCCGCCAGCGTCTCGACGCCGGCCCGGTCGGCCAGGCCGGCTGCGCCGAGCGCGGCGTCGTAGGCGCGCAGCAGTCGGGCCAGCTCGGGCGACTCGCCCTCCAGGGCCTCCGGCGCCAGAGCCGCCCCGCGCAGCTCTTCGAGCACCCCGGCCAGCGCCCGCGCCAGGCCCGGACCGCGGTGCGCCTCGGCGAAGCGCCCCAGCTCGCCCCGCGACGCGCCGTCGAAGAGCACTCGCGCCACCACCGCCTCGACGGCCAGGCGTCCCACCGGCACCCGGCCCTGCTCGGCCAGGGCCGGGGCGGCCAGCTCCGCCGCCAGCCGGGCGAGCGTCGTGCGGTGCCAGCCGAAGGCGCCACCGGCTCGAGCGGCGCTCTCGCGAACGATCTCCGAGGCGGCGTCGGCGCTGGCGCCCAGCACCCAGAGCTCTTCGCTGGGCGGGCGCGCCGCCAGCCACTGCCGGGCCATCTCGAGCCGCCCCTCGGCAAGAGAGGAGACGACCAGGCGGCGCTCGCGCGACATGGCGCCAAGGGTACCCGCCGGTAGCATCCGGCCCCAATGAAGCGCGAGGAAATGCAGAGGCGCCTCGGCGGCGAGAGCTTCGACCTGATCGTGATCGGCGGTGGGGCGACGGGCCTCGGCGTCGCCGTCGACGCGGCCAGTCGGGGCTACCGCACCCTGCTTCTCGAGGCCAAAGACTTCGCCATCGGAACCTCGAGCCGCAGCACCAAGCTCGTGCACGGCGGCGTGCGCTATCTCGAGCAGCTCAACTTCTCGCTGGTGCGCGAGGCCCTGCGCGAGCGGGGGCTGTTGTATCGCAACGCCCCCCACCTGGTGCACAACCTGGGCTTCGTGGTGCCGCGCTATCGCTGGTGGCAGGGGCCCTTCTACGGCGTGGGTCTGCGCCTCTACGACGCGCTGGCCGGGGCGCAGAACCTGGCGCCCAGTCGCGGCCTCGACCGCGAGCAGACCGTCGAGGCGATTCCCAACGTGGAGCGGGAGGACCTCCTGGGCGGCATCGTCTACCACGACGCCCAGTTCGACGACGCGCGCATGGCGATCAGCCTGGCGCTCACCGCCGCCGACCACGGAGCCGTGGTGCTCAACCACATGGAGGTGGTCGAGCTGCTCAAGGAAGGCAGCGGCGACGGACACACCTGCGGCGTGGTGGCCCGCGACGCCGAGACCGGCGAGCTGCACCGCGCCCTGGCCAGCGTGGTGGTCAACGCCACCGGCGTCTTCTCCGACGCGTTGCGCTGGCTCGACGAGCCCGACGCGCCCTCGCTCACCACGCCCAGCCAGGGCATCCACCTGGTCTTCGACTCGAGCTTTCAGCCCGGGCCCAACGCGATCATGGTGCCCCACACCGACGACGGCCGGGTGCTCTTCGTGATCCCCTGGCACGGCCGGGTGCTGGTGGGCACCACCGACACTCCGGTCTCGTCGCCCGAGGTCGAGCCGCGGGCGCTGCCCGAGGAGGTCGACTTCGTGCTGCGCAACGCGGTGCGCTACCTGGCCAAAGACCCGGGCCGCGGCGACGTGCTCTCGGTCTTCGCCGGGCTGCGGCCCCTGGTGCGCGGCGACGGCGCCACCGAGACCAAGAAGGTCTCGCGCGAGCACGAGATCTTCGTCAGCCACTCGGGCCTGGTGACGGTGTTGGGCGGCAAGTGGACCACCTATCGCAAGATGGCCGAGGACACCCTGGCCGACGTCATCGCCGTCGGGGGCCTGCGGCCGCGCCCCTGCGT
>Ga0224508_10001011_pt1 | contig 25783 bp, 20 predicted proteins | sample SF_Jan12_sed_USG_4_FD_170157 | JGI IMG/M metagenome (GOLD analysis project Ga0224508, IMG submission 170157) | Sediment microbial communities from San Francisco Bay, California, United States - SF_Jan12_sed_USGS_21 | ecosystem: Environmental > Aquatic > Marine > Sediment | place: USA... | reverse complement strand
GGGGTTGCTGTCACTGGCCAGTGCGATGGGTACATGGTGTTCACGCAGCGCTTCCATGGGCGGCAATTTTGTTTCGCGCAAACTATAAAAGGCGCCGGGCAGCAATACCGCGACCGTACCGTTGGCGGCTAAAACCGGGACGTCTTCGTCAGCCAGATATTCGAGATGATCAACCGACAGTGCGCCGCGTTCGGCTGCCATTACCGCGCCCTTGAGGTCGCTCAATTGTTCGGCGTGCAGTTTTATCGGCAAATCATGCGCTTTCGCGGCATCGAATACCCGCGCCACCTGTTGTGGCGAAAAGGCGATGCCCTCACAAAAGGCGTCAACTGCATCGGCCAGGTTTTCAGCCACTGCCTTTGGCAACGCTTGCTCGCATACAAGATCGATATAGTCATCTTCGCGATCAGCGAACTCAGATGGTAAAGCATGAGCACCGAGAAAACTGGTAACAACATCTACGGGGTGTTCCGCACCCAAGCGGCGCGCCACCCGTAACATTTTCAGCTCGTCGTCGACATTAAGACCATAACCGGATTTGATTTCCACCGTGGTGACGCCTTCATCGATCAACGCTTGCAAACGTGGCAGGGCTTGCTCGTAAAGCTGCTCCGGTGTCGCTTCGCGGGTAGCTTTTACGGTGGAGACAATGCCACCACCAGCGCGGGCGATCTCTTCGTACCCGGCGCCATTTAAACGCATCTCGAATTCTTTGGCGCGGTTGCCGCCATAAACCAGATGAGAGTGACAATCGATCAGTCCCGGAGTAACCAATTGACCTTTGCAATCAATCTTGTCGAAACAGGCCGAGAAGGCGGATTCAGGTATATTGGCATCAGACCCTATCCAGGCGATACGCCCATCGGTAATAGCAACGGCTGCGTTTTCCAACAGACCGAAGGCACACTCGCCCTCGACCATGGTCGCGAGCCGGGCGTCGTACCAAACGCTATCCCAACGCGTGTTTGCGGCTACACTATTACTCATGCCCAGCTACCATTTTGTCGAGATAAAAGCACAATTAAATGGGCGGGGTGTTGCCTGAATATTGTCATAGAAATATTAAAGCACACTTGTATATACATGTATAGTTCTTTAAACTCACTTCCACTGATAACTAGCGATAACAAAACGTGAAGACTTTGCATTTTCAACATGCCCTGCTACCTGATGGCTGGGCAAACAATGTGTCAGTGGACATTGACAAAGACGGCAATATCAGCGCGGTCGAGACGGACGTCGCGGGCGAGTACAACGGCTGCCTGTTGCCCGGCATCGCCAATCTGCACTCCCACGCGCACCAACGGGCCATGGCGGGTCTAGCGGAAAGAGCGGGCGACAATAACGATAGTTTTTGGACCTGGCGCACAACCATGTACGGGTTTCTCGACGCCATCCAGCCACAACACCTGCATGCCATTGCATCGCAGTTGTATCTGGAGATGCTTAAGGCCGGCTACACACGGGTAGCCGAGTTTCAGTATCTGCACCATCAAAGCGATGGTTCGCACTACGACAATATCGCGGAAATGTCCTTGCAAACGTTGTCAGCAGCGTGTGGAGTCGGTATCGGTATTACTAATCTGCCGGTACATTACCAGTTTGGCGGTTTTGGCGGTCAACCTACATCGGACCAGCAAAGACGTTTTGCAAACGACCCCGAAAACTATTTAAGTATTGTTTCCTCGCTACTCGACGCAAGTGGCGAAGACAAAAATATTGTAACCGGCCTCACTGCGCATTCACTACGTGCTGTCACCAAAGAATCGTTCACGGAAGTATTGAGTGCATATGCGAAACAAGAAAATCGACCTATTCATATCCACATCGCGGAACAGACCAAAGAAGTCGATGACTGTGTGGCCTGGAGTGGTGCGCGACCGGTTGAGTATCTTTACGATCATTTTGCGGTCGATGGCAACTGGTGTTTGATTCACGCCACCCACATGACCGAGGCGGAAACGCTACAACTGGCAAACAGTGCCTCAGTGGCGGGAATTTGCCCAACCACGGAAGGCAATCTGGGCGATGGATTTTTCAACGCCACGCATTTTCTCGATGCAGGTGGAAAATTCGGCATCGGTTCGGATAGTCATATTTCCATTTCACCGACCGAAGAACTGCGCTGGTTCGAGTACGGTCAGCGTTTAGTACACCGTTCGCGCAATCAACTGTCCGGCGGTTTCAATAGAAGTACAGGCCGCAATCTGTTCGACTTGGCGGTCGCAGGTGGCGCCCAGGCTTGCGGACATAACAGCGGAACCATAGAGGTTGGCAAACGCGCCGATTTTATCGTACTCAACAGCGAACACCCATTGTTGTGTGGACGCGGTGGTGATGAGTTGATCGACAGTTGGATTTTCTCCGGCAATGAAAATACGGTGTGCGATGTCTATGTCGGCGGCAAGCAGGTGATTGCCGACGGACATCACGAACAAGAGGACGCTATTTCCAGCCGGTTTAAATCCACCTTGAACGAGCTGCGGGCTGGCAAATGAAAACACTGACATTAACACCGGGTAGTTTGTCATTGGCGGAATTACGTCACACCTATTTCAACGGTGTAACACTACACATAGAAAATACCGCATGGGAACAAATTGAAACAGCGCAAGCCCTAGTGCGCGTAAAGGTCGACAGTGGCGATGTAGTTTATGGCGTCAACACTGGTTTTGGGCGGCTGGCGCAAAAACACATCGAAAACGAACTGCTCGGTGAGTTGCAACATAATCTGATTCTGTCTCACGCCACTGGTGTGGGTGGCTACATCGACGAGGCAACCGTACGCTTGATTCTGTTGTTGAAAATAAACGCGCTTGCCCGTGGCGTTTCCGGCGTGCGTCGGGAAGTCCTGGAATTGTTGCTGGCGCTGCTGAACAAAAATATTCTGCCGGCGATTCCCGAAAAGGGTTCTGTCGGCGCTTCAGGCGATCTCGCACCGTTGGCGCATATGAGTCTGCCGGTGATTGGCCAGGGCAAAGTGCACGTCGATGGCGAATTGGTAAACAGCAACGACGCCTTGTCGAAATATAATTTATCGCCATTGCAATTAGCAGCGAAAGAAGGACTGGCGTTGTTAAACGGCACCCAGGTGTCCACCGCGCTCGCTTTGAAGGGGTTGTTTGAAGCCGAACAAAATATCAATGCGGCTTTTGTCGCGGGTAGTTTGACCGTTGAAGCGGCGCTCGCCAGCCGCGTACCCTTCGACCCACGTGTACAGGCGGTGCGTGGACAACCGGGACAAATTGAGGCGGCCGGTATTTATCGCAAGCTGTTGCAGCCGAGTGAGATTGCCGACTCCCACGCCGAGTGTGACAAGGTGCAGGATCCATATTCACTGCGTTGCCAGCCCCAGGTCATGGGCGCTTGTCTCGATCAGCTACACAATGCCGCGTGCACCATTGCCATCGAAGCCAATGCCGTGACCGATAATCCGCTGATTTTTCCGCAACAAGGCGACGTTCTTTCCGGTGGTAATTTTCATGCTCAGCCGATTGCGTTTGCGGCGGATAATATCGCGCTGGCGGTGGCGGAGATCGGCGCTTTGTCCGAGCGACGCATGGCATTGCTGCTGGATACCAATATGAGTTCCTTGCCACCGTTTCTGGTTGAAGATGCCGGTGTTAATAGCGGTTTCATGATTGCGCAAGTGACCGCGGCGGCGTTGGCCAGTGAAAATAAAAGTCTAGCGCATCCGGCCAGCGTGGACAGTCTGCCGACGTCAGCCAATCAGGAAGACCACGTCAGCATGGCAGCCTTCGCGGCGCGCCGATTGACCGATATGAATTTGAATACACGCTATGTCGTGGCCATTGAATTACTCGCCGCCTGCCAGGGCATCGAATTGCGCCGACCACTCAAATCCAACGCCGTACTGGAAGGTTACTGGTCAGACGTACGTTCGGTGGCCGCCTATTGGAATCACGACCGCTACTTTCAACCCGACCTTGAAGCCATTGCATTGTTAATTCAAAACAACATCTTTGGCGAATGGGCGAATCTGTTTATCGCGGGCAATGAGTGAAGCTGACGCTCACCCCATGGAGTAGTCACCAACTCGGGTAATCCCGGCTTACTCTGAAGACCGTGTAAACCGATAGATATTTCCCTTAGTTCCCATGCTCCTGCGTGGAAACCGATGCTATGTTTCGGCACTGAAACCCCGCAGTCTGCGTCGTATGCATTCCCATGCGGGTGCGTGAAAATGAGATCAATTTATTTAAGATCGACCTACGGCCTATGGCAACGAATGGTAATGACAAGAACTTGTTCGCCAGCAAGCGGGCTCCTACAGATAACCGCTGACAGCAAATTATCTCTGGCATTTCGAACAATAAAACGTCGATCTTTGCCCAATAACTTTGCGCCGTATTGGGTTGCCGCATTGGCAGCAGGGCTCCCCTTCACGCCCATAGGTATTTAACGACAACGCAAAATAACCCGGCTCACCGTCACTATTATAGTAGTCGCGCAGTGTTGTGCCACCGGACGTGATCGCATCCCGCAGGGTTTGTTTTATGCATTCACATAACCGCTCATAGCGTTGCAAACTGACCCGTCCCGCTGCACGCAGCGGGTGTACGCCGCTCTGGAACAAGGCTTCGCTGGCGTAGATATTACCAACACCGACCACGATACGACCGTCCATAATGAAATTCTTGATCGCGGTTTTGCGGCCACGCGATAAACGGTATATATATTCAGCATCAAATTCATCCGATAGCGGTTCCACACCCAATGATGCAAGGCGCGGATGCTGTAACACATCGTCTTGCGCCCACAAAACGCAACCAAAACGACGCGGGTCGTGCAAGCGCAGACAGTCGCCGCCTTGCAAATCGATTTGCACATGATCATGAGGTCGTACCGGTTCGGATGCTGGTAATACGCGCAGACTCCCCGACATACCGAGGTGAATAATCACACTGCCCGCGCCAACATCCAGCAGTATGTACTTGGCCCGGCGCCACACTTTTGTAATTGCATGGCCGACAATGTGTGATCCGAGATCATTTGGCACGGGCCAGCGTAACCGGCCATCACGAATTGTCACACCACTAACGGTTTTGCTCAGCACATGAGGTGCGATGCCGCGCGCCGTAGTCTCTACTTCGGGCAACTCAGGCATTAACCGCTATCCGCGAGAAATTCACTTTAATCATTTTTCGTGGGAGAATCCGCGCTCATTTTGTTTGCTGAATAGATTTGTATGAGTTACACCGTTACCAACCGTACATCCGGACAACAGTTCTCCGTCGAGGGCGATGAAAGCATACTCGATGCGGCGCTGCGTCAGGGCCGGGTTATGCCATATAGTTGCCGCAGCGGCACCTGTGGGACTTGTAAATCAACCCTGGTGTCCGGGCGCGTGGATTATGGCACGTACGAACCCCAGGCAATGACGGAGGCGGAAAAAAACAATGGTCATGTACTGATTTGTCAGGCCAAGCCGCTGGAAGATATCGTCATCGATGCGCGTGAAGTCGCCGCGGCAGCAAATATTACGATCAAAACCCTGCCCTGCCGGGTCGTGAAAATGGAAAAACTGGCTAACGATGTCATGTGTTTGCATCTCAAACTGCCACAAGGTCAGGATCTCAGTTATCTGGCAGGTCAATATATCGACATCATATTGCGTAACGGCAAACGCCGCAGTTTCTCGCTGGCGACGCGTACACAGCCCGGCGAGGATTTACAAATTCATGTGCGTCATGTGCCGGAGGGTCAGTTTACCGGGCAGGTGTTCAATAACATGAAAGAAAAAGATTTGTTACGCTTGCAAGGACCTCTCGGTACATTCTTTTTGCGCCAGGAATCTGAGCGCCCCGTCATCATGATGGCCGGTGGCACCGGCTTTGCACCCATCAAAAGTATTCTCGAGCAAGCTTTTAATGACGGCGCCGAGCGCCCGCTACATTTATTTTGGGGAGCACGTGCTGCACACGACCTTTATATGCACGAGCTTGCCGAACGGTGGTCACACGAATACGCAAACTTAACCTATACGCCGGTATTGTCGGAACCATTAGACGAAGATAACTGGAGTGGTGAAACCGGCTGGGTGCATGACAGTGTGGTGGCGCACTATCCGGATTTAAGCACTTACGAAGTCTATGCCAGCGGGCCGCCGCCGATGATCGAGGCGGGTAAGATCGCATTCGCCGCCCACGCACTGGACAGCGAAAACCTGTATTACGATTCTTTCGAATTCGCCGTTGACTCGACCACGACCGCGTCCTGAACTTCGGCCACAGCTTCTTCGACTGCACCTTCGGCGTTTTCGCCTTTGACACTTTCACCTGCCAGCACCAGCTGTTGACCGGCCTCATCGACTGGTGCGATAACTGAGGACGGCGCCAGTTTTTGCATACCCTGCCGGTAACACAATAGCGCTTGTTCGCCATCGCCTTGTTGCTCCAGTAACAGACCGAGTTCGGTATAAGCCTCCTGACGACCGCCGTTGGCTATGGCATTTTGAAAATATTCACGTGCCTGCTCCCAGTCTTCTTTGCGCATTGCAATACGCCCGAGAGTTAACAACAAATCCGGGGCGCGCGCGTGTTCAAACATCCAGCTCTTGGCCAGCTTGTATTGTTTATCCAGTTTTGGCGATTTGACCAAACCAAACAGGTACACCAATTCCGAGTTCCATTCACGTTTTATTGCGCCGCGCAGTATTTTTTCGCATTGCACCATATCGCCGGTTTCTAACAATCGGCTCACATACAGACCGATTACTTCGGGATCCTGTTTCTTTGCTCTCGGCAACGTATTCCAGGTACTGCCCAGGTCGCTGGATTGACCTTCTTGCAATACCGGATTCTCGAACATTTCGCGATAGGCTTCGAGCTCACGTTCCTTGAGCTCAGCCGCATCCATCACTTTCGCTTTTTTAAGCGCAGGCAATAATTTGGTCACGCCCTGCCAATCACTCACCTCGCGGCTGACATCCGCCAGTAAGCGCAACACCGGCACATTATTCGGTGCATGGTTATGCAGTCTGCCCAATGTTTCGCGCGCTTCACTTAGTTGACCGGTTTGAAACTGCAAACGAGCCTTGGTCAAACCAACGGCAAATCGATTGTTGGGATCACGCTGGCTGGCTTCTTTCAAATAATTATCACGGGTCTGCGAGTCGCCACGCTGTTGAGCCGCGTAAGCCGCACCCAGATAGTTCAACATCGGCGTGGGACTGTGATCCAGGCGTTTGGTCAGTTGTTTCTCGGCCTTTTCCCAATCGCCTTGAATCAGCCCGGCATATCCACGCAGAGTTTCAGTTTGTGCTTTTTCCACCTTCCTGCGCGCATTGTGTTTGCGCATGTCAGACGGTGCCTGATACATGCGTGACAAAAAACGAAAAGCCAGGTAACAAACGACAAAAGTTACAATGAGAAAAATGCCGAACAACGCCAGCGAAATTTCAATCTCATACGGTGCACGTGAAACCACCACCAGCCCAGGGTCTTCCTGAGCGACCAGTGCGAGAAATACAACTGCCGCTAATGCGACCAAAATAAAAATAAGTAATCTCACGATGCACTCCCGCTTCGTGCCTGCAGAATCTTGCGCAATTCATTCAGCGAATTGGATATGTCCGGCAACGCCGGTGTGATGGTCACGCCGGATAACTCGCCGATTTTACCGGAAAAATCTTTTACCGCATCCGCCTCAGTGTCAAAGTGATCGCCAACCCAGGTATCTGCAGTATCGAGGTTTTGTTTATAGGTACCCCCCGCACCACGTAATAACGCCAGTTGCGCACTGTTCAACAGCAGGCGCAGGTTTTCGTAAATAAAATATTCCTGCTCGACCGGTAAGCTCGGTTTACGTGTTTCATCAACATTTTTTACCTTCACCATACTGCCCATGTCTTTAAGCACGGTTTTGGCCATGGCTTTTAAACGATCGGTTTTCGAACCATTCGCTGTCTGTTGGGTGGCATCGCCACCCGCCGCCGCTGGTGTTTGTATTTCAGGCTTTGGCGCGGGTAATGGCAATGCGTCAACTGAACCCGACATGGACGCAAGATTCAACGCCAAGCCTGGAACATCCACCGTCTCGACGGCATTCAATGCGTTGATTTCATCTGCAATAGCGGCGCGCACATTGGTAAAACCGGGGTCACCAATCTCGGCCAAACGCGCATCAGCCAAACCAAGCGCGGTCGCCGCCACATCCACATCACCGGCTAACTGCAAACGCTGATTGGCCAGACTCAGTAAATTTTCTACTTCTTCCACCGCCCAGGTATCCACGCTACGTCCGAGATCCTGGTATACCTTGCTGACCGAGGTGGACAACTCATTAAATTCTCCGCGGAATCCGTCTAACTCCTGCGCCCGTGTACTTTTGTCCGCTTCGATCTGACCGGCGAGAGAAGTTTGTGCGTTATCGATCAAGTCATTAAATTTGGCTTGAGAACCTTCCACCTCACCACGCAACTTGGAATATTGTTCTTCCACATTGCCTTTCAATTTCGATACCTGATCGTCCAGGTCGCCTTTGAGCTTATTGTATTGCTCACTCAATTGAGTCTGCGTATTACTCAAGCCATCGAGCTTCTCGCCTACCGCACCCACTTGGAGGGATTGTTTCTCCGTCGCGAGCTTGCCGGCAAAACCGGCCTGATAACCGGAAAACCCACCGAGAAACAGTGCGATAAGACTGATAATCAGGGCGAGGATACCCAACAGTTTGCCACTGCCCGATGAATTGTCCTGTACGGGCGCGGCGGCTACCACATCCGTTGCGCTGGTTTTGCTGGCGCTTTGACGGGAGGATCGGCCCCTGGATGAAGATGAGGATGAGGATGAACGCGAGCCACCGGTTCCCTTGGCTTTGTCGCTACTGGCTGATGATTTAGAGTCTGCCACTGAATGTCACCTTGAGTTAATAAATTTTGCGGAAGGGGTTAATCGTACCTGAGTCTGACCTGACTCGTCTAATTTGATTGTGCCTGAATTCGAATCGGCGATTGCACGTCGCCATTGCACCAACTTGTGCACAACGCCCTGATCGCTGGCTTCATCCACTATCACAGGTGTGTGAGGAAAACCGGCTTGATGGCAAGCATCGGCGATACGCTGACTGAATACCACGCTGGGTGCACTTTTTATCCAGTCGCATGGACCAAGCATGGCTAAAAGATTCTCCAGCGCTGTCACGCTGGTGAGGATAATAATGTCTATCTCTCCTTTCGACCCGCGTTGTTGGAGTGGTTTCGGGTCAATCTCTGGTTGGGCACGTTGGTAGCAAACAGCGTAATCTACCTGCGCACCGCGTTCTCTAAGGGTGTCGCCCAACAATGGGCGGCCACCGTCACCTCGGAATATTACAATGGTCTTGCCACTCACATCGGCCAATATCGGATTATTTAACAAAACTTCACTTTCAGCCCGACCCCCAGGGACAACATGCGCCGCAATTGCCGAGCTTTTGAGTTGCCGGGCCGTGCCCTCGCCCATCGCAATGATACGTATATGAGACGGTATTGCACCCAAATGTCTGTTGATTGCCTGTACACCGTGCTGGGCGGCATTCGGGCTGACGAAAATGACAATATCCGTCTTCGGCAACGCGTCGATATGCTTGTTGAGCGCATCGGGATTATCGGTTTCGCGAATCTCAATGGTTGGAAAGCGTACCGCTTCACCACCGGCCTGCTCGATCAAAGCGCACAGGTTTTCGGCCTGATGCCGTGGACGGGTTACCAGTACGGTAACACCGGATAAATCACTGGTTAGCATAGGCCGCTTTTAGAATGTCCGCCGCGCCCTGGACAATTAGATCCTCAGCCACCTGCATACCAATATCTTCCGCCTGGTCTGATTTTCCACTCGCCTGGCTGCGCAGCTGCCGGGTGCCGTCAACAGTTCCAACCATTCCATTTAAATTTAAGTCATCGCCGTCGAGTGTCGCATACGCCGCAACCGGCACATGGCAACCGCCTTCGAGGCGCGCGTTGGCCGCGCGTTCCGCCGATACACAAGTCTGTGTTGGTGCGTGATTTAAAGGCGTTAACAGGTCGCTAATACCATTGTCGTCCTCACGGCATTCTATGCCGACGGCGCCCTGACCAACGGCCGGGATAAAAGTATCGGTTGGCAAGAATTGTCGAATGCGTTTGTTTAGCTCTAAACGCAACAATCCGGCGGTGGCTAAAATAATGCCGTCAAATTCACCGGCATCCAGTTTGCCCAATCGCGTATCGACATTGCCGCGAAGGTTGGACACCTGCAAATGCGGATATTGGTGGCGCAGAAGACTTTGTCGGCGCAGACTGGTCGTGCCGACATGAGCGCCTTCAGGCAATGATGCAAGATCGTCGTGTTTGTTTGAAACCCAAGCATCGCACGGATCTTCGCGCTGACAAATGACTGGAATGTGCAAACCATCCGGCAGATTTACCGTGACATCTTTCATCGAATGCACGGCAATATCGATTTTATTTTCCAGCAATGCTGTTTCAAGTTCCTTCAGAAACATGCCCTTGCCGCCTTTCTGTGACAACGGTACATCCAGAGTCTTATCGCCTTCGGTCACCATCTCGACCAACTCGACAGAAACATCCGAATGCGCGGCTAACAATGCGTCACGTACATAATAAGCCTGCCATAAGGCCAAGCGGCTACGACGAGTCCCGATACGAATAGTTGTGTTCACAAGTCAAAAATTTGTTGGTTTTTCGTTTTGTATTCAATTTTTTCAGTATGCAATACGCAGATGGGATACGCAAAACCCAGACCGATTATAAATTGGTCACCAAACCCTGTGCCAACTGCATTGCGTCGGTCTTGTTAATTTCCGCATGGTGGGTTACGTTCTTCGGACTAACCCACCCTACAAAAATCCTTGTGGGAGCGGCGCCTCGCCGCAAATATCAATCTTATGAATTGCGTTTTCTGGCAATCCAAACGCATACCAGCAACAAGGGCACAAACATGATGGCTTCCAGCCCGACCGCCATTAAATTGTGTAGCGAAAAAATATCGCTAATTACACTAATGTTGTCCTGGCCGAAATCACCGTGGGTGATATTGGAAATAAATGGTGACGGCGCTATATAAAACGTATTCGTGAATGGCCAGAATACGGCGATACCAAAGGGTGCTTCAAGGTCGTGTGCGAAGTAATCACCAACCAGATGGGCGGTATACACTAGGCCACCAATCACGCCGATGGCAGCCGGGTGTCTGGCAAATCGCCAGACGATTAGCCCTGCAACCCAACCAAAAAGAAACGCCGCGAATATTGAATGCGATCCCGTGTGATGATAACGATTCATGTCGCCAATGAAAAAACCCGGCACAAAATCCAGATCGGGAGCGTTCGCCGCGAAAATTATATACAGATACCATGGCCAGGAACGCAGGGGCCGTTTACCCGTTGCCAATTCGGCCACCGATAAACCCAATACGCTGTGACCAAACGGAGATGCCATTGCGGTTAAAATTTATACATAAATCCTAAAACCCAATCACCTAACTCCGAAAAGGCTAGAAGGTCTACTCCCAGTCAAAACGTGGTAAGCCAAGAAAGGCATTGCTCAGTCCATTTTGCCAACTCTGGCGCAACGAAACATAGTAAGGCGAATCGAATTCAAAACGCTCCTGGCGGGACAAGTGAAAACTGTTGGCGGGATAAATCGCTAAATCGAAGGGCGGTCCAACACTGACATTGGATCGGATAGTCGCATCCAACGAGATCAATGCGAGCCTTGCGCCTCCTTCCAACGACAACCTGTTATTAATCACCCGGTCCAACATGGGTTTACCGTACTTACTTTCGCCAATTTGCAAATATGGCGTCTCCACGGACGCCATGATGTAGTTACCCTGCGGATAGATTAAACAAATACCTTCCGCCTCGCCTCGTATTTGCCCGCCGAGAATCATACTGACCTCACCATTAACACCTGACTGTTGCAGAGCCTGTGCATGCCGTTGTTGCACATCTACACTCACCCGGCCAAGATAAGTGGCAGCTTCAAACAAATGATTGACTGTTGACAAACTCTCGACACCAGGTGTCGTAATATCCCGTTGCACGCGGTCGAGCACTTCCTGAGTGGTCGCCAGATTGCCCGCCGACAAGATGACAAGTAATCGATCATCACTCGGAGTAAATATATGCATCTTGCGGTAGGAACTGATGTAGTCCGCGCCCGCGTTGGTGCGGGTATCCGAAGCAAACACCAGGCCCTGATTCAGTTGTATTGCCAAACAATAGGTCATAGCATTGAATATTGAGAAAATCAACATGCAGTTTAACCGCAAAACTTTGATGCGCACCACCTTCATCGCTGTGTTCACAACATTTGTTTTATGACAATTAATTGGAGCAAATACCGCACGACCGGGTTGTATGATGAGCTCATACAACCATCCGGCCGTGCACGCGCGGCAGCAAAACCGCTAACACGTTATCTGTCCGCTTTGGATGAAAATGAACTCACCGGCATCCAGGACGCGGCGGAGGTCGCTATCAAAGAGATGGGAATTACCTTTAGGGTTTATTCTGACGAGGAAGGCTCTATTGATCGTGCATGGCCACTTGACATTGTCCCACGCATTATCGATTTACAGGAGTGGACGACCATTGAACACGGTCTAAAGCAACGCGTCCAGGCGTTAAATCTGTTTATTGACGATATCTACCACGAGCAAAAAATCGTCAAAGACAACATTTTCCCGTCCGAGGTTTTGGCCAAGTCGGCTAATTTTCGCGAACAATGTGTTGGCATGAATCCGGCGTTCGGTGTGTGGGCCAATATCTGTGGCTCCGACTTAATCCGCGATAAAGACGGCACGGTTTATGTCCTGGAAGACAATTTGCGTGTGCCCTCCGGCGTATCCTATATGCTCGAAAACCGGGAAGTCACCAAACGCGTGTTCCCTGAAATTTTCGAAGAGACTGGTATTTTGCCGGTCGACGAATACACAGCACATTTGTTTGACATGCTCGCGTCTATTTCGCCGCGGCCAGCGGATTATCCCGAAGTCGTCGTACTCACTCCCGGCATTTACAACTCCGCCTATTTTGAACATTCGTTTCTCGCCCAACGCATGGGTTGCGAGCTGGTGGAAGGTCGCGATCTTGTTGTGCTCGAAGATGACTGTGTTTACATGCGCACCGTGCAAGGTTTATCCCGTGTGGATGTAGTCTACCGGCGCATCGACGATTTGTTTCTGGACCCTGAGGCTTTTAACCCAGAGTCCTTACTCGGCGTGCCCGGTCTCATGCGCGCATGGAAAGCAGGCAACGTCGCGCTGGCCAATGCGCCCGGCGCCGGTGTTGCAGACGACAAAGTGGTCTACGCATTCGTACCGGACATGATTCGTTATTATCTTGACCAGGATGCCATCATTCCAAATGTACCGACTTATTTGTGCATGGACAGCAAACAACGCGAGCACGTTCTTGAAAATCTCGAGACAATGGTGGTGAAGCCAGCGAACGAATCGGGCGGTTATGGCATGCTGGTTGGCCCCGCCTCCACACGCAAGGAACGCGAACAGTGCGCAAAACAAATAAAGAAAGATCCAAGAAATTTTATCGGCCAACCGACCCTTGCCTTATCGACCGTACCCACGGTAGTGGGCGCGCATGTGGAGCCGCGGCATGTTGATTTACGTCCGTTTATTTTATCCAGTGATCAAGTCGAAGTAACAACCGGCGGATTAACCAGAGTCGCCCTGCGCAAGGGGTCTTTGGTAGTAAACTCATCCCAGGGTGGTGGTTCCAAAGACACCTGGATTGTGGATACCGGTGATAACAAACCTCGCCGCAAACAACGAAAAAGAAAAGGAAAATCGTAATGTTGTCGCGTGTCGCTGAAAACCTTTATTGGCTGTCGAGATATGTTGAACGGGCTGAAAACAGCGCCCGTATTGTCAGTGTTAACGCCAATCTGTTACTCGATTTACCGAAGGGTATTGCCCCCGGCTGGCAACCCCTGGTAGAAATTATTGGTGGCGATGTTCTGTTCTCGCAATTGTATAAAGAATATGACGAGCGATCCGCGGTAAATTTCCTCGTAGGCGATACACGCAACTCCGGTTCAATTCTCAGCTCATTATCCCTCGCCCGTGAAAATGCCCGCACTATTCGCGACATATTTCAACGCGAAGCCTGGGAGTTAATAAACGAGCTGTATTTATACGCAAAGGATAATCTAAACAGCGGTCTTTCCAAACGGGGTCGATTTGCGTATCTAAAACACATTATTCGAGGATCGCAAACGCTGACCGGTATCACCTCCGGCACGATGAACCACAACGCCGGTTTTCATTTCTCACGGCTGGGCGCTTTGCTGGAACGGGCTGATATGACAACGCGCCTGATCGATGCGCGCTCCGCCAACTTGTTGCCGGATGAAATCGCCGGTCAACGCTCTTTTGAAAATATCCAATGGCGCAGCATATTAAAGTCACTCAATGCCTATCAAATGTACCGTCAGAAAATGCAGGTACGTGTGCGCCGCGCTGATTCATTGCAATTTTTACTACAAGACGATGAATTTCCCCGTGCATTTTACCGTTGCATTATCGCCGTGGAATCCCGGGTGAAAAAACTACCGGAACACGATCCCGTCTTGCGTTCGCTGGCACGCACCAGCCGTCACGTGAGCAAAGCAAACATTGATACCTTAACCGAGTCACAAGAAGAATTGCACGAGTTTATCGATGAATTGCAATCAGGCCTGGCACATGTGCACGAACAAATTGCTAAACAGTATTTTCTAAAACCTCCCTCCTGAAACTGCATAAGTAATCGTCAACTGCGTCATCGCGTTAACTTGCGGTAACTTTGCACCCACACAGCCCAACTCTCGCGCACGTGTTGTGTGCGTTTATACACAGACACGGCAATCAATCTTTTGCATAATTATGCGTACATAGTCGATGTTCGAGTGACGAAAGTCGACCCGGACTAACTTTAAGTAAATTTAATTAAAGGTAAAATTTGAACGTCCACGTTCTGAATTGGATACGATGTAATTAGGGGGAATTAAACTGATGGCCAGAAAAACCACAATCTTGTGGCGCACCGGATTATTAGGACTTCTAGCGATAGCAGTCCCTGGGGCTATTTACTGGTACGACCGCGAGCAACAAGTGAACACGGAAACCATGTTGGATGTTTCCGTTTCTATCAAAACCGTCTCCCATGTACGTATCGACTCGGTCGGCGATTCCGTATGGAAACCGGCCGCGGGCTCGGGCTTTCTCGTTTCCAGCGAACGCTGCGAAGTGTGGACCAATCACCATGTTATCGCCGACGCCGCGCTCATCGAGGTATTTCCCAAACAATGGAGCGGCGCACAGGGCATTCCAGCGACCCTGGTTAATGGCAGCCCACTCTCAGACACGGCTATTCTGCGTATGCAACATTGTGACGGCATGCCCGCAGCACGCCTGGGTGATTCCGATGTCATTAAACCGGGCGATGAGGTTTATGCGGTCGGTAACCCACTCGGATTAAATCGCGATTCCGTCAGCCGTGGCATTATTTCCCATACCAGGCGTTTTGTTTCCGGTGTTTTGCCGTTTCTGCAAACTGACGCCGCTATTAATCCAGGCAACTCAGGTGGCGCACTGTTCAATCGCAACGGTGAAGTGATTGGCATGAACACAGCCATCGCCTCCCAGGGCGACGGTAAAAATCTGGGTGTCGGCTATGCCCGGCCGATCAATTTAATTCGCCAGGAAAATGAATCGCTGCGTCATGGGCCACCAAGTTGGGGCGATGCCGACATCGGAAAACTGGTCAGTGAATTGACGCCGGACGAAGCTTCGATGTTTCGCGTGCCCAATGCCCAAGCCGCGTTGATTGTAAATGAAACCCCTGACGACGAATCGCCTGCGCGCGAATTACGGGCAAAAGATGTGTTGTATGAACTGAATGACAACGAGATTACCGGCAAAGATCAAGCGCTGCGCATGATCAGCAACTATGGCGCTGGTGATACATTGACTCTGCAAGTGTTAAGAGGCTTGGCCTGCACGTCTGTCGATATAACCCTAAACGATGGCTGGGAAACGGAAGATAAACCCGCGCCTGATTATTACATCGGTTTTCTGGGTATGACACTGCAAAAGTGGGACGAACCGGATAGTAAACGCGGGCAGTTCACGTCGCCGGTCATTACCCGTGTACACAATCTTGGCCCTGCGCACATGGCGTCTATTACCAGTTCGCAAAAGACCGTCGCACGCCGGGGCCCATTCAAGTTTCCGGTACAAATTAATGTCGAGACCATCACCGGGATTGTATTTGACGGCACCTATCACCCGGTCGCCTCGCTGGAACAATTGGAAAAATACGCCGCCCTCGCTTTCTTGGATGACTCGCCGATTATGCTGGAGATTGCAATGTGGGCGCGTACTAATCCACTCAAGTTTGACGATCCTTTGGAGCAACGAAGGACATCGTTTCACAAGTTAGTGCCCTCTTTAACAACGGCCAGCGCACCTGAACTATATGGTAAAAATAATACGCAACATGCCGGGTTAATCAGCAACCATTCGCAAGATCAGGAATTGATGCGCGTCGGTATGGTGGGTAATTAAGCTGACTCTGAGTTGGTCAGTACTTACCTAAATCGTCAAGCCGCGTCGTTGGAAGCCAGGCTAATTCATCGAGAATTTCTAAAAACTTCCTGCAAACTACGAGGTGCTATTCACCGTTACAAAAAGTGGAATCACCAACTTACGGAAGAGGCCAGCCAGACTAATAATTACCCAGGATGCTTGAATCAACGCCGAAGCAAGGTTAAATGCATGGAGCAGGCTAAATAGAACGCAGGAAGCCGCTGTGAGATTTAGCGATACATAAGCCAATCCGTTGCCATCAATTTTGCCTATCTGCAATGATGCGTAGTTTGCGATATAGACACAAGTTCCGAGAATTCCCACATATTGATGCCATTCCAATTGTTCCAACATTCCAGATTTCCCCTTTTTCTTCTTACGTCAACAGTGAAAGCTGATTGTGGCGAACTGTTAAAACTATTTCTGTGAACTGGTTGGCAAAAATTCTGTTCTTATTTGGGTTTTCCGTTCTCCGATTCACTAAAGCCGGTACTTGCCGGGTTGAGCGCGCCCATGCACAATGTTGCCGCGAACAATCCAACATCAGAAAACCCCATGACCACCAAAGATGCCTTGCTGCAACCATTCCAGTTAAAACATTTGACCCTGAAAAATCGCGTGCTCAGTACCAGTCACGAACCGGCGTATTCGGTAGATGGTCTGCCGAAACTGCGCTATCAGTTGTATCAGGAGGAAAAAGCGAAAGGCGGTATCGCGCTGACTATGTTTGGTGGCTCCACATTAATTGCGCCCGACTCGCCACCGGCATTCGGAAATTTATACGCGGGCAATGACGACATTATTCCCTATTTCCAAGAGTTAGCTGCGCGACTTCACCAATACGACACCGCGGTCATGTGTCAGATCACGCATCTTGGCCGCCGTACTTCGCCTTATCACTCGGATTGGTTGCCGACTATCTGGCCATCCTGTGTGCGCGAGCCGGCACATCGTGCTTTTCCAAAAATCATGGAGAAGTCCGACATCACGCGGGTTATCAAAGCCTACGGCGGGGCTGCTTTACGTTGTAAACAGGGCGATCTGGACGGTGTGGAGTTGGAGGCATATGGCCATTTACTGGATAGTTTCTGGACACCGGCCAACAACAAACGCACGGATGAATACGGTGGCAGTCTGGAAAACCGCATGCGCTTCAGTCTTGAAGTGATCGAAGAGGTACGCAAACAAGTGGGTAGTGATTACATCGTCGGCATACGCATGGTAGTCGATGAAAATATGGTTGGCGGTTTATCACTGGACGAAGGCATGCAAATCGCAAAAACCCTGACCGCCACCGGCATGCTGGATTTCTTCAATGTCATCCGTGGCCATGTGGACACGGACGAAGGTTTATCCCATGTCATTCCAAATATGGGCACACCGAGCGCGCCGCATCTTGAATTTACCGCGTCGATAAAATCCGAACTGGACATACCGGTGTTTCATGCCGCGCGTATCAACGATGTAGCCACCGCTCGTTACGCTATCGAGAGCAATGCGCTGGATATGGTGGGCATGACCCGCGCGCATATCGCCGATCCGCATATCGTAGCCAAGATCGAACGCGGTGAAGAACACAATATTCGTCCCTGCGTCGGTGCGGGTTATTGCCTCGACCGCATCTACGAAGCGAACGAAGCCTTGTGTATTCATAATCCGGCAACGGGTCGCGAAGAATATATACCGCAGGTTATCGGCAATGCATCAAAGGCGCAAAAAGTTATCGTGGTGGGCGCGGGACCGGCGGGGCTGGAAGCGGCGCGCGTAAGCGCCGAGCGCGGTCATGATGTTGTATTGCTCGAAGCAACGGATAAACCCGGTGGGCAAATTGTACTCGCGAGCAAGGTCGAACGACGACGGGAAATTATCGGTATTGTCGATTGGCGTTATGCCCAGTGCGAGCGTCTGGGCGTGCAGTGCCGCTTCAATACGTTTGCCGAAACCAGCGATGTACTCGATGAAAACCCTGACATCGTCATCATCGCAACAGGCGGATTACCTAATACGGAATTTTTGTCCGATGGCGCGGATTTGGTTACCACGACCTGGGATATCTTGAGCGGACAGGTGAATCCCGCCAACAATGTTTTGTTATACGACGACAATGGACAGCATCAAGGCGTGTCCTGCGCCGAACATATTGCACATGAAGGAAAAACGCTAGAGATTGTCACACCGGATCGCGCCATCGGTCAGGAGATTGGTGGCTCCAACTATCCGGTTTATTTGAAAACATTCTACGAGAAAGGCGTGACCATGACAGTCAATCATCGATTGACCAGTGTTACCCAGGAAAATGGAAAACTCAAGGCAATTTTCTTTAACGAATTCGACAAATCACGCCCCACGCGCATCGTCGATCAAATCATTGTCGAACACGGCACCCTGGCGATGGATGATTTGTATTTTGAACTGAAAGACCAATCGACCAACAACGGCGAAATTAATATCGACACTTTGATTGAAAATAAACCGCAAGATCTTGAACGCAATCCTGACGGCAAATTTCAACTATTCCGTGTTGGCGACGCCGTCGCCAGCCGAAACATCCATGCTGCAATCTACGACGCGATACGGTTGTGCAAAGACCTGTAGCTTGTAAAGACTGACACCTGGTTCAATCTCAACAGGTTGTCACATCATTTAAAATAAATCACCGCAATCAAAATCGCCAATGTTATTACCCACATTGTAATTGCTATTCCAACCGAGGTTCGGGCGCGTTGTTTTTCCGACCAGGTACGGGGTTGTATTCCACGCAGCAGAAAAACAAGTTTGGCGGAAAGGTTGATACAAACGATATTCACCGCCAGTAATAACGCCGCGCCGGTGGCTTTTTCAAACTCACCCATTCCCAGCATCATGCCGAATGTGGCCGCAGGCGGCAAAATAGCGACGGCCACCATCACACCGACTAACACGCTGGGCAGTCCCCGCGTCATGGATAAAGCACCTGCCGCGCCGGAAGCCAGTGCAAGTGCAATAGTCGCCAGACCCACCACGGTGCGCGAAAGCACTTCCGCGCTATACGGCTGCTGCAATGGCCAGATCATGACAATAACGATGGACAACAACACCGCTAAACCTAATCCGGCAAAAATGCATTTTGTCGCGCGCCAAAGCAAGTGCATGTCGCCTAAAGCCGAACCCAGAGCCAGGGCGATGTTCGGCCCAAGCAATGGCGCGATAACCATGGCACCGACGACGACGGCAACGTTGTTTTCGATCAAACCGATGGTGGCAACGATGGTGGAAAGAGCGACCAGTAAAATGTAGTTGCCATCGAGACGTGCAGCCCGCTCGACGTCGTCATACAACTCCTGACGCGAAATATCCGACTGCAAAAGGGTGACATCGCCATCGGCGGCCTTGTCGGTGGCTTTGGCCACGACGGAATCAACCGGCGTAATCAGAATGCGCGCTTTAACATCCGTATCCAACACTTTTTGTAGCGAATCCAACACGGCCTGCCGCTTGCCGGGACGCACCAGCAAGTTCGCATCGATACGTTCTTCCTCTTCGTTTTTGCGCCACCAAAAATCTGTCACTTCTTTATGCTCGGCGATGCCCTTGATGGTATCGAGGTGACCTGCGTCGCAGACAACTTTAATGATTCGCATACGCTTCGGGATAGGTTATGGTTAAGATAATGACGATCGCCATTTTATCGCGAATGCTTACTCAACAACCCGGTAATTACCGCCATCAGTGGCGAAAAGGTGCTACTGCATGGTTGTTGTGTTTAAACCTGGCATTTCTGCCCGGTTATGCAGATTTTGTGGTAACCGACGACAGCGGTCGGGAAGTATCGCTGAAGCAACCCGCGCAACGTATTGTCAGCACCGCGCCACACGTTACCGAAATGCTGTTTGCGATTGGTGCAGGGGAATTGATCGTAGGCGCCGCCGAGTTTAGCAACTACCCGGAAGCGGCCAAAAACATTCCACGCATCGGATCGCATAGCAAACTGAATCTGGAAAAAATTATCGAGTTACAACCGGACTTGGTCATCGCCTGGCAAACCGGTAATCCTGAAAGTGATCTCAATAAATTAGCGGACTTAGAGTTCCCCGTGTTTGTTTCTGAACCACGGAATTTGGAGGACATTCCATCAAATTTAAAACGATTGGGTACGTTGACGGGTTCGACAGGGACAGCGGAAGAGTCCGCCAATGAATTTATGGCACTAACTCAATCAATAATCGAGGCAAACAAAAACAAAAAGAACGTAAGAGTGTTTTATCAAGTTTGGGAACAACCGTTAATGACTTTGAACGGCGAGCACTTGGTCAGCAAAGTCATCCAACATTGTGGTGGCGAAAATATTTTCTCATCACTTAATTTGATCGCCCCACAGATATCAATCGAATCGATATTACAAGAAAATCCGGATGTCATTATTGCCGGCGACATACCCGGTGCCGAGGACGAATGGAAACAATACTGGAAACGCTGGCCACAGTTACAGGCTGTGGCCAAGGACCAGCTTTATTCCATACCCGCCGACCTCATTGTGCAACACACACCACGATTAGTTAAAGGAATGGAAATGATGTGCGCAATTCTGGACCAAGCGAGAATCGCGCAATCGGAGTAACGCGTGGTGTATGCTACTTCAAAACTTACCGGGCAGACCCTACCTTCAACGAAAATTCAATGGTTGCTGTAGTTATTGAAAAATGCTGCTATGTCATGCCGGACTTATTCCGGCATGACAGGCCAGAGTTTTTCTTTGAACGCATCGATATTTCAATTATCCCGGACAGTAATGTGCCTGCGCAGGAGTGACCTTATTAAAACTTTCAGGGTTACAGATTATTTTCGACAAACAACTATCGGGCCGATGAATAACGCAATCTCAACATACCGGTAAAACCTTTTTCATTGAAACCATCCACGGTTTCATATTCTTCATCGAAAAGATTTTCCAAATCCAATGACAAGGCCAGTTTGGGCGTAAATGCGTATCCTAATTTGGCATTCACTAACTCGTAACCATCGAGTTTGATAGTGTTATCCAGGTCTTCAAAGCGCCTTCCTTGACTCAATATTGAAAATCCAGTCTGCCAGATACCAAAGGAACGATTAGCTGAAACCTTAATGCTGCGTTTGGCACGGCGACGTAATTCGTTACCGGTCGCTTTGTCTTCCGGAGCGAGCAAAGTCAGACTGGTCGAGACATTCCAATCGCGAATATTTGTCGCGTATTCTGCTTCCAGACCTTTTATCTCGGCTTGCGCCACGTTTTCCGGCAAGAATGTTGAAAGATTAGTGACAATCAAATCATCAATATTGCTGTCAAAAACTCGCACGCCCCACCGGCCATTACTTACGACACCGTTCAAGCCCAATTCGATAGACTCAGATTCCTCGATTTGTAAATTTGGATTACCAAAATCCGGAAAGTAGAGTTGATTAAACGACGGTGCCTTGAACGCCGTGCCGATACCTAAATTGAATCGAACGTTGTCGTTCAAATCGATACCATAGTCGAAACTACCGGTTGATTGAGAACCGAATTGTTCGTTATCGTCATTGCGCAATCCCAACACGACGCTATGCCGGCCATAGTCGCCTTGCCACTGGGCAAAAATCCCGGTGTTGTCGCGGCTACCCTCGTTGAAATCAACTGAACCGCTGACTTTATCGTCGGAATAATCGACGCCCACGGTAAACAGGTGAGCGCCGTCAATTTCAATATCGTTTTGTATCGACAACACATTGCGTTTGGTATTGAACTCGCTATTGAATCCGCCATCGGTAATGTCTTCTAATTCGTCGCGGCTTTGCCCAAGTTGCAACACCAAAGACCAGATATCCGAAGGCGATAAATTGAGACGCGCGTTCGCGGCTTGTTGGACGAAATCTTCTTCGTTTTGAATATCCAGCCGATCGAACGGGTTATCGAATTCGGTATTTCCCTCGGCACGCAGTACATTGAAATCGATCCCGGCATTATCCGAAATACTGTGTTGCACGCTGGCCGTGACAGATACATTGTCGTATCCGTCGTCATCCAGTTGGTTACCCTGGGTAACGTCGATGCCATCGGTTTGAAACGCGCCGCCGCGAATACTGTAGCGCGTATTGCCATTGGTTCCGCCTACACCGGTGTTTATTTCGCCGCTGGAATCTGACCCGCCGCCGAGACTGACATCACCGACAGTTTTGTCGCCGCCCTTGCGAGTGAAAATTTGAATGACCCCACCGATAGCTTCCGAACCGTACAACGCTGCACGCGGCCCACGCACGATTTCAACCCGCTCAATTTGATCAAGCGGAATAAATTGAAAAGCCGTCGCTCCGAGTGTGGCCGAATAAAGTTTAATTCCATTGACCAACGTCAAAACGTGATCAGAGTTGGTACCACGCAAAAAGAAAGCCGTGGTCTTACCATATGCTCCATTGCCGCTGGCATCAAAACCCGGCGAGCCGACAAGTAACTCGCGCAAATCCTGAGCTGAACTGTTTTCAATATCTTCGCGGGTAATGACGGTAACCGGTGCCAACGTTTCATCCGCTGTTTGCGCGCTGCGGGTTGCGGTCACAATGACCGGTTCGGCCGCGACACTCACGTCGGTAAAACTTAAACTGATAACAATAGCCGGTATAGCCGTGGAAAGAATATTCTTTTTCATTTCTGATCTCCTGTAACGCGCCGCCCGCGCGATAGATACATAAAAAGCGAGTGGAAATCAGTGAAAGAAGACCGATAGCTCACCACCCGCCGTGGTTTGCGAACGCTGTTATTGCAGGCCGGTCTCCGGACTCACGGGTGGGTTTGGATAACCCTTGGTCAGCACCTTCCCATGCTCATTGTTCTTTATTGGCACAGTGGCGAAAAACTGATCTGATAACCCGTTTACCGTTGCGGGGGCAGTGCCGGATTTACTGTTATTCAGTGCACCGGCTTCCCGTTTCACCGTGAAAATGAAAAATCTCACGGAACCTGCAACAAGAGGTAAAACGCGGCGCGACTTTACACAGTGCGACCGAGCAGTGTCAAGAAAACAATGCCGAAGCTAAAGCGGCGTGAACACACGATGTGACGCACCACCCAATTCGATCAGCTCATGCCCGTACAGCCGACCCAACACCTCGACTTCCAGAACTTCGTCTTTAGGGCCGTAACGTGTTTCTCCATCGCCAAACAGCAGCAACAGGTGATCACAGAATCGCGATGCCAGATTGATGTCGTGTAACACCATAACTAATGATTTATTATTCGCCTTCGTTAGTGCCGTCAGTTGTGACAACAACTCGATTTGATGGTGCAAGTCGAGGTGATTATTCGGTTCGTCCAACAAAAAAATATCCGGGTTTTGCACCATGACTGTAGCCATACCCAAACGGCGACGCTCACCACCTGACAAGGTGTCGACACGACGCGTATCAAATCCTTGTAGTCCAACACTGCGCAACGCCATTCTTGCGATTTCGAAATCGACATCGCTTTCCCACTGCCAGGCATTTAAATGTGGGTGCCGGCCAATCAACGCTGACTCCAAAACAGTTGTTGGGAAAGGATCGGCGTTGTCTTGAAATAAAACGCCAAGTTTTTTGGCAATAATTTTCACAGGTAACGACATTATGGATTGGTCATCGATAGAAACTTCGCCGGACTGAGGACTGCGCAAACCGGACAAGGTGTGCAACAATGTTGTTTTGCCTGCACCATTACCACCAAGTACACCCCAACATTCGCCAGGTTTGACGTTAAAACTTAAGTCATTGCATATATTGACGTTCGCAATTTTGACCGTGAGATCACGTGCTTGCAATACGGTCATGAACGAAAAGTTCCCGAGCCACGATAAAGCAAATACAAAAACAAGGGCACACCGATAAATGCCGTCACCACACCGACCGGCAGTTGTTGTGGTGCTAGCAAAGTGCGCGCCAGCGTATCCGCTACCACGACAAGACTCCCGCCCAGCAACGCCGCTGCCGGTAGCAACCAACGATGATCGCCACCACCGACAATCCGCAACATGTGCGGCACGACCAGGCCAACGAATCCGACACTTCCAGCCAATGTCACCGCAGCGGCAGTCAACAGTGAACCAAAAACGTATAATAACACGCGCAATTTCGTGACCGAGACACCTAATGATTGCGCCTGTTTTTCACCGTAAGCAAGCACATTCAAACTGCGTGCGAAATAAAACGAAACGCACAATACAATTACCAGGATAACGCCACTCCACCAGGGCGGTGCACTGTGACCCAAATCACCCATTAGCCAAAACAACATGCCACGTACCATGGTGTCCGGACTCAGCGCGAGCAATAAACTAATCATCGCGCCCCACCCTGCTGCGACGACGACACCGGTTAATAACAATCGCGTCGACGACCACGAGCCACGCCCATGAGCCAAACCAAAAACCAGCAACATGGAAAGTAGCGCGCCGGTGGTTGCTCCGAATGAAACAACGACACTTGCAAACCCAAGCAGTATCGCAAGCAGCGCACCGACTGCCGCACCACCCGATACACCCAGGATATACGGATCTGCGAGCGGATTACGCAACAACACCTGCATATAAACCCCGGCAACCGATAGCAATGCCCCGACAACAAAACCACGCAAAGCCCGTGGCAATCGTAATTGCCAAACAATCGAGTGTGACATTGCATCCGCGTCAGAGGTGCTGAACGGCCATAATGACCGCCATTGCACATCCGCACTGCCCATTAGTAATGCGAACACCAAACTCAAACATGCCAGCACGATCAAGGCCGAGATGTAGATATGTATGGTTTTTGATTGTGTCGCCAACATTACAGATTGTTGAATAGCGTTTGTGATGGATAAGATCGTGTCAGCCAGTATCAGCGGGCACAGGCATTTTGGGAGTGGTTTCTAACACGGCAATATGTTACTGACAATCGACAATACCAGAAGTGGCACTTGATTCCCGTCCGCGCCAGTGATTTACTTACAAACAAGCGATGGTTCCCATTTGGGAATAAAGGGAACAGGGTAAAGCAACATTACAAACCCTGGCTGTCCCCGCAACTGTGAACGGCGAGCACGCGGCCACAAAGCCACTAGTGATAATTTCATTATTTTCACCGGGAAGGCGGCCGCGATGCATTGACCCGTGAGCCAGGAAACCTGCCATCGCAGCGTCGCTCTCCGCCGGACGGGGTTCATTCGGTGGTGCGGGTATCCGTGATAGCGGCGC
>Ga0224508_10001010_pt1 | contig 25786 bp, 21 predicted proteins | sample SF_Jan12_sed_USG_4_FD_170157 | JGI IMG/M metagenome (GOLD analysis project Ga0224508, IMG submission 170157) | Sediment microbial communities from San Francisco Bay, California, United States - SF_Jan12_sed_USGS_21 | ecosystem: Environmental > Aquatic > Marine > Sediment | place: USA... | reverse complement strand
GCAAGGATAACGGGTTGGTGCGCGATGTTTTTCATACCCGCCACATGTTGCAGCTGCGTGGCAACATGGGTATCGGTCATTTGCGCTATCCCACGGCGGGCAGCGAATCACGCGCCGAGGCGCAGCCTTTTTATGTTAACTCGCCGTTTGGTTTGGCCCTGGGTCATAACGGAAATTTAACCAATGCGGATGAATTGCGCAGCGCCTTGTTTCGCGAGGATTTGCGTCATCTGAATACACGTTCCGATTCCGAGATCCTGCTTAACGTGCTTGCCCATGAGTTGCGTTCTACCATGGGTCAATCGCGTTTGAAAGCGACGCCAGACGATATTTTTACCGCCGTTTCTTCTGTATTTAAGCGTTGTCACGGCGCTTATGCCGTCGTGGTCATGATCGTTGGCTACGGCATTTTGGCATTTCGCGATGCACATGGTATTCGTCCGTTGGTTTATGGGCGTACGGAAACCAGCGAAGGTCCGTGGCACATGATCGCATCGGAGAGTGTTGCGTTGAACGTGTTGGGTTATGATTTGGTGCGTGACATCCAGCCCGGCGAAGCCATGTTTATTGACATGCAAGGCCACATCCACTCACGTATTTGCGTGAACAATCCACAACATACGCCGTGTATTTTTGAGTATGTCTATCTGGCAAGACCCGACTCCATCATTGACGATATTGCGGTGTATAAAACACGCATGCGTATGGGGGAAAAGCTGGGCCGCCGTCTGAAACGCGAATGGCCGGACAATGACATTGATGTTGTGATTCCCGTACCGGATACCAGCCGCACCGCTGCCTTGCAAATGGCTAATGAGATGGAACTTAAATACCGCGAAGGGTTTGTCAAAAATCGCTATATCGGACGCACGTTTATCATGCCGGGGCAGGCTGAGCGACTTCGTTCCGTACGCCAAAAATTAAACGCTATCGACCTCGAATTCCGCGACAAGAATGTATTACTGGTAGATGATTCCATCGTTCGCGGTACCACCAGTCGTGAGATCATCCAGATGGCGCGTGATGCCGGTGCACGCAAAGTTTACTTTGCTTCGGCAGCACCACCAGTTAAATATCCTAATGTATACGGTATCGACATGCCCGCGACGTCCGAGTTAGTTGCAAGTGATCGCGATACTGACACGATTTGCCGCGAGATCGGTGCTGACAATCTGATTTATCAATCCTTGAACGATCTCAAGGACGCCGTACATGAAGGCAATCCAGCCATAACCGATTTTGAAGCATCATGTTTCGATGGGCGATATGTCACCGGCGATGTCACCGAAGATTATCTAGACTCGTTGGCGCTATCGCGTTCGGATGCCGCAAAATCAAAGGCGCAGAATCATCTCGATCTGGCCGAGATTCATACTTACTCTTAACCCTCAGAATTAGGTGTAATCACTGGTTTTTGATCGGACATCAAGTAAACAAGGGTGAGATGAAGGCTGGAAATGAGTTCTTTATTCTCATTGCAGCCATTCACGCGTTTTCGGCGAGAGACAACTGACAACCTTAAGCGGCTATTTGGCATATTTCCTGAAAGCGAACAACTACGACAGCCTTGGTGTCACGTAAAGTGGCGCGACGAATAAAGTCGCCTTGACGCCTATCCCGCTGATAACACCACAGAGTAAAAACATGAATCGAGTAAAACATTCCGCGGACTTTCAAACAGCTCAACCGGCAGAAATTCTCTTTCCCTTGTTTAGCGCCGAAGGAGAAAAATACTGGGTACCGGGCTGGGATTACACGAATGTCATGGGAACAACTGATCTTCACGAAGATTACATATTTATAACTGGAGATCATGATCATGCCACAAGTGATGCAATATGGCTTGTCAAAAGACACCAGCCCAGCAATTATTTAGTAGAGTTCTATAAAGTTGAACCAAAGGACAAGGTCGGGATAATTACCGTCCAATGTAGTGCATTGTCGGAAACTAATACTAACGTGAAGGTCACCTATGAGTACATTGCCTTAAGCGATAAAGGTACTGAATTCATCAAAAGTTTTACTGCCAAAGAATATGAGAACTTCATTGGCGAATGGCAACGATTACTTGAAGCATATTTTGCAACGTAGCCTGCGCGTGTAATTGTGGTGTAATAAGGGAAATTAATAATAGGGTATCCTCAGGGACAGACCACGTTATTATTTTTAATAGTAGCGATTTAGTGTTTAAATCTGCACGGTTTTTTCTAATCTAATATCAAGTGTTCGTAAGATCACGTTTGGGCTAAAGCGACTAAGGCCTTAAGGTTAGATTTGTCTCCGTCGCTATCAGCATGCTGGATTGTTCATACCAGTCGCCAAGCACAATGCGTTTGGCTGCTGCGCCGTTAACCGTCATTTTATGGGTCGCGGGTCGATGGGTATGGCCATGAATGAGCAGTTGCACCTTATGCTCGGTCATCACGTTCAGCACTGTATCTGAATTAACATCCATAATATCCATGCTTTTGATCTGTTTGCCGGTTTCGCTGTGGTAACGCAGTTGCCGTGCAATTACATCGCGTTGCTCAATGGTTTTCGATAGAAAGTCTTCGCGCCATTCATGGGTTCTAACCAGTTCGCGAAAATTTTGATGCTCCACATCATCGGTACATAGACTGTCACCATGCATGAGCAAAACACGCTGGCCAAATAATTCGATTTCATGGGGATCATCGATGAGTTCGACTCCACACCGATCGGCGAAGGTCTGGCCAAGAAGAAAATCACGGTTGCCGTGCATGACGTAAACCGGACAACAGCTTTGAGAAAAATCGCGCAGCACGTGTTCCGCATCGGCTTGCCCGATGTGCTCACTTGCATCATCGCCAATCCAATATTCAAACAGATCACCAAGAATATATAATGCGTTCAACTTTCCCCGATGATCGTTCAGAAACCGGGACAGACGTTGCAAAATTTCCGGTTGCTCCGGTGTGATATGTAAATCGGAAATAAATGTTACAGTCATGGGGTTTATTAAAATTTCGCAGCGCAGCAGTCTAGCTCATAATTGAATAGCTTTGTCTTTTCACCCCGATTTTCGTTAACATCCCCGCTTTTGATGCCAAATCCACCCGCATGATCACGATTTACAATAGTTTTACCCGACAGAAGGAAACCTTCGAACCACGCGAACCGGGCAAAGTGGGTATCTATGTGTGCGGGATGACGGTGTATGACTATTGTCATATCGGTCATGCGCGGGCAATGATTGTGTTCGACATGGTGGTGCGTTATTTGCGCGAGCGTGGATTTGAAGTCAACTATGTGCGCAATATTACTGATATAGACGACAAGATTATCCGGCGCGCAGCGGAGAACAACGAGCCGGTTGATGATCTCACCGCACGTTTTATCGACGCCATGCACGAAGACGAACGCATGCTGGGTATATTGCCACCGGATTCCGAACCCCGCGCGACCGGTCATATCGATCAGATCGTAGCCATTATTCAGAATCTGATGGACAAGGGTTTCGCCTACCAGGGAACCAACGGCGATGTGTATTTCGCCGTGCGTAAATTTCCGAATTACGGGCATTTGTCCGGTCAGTCAGTTGACGACCTGCGTTCCGGTGCACGAATCGAAGCAGACGAAGCAAAAAACGATCCGCTGGACTTTGTCTTATGGAAATTGGCCAAACCCGGCGAGCCACAATGGGATTCGTCCTGGGGAGCAGGTCGTCCGGGGTGGCATATCGAATGTTCGGCCATGGCAAGTGCCTGTCTCGGAGAGATATTTGATATTCACGGCGGTGGACTGGACTTGAAGTTTCCACATCATGAAAGTGAGATCGCCCAATCCGAATGCGCGAGCGGAAACAAATTTGCAAATTTATGGATGCACAACGGCCATGTACAAATTGATAATGAAAAAATGTCCAAGTCGCTGGGAAATTTTTTCACTATCCGCGAAATTCTCGAACAGGACTCGCAACCCCATCGCATGGGCGAATGTATTCGCTATATGATGCTGGCCAGTCATTACCGGGGGCCGTTGGGTTTTTCTAAAACCGTACTCGACAATGCCAAGGCTGCGTTAACACGGATGTATCTGGCCTTGCAAAAACTGGAAGAAATTGCCATGGCTGACGACACGCCTCCGGCGACGAGTTATACCGAACGATTTCAAACTGTGATGAATGAAGACTTCAACACACCAGAAGCCCTGGCGGTCTTGTTTGACGCGGTCCGCGATCTTAATGCCGCTATTGATGCGAATGATAATGAAAAGGCACAACTGATTGGCTCTGAACTCAAACATCTGGGTGACGTGCTGGGTATTTTGCAGCAACGACCGAATGTATTTCTGGGTTCCGACGTGGCCGCGGACGAGTTGATTGGCGGGCGCAATCGTGCCGAGATCGATGTTCTGGTGGCGCAAAGAGACAGTGCCCGCAGTGCCAAGGATTTCGCATTGGCGGATAAGATTCGCGCTGAGTTGGACGAGTTGGGTATCGTGATCGAGGATGTGCATGGCGGTTCGACCAAGTGGCGCCTGCGGTAATTCTCATGCGGTCTGTCATCCACGTCCCGTTTTTATTTTAATTTTCCTGCACTTAGGTTTTACTTAAAGCGTCACTGGCGTTTATACTTGGCGCTCGCCGCCCGTTGGCACTCCAGTCACGGGCTTTTTTGTCTCAGTCACATACTAAATTCGAGGGTAAATCGTGGAACTGACTGGTGCGGACATCGTCATTCGTTGCCTGCAAGATGAGGGAATCGAATATATTTTCGGCTACCCTGGCGGCGCGGCATTGCACATATACGACGCCTTATACAAACAGGACAAGGTCAAACACATACTGGCCCGGCATGAGCAGGGCGCATCCCATGCCGCTGACGGCTATGCTCGTGCCACCGGTCAACCCGGTGTTGTGTTAGTAACGTCCGGCCCCGGTGTAACCAATACCATCACCGGTATTGCCACGGCGTATATGGATTCCATCCCCATGGTCATTCTTTCCGCCCAGGTGCCGACTCATTTAATCGGCGACGACGCATTTCAAGAGGTCGATGCGGTTGGTGTATCGCGGCCTTGCGTAAAGCATAATTTTCTGGTCAAGGATATACGCGATCTTGCATCGACGATGAAAAAAGCATTTCATATTGCCAATACTGGACGGCCAGGTCCGGTGCTGGTCGATGTGCCGAAAGACATTACAGCTCAGACTATTGAATACGAATATCCTAAATCTGTGTCCATGCGTTCCTATGCGCCAGTCATTAAAGGACACCCCAAGCAGATCAAACGTGCCGTTGAATTGTTGCTCAACGCGAAACGGCCAATAATTTATAGCGGGGGCGGTGTTATCCATGCCCACGCGCACGACGAATTAACCGAGCTGGTTCGGCAACTGGGTTTTCCATGTACTAACACATTAATGGGATTGGGCGCGTACCCGTCCAAGGATCCGTTGTTTATCGGTATGTTGGGTATGCACGGCACCTATGAAGCAAACATGGCCATGCATGATTGTGATGTCATGCTGGCCATAGGCGCGCGCTTTGACGACCGGGTTACCGGTGAATTAACCAAGTTCTCGCCCCACGCAAAGATCATTCATATCGATGTCGATCCCGCATCTATTGGAAAAAATGTTCCGGTTGAAGTTCCGATTGTGGGCGACGCGCGTACCGTTATTAACGACCTTATCCGGGTGTTGAAATCATCATCGAAAAAACCGGATGAAGCGGAGTTGGCGAAATGGTGGAAACAAATACACGAATGGCAAAGCGTTAATTGCCTGGCATACAACCGTGAAAGTGACGTGATAAAACCACAATTTGTCATTCAAAAACTGGACGAAATCACCGGTGGCGATGCCTTCGTGACTTCCGATGTCGGGCAACACCAGATGTGGGCGGCACAGTATTATCAGTTTTCGCAACCACGCCGTTGGATTAACTCCGGTGGCCTGGGCACCATGGGTTTTGGGTTACCCGCGGCCATGGGTGTGCAACTCGCTCATCCGGATACGTCTGTCGCATGTGTCACCGGCGAAGCCAGCATCATTATGTGTATTCAGGAGTTATCGACCTGTAAGCAATACGATTTACCAATCAAGGTAATCAATCTCAATAACCGTTACATGGGTATGGTGCGCCAGTGGCAGGAATTCTTTTATGACCGGCGTTATTCGCATTCTTATATGGATGCGTTACCGGACTTCGTCGCTTTGGCGGAAAGTTTTGGGCATGTCGGTATGCAAATCGAAAAACCCGGTGATGTCGAAGGTGCATTGAAAGAAGCATTTGCGGATCGAAAACGTTTGTATTTTATGGACTTCATTACCGATCAAACGGAAAACGTATATCCGATGATTGCGGCAGGCAAGGGCCATAACGAAATGCATCTTAGTCCCGGGTTGGGTGACGAACCAGTAGAAAGGGAATTGGCCTGATGCGCAGAATCATTTCAATACTGTTAGAAAATGAAGCAGGCGCCCTGTCGCGCGTGGCCGGTCTGTTTTCGGCCCGTGGTTACAACATCGAATCGTTAACGGTTGCGCCGACGGAAGACGAAACCTTGTCGCGCATGACTTTGGTCACCAGTGGTTCGGACGCCATTATCGAGCAAATCACCAAGCAGTTGAACAAATTGGTAGAAGTGGTGAAGTTGATGGATTTGACCGATGGCCCACACATTGAACGCGAACTGATGTTGGTAAAGGTGAAAGCGGTCAATGGTGCGCGTGAGGAAGTCAAACGTCTGGTGGATATTTTTCGTGGCCGTATTATCGATGTGACCGATGCAACGTATACCATTGAACTCACCGGCCCCGGCGATAAGCTTGATGCATTCGTCGATGCGATTAGCGTTACCGAGATTATTGAAGTAGTGCGATCCGGAATGTCAGGAATTGCACGTGGCGATCGCGCGCTTAATCTATAGGTTCAACACGAAGAAATTCAGATTAAATAAATTTAGAGGAAAATAACATGCAGGTTTATTACGACAAAGATGCCGACTTAAGCATACTCGGGGGAAAAAAAGTTGCCATTCTAGGTTATGGTTCACAGGGCCACGCCCATGCCAATAATCTTAAAGACAGTGGCGTCGATGTTATGGTTGGTCTGCGTGAAGGTTCGAGTTCGCGCGCAAAGGCGGAAAAGGCAGGTCTGCAGGTCGCATCGGTTAGCGATGCGGTGGCGCAATCGGATATCGTTATGATGTTGCTGCCCGACGAGTTACAGGCTTCTATATACGAAGTGGAAGTCGAGCCGAATCTAAAACCCGGTGCGGCCTTGTTGTTTGCTCACGGATTCAATATTCATTTTGGTTTTGTCAAACCACGCGAAGACAACGATGTTTTCATGATTGCACCGAAAGGGCCAGGACATCTTGTGCGTTCGACATTTGTCGGTGGTGGTGGTGTACCGTGTTTGATTGCGATTCAACAGAATGCCACGGGTACGGCACGTGATATCGCGTTAGCCTATGCTTCAGGTGTCGGTGGTGGACGCGCAGGTATTATCGAAACCACATTCAAGGAAGAAACCGAAACGGATTTGTTTGGCGAACAAACTGTGCTGTGTGGCGGTTCCATGGCACTGGTCATGGCGGGTTTTGAAACCCTGGTCGAAGCGGGTTATGCTCCGGAAATGGCCTATTTCGAGTGCCTGCATGAATTAAAACTGATAGTCGATCTAATGTACGAAGGTGGTATCGCAAATATGCGTTATTCGATTTCCAATACTGCCGAGTACGGTGATATGACGCGTGGTCCGCGTATTGTGAATGAACAAACCAAGGCGGAAATGAAAAAGATTCTCGATGAAATTCAATCCGGTCAATTCGCCAAAGAGTGGATGGATGAAAACGCAAATGGTTGTCCGCATTTCAACAAACTACGCAAAGCCGCGACGGAACATCAGATTGAAGAAGTCGGAGGCCGCTTGCGTGGCATGATGCCGTGGATTCAGGCCGGTAAGATTGTCGACAAAAGCGTAAACTAAAATCCTGGCACGCGTTTCTTAATAATCCCGCCAAGTATCGGCGGGCGCACATGAATATCGATACCCATCCAATACTGGCCCGAGAGGGTTGGTGGCATCTTGCGCTTAGTCTAGGGGCAGCCTTGCTGGTCACGTTATTTGCAGGGCTGTTATGGGCGATTCCGTTTTGGCTGTTTTTTGTTTTTGTATTGCAGTTTTTTCGGGACCCAAAACGTAATATTCTACAGGAGGAGAACGTCGTGGTCTCTCCTGCGGACGGAAAAGTAGTTAGTGTCGTTGCATGTAACGATCCTTATTTAAACCGTCCTGCGCAAAAAATAAGCGTATTTATGAATGTATTTTCGGTACATTCAAATCGTTCGCCGGTTGCAGGTACGGTGGAAAACATCGAGTACCACCGTGGCAGTTTTGTAAATGCCGTGCTGGATAAAGCATCCAGTGAAAACGAACGCAATGCCATAACCCTGAATACTGAAGACAATCAGAAAGTGGTTAGCGTGCAAATCGCCGGTCTCATTGCGCGGCGAATACTGTGTTATGCCGGGAAAAACGATGCACTGAAACGCGGACAACGTTACGGCTTTATACGTTTTGGCTCACGCGTCGATGTGTATTTGCCCGAAACCGCGGAACCGGTGGTTCGTTTAGGCCAATGGGTCAGTGCCGGACAGGATATAATAGCGACATTGGCATCAAATAAAGATTCTGTTGAAAATTAACAGTAGGGGTTACCAATCATGGCCTTAACCAGCAGCCGCAAAGGTGTTTACATTCTTCCCAATCTGTTTACGACGGCAGGTTTGTTCTTTGGCTTTTACGCGATTGTGCAAGCGACCAAAGGTCAGTTTGAACACGCAGCTATCGGAATTTTTATTGCCATGATTATGGATGGTCTGGACGGCAGGGTTGCGCGCATGACTAATACGGCCAGCGAATTTGGCAAAGAGTACGATAGTCTGGCCGACGTCATTGCATTCGGTTTAGCACCTGCATTAGTCATATACGAATGGTCGCTGCTTGTTAGCGGTAAATTTGGCTGGTTGTGTGCTTTTTTCTATGTAGCCATGACCGCCTTGCGTCTTGCCCGGTTTAATACGCAGGACAGTAAAGACAAACGTTATTTTCAGGGTATGCCTTGTCCGGCCGCCGCCGCTTGCGTCGCAGCCTGGGTGTGGACTTTTTACAGTTTTGGCATTTCCGGGCGTTCGCTTGATATCGCATCTCTGGTTTTAATGTTGATTCTCGGCAGCGTAATGGTGAGTAATATCCCCTTCAAGAGTTTCAAAGACCTTGACCTCAAAGGCCGTGTGCCATTCGTGGCCCTTATATTTCCAGTGATCGTTCTGGTAGCAATTTCGTTCGATCCACCCAGAGTGTTATTCGCCATATTCTTTTTATATCTGGTTTCCGGGCCCGCTGTTTGGATCATGCATCGCACGGGTTGGGGTGCTGTTGCGGCAGTCGACATTGAGGAAGATGATCTGGAATTTGACGCTTTGGAGACGGATGCGGACAAACCCGCGGATCAACAGAACTTGCATTAATCGGTTATTAGTGTCTAAACTACAGGCGTTATGAAAACGGATGCTCAAATTAACTCTGTTTTTTCGGTTGCGCCGTCCGCGCGTATTGCTATTTTATCCGCTATCGAACTGCTCCTCAGCCTGATCCTGCTGCGCCATCCGGCGCAATAATACTTCTCCAGACAATTTGTTTTGTACTATTTGCGGCTAAATCAGCTGCAAATCCCCAATGTAAGTACATCGAGGAATTAACATGAAAGAGCATTTGAAAATTTTTGATACCACGTTGCGTGATGGCGAACAGAGTCCCGGTGCCTCCATGACAGCCGAAGAAAAATTGCGTATTGCCACTCAGCTTGAACGTATGAAAGTGGATATTATTGAAGCAGGGTTTCCGGCAGCCAGTCCAGGTGACTTTGATGCCGTGCGTACCATAGCCAGTGAAATCAAAGACAGTGTGATATGTGGTTTGGCGCGGGCGAACGAGAACGACATTAATCGCGCGGCAGACGCTATTAAACCTGCCAGGGCAGGGCGTATTCACACGTTTATTGCCACATCACCAATTCACATGCAGGCTAAACTGCGTATGGAACCGGATGCAGTGTATGAACAGGCGATACGTTCGGTTAAACAAGCACGGCAGTTCACCGATGATGTCGAATTCTCGCCCGAGGATGCCGGTCGATCTGAAATTGATTTTTTATGCCGGGTGTTGGAAGGGGTGATTGCTGCAGGAGCCACCACAATCAATATTCCAGACACAGTCGGCTACACCTTGCCACAACAGTTCGCGGATGTGATTGCACAATTAATGACGCGTATTCCTAATTCTGATAAAGCTACTTTTTCAGTGCATTGTCACAATGATTTGGGTCTTGCAGTAGCGAATTCATTGGCGGCGATAATGCGCGGCGCACGCCAGGTCGAATGTACGATTAACGGACTGGGTGAACGGGCCGGTAATGCATCGTTGGAAGAAGTTGTAATGGCGGTGCGTACACGTAAAGATGCATTCGATTGCGATACTAAAATTGACACCACGCATATCGTTCCGGCCAGCCGTTTGGTGTCTAACATCACCGGTTTTGCGGTGCAGCCGAACAAGGCCATTGTCGGAGCCAATGCATTTGCCCATGAAGCCGGTATACATCAGGACGGTGTGATTAAAAACCGGGAAACTTATGAAATTATGCGCGCCCAGGATGTCGGTTGGACTGCGAATCGTATGGTTTTGGGCAAGCATTCAGGACGCAATGCGTTTCGTGAGCGATTGAAAGAACTTGGGTTTGAATTCAAAAACGAAGAAGCATTGAATGCCGCATTTCGCCGGTTCAAGGAATTGGCGGACAAAAAGCATGAAATTTTCGACGAAGACTTGCAGGCCCTGGTGACGGAATCGCAGGATCAACAGGAAAACGAAAACTATAAACTGCTCACACTTAAAGTGTGTACACAAACCGGGGAAACACCAGTGGCTAATGTGACTGTCGCCGCGGGTACCGATGAACAATCTGCCTCTTCCGAAGGTAGCGGGCCGGTAGACGCTTCATTTCGTGCGATCGAGTCTATTGTTAAATCGAATGCGGAACTGCAATTGTATTCGGTCAATGCCATTACCAGCGGCACCGATGCGCAGGGCGAGGTCAGTGTACGCCTGGAACATGACGGACGTATCGTCAACGGCCATGGTGCGGATACGGATATTGTGATCGCATCCGCCAAGGCTTACATTAACGCCGTCAACAAATTAGGCGAAGATGTGGAGCGGCAACATCCGCAGACCGGCATGACGATATAGCGATTGCCAACACCAGCGTGAGAACAGCTTTGGCAAATCAAAAAGAATATCTGGATGCAATGGGGATTGAAGTGTGGCGTTTGCGCCACACTGAATCCGATATTGAGAAAAGTGATGTCAGCGATGACACAGCATTGGAAACAGCTGTGAAAGGCGATGTTGCCAAAAGTAACGCCGGTACGAATGCGAGCATCAACGACCTGGATTTACCATCGCTGGAACAACATGTCGCACAGTGTCAAAAATGTTCACTGCATCAATCTCGCACGCAGACGGTGTTTGGTGTTGGCAATCCTGATGCGGACTGGATGTTTGTCGGCGAGGCGCCGGGTGGGGAAGAAGATCGACAAGGTATTCCGTTCGTGGGTCGGGCAGGTCAATTGCTTACGGCGATATTGTCAGCGTTAGGATTGGAAAGAGATGTCGTGTATATCGCCAATGTGCTGAAATGTAGGCCACCAGGTAATCGCGACCCGGATGGCGAAGAAGTCATGCGTTGCGAGCCCTATCTGTATCGTCAGGTCGAACTGGTAAATCCAAAAATTATCATTGCAATGGGTCGTTTTGGCGCGCAGTCTTTATTAAAGACCCACGAATCCGTCGGCAAACTACGCGGTAAGAAATACAGCTACAGTGACACTGGAATTCCTCTTGTTGTCACTTATCACCCAGCGTATTTATTGCGTAGCCCCGGGGAAAAACGAAAATCCTGGTCTGATCTTTTGTTGGCGAGATCAATTGTGAGCGAAACCGCTAATGGATGAATTTGGGCGACGTCTGGTCATCCAGCCAATGCAGGAGATCGACGTGGTCACGGTCGCTGAAATCGAAGATCGAGTAGCGTTGGCGCCATGGACTCGGCATACCTTTCTGGCCTGTCTGCGGGCGGACTATCAATGCGGTGTTGCGTTGCTGGATAACAAAATTTGTGGTTATTTTGTGTTATCGGTAGCAGCGGGTGAGGCGCATCTGCTAAATGTCGTCGTTGTGCCCGAAGAGCAGCATCAAGGTATCGGTAGTCGTCTGATGGCTGACTTAATCACCGCAGCGCAACGCAACGGTGCCGAAATCATTTTTTTGGAAGTGCGTATGAGTAATACCGGTGCTCAGCGCCTGTACAAACGATTTGGCTTTGGCGAGTTTGGTCGTCGCAAGGCATATTACAAATCGGAAAGTGGAAGGGAAGACGCGAAGGTGATGAGACGCAATGTTGCCGCATTGGACGTGCTCAGATCAATGGTCGGTTAAATCATCAGCTAGTTTTTTGGATAAATAGTCAGGTATTGTTCAGGCTTAATAATATCGCTGACGCCAATTCGGTTCCATCTCGCAAGATCCACTAAGCGCACACCATATCGACGTGCAATACTCCACATGGTATCGCCAATACTAACTTTGTGTTTGATCGCCTCGCGGGTTGCCGTTGACGATTCACTGCTGATCGATGCAACTTGTTCCGCAAGTACAGCGGATCCAGGGATAATCAAGTCTTGTCCAATTTTTATTATGTCGCCTTTTAATTTATTGGTTTTGCGTATCGTGTCGAGGTCGATACGATAACGTCGAGCAATACTCCCCAGTACTTCACCTTGTTTCACCTTGTGTCGAGTCCATACAACGCGTTGATCCGGTGCGATACCACGTAGCCCGGCGATAAAACGTTGTCGTGCGGAAGCAGGTATTAAAACATGGTGTGAACTTCCAGGTACGGTCGCCCAGCGTTTTAAACCTGGATTCAACGCGCGAATCTCACTCTCAGAAACATCTGCTAACGCGGCGACTACACCGAGGTCGATCTGTGCTCCTGCTTCGACTTCTACGAAATAGGAATCTGTTTCCATGGTGGGTAATTCGATGCCGTATTTTCCTGGATCGCGGATAATATTGCGTAAAGCGATTAGTTTCGGGACGTAACGCCGGGTTTCACCACTTAGCTTTAAGTAGCTGTAATCAAGAGGTTTTTTTAGTTTTTTGTTATTTCGTCGAAGCCGGTGTATGCGGTTTTCACCTGTGTTATACCCGGACAATGCGAGAAACCAATCGCCTTTGAACTCTTGCTCCAGGAACTGTAAATAGTCCAGGGCAGCACGGGTGGATTGCATGATGTCTTGGCGCCCGTCATACCACCATGTTTGTTTCAAACCATAACGTTTACCCGTCGCCGGGACGAACTGCCATAAACCCGCCGCGCGTGATTTTGACAGCGCTCCTGGTTTGAATGCGCTTTCTACCGCAGGTAACAAAGCAATTTCCATTGGCAGCTCGCGTTGTTTTACTTGCTCCGCAATATACGGCAAGTAACGACGCGAACGTTGCAACATGCTTAACAATAAGTGTTGATGTTTCGCGTATGATTTTTCGAAGTGACGTACGTATTTATTTTCAAGTTCGGGTAACTGAAAACCATCGCGTAAATGTTTCCATAAATCTGCCGACTCACCAATTTCGGCAGTCGAGTTTTCAGTCTCTACGGGAACAATTTGAATCGTAACTGGTGAGGGTGTTTTATAAGTATCGTCCGCCAACTCCGCTGGTAAATATTTTCGCGTATCAATGCGCGCGGTTAATTTTACCGGTGGGCGAATTGTTTTCGGATCGATGCGTGGTTGCGGATCATAAGCAACGATATTATCGTCACGTTGAGAAGTCTCGTGGGTTGTGAGTAACGGCGTACAACCTGCGATAGTAAAAGGCACCAGTCCGCACAGGACCTGAATCGATTTTTGTTTTTCTGCTCTCCCCTGCATGGCGCGGCATGGTAAGCTGTATCTCGCTTTACGGTCAAACAAGCCGATAATCGCCCGTTTGAATTTAGCCGTGGTAGTTAAGGTAATACTCTAAGTAGTAATCTATATAAGCATGATATTAAACAGTATGCATTTTCATGCGTAACGAAAGGCCCCAACAACTTGAAGCCTGGTTCCAGTCGCCACTGGGGCAGGCGGTGCGTCAGTTAACCGCCGCGCGCCTGCAAGACATACTTCCACGCATGTATTATCCGGTCAGTGTGCAGTTAGGCAGTCCCGGAATAAATTTCCTCGCACAGAATGAGAACGGCCGGCGTATTTTTGTAAACACCAACACGATTCAAGCTGATACAAAATTCAATGTTAATGCGGAGTTTTATCAACTGCCGTTCCCTGCACGTTCGGTCGACCTGGTGGTGTTACCCCATGTTCTCGAGTTTGCGCACAAGCCACATCGTATTTTGCGTGAAGTGAACCAGGTTATCGCACCCGAAGGTCATTTGGTAATCGTTGGTTTCAGTCCGGTCAGTTTTTGGGGGGTAAAACGTTTTATATTGCGTTGGCGTAAAAAGGCACCCTGGTGTGGCCGGTTCTACTCACTGGCACGGATACAGGATTGGTTATCATTGTTGGACTTTGAACTGCGTGCTGGTTCCATGTTGTGCTATCGTCCGCCGCTATACAATCAGCGCATTTGGCGGCATTTACAATTTATGGAAAAAGCAGGCGAACGCTGGTGGCCGATGTTCGGTGGTGTGTATGTTTTGATCGCACGCAAACGCGAGGTGAATGCACGACTTATACAATCAGTCAAACGTGCACGACCAAAGTTCACCCCCGGTTTAGTCAGACCTGCCGCCAGTTCCCGTCATGAGCGTAATCACGATATACACTGACGGCGCCTGTCGTGGTAATCCCGGTGTCGGTGGATGGGGCGCGATATTGACCAGCGGCGGACACCGCAAGGAAATCAAGGGTGCCGACATGGATACAACTAATAACCGGATGGAATTGACTGCTGCTATTAGCGCTCTGGAGGCGTTAAAACGACATTCGAAAGTGGATTTGTACACTGATTCGACTTATGTCAAAAATGGAATTACCGAATGGTTGCCACAGTGGAAACGGCGTGCCTGGAAGACCGCGTCGCGTAAACCTGTGAAGAATGTCGATTTGTGGCAACGTCTGGACGGGGTGGTTGAAAATCACGAGGTAAAATGGCATTGGGTCAAAGGGCATGCTGGCCACCCAGGTAACGAACGCGCTGATGAGTTAGCCAACATGGCCATTGATGAACTATCAGATGAATTGCCAAATTATTAACATTGTTAAAGCCGGAGGCTGAATAGTGCGTCAAGTCGTCCTCGACACTGAAACCACCGGTCTGGAGCCGGAACTCGGCCACCGAATCATCGAAATCGGTTGTGTCGAATTACTGAACCGACGTAAGTCGAAAAGCGATTTTCAACGTTACATAAATCCTGAGCGTGACATTGATGAAGCGGCGATTGAAGTGCATGGCATTACACCAGATTTTCTAGCGAACAAACCCTTGTTCGGTGATGTTGAACAGGATTTGTTGGAATACTTAAAAGGCGCGGAACTCATTATTCATAACGCGGCATTCGATATTTCATTTTTGAATCACGAATATTCCCGTGGTGAATCTGGTTTTAATATCGAGGATCATTGCGCAGTGATCGACTCGCTGGCAATGGCGCGCAAGATGCATCCGGGGCAGCGTAATAACCTGGATGCGTTGTGCAAGCGTTATGGCATAGACAACTCACAACGTACTTATCACGGTGCATTGCTGGATGCGGAGATCCTGGCTGACGTGTACCTGACCATGACCGGTGGTCAAACCGCCTTGACCTTGAGCATGGATACAACGACGCACGACAACGCTGATGATGATTCAAGCGGCAACGACAATAGTCCTAAACCGACGAAAATTATAAAGGCGAACGAGGAGGAGTTACGCGCCCACGAAGAGTGGCTGGATCGCCTGGTTGAGCAATCCGGTACTTGTGTGTGGCGACAAACACCGCAAACTTAACAACAGTCAGCACTACGCGGAAGTTCCCTGCAGGATACTCCTGTAGTATACGAAGGATAATTCAAATTCACTGCGTAAGCCATCAGCATTAACTCTGTATTATCTGATGGAAGCTAAAATCATCTCGCTTGTAATTTTACTGATTCTGTATTGGGTTTATTGCGTTTTTCATGGCGTGAAAGGCGCGGTTCAGGCACATACAACTCAATCCTATTTTCTTGCGGACCGGGATCTTTCGCCCAGCACATATACATTGGCATCGACCGCCATGTCATTGACCGCGGTGTTTGTCGTTGGTCATGCGGGCATGATTTATCGCGCTGGTATTCCCTATAGCCTTCTATCGTTGTGTGTTATTGCAATGGCACTAATGGGAACCTTGTTCACCAAGCGACAATGGATGCTGAGCAAGCGCTTTGGCTATGTGACACCTGGAGAAATGCTTGCGCATTATTTTGAGTCAAACCTCATTCGTGCCCTGGTTGTTCTCGTCGCTTTGTTATTTGCCATTCCTTTTTTCGGTATTCAATTGACCATAGGCGGATGGTTTTTGGAACTACTTTCCGATGGCGCCATCAGCGTATCGGCTGGGGCTGCTCTATTAGCACTCGTCATTGCCGTCTATTCCGCTTTAGGCGGGCTGCGTGGACTAGCGGAAATGGATGCCATTCATGGCGTGTTAATACTTTTAGTGGTGGTTGCGCTTGGGTTGATCGCATTGCACTACGCCGGTGGTGTCGAAGCATTGAATTTGGCTATGCAATCACTCGCTCAGACCAAACCAAGCTATGTACACCTGGCGCATGGGCTACAGGTTTTTGCACCTTCGGATTCCGCTGGCGAGTATGTTTGGTCAGGTACATTGCTACTAAGCGTTACCATTGCTTTTATGGGTATTCAACTGACACCCGCTTTTTCCATGATGGGGTTTGCGAATAAAACAACCGACGCATTCGTAAAACAACAGTTGATCGTATTTGCAATTATTGCCGGTGTTGTGTTGATTGTTTTTTCAACAATACAAGGTGTTGCGGGACATCTTTTAGGCGCGAATTTACAATTAACACATGCACAACCCGGTCTGGTAAATGCGTTAATGTCTGAAGGTCTGCATGGAACGGATTTAATGCAATTTGCCGGCGAACACGACATGCTTATCCCGCAACTATTGCTTGTTGTGCAAAATTCCGTGCCCTGGTTAGCAGTGATTTTATTGCTGGGTGTACTAGCAGGAATTCACGCGGGTGCAGTCTTTGTGTTCGCTGCAAGCGCTGTTGTCGTGCGCGACGGGATTGCACCGTTTGCTAAGAAAAAACTCGATTATCGACAGCAACGTATATATACCCGGGTTTGTGTGTTCGTTCTGAACGCCGTTGCATTGATGTTTCTAAACATGGAACATGGTTCATTAATAGTCACGACTGCACTCGCTAGTGCTTATGCGCTGCAACTAATGCCCTCATTGGTAGCGGTGTGTTGGTGGTCGTGGTTAACCCGTCCCGGATGTATTGCCGGTATGGTCGCCGGTGTCATAGCAGTCACGGTTACTGATCCAACCGGTGTGGAGTGGTTTGGAATAGCCGCCTGGAGCGGCTGGCCCTGGTCAATTCATTCCGCTGTATGGGGTGTCGTATGCAACATGATAATTGCGATTCTGATTTCCGCCGTCAGCCGGAACAAAGTCCAAAAAGCCCATCGATTAGTGATTCACCACTTCTTGCGTGAACACGCCGGATTACCACCGTCAAATAAATCACGTCGTATACTTGCCTGGACTATGGTGTTGTGCTGGTTCTATTTCGCGGTCGGGCCAGGAGCCGTTATCGGTAATCAGTTATGGCATATTCGGGCGGATTACCCCGTGTGGTTAAGCGGCCTGCCATCGCTTTGGCTATGGCAATGGTTATGGTGGGCTGGTGGTGTCTATATGGTCTGGTTTTTAGCCTGCAGAATGGAATTGTCAACCTTACCGCACCGTAAAGTGATTCCATTGTGTGAGGACATACGCGAAATTCAATAAGGAATTGACCTTTGGCAGGGAAAACAATCGAAAATGGTTTTATAATTGATCGAACAGCAAAATAATCAAAGGAGAATCTTGATGTCCGAATCCCATGTTTTCCCCGTTCCGTCAGATGTAGCGGAGCGGGCGCTTATAACAAAAGAACAGTACCAGGAAATGTATAAACAATCGGTTGACGATCCCGCGGGATTCTGGGCGGAACAGGCGGAGAAATTCGTGACCTGGTTCAAGCCCTGGAACAATGTGATGGATGTCGACTATCACAAAGCCAATATTCGTTGGTTTGATGGTGCAAAGTTAAATGTTGCCTACAATTGCGTAGATCGTCACCTGGAAACCCGCGGGGATCAAACCGCCATCATTTGGGAAGGTGACGACCCGAATGTAGACAAGAAAATTACCTATCGCGAATTGCATGAACTGGTATGCAAGTTTGCCAATGTATTGAAATCGCGTGGAGTCAAGAAAGGAGATCGTGTTTCGATTTACATGCCGATGATTCCGGAGGCCGCGGTTGCGATGCTGGGTTGCGCGCGTATTGGCGCCGTTCATTCCATCGTGTTTGGCGGATTTTCCCCGGAAGCGTTAAAAGACCGGATTCTCGATTCGGATTGCCAAGTGGTTATCACCGCCGACGAAGGGCCGCGTGGTGGCAAGAACGTGCCACTAAAAGCGAACGTCGAAAAAGCGTTGGAGCATTGCCCCAATGTGCATACCACTGTCGTTGTTAAACGCACCGGTAACGATGTGCCAGTAAATGACAAGTGCGATGTGTGGTATCACGATGCCATGGAGGCCGCGTCTGCCGATTGTCCAGCGGAAGAAATGGATGCTGAAGATCCATTGTTTATTCTTTACACCTCTGGTTCGACCGGTAAGCCTAAAGGTGTATTGCATACCACCGGCGGTTATCAACTGTTTGCCGCGATCACGCATAAATATGTTTTCGATTATCACGACGGCGATATTTACTGGTGTACCGCTGACGTAGGTTGGGTCACCGGTCACTCATATATTGTTTATGGGCCGTTAGCGAATGGTGCAACCACGATCATGTTTGAAGGTGTACCGACTTATCCTGACGCTGGCCGTTTCTGGCAGGTTGTCGACAAACACCAGGTTAATATTTTTTATACCGCTCCGACCGCGATTAGGGCATTGATGGGCCAGGGCGATGAGCTGGTTAAAAAAACCAGCCGCAAGTCACTACGCACACTCGGCACGGTAGGCGAACCGATTAATCCGGAAGCATGGGAGTGGTATTACAATGTTATCGGCGACAAACGTTGCCCTGTGATCGATACCTGGTGGCAGACCGAAACCGGTGGCATCATGATTACACCACTGCCGGGGGCGACGGATTTAAAACCGGGTTCAGCGACTATGCCGTTCTTTGGTATTGTGCCGGCCTTGCTTGATGCCGATGGCAATGAGCTGGAAGGCGCGATATCGGGTAACCTGGTGATCACACAATCATGGCCAGGTCAGATGCGCACGGTTTATGGCGATCATGATCGTTTCATCGAAACTTATTTCAAAATGTATCCGGGTACTTATACGACAGGGGACGGCGCACGACGTGATGAAGACGGTTACTACTGGATCACCGGTCGCGTTGACGACGTGATTAATGTGTCCGGTCATCGCATGGGTACCGCGGAAGTCGAAAGCGCGCTGGTGTTGCATGACAAAGTCGCGGAAGCGGCGGTGGTTGGATTTCCCCACGAAATCAAAGGCCAGGGTATTTATGCTTATGTGACCCTGATGGCGGGTGAGCAGCCGAGCGATGATTTACAAAGCGAACTGGTTAAACTCGTACGCAAGGAAATAGGGCCGATTGCATCGCCTGACGTGATTCAATGGGCGCCGGGTTTGCCCAAGACCCGTTCGGGGAAAATCATGCGTCGAATTTTACGCAAGATCGCCGCGAATGAACTGGACAGCCTCGGTGATACCAGCACCCTGGCGGAACCCGCGGTAGTCGATGAGTTAATTGAAAATCGAGCGGCTTAGCTTATACAACGCGCTGAAGATTATTCAAGAGATAATCGCGAAACACATTTAACCCTTCGTCGATATTTCTGCGCCCAAAGCCGATGCGGAATCGATCCTGTGGAGCCGGTAATAAATCGGATTTGTAGACTTTCGGTGGCAATAACAACACACCGGATTGTTCGACCAGTTCTTCGCAAAAATTATCGGTTGTTCCAGGGCCTTTGTAGCGGGGAAACCCGATACAACTGCCGTCGGATGGTTGCCAGTCGAATAAATCGGGAAATTCTTCGAAAAATGTCGTGAGCTTGTTGGCGTTGTCATGCACTAATGTTCGATTACGTTGCAAAATAGGCTCACGTGCTTTGAGCGCGATTAAAGCCAGTTTTTCGCTGGGTGCGGAGTTGCAAATCGATAAATAATGTTTGTAGCGTTCCATTTTTTGCAATAGTTCAGTGTCTTGACAGGCGATCCAGCCGATGCGCAAACCTGATAGGCCATAAGACTTGGACATGACATTTAACGACAGGGCGCGTTCGTACACATCGGCGGCCTGGGGCAGACGAATCGATTCTTCGCGTTCGACCAACCGAAAGACTTCGTCGCTGAATAGATAAAGTCCGCGTTCACGGCATAAGTTGATCAGTGCATCAAATCGACTGCGCGCCAACACCGCTCCAGTCGGATTGTTGGGAAAATTGATCGATACGAGTCTGGTGTTTGGCCGAATGGCGTCATTAACTCGGTCAATATCCAACGACCAATTGTCATTCGCATCCAGTGGTACACCGGTTGCCGTACAGATATTTAACGGTATGGTTTCCGCAGCCTGATAATTTGGCACAACCACGATCATATGATCGTCTTTGTCCAGTAACACCTGCATGGCTGTATAGACACCTTCTTCCGCACCGGCAAAACACAATATGTTCTCCGTGTTTGTATTGTCGTACGTATTGGCTATCTGCTCACGCAGAGCAGGTGAGCCGTAGGTCTCGGTATAACCAAGCCACAGATTTTCGAAGGCCGCCCGATCATCGTCTGAGGCCAAAGCGAGCAGATCGGACAGGGACATGCTTTCAATATCCGATGCCGCCATGTGATAACGGGCGGAAAACTCCCATTTAGAAAAGTAGGTCTCGAGTTCGAAATTACGCATTTTTGATAAATTTAGTTTCAGGAAATCGATGAATTGTAAAAAACAGTCATCGAGAGATCATAACAGTCCGGGAAATCAGCGGTTTGCGGCCAATGACTAATGAAATCGTGAAAAAAGCCTTTGAAATTAACAATGTTTATGTCTTTGTGTAGGAAGAATGTAACACTGTACCGTATAATGCTTTTCTGCTGATTTATTAATGAATAACCTGATTGGCTGCATTCGGGAGTGATGTAGCTCCCACCTATTGTCACTGTCTCGATTTATCGGGGTTTGAAAGAGTCTTATAGGGTTGTTAAATCAATTTGGATACCCGGGTAAACACTGCTGATATGGTCAATGACGTCGAAAAACGACTGCAGGACTTTATTGACGCCTCATCTGACTGGTTCTGGGAGATGGATGAGCGGTGCCGCTTTTCCTATTTTTCTGAGCGCTTTACTGAAATTCCCGGCGTTCCCCAACAAGCCTTATTAGGCAAGACACGGCAGGAAACCGGAATTCCCGATGTCGACCCTCTCGTCTGGAAGCAGCATCTGGATGATCTGACCGCTCACCGTTCATTTCGTAATTTCGTTCACACGCGTACATTGCCCGATGGCCGAGAGCTGTATCTATTTATTAACGGCAAGGCGATATTCGATGATGCGGGTAACTTTTGCGGCTATCGCGGCACCGGTACCGATATTACAGCTGAAAAAGCTGCGGATAACGCCCGTATTGAATCCAGGGCTTTATATGAGCGCGCCGCCAAATTAACACGGCTAGGACACTGGGAATGGGATGAGATAGAAAACCGGTGTGTATTCTGCTCAGAGGAACTGGCACGCATTCATGGCATGGCGCCAGACGTGATGGCCAAAGCTATCGACCCTTTTTTTACTACCAAGGAGATTGGCGAAGGCAGTGGCCTGGGGTTATCCATGGTGTACGGTGTTGCCAAACAATCCGGTGGTGATATGACCATTTGCAGCGAACCGGGACATGGCACCACGGTCCGAATTTATCTGCCCAGAGTGAAGTCGGAGGAGGAACAAATGGCGGAGAATATTGCCGAACAGAATCCACAGCCGGGAAATGAAACCATATTCGTCATTGAAGACAATGAAGATGTGCGCGATATGGTTAACTGATATTGGAGGACCTTGGTTATAACGTCATACTCGCGGGACACGCAGAGGCAGCCCATAAAGTGCTGGATTCAGGCGCGCAATTTGATTTAGCGCTGTCCGATGTAGTGTTGCCCGGTGGCACCAACGGTTTCGAGTTTGTCGCACAAATAAAAGATGACTATCCCGATTTGAAGGCCTTGTTTATGACCGGTTATGCGGAATCGTTTAAATTCGAGCATCAGGGCGAGCATGAAGAGTATGAATTAATCAGTAAACCGTTTCGCAAACAGGTAATTGCCGATCGATTGCGTGCAACGTTTGACGCTTAATACTCCTTCCCAGAATCATTTTATAATTTTTCGGAACCGCAATTTTAAAGCTTTTCAGGACTTATTGAAATCATGAACGACAAGGATAATCCGTCAGATTCCGGCGCTAAGAAGGATTCCAAGTACGCTGAATTGTACGAAGCCCTGCGTGTGAGCGAGTTGCATTTGCGGCAAGCGCAAGAAATGAATCGTATGGGCAGTTTCATCTGGGATGAAACAAAGAATCACCCTGAATATATATCCAAGGAATTCGCCGATTTATTTAATGTCACTCTCGATCAAGCTTACGAAGTGTTTGCCAATCGCGCAAAAGTAGAGAGTCTAATACATCCCGATGATCGGGATTACTATCGCAAGGCACTCAAAAAGGCCAAGGATAAAAAACAAATCTACGACATTATGTTTCGCTCCATAGATACGAATGGAAAAATACACTACTGGCGCGAAATGGGTGAGCCAATAATTGAGCATGACGATAAATTGATGCGCACCCTCGGTACCATGCAGAATGTAACCAAGCTTAAACTGCAGGAAACCGATCAAAACGAGCGCGAGCTCATGAAGTTCCATGCTTATCAAGCAGCGCAAATCGGTTTCTGGACTTCGGATTCGGAAAACTCTTTCAGAGCTTCGCCGGAAATGGCCCAAGTGTTGGGTGTGTCATATAAAGAAATCGAGCATATCACTGACGTGGAGTATTCCGAACGATTTATCCATAAGGATGACCAACAAAAAGTCCGGGATAGCATGGATTCGGTAACGACGGATTCGCAGCATTATACATTCGATTACCGAATTATTAGGGGTGATGGCGAGATACGTTGGATACGCGAAACAGGCGACTGGGTGGAGGACGACGCGACTGATTCCTGGATAGAAGTCGGTACCGTGCAAGACATCACTGCGCAAAAACAGATCGAGCAACGTCTTCAGGTGAGTGAACGTCGCTTTCGTAGCCTGATCGAGAACCTTCCATCAGGAATACTACTCCAGGACGAAGACAAAGAACTCATTCTGGCCAACTCCCGTATCCAGCATTGGTGTCGTTCGGCGGAGGCGGACATTGTTGGAAAAACCGTACACGATGTTTTTCCATCAGACATAGCGGACCAGATGGTAGCGGCCGCTACGATTGTTAAAGGATCCGGCGTTCCCTACCGTTATGAAATCAACTGGATCATTGATGATCATGAACGCCACTTTGTCGCGATACAATTTCCTATCGTAATATCAAAAGGAACTACCGCTATCGGGGTCATTGTCTCGGAAGTGACAGAACAGCGCAGAACCGAGAATCAGCTGCGACACTCACAAAAAATGGAAGCCGTTGGCCGACTGACCGGTGGTGTCGCGCATGATTTCAACAATCTGCTGGCGGTTATCCTCGGTAGCACAGAACTACTTGAAAAATACGTCGCTGAAAATGATGACAAGGCGCAAAAGCTAATCCAATCCATTATTCATTCATCAACACGTGGTGCGGAACTCACACACCGTCTGCTGTCATTCTCCCGTCAGCTGCCGTTACACCCGAATGAAGTAAGCATATACGAATTGCTCAAAGGACTGAACGACATGGTAACGCGCACCCTGGGCGAGCGATACGACGTTAAATTCGCCCTAGACCCTGACACCTGGCGAATAACGGTCGACGCGGGCCAACTCGAAAACGCCATATTGAATTTGGCCATCAATGCCGAACACGCCATGCCTGCTGGTGGTCAACTGCATATCGAAAGCTATAACAAAGTCATCGACAAACAAAGCGCGATGGGGCGTGACGAAGTCGAACCCGGTGATTACGCTGTGATCATGGTCAGCGATACCGGTACCGGCATGACGCCGGACGTCATGGCTAAAGCCATTGATCCGTTTTTTACGACTAAAGAAGTCGGTGAGGGCAGTGGTCTCGGATTATCTATGGTCTACGGATTTGCCAAACAATCGGGTGGCGACATGACCATCTACAGCGAAGTAGGCCATGGGACGACGGTTCGCATTTACCTGCCCAGGCTACAATCGCAAGCAGAACAAGCAGGCGAGACCGCGATCGAAGACAAACCCAAGCCCGGGAATGAGACAATCCTCGTGCTGGAAGACGACGAAGATGTGCGTAACATGATCGAGATCATGCTTGAAGAACTCGGTTATAACGTCTTACTGGCAGAACGTGCACAAGCGGCTCACGACGTGCTCGAAACCGATGCTCATTTCGATTTGCTGCTGTCCGATGTTATTCTGCCCGGCGGCATCAATGGGCCGGAATTTGTAAAGCAAGTTAAGGGCGATTACCCCAATCTCAAGGTTTTATTCATGACCGGCTACGCTGAATCAATGAAGTATGAACACAATGGAGACCAGCAGGAATACGATCTAATAAGTAAACCTTTCCGTAAACAGGAGATCGCTAATCGATTACGCGATATCTTTGACGCTTGAGTAGATTATGGGTGATGTTAGATCAAATCATCGTAGCTGTATTGAAAGTCAGCGCATTTTTTCCAAGTTTATGTTTTTCGCAGCCTGATCAATAGCAAAACGATGGGATTCCAACCAGGCAAGAACTAATACTTCTTTGCAGATGCTATCTTGCATCTCGCTCACAATAGCATTTATCAAACGTTCGGCTACATCGTTAATATCCAGTCCGGAAGCGGATGCTCCGAGCATGGGGAAAGCAACAGTTGGCGATTCAAGTTCTCCAGAATCCACCAACGATTTTATCTGTACAAACACGTTGCGCACACAACCGTCCAGGGTTTCGTTTCGCATCTGATATCCGGAGCCGGGACTACCTTCAGTAGCGGCGACATGAAAAACATAATGTACGCCATATTTATTCAATTCGCATGTGGGTGTCGGAACAACCGTGGTGGGTCGCACCGGTAGTTTGATTTCTTTGGATTCTACAATCGCTCTGATTTGGTCACGCAAGTTATCGTTGGTTATTCTCAAACCTTCGGTTTTGCTCGCATCAAGGTAACGCAATGTGCCAGATACCGACCCATCGTGATAACGAGACAACTCGATATGGGTATCAACCAGACTGACAACAACGTCCGCTGAAATATCACTAACGA
>Ga0224508_10001009_pt1 | contig 25807 bp, 18 predicted proteins | sample SF_Jan12_sed_USG_4_FD_170157 | JGI IMG/M metagenome (GOLD analysis project Ga0224508, IMG submission 170157) | Sediment microbial communities from San Francisco Bay, California, United States - SF_Jan12_sed_USGS_21 | ecosystem: Environmental > Aquatic > Marine > Sediment | place: USA... | reverse complement strand
TGTGGCAGGCCAAAAGACTTCTTACCGAAAACGACATTATCTTCCAGGCGGGCGTAAACGAAGATCTTGCCGCCACTGCCGTATGGGGCAGTCAACAAGCCAACCTCAGGCCCGGTTCCAGAGTGGATGGCGTATTTGGCATGTGGTACGGGAAGGGTCCTGGAGTTGATCGGTCCGCCGATGTACTCAAGCACGCGAATTCGGCGGGGACTTCGCCCCACGGTGGTGTCTTGATGTTGGCCGGCGATGATCATGCGGCCAAGTCATCTTCCGTTGCCCACCAATCGGAACATCTGCTAATCGCCTGTGGCATACCGGTGCTCTATCCAGCGAACGTCCAGGAATACCTCGATTTCGGGCTGCATGGCTGGGCCATGAGTCGCTACTCGGGCCTGTGGGTGGCAATGAAATGCGTCACTGACGTGGTCGAGTCCTCGGCGTCGGTCAACCTGGACGCGAATCATCTGGGCATAGTAATTCCTCGGGATTTTGAAGTTCCTGAAAGCGGTCTGAGTATTCGATGGCCCGATCCGCCACTCGATCAGGAAGCGCGGATGCACAATCACAAGTGGTATGCAGCGCTTGCCTATGTCCGAGCCAACAAGCTCAACCAGGTGGTCATAGACTCATCACGGGCCAGATTTGGAATTATGGCGGCCGGCAAGGCCTATCTGGACGTTCGTCAGGCACTCGCCGATCTCGGTCTGGACGAAGCCGCTTGCGATCGAATTGGCATTCGGCTGATGAAAGTCGGCTGCGTCTGGCCTCTCGATGCGCAAGATGCACGTCGGTTTGCAACCGGGCTTGAAGAAATTCTCGTTGTCGAAGAAAAGCGTCAGATTCTCGAATACGCGCTGAAGGAAGAACTGTACAACTGGCGCGAAGATGTTCGGCCGCGGGTATACGGCAAGTTTGATGAACGGGATACTTCCGGCGGAGAGTGGTCTGTGCCTCGCGGTCAGTGGCTGCTGCCGGCGTGTTACGAATTGTCACCAGCACTGATTGCAAAGGCCATTGCAAACCGGCTCGAACACGTCGGTTTGCCCGATGACGTAATGGCTAGAATCAACGAACGGATCCGGGTCATCGAAGCCAAGGAGCGCGAAGGCGCCAGAACGCATCTGACAGCAGATCGCAAACCGTGGTTCTGTTCCGGCTGCCCGCACAACACCTCCACGAAAGTTCCGGAGGGTTCCCGCGCACTCGCTGGCATAGGTTGTCACTACATGGCCATGTGGATGGATCGCGATACCGAGACGTTTACGCAGATGGGTGGCGAAGGGGTCAGCTGGATCGGTCAAATGCATTTCACCGATGACAAGCATGTGTTTGTCAATCTGGGTGACGGCACGTATTTTCACTCCGGCTTGCTGGCTATTCGTGCCGCAATTGCTGCCGACGCCAACATAACATATAAGATTTTATACAACGATGCCGTGGCCATGACGGGAGGCCAGGCGGTAGACGGTTTGCTCACCGTGCCAATGATTGCCCGCCAGGTCGTTGCCGAAGGCGCCAGGAAGGTGATGATTGTTTCTGATGAGCCGGACAATTACGCATCCCGCGAAGGCGTACCCGGAGAGGTATCGGTACATCACCGTGATGAGTTTGATGCTCTGCAACTTGAGCTGCGCGAGACGCCTGGGACCACTGTTCTGATTTATGACCAGACGTGCGCCACCGAAAAGCGCCGGCGGCGCAAGCGCGGGTTGGAGGTTGACCCGCCGCGACGAGCGTTTATCAATCCGGCCGTTTGCGAAGGATGCGGGGATTGCACCATGGCTTCCAACTGCCTTTCAGTGGAACCGCTGGAAACGCCCTTCGGTGTCAAACGTCGGATAAACCAGAATAGCTGCAACAAGGATTTCTCCTGCCTTAAAGGGTTCTGTCCGAGCTTTGTCACCGCGGAAGGGGCAGAGCTGCGGAAACCCGAATGCGACAGGGAATCTTCGCAGTTACCAGGGGACATTCCTGAACCGCAACTGCCTGGCCTTGATAAACCAACCAGCATTGTAGTTGCCGGCGTTGGCGGTACCGGCGTCGTAACTGTCGGTGCGTTGCTGGGCATGGCTGCGCACCTTGATAACAAGGGAGTCACGGTTCTGGATCAAACCGGCCTGGCCCAGAAAGGTGGCGCCGTAATGAGTCATATTCAGATAGCCGAAACCCCTGGTGACATTCACGCTACCCGAATCGGAACCGCTGAAGCCGGCGTTCTGATCGGTTGCGATGAGATGGTTTCGGCTTCGCATGAGGCCCTGTCGCGGGTTCGGCTGGGTATTACCAAAGGTGTTATCAATAGTGCCAGAACGCCGACAGCCGCCTTTCTATCCGATCCGGATTGGAAATTTCCCGCTGCGACAATTGAGCAAGACCTGCTTTCATCCGTAGGAAAAGGATGCACGTTTTTGCAGGCCAACAGTATTGCGGTGCGGCTATTCGGCGACAGCATCTTCGCCAATCCGCTGTTGCTTGGCTATGCGTGGCAAAAAGCCTGGCTACCGATTTCCAGAGCGGCCATGTTGCGGGCGATCGAGCTTAATGGTGTTGCGGTCGACCAAAACAAGCAGGCGTTTGAATGGGGAAGGGTGGCCGCCCATTCCCCGCAGCAGATATCGCTTGCCGGGCAACCTATGACCGTCAAAGTGCATAACCCGGACTCGCTCGCCGTTGTTCTCGAAAGGCTGTGTGATTTGCTCGCTCGGTACCAAAATCCGGCTTACGCCGAACGATTCAAGGCGGCGGTGGATAAATTGCAGACGCTTGAGGGGACAATCGGCATCGGAGAGTTGTATCCCCTGACTCTGGCTGTGGCCCGAAATCTGTCCAGATTGATGGCTTACAAGGACGAATACGAGGTTGCCCGCCTGCATTCTTCGGAGGAGTTCTTCGACCAGCTTCGAGAACAGTTTGACGGCGAACCGGGCGTCGATTACCGCCTGAAATTTTTCCTCGCGCCGCCGCTGTTGTCGCAGCGAGACAGTTTCGGACATCCGGTCAAGAGACAGTTCGGCCAGTGGATGATGACCGCCTTCAGGCTTCTTGCAAGACTAAGAATCCTGCGGGGGACATGGGCGGACCCGTTTGGACGAACAGCCGAACGTCGCAAGGAGCGGCAGCTAATCGAATCTTACTTTGCTCTGCTGGACGAGTTTCATGCACGCCTGAATCGCGACAATTTTGATGTTGCCCTTACTCTTGCCTGTCTTCCTGAGAAAATTCGCGGTTATGGCCATGTCAAAGCAAAAAACATATGTGATGTAGAACATGAGCAGGACATGCTATTGGAGAAGTTTCGCTGCGGACGTTAGCAGCGACTGATAGTGGTGAGGATGTTCCGTCATCTCCTCAGGCCACATCAGGTTTCAATCAAGGAGTGAACGTGCGAGCTGCAGTAATAATCGAAAAAGGGGCGCTTCCCCTGGTCCGGGAGTTTCCTGAGCCTGAGCCGACAGAAGGTGCCGTGTTGATCGACGTCGACACCGCAGGCCTCGGCGGCTGGGATGTACTTGGCGCTTACCGTACGGGTGTTGAGTATCCTTGCGTGATCCGCGGAGAAGGTGTGGGCCGAACCGACGACGGACGCCGAGTATATTTTGGTGAAAGATCGGTCGTTCCTTTTGGTTCCTGGGCGGAAAAGACGCTGGTTCCTGAAGCCGAAGTCTGGGATGTGCCGGATCATATCGATGACAAAACAGCTATTGCGATGGGTATCGCCGCAACGGGTGCTCTGGTTCCGCTTGAGACCGCAGACATTAAACCCGAGGAAACAGTGCTCATCCTGGGTGCTACCGGCACCCTGGGCCAGGTTGCGCTTCAGCTCGCGCGTCATCTGGGCGCTGGCAGGGTTATTGCCGCAGCACGTAACCGCGAAGCCCTGACGAGACTCAAGAGTTCCGGTATGGCGGATGAGATCGTTTGTCTTGGTTCAGTCAATGACGTACAGGCACATAAAGACGCTGCTGGCGAAGGATACGATGTGGTCCTTGACGTCGTTTGTGGGCAACCGATGTTGGATGCGCTCAAAGCAACGCGCTGGGGTGCCCGGATCATGACGATCGGCACCGTTGCGGGCAGGCAGATCAACCTGAACATGGCCGATTTGTTGTTCAGGACACTGTCGACAGTGGGTAGCGGACAGTGGCCACCGGCAGACCGTGAAAAAATCTGGCGGAGATTGCTGACCATTTGGCAAAAACAGAATATCAAGGTCGATCATCTGGAATTCAATTTTGATGAAGCGACCAAAGCCTGGCAATCGCAGGCCGCTGGACCATGCGCAAAAATCACCGCGAAAATCCGCTGACATAAGGAAACGTCTCTAGAATGAATAACGTCGAAAAACTTTCAGTAGTTGATCGAATTCTCGAAAATGCGGCGGATCAGCTCGGTGACATCTCGCCGCTCGTTCTTGATCGATTCCACCGGGATCATCCGGAAGCGAAAGCACTTTTTTCTCACCATGGTGGCTCAAGAACCACCCAACTTGAAAACGACATGGTGGAATCTGCGGTGTATTGCCTGATGATCTGGTTCGAGAGGCCAGCTGAGATCGAGGTGATGTTCAGCAACACCGTGCCTCATCATGAGTTGCTGAAGATCCCGGCGGAACTGTTTTCTTCTTTGCTGGAAACTACGCACAACGTCATTGAAAAAACCATACCCGAACGTGATCAACCGAGCCAACGTGTCTGGTCTGAGCTCAAGCGTACTCTCGTCGAGTTGGCTAATGCGTCCTCGCTTGAATCATTGAATCTTGCGTACTGACTCGAGTCGGGTCCCTTGATTCTCCATGAGCTTGGCCTTCGTTTGTGCGTAGGGTTTCTGGCCACTCCAACATACCCAGAGCCCCAAGAGGGACATCGGTACAGCCGTAAGCGTCAACGACCAGTGCAACATGGAATCATCTGCAAATACACGGTCGGTAATCAGTGCCACAAGCGTGGGTCCCAGACCGATACCCAATAGCCCACCAATTAGCAGGTAAACAGCGATTACCTGGCCCCGCATGCGATTTGGCACGATTTCCTGAATCGCGGGCGGTGCCGCCGTTTGCGCAATTGCAAGACCGACCACCGCAATGCCCAACGTGATGCTGGCGGCGTAGGGTCCAGGCATCATCGGCCACAGGGCAACGGTAGGTAGCAGCACTGCCTGTCCGACCAGGGTTACCCTGAAGCGAGCGGCGGGAATATTGTGCCTGTGCCAATGATCGCTCAGCCACCCGCTAATCAAGGTGCCAATGGTTCCGCAAATAGCAATCAGTAGTCCCAGAATGACACCGGATTCCGATGTTGGCATGGAAAATCGCCGCTGAAGCAATGCCGGTGCCCATGCCAGGCTGCCGTACCCAATTACTGCGAGAACGGCCGGGTAAACAAGGATCCGCGAAAACGTCGCGACATTGTTTTTAAGATAAGCAACGACGTCAACGACCGAAGGTTGAGCGGCGGCGCCGACAGCATCAATAACGCCCAGCCGTTTTGGTTCCTTTACGGTGAAGAGCAACCCGGCTACCAGGATGCCGGGTGCCCCTGCGAACACAAACATCCAACGCCAGCTGTCCATTTGGCCCACGATCGGAGCTGCAAGACCCGACGGCGGAAGTGCATGGAGTATCAGGCCGCCGATCAGCAGGGACGCACCGGACCCGATGCCGATCGACATGTAGTAGACCGCAAGTGCTCGCCCCCGGCGTTCAGGTCTGACGTAGTCAGCGATCATGGAATAGGCGGCGGGCGCCAGCACCGCTTCGCCGACGCCAATACCCATGCGGGCTATAAAGAGCTGCCGGTAGGTCTCGGCAAAACCCGAGAACACCGTCATCGCGCTCCAGAACAGCAAGCCGCAAAAGATCAGATTTCGCCGATGCGTACGATCTACCAGCCTGCCCAGCGGGATGCCTGCCAGCGTGTAGACGATGGCGAAGGCATAACCCTGGAGAAAACTGAACGCAGTGTCGGAAATGCCGAATTCCGCGCGGATAGGGCCCACCAGGAGGGTCGGCAGCTGTCGGTCCAGCTGGGACAGCACGGTAACCACGAACAGTATCGCGATGACATACCAGGCGTAGGATTCCCGGGGATAGGGGTCGATGCTCAGCGAGCCGGAGGACTTTATTTGCACATTATTGTCATTTTTGTACAATTTGTGGTATCTAATAGGACACCGGTCTGGCTGTCAACTGCTATCGCGCAGCCGTCGGTTTGCTGTCCACGCGAAAGAGGACAACAACGGGGTAGGCGCGGAATCGCCGCCCGGGCATTGATGAAGACAATTTCGAAATCGGTGAGTCAGAAGACAGCCAAAGCGCCGATCACTATCGAGAACAAGACATGTCCAACGTCTATTCTGAAGGGGCCAGCCTGAACAAGGGCGAATTCAAGCGCAAATATGGCTCCTGGGCGTTGATCGCGGGAGCCTCCCACGGTCTCGGCGCCGAATTCTCCCGGCAGCTTGCCGCCAGCGGCTTGAACTGTGTATTGCTATCCAGGCGACCGGCGGTACTGCAAGAACTGAAAAGGGATCTCGAAGCGGAGTATGGCATTGATGCCCTCGTCGTCGGCATTGACCTGATGGCCAAAGACGCTGTTGATGCGATTATCAGGGCTGTCGGCGATCGTGAAATCGGTCTGCTGGTTTATAACGCCGGTGCGCCGCCGATGACGGAGCATTTTTTGACGGCCAGTGCCGACGAATGGCAAGGCTTCGTTCGCATGAACACTTTTGCCGTTTTCCGCTGCTGCCATCATTTTGGCGGACAGATGGTCGCGCGTGGCCGTGGCGGAATTATTCTCGTCGGATCCCACGCCGCATTTGGTGGCACCAGAAAACTCAGTCTGTACACGGCTACCAAGGGTTTCATGCTCAATCTTGGCGAGTCTCTCTGGGCAGAGTGGCAAGACAGGGGTGTCGATGTACTCAATCTCGTAATTGCTTCCACTGATACGCCGACGATGCGCGAACATATGGCCGCCCACGGTATTGAAGTGCCCGAGGGCCTGGCGACGCCGGAGGAGATCATTCCCCTGGGATTGGCGAAGCTCGGGTATGGGCCGACGTTTGTGTATCCGGACGATGTGGATGTTCCAGCGGGAGACAAGTCGCGCGGCGCCGTGCGTCGGGATCACGTCGTCGAAAGTACCGCCATTTCCGCACAGTTCATCGGCGACTAGCGGGCGTTCGGTGTCCTCGGTTGAAACAGCGTGATTGAAACTCTGGACAAAGACGTCGTCGTTGTCGGTTCCGGCGGTGCCGGTATGACCGCCGCGACCGTCGCGGCAAGATTGGGGCTGGACGTTCTTCTTGTCGAGAAATCCCCCTTTTTTGGCGGTACCACGGCATTGTCAGGTGGCGGCATCTGGGTGCCCTGCAACAGCCTTGAACAAGAAGCCGGCATTGAGGACAGCCGGGATCTGGCCATGCGGTACATTAAGGAGAGTGTCGGCCCCACCGTGCGCGAGGACCTGCTTGAAGTGTTCCTGCAACAAGCGCCGAAAATGGTCGATTTCCTGCGCAAGCACACCGCCGTTGAGTTCGTTCTGCAAGAGGGTTTTCCGGACTGGCACCCGGAGATTTCCGGTTTTTGTTCAGGCGGACGTTTACTGACTCCTGTTGATTATCGGGGCACGGAACTTGAGGACGATTTCGGCCGTTTGCGTCCGCCTTTGTCCGAGTTCAATGCACCGGGCGGAATGATGATCGGATTGAGCGATATGCCGCACATCGCCAATGTGAATAAATCCTGGGCATCGTTCAGATATATAGCGGGCCTGATTTCGAAATATGCGTTTGATCGTCTGCGTTATTCCCGCGGCGCCAGGTTGACCATGGGGAATGCGCTGGCAGCTCGACTGTTGCGTTCATGCCTGGATGCGGGAGTGGAACTGTGGTCGGAAGCTCCAATGTCGAGATTGCAAACAGACGGCAAATCGGTAACCGGCGTTGCGGTGAAACGCGATGGACAGGAAGTCAGCGTCAAGGCGCGTCGAGGAGTAATCCTGGCTAGTGGTGGCTTCTCGGCCAATTCCAAGATGCGTCAGCAATTCATTCCCTATCCCGAACATCACGTGTCCCTTGTGCCGGATAGTAATACCGGCGATGGCATTAACAATGCGCTGCAGCTGGGAGGCAAGTTTGATGGCAAAAACATTAGCAATGCCGGCTGGGTTGTTGTTTCGGTACTAAAAAACTCTGATGGCAGCATTCGCAAGTTTCCCCATCTGTTTCTCGATCGCGGCAAGCCCGGTTGTATTGCCGTTAATGGCGGTGGCAAACGTTTTGGTAACGAAGCGACAACCAACCTGGTCGAACCAATGCACCGCAGCGGGTCCGTACCCGCACACTTGATTTGTGATCATACCTTTATCAAAAAGTATGGCCTCGGACTTGTCCGCCCGGGTGGCATCGGCCTTAGACGTATGCTCAAGGCCGGGTACGTAATTAGCGCGCCGACTGTCGAAGCGCTGGCCAACGAAATCGGCGCGAATTCGACGAACCTGATTGCCAGTATCGAGCGTTTCAATCTGCAGGCGATTACCGGTGTCGATGACGACTATCGGCGTGGCGCGCAGACATCCGATTTCGCTATGGGCGACATGCATCACAAACCCAATCCGTGCCTGGGCCCGATTCAGAATGCACCGTTCTATGCCGTCAAAATCTACCCCGGGGACTCTACGACTACGGTGGGTCTGAAAGTCGATACGAATGCGCGGGTCGTCGACCAACAGGACAGGCCGATACCCGGCCTGCAGGCTATTGGCCTGGATATGAATTCACTGTGGCGCGGGCGGGCGCCTGGCAATGGCGCGAACAATACGCTGGGATTGACGTTCGGTTATGTTGCCGCGCGAACGCTTGCGGCTGATCAATGTGGTTCGGTGCCAGATACAAAGACGGCTGCAGTAGGCGTAAAGGGGCAATAGTTATGAGCAAATCCAACAGCAAATTCGGGGACTACGAAATTTGCGATGATGCAAGTCATTTTCAGAAGCTGCCTGATGATGAAAATGCCGAGCATTTTCAAGACCATGCTGGCTTATTCTTGTGGGGGACGGCGGGCGACGTGGATCTTTTCTTTGGTGGAACGATGTACCACGCAGGTGGGCGCAAGTGGGGCTTCGATGATGGAGCATTCAATCAGAGCTTTCTTTTGATCACACCAAACGGGAAAGAAAATCGGACGATGGGGAACAACGAGTTCTTGTCGAATCGAATGGATCCCATGAGAAGGTTTGATTTCAAGGAAACCGTAAATGAAGACCGAGTGCGATGGCAGGCAGGTAATCGCGAGCTAATTTTTTCAGCTCCAACCTGGGAACTGAATGGTGAACACTTTGGGCTGGATCTGGATCTGAAGTTAAGCGCCCTCGGTGCGCCCATTCCCAATCATGGAGACTGGGATGGCCTTGTTGATCGCCGGATCGCCGGCAATGAATTGCTTTGTAAGGGCGAAGGCACCTGCACATATGATGGCAAGACTTACACCCTCGAAACCGGTTGGGGTGTACGCGAGCGAGCGTGTCTAGGCAAGGACTTTGACGTTCCTTCGCTGCTGGGTACCGGTGCCGGGTATCTTTGGAGCTGGACATTTGCTGAAGAGATCAAGGTCTTTTATTTCAGTCAGGGAGGTTCAGGCCACCATGCCGGGCGTGTCTTTCTGAAAGACAAATTTATCGATTTCAGTGAAGAAGAAACGACTGCGGAGGTTCTCGAATCCTGGACGGATCCGCTAACCCACGAGACGAAAGCGACAAAATTCCTGGTCACGATGAAGTCGGATGACGGTGAACTGGAACTCGAAATTAACACCTGGAGCCGGATGATCTTTGGCTTCCACCTGCTTGAGGCTTACACCACGCACACCGGAAAGTGCGGACGCGCCAATGGCAAGTTCACTCGGCCTGACGGGCAGGTAATTCTGATAGATGACGATCTGTGTTACATCGAGCATGGTTTTGCCACGCCGAATATCGCCGCTTGACAGATTCTTGTGGAAAATGATTAGGACCGTAACCATGCTAACTGAAAGGACGTCGCCGTAATGATCCAGCTATCCGTTCAAGACTCGGCTTTCCTCGCCATGGAAAAGCCCCATACTCCGTGGAACGGTGGTGTCGTATTCGTTTACGATGGTGCGACAGCCGCCAGGACAGTCAGATTCCAGGACGTATTGCAGCACTTCCAGGAGCGCGTGCACTTGGTCGACGTGCTACGCTTGAAGCTGGCGCGGGTCCCCGGCAACCTCACTCGTCCGTATTGGGTGGAGGAAAGGCATCTCGACCTCGAGTACCACATGCGCAATATCGCCCTGCCGCCGCCGGGCGACTGGCGGCAGTTCTGTCTGCAAGTGGCCCGGTTAATTGCCCGGCCCCTCGACCTGACACGGCCGCCGTGGGAGCTGTATATGATCGAGGGCCTCGATGCCATCGATCGCTTCTCCAAGGGCTCGTTCGCCCTGGTCCTTAAAGTGCATCACGCGGCACTCGACGGACGTGCCTTCCTCGCCATTATGGGCATTTTGCACAGCCTCGACCCGAAAGTGGCTGCGCCGCCGCCACCCGACAAATCGCAAGAAGTTGAGTTTGAGCCGTCAAGCGTGGATCTGCTCTTACGCGCCGGCGTCCGAGCTGTGCAAGCGCCCCTGGAGAACGCCCGAATCCTTGGCAGCGCCCTGCCGGGGCTCGTTAAATCGATGTTGCCGGCGTCGTCGCCGGATGCCGAGCCTCCGACCCGAACGCCGGAAACGCGCTTCAACGGACCGGTCGGCTCGCACCGGTCCTGGGGTGCGTGCTTTCTCGACCTCGCTGACACCAAGCCCATCCGCAAGGCCGTCGAGGGCGCCACGGTCAATGATATCGCAGCTGCCGTCTTCGGTGGTGCCCTGCGGACTTACCTGGGGGAGCTTGGTGAACTCCCCACCGAAACGTTGAAAACGGCAATCATGATCGATGTGCGGACTTCGGACGATCGCCAGGGCCTGGGCAACCAGCTCTCGGGAATGTTCGCGAGCCTGGCCACCGACATCGAGGATCCGCTCGAGCGCCTCGCCGCCGTGCGGGCGTCTACACTCAGCGCCAAGAGTTCCTCGGCCAAAGTTGGCGCCCGCGACGTTGCAGGATTGCTGGAGCTGATTCCCGAGGCCAGCATTGCCATGACGATGCGCTTGATCCTGGCCGCCGGCAACCGGTCTCGGCGCGGGTTGTTCTCGCTATTTAACACCGCTGTCACCGGGATGGCGGGACCACCCAAACCGCTCTACCTCGCCGGTGCCAAGCTGACCCACCTGGTTGGATTCGGCCCGGTGACCGACGGCTTGGGCCTCATCAACATCCAAATGAGCTACAACGGTGAGTTTGTACTGACCTTTACGGCGGACCGGGATCTCATGCCGGACCCGCAGCGTTACGAGGAGTGCATTTACGAGGCGTTCGACGAGCTGCGTCGCGCAGCTCGTCCCCGAAGAAAAAGGAAACGGGCATGATGGCAAGCAGGAAGCCACGGCCGGGAAAGAGCAAGCCCCCACGCACCGAACGTGAGCCTGTCGGGGAGATGAGTCGGCGTTTGCAGCTCCTGGAGTTGCGATTTCCGCTGGAGGGGGCTGCCTACATCCTCATGCAGCCACTCCTGCGAATGTTGCACATGGCGGGTGATCGGCACTCGGTCCTCGTCCTGCCTGGCGGCTTGGGCGGTGATGGTTCGACCTTCTTCTTGCGTTGGGGCATTCGTAATCTGGGCTACTCCGTCCACGGTTGGGGCGTCGGCAGGAACCTGGGACTCAATGAGGAGATGTTGGCCAGTCTGCGCGCGCGAATCGATGAGCTTTATGCGCTGCACGACGCGAGAATCAGTATCGTCGGGTGGAGTCTCGGCGGCGTCTATGCTCGCATGCTGGCTCGTGATCGACCCGAGAAGGTTCGCCAGGTAATCACTCTCGGCAGCCCCTTCCGGATGATCGAGACGGATCAGTTTGCGCACAATATGATCGGAAAGGCGCGCTGGGAAAAGTTCGTCGAGAACCACGCCGCGGAGCTGGATCTTCTAAAAGTGCATGAGCACGATCGCCCCCCGATCACCGTGCCGACGACGGCCGTGTACAGCCGAACCGACGGCTTCGCCCCGTGGCAACTGAGCATCGACGAAATAGGCCCTGGTGCCCCGAATCCCCACGCCGAGAACGTCGAGATCCATGGCACCCACACCGGACTGTCCACGAATCCCCTAGCGCTGGCCGTCGTCCTCGATCGCCTTGCCCTGCCCGAAGCCCAGTGGACGCCGTTCAAGCCGATGTCGGCTTTAAGCTGGTTCTATCCGCCGCCGGCGACGTGGATCCATCCGGCCGAACGTCGACGCAAGCAACGAACGGCGCCGCGGAGCAAGAAACGGCCTGCGGACGCTCCAGCCCCAAGGAACTCTTCACATGAATAACGACTACAAGCAGCTGACGCTCCTCGAAGTACTCGCACACCGTCTCGAGACCGATCCCGACGGGCCCTATCTGGACTTTGAGGGCACCGAGGTCACGGCGCGGCAGATGGACGAGGCCGCAGCGCGCCTCGCGCATGCCTTGGACAAACTTGGAGTCGGTCGCGGCGACCGAGTCGCAACGCTAATCGAGAATCGGCGCGAGCAAGTTGAGAGCTTTTTCGGAACCTTGAAGCTCGGAGCCATTCACCAGCCTGTGAACACCGCGTACCGCGGCGAGTTCCTCCGCCACCAGCTCGTCGATGCCGGCGTCAAGGTGATAATCGTCCAGGGAGGCTTCGCGTCGCGGGTGCAGCAGATCGCCGGACCGGAAACCACGCCCGAACTCGAGACGGTAATCGTGATTGGTGAGCCTGACGAGGCGATCACCGCCTTGCCCCAGTATGGCTGGGACAAGCTGCTCGCCTATGCGTCGGCTGATAGCGCACCGAAGCCCGAGATTGGGCCATCCGACCTCGCATGCTTCATATACACCTCCGGTACTACCGGACCGTCAAAGGGTTGCATGCTTCCTCACAACTATCTCGTCACGCTTGCGGACCAGATCGCCAGAGCGTTCGATCGGCGCCCGGACGACGTGGTCCTAACGCCGTTGCCCCTGTTTCATCTCAGCGCGCTCTCGGTTGCTGTCGTGGGCACCTTGATCGTCGGTGGTAGAGCGAGCATCGGCCGCCGGTTCTCGGTGTCGCGCTTCTGGCCGGAGGTAAAACGTACCGGCGCCACAATCATCTCGATGCTCGGCTCCCTCGCGACACTCATAGCCAACTCCAATGACCATCCCGACCAGGTTGGGCATACGCTCCGCTTGTGTATGGCCGTGCCCATGCCGCCCGATACAGACAAGGTCTGGCGGGAACGCTTTGGGTGCAAGACCCGGAGTGGTGGTTATGGCCTCTCCGAAGCATCCCTGATCGCGCTGCAATTGCCGGGTGAAGACTGTAAGCCAGGCTCGTCAGGAAAGCCCAACATCCATGAATTCGACGTCAAGATCTTCGACGATCATGACAACGAGGTACCTGTAGGTGAGGTCGGCGAGATTGTCTGCCGGCCGAAGGCTCCGAATGTGATGTTCACCGGGTACTTCCGGCGGCCGCAAGATACCTTGGCGGTCATGAGAAACCTCTGGTTACACACGGGTGACCTGGGCCGGATCGATACTGACGGCTTCTTTTTCTTCGTCGATCGAAAAAAGGACTACGTTCGACGACGCGGCGAAAACATCTCGAGCTTCGAGCTGGAAAAAACTTTCTTGCAGCACGAGGCCATCAAGGATGTTGCCGTGCACTCCGTTTTGAGTCCAATCGGCGAGGACGACGTGAAGGTCACCGCGGTCTTGCGGGACGGCGTGAAGGTCACCGAGGAAGAGCTCGCTACCTGGGCGGTGGACTGGCTACCGTACTTTGCGATGCCTCGCTACATCGAGTTCCGGGAGGAACTTCCCCGGACCCCAACCGGGCGCGTGCAGAAGTACCAGCTCCGGGACGAGGGAAAAACGCCGACCACCTGGGATAGTGAAGAGGCCGGCTTCACTTTCGAGCGCCGCTGACCTTCGTCCGAGCCTGCGATCGGCTGTGCGGCCTCCCGTCATTTCAGTTGCGGCGACGCCGGCTGTTCGACCAGGGTCGGAAATATGACAAAGAAACGCAAAAGGATTTTTATCGGCGTTATTGCTTTGGTCATCAGTTTATACCTGGTGAACCAGAGCCTAATTGCCGAAGCGCCACTGTGTACGCCGGAGAGTCTTGCTTCGGTGGTGGCCGACGATACGACGCTCTCGGTGGTTAGAGCCAAGTGGTTTCCTGTACAGCATTGCCTGGTGAAGGGCTACGTGACAACAACGAATCCAGGCCCTAATCGCGTGGGTTTTCGTCTGCAGCTACCGGCAAAGAAGGATTGGAATGGCCGTTACTATTTTATTGGATTAGGGGGTGCGGCTGGAAGAACGCCAATTCTTTCCGAGTTTCCGTTTGGTAACCCAATGTTCTCGGGGTTTGCGGTCGCTGGCTCCGATACCGGGCATCAAGCTTTCCTGGGCAACATGCTTGATTGGAGTTTCCTCGAAAACGAGGCCCAGACGCTCGACCACATTCATCGTGGCGCACACGTATCAGCAGTGGTAACCCAGGCGATTGCCAAGACGTACTACGGTACAGACTCGATGTATCGGTATCACTCGGGATGTTCCGGAGGAGGCCGTATGGGGACCATGGCTGCAGTCCATCACCCGGAAGATTACGACGGCATTCTCATCGGTGCCCCGGGCATAGACTCCACCAATATTCTCAATTTTATGTGGATCTCACAGCATATCGCTCGACTTCCCGCGCAAGAGTTCGAAGAAGACAAACTGTGGGCAATGGAAGAGTCGATACAGGCGCAATGTGATGCGAGCGACGGTGTGGTCGATGAAATGGTATGGGATCCGCGTAAGTGTGATTATGATCCCTCTCAACTATTGTGTGAGCGAGATCAGGACGAGCCGGGGTGTTTTACGCGTCAGGAGCTTGACGTCATCAAAGCGATCATCGCCGGGCCGACATCCTCTGCGGGCCAGATCTATCCCGGCCTGGTAGCCACGAACCCTTCCGGTTGGGTTCTTTTCTTCAACATTGTGGCCGAGATGATAGCAACATCGTTTTCGAAAGCTTACTTCGGCCCTGATTTCGAGTTCATGACCGACTTCGATTTCAATGATCAAAGCGATGTCGACGACTGGCAGGCCGCCGTCGAACAAACAGGTTTCGGTTTGCGAGCATCTGCCGACTACAGCGGCGTGGAGAAAGCGGGTGCCAAAGTCATTTTCTGGCATGGCGTTAGCGATCCGGCAATTTCTTTTCTGGATCAGATCGCGTATTTCGAAGAAATCCGTTCAGCGGTCGGAGATGATGAGAGGCTGAGTCAATTTGCGCGTATGTACCTGGCTCCCGGGTTGTTCCATTGCTTTGGTGGGCCAGGCCCGGCGGACGTGCCTGATCGCTTACTTGAAACGTTAATTGACTGGGTCGAAAAAGACCTGCCGCCAGGCCCGGTGGTGACCCAGCGCGGAGACAAGAAACTTACCTTCAAGAGCACAGGGATCAGCAAGTATATGCCTAACCCCTACGATTATATCGATGCTCCACCGGAGGGCACCCCGCCCCGGGACTTTCTGCTGTGCCCTTATCCTCAAGAGCCCGTTTTCGTAGGTGGACGAGCCTCGAAACCGGCCATGTACGATGCCACCAATTGGCGATGTAAATCACCGGTCGGGATTGTCTCGCTTGGGTCGCATTAACGAGCGGACGCCATTCCTGAGATCGGTAGTAGAGCAACAAGTGTCTGGTCTACTCCTGAGCGTAAAACTCAGGGTAAAGCTCCTCTGGTTTACCAATGCTCGGGCCAAGAATAGGGCCGACCATTTTATGCCCCCAGGTGCTCAGCTTCTCGGGATTCAGTTCGTAAGGATCACCCTGCCAAGGCTCGAGTTCGGCAATACATTCAATTGCAAAACCAGATGGGGTGAAGTGATAGAAAGACAGGTGCGGATCCTGGCAGTGTTGACCCAGGGTCATTAACATATCGAGATCTTTTTCTTTGACCAGGTCGTAGGTTTCACCGACATCACGCACGCTATTAACGAACAGGCCGATGTGCTGAATACCCATGCGGCCTGGCGCAAGGCCATAAGCGATGTCATGACTCGTTTGATTGTTTAGCTTCGAACGGAAGAATTCCGTCTTGCCCTTGCCGGCACCCCATCCATACCACTGCATACCCATGATTTCGATCATGAAATGCTCGAGTTCCTCCGTGAACTCGGGAGTCATCAACACAAGGTGGCCGACCCCGCGCTCGTCGCAGACGAAACCACCGTGGGGTCGGCCCGGCAGGAAGGAGCGCGGCAACCATTTTTGTGCATAGAACAGTTCATGCTGGTAGCCCACCGGATCACGGAATCGCACCAGTTCTTTTACGCCGCGGGTTTCACAAAGCTCCGCGTCACCGACAATGTACTCAACCTGGTGTTTCCCGAGCCTTTCCACCGCCGCGAGGAAATCGAGTCTGTTACGAACTTCCCAACCGATATAAACCAGGCGTTCAATTGTGCCCGGATGAAAAGCCAGGCGATGACGCCGATCGTCCATTTTGAAGTAAAGTGAGTCGGGGTCGGACTCAGGCGAACGGGTGATTTGAAAGCCCATGACCTCAGATCCGTATTCCCGCCAGGCGTCAAGTTTCGCGCTTTCAAATCCCAGATATCCGATTCCTATAATATTCATGTCTGCCTCCGATCTAGTGCATTGCGGGTCGACCACCGCTTTTGGATTAGCTGCCAGCCGCGCGAACAAACCGCAATGCGGCGGCGGGCCCCTGGCCACCGCCGGTACCGATCATTAGCGCTACCTTTCCTTCAACCCGCTTCATTTTCGCCCGGGGATTAAATTTTATACACAATTACGAAATATGTCACACTATTCTGACTGGCAGGTTGGCAGGGCATGGAAATCCAAGCACACAGCCGGATGGTCGCTGGCAATCCATGGCTGGTTTTCTGCAGTAGAGACACAAATATTGCACAGAAAACGAAAGTGTGTCACGAAAATGCTTGCTTTTTGGTCAAAGTTGAATACATAATCCGGTTGTGTCCCGCTTTTTCAGAGAGCGAACTGATTGGCGAGATCGCTATGCATTCGGGCTCGGGTCAGTTGAGTCTCTGCATTGTCAAACGCAAAAAAAACCGGCAACGAACGGAAAGGCATTATTATCCCAGAAAAATTCGGGGGGACAGGTGTATGACAAATTCAAATCGGTTGGGGCGGGTCGGTCTCAAACTCCTGGCAACGAGCATTATTTTGGCGCCTTTGGCCGCCTATGCCCAACCAGACGCAAGTGAGGCGTATCCCGGAGGTGGGAGCGTCGGGATCGAAGAAATTACGGTTACTGCGCGCCGAGTCGAAGAGAGTCTTCAATCCGTACCGATTTCTGTCACAGCACTGGATGACAAAGCGCTTCGCGAAGCAACAATAACGTCATTCGCGGACCTGCAGACGGCTGTCCCAGGCGTCTACCTGGGAGGCAGCGGCGGCCAGCAAAATCCTGTCTACGTCATTCGTGGCCAGTCAAAGGGCTTGCACGGAACTTCGTCTCCGGCTGTTGTGAGTTATTTTGCGGAGGTACCGCAGCCGTCCTGGGGCAGTGCCGTACCGCAGTTTGATATGCAGAGTATTCAGGTGCTGAAGGGCGCGCAGGGTACCCTGTTTGGTCGCAATACCACGGGCGGCGCGATCCTCTATACGCCGCAGCGTCCCGAGCATGAGTTCGGCGGCTATGCAGGAATCAGTTTCGGTGACGAAGATCACAGCCGCGTCCAGGCGGCCGTCAATATACCAATCGCGGAAGACAAAGTAGCTCTGCGGCTTGCCGGGGATCTGAACCAGCGCGACGGCTACACCCGGAACATAGGCGTCGGAGCGGATCTGGATGCGCTCGATACAACGACATTTCGGATGTCTTTGCTGGCCGAGTTCGGCCAGTTTTCCAACTTGCTTATTGTTGATCATCTCAAGAGCGAAAACGATGGATTCAACATCTCGTTGAAGGATATTTTCGTTCCCTCCGCACTGAATCTGCTGGCTGTCGTCGATCAGGTTCAAACTCTGTTTGATGCGCAGCGGGCTGCAGGTCCACGGGTCAACTATTCCTCTTTTCCGCAGCACGAGAACAACGAGCGAACGGCTATTGTCAACCGGACCGAGTTTACGTTCGGCAACGACATGCAGCTGATCAACATCTTTGGCCACCAGGCGACCGATCTGGATTATGCGCCCAACATTGACGGTCTGCCATTGGTGTCGAGCCCGGTGGTTGGTGCCGGATTCACAGCTTCGACCGGGTTGACCCCAACGGCTGTTGATACGTCTCTGGTCAAGGCCGTACTCATTGATCAGACCAAGCAAATCAGCAATGAAATCCAGTTACGCGGCAACGCCTTTGATAGCCGGCTGGACTGGATATTGGGTGCGTTCTGGCTCAAGGCTGAACCCGATGGCGCAGGACAAATCAACGCAACTACCGTATTCCAGAGTGAGATCAGTTTTGTGCATCCTCTGGCCGGACCTACAACGGCGCTCACATCGCCTCTTGGCGCGCAACACCTGTTTATCACGGACGAATCGCAGGCTGTATTTGGGCATTTTAAATACGCGTTGACTGATGAGTTTGGCCTGGAGCTTGGCATCCGCTATACGGAAGATGATTTTGAGGCGTGCATTGGCAGCGGTGCGGTGGCCGCGTATAACGGTCAACGTCCACCGACCGTAAGCGAAAGCGCCTGCCGTGCCGCGGACACGAGCCAGATCGTTAATCCAGGCGTTGTCCGAACCAGTTCTGAGGAAGTGACGTGGAATGTCGGGGTCAACTGGCAGGCCACTGACGACGTGTTTGTCTTCGGCGTTGCTCGACATGGCTACCGCGCCGGTGGTGCGAACGGTCCTGTCTTCGACGACCTGATGGCGCCTTACCAGATCTACACTCCAGAGGAGATCGATTCGATCGAAATTGGTATCCGTGCCGACTGGCATCTCGGAGATACGGTTCTACGCACCAATGCTTCCTACTTCACGGACGACATCAGCAACGCGCAGGGCGATATCGCCGGTGGTGCTACAACACCCGCTGGTGCTGCCTGCACGGCAGCCAACCCGGGTCCTGACGGCGACTGCGATCCGACTGACGACCCCACGGGCGGTGCTCTGGTACTCAACCTTGGTGATACCTCTGTTGATGGTATAGATATCGAGCTGGTGTTGGCCGCGACGCAATATCTGACGCTTTCATTTTCAGGAACGTTTCAGGATGCTGACGTCGATTCGCTCCTGAGCCAGCCAAATCCTTTCATTCAGGCAAGAGTGGGCGGCGCACAGCCTTTTCTGAATTTTGCCGACGAGACGTTTCAGGCGAATGTGCGGTACGCGGTCCCCCTCAGTTCAATAGCCGAAGAGCTGGTTTTCAATGTGGATTACTATGACACCAGTGACGTTACCAGGGGGGACATCGTCCTGCCAGCCTATAACCTGACGAATCTGCGGGCGGACCTGAATGGCCTCGGCAACGGAAATTTCGACGTCTCATTCTACGTCAGCAATGTGACCGATGAGGAATACACCACAGGTACTGGCGCCGCCAGTACCGCTTTGGGAATAGGTTCCTTCATCTGGGGGCCGCCGCGACTTTGGGGGCTTGAAGCCCGTTACAGCTTCTGACGGATGTTTCCGGAGGTCTGCCTCCAGTATCATTTTGAAGCCGCCAACGGTAGCCGTTGGCGGCTTTCGTTTGTGTAAGCGACGAAGGGCGATGGCAATGGACTGGGCAAGCAACGGACAACGGGCTGTTCGTGGCCAGGGAAGTCGCCTACTCGCTGACTACCTTCAGCGCCTGTGCGGGACAGCAGTCTGCGCCTTCCTTTGCGGCCTCAAGCAACTCATCCGGCACTGTGTTTGTTTCAAGGTAGACAATACCGTCGTCATCCAGCTTGAAGATCTCCGGGCAGATCTGGACGCAGAGGCCATAGCCACCGCAGATGCTGCTGTCTGCATAAACCTTGTGGATGGTGGCGGTTTTCGTCTCGCTCATGAAAGCTTCCTTCGCCCCTCGAGAAGAGCATCTGACGGTCAATTATTACACACAAAACGAAAGTCTGTCACGAAAATGCTGGGTTCTTGGAAAAAGCTGTATACATAATCGGGTGGAGCGACGCTATTGGATAAAGTAACTCCGCAGGATGAAGCAAGGCTCAAGGACCGAATAGAGCATCTCGTTGGCGGAAAGGTCATCGATATGGACCGCCAGGTGCGTTGGCGTCCTTCTTGGTACGTCAGCGTCCGGCAAGGAGACACGGTGCTGCCAGTCTATGTCAGGGGTGACCGTCAAAGCGATATCGTGCCTTTTCCCGAGTTGAAGAGAGAAGCAGACATCCTCCGGGTTCTCGAACAACAGGGGATTCCTGTTCCTCATATTTACGGCATGTGTGATAACCCGGTTGCCATAATCATGGAGGCATCGGAGGGCACGCGCGATGTGTCAACAGCGCGTAGTGATGAGGAGCGGCGAGATGTCGCCAGACAGTACATCCGCGCCCTCGCAGCTATGCACCAGTTGCCCCTCGAAACCTTCGCTGAAATTGGCCTTAGCATTCCCCAAGGGGCTGACGAGGTAGCGCTTGCGGGTCTGGAGGCGTACGCGCCACTCTATATCAAACATAAAGTGGCGCCTGATCCGTTTCTGGAGTTCGCCATGAAATGGTTACGCTCCAATGTGCCGTGCCATCGGCAAAAACCGGCATTTATTGCTTTTGACGCAGGGCAGTTTCTGTTTGACCAGGGCACGATTACTGCATTGTACGATTTCGAGTTCTCGATGATCGGTGATCCGATGACGGATCTAGCGACGATGGCTATGCGTCAGTCTTATGAATATATGGGAGACGAGACTGCTGCGCTGTGTGACTACTATGGCCAAATAACCGGCAGCCCGGTGGATAAGAATGTCATTCGCTATCACCATGCACTGTTTGCAACTGTTGCATGCATGCAGTTCGTCGGCGTCATCGCAAACCCACAACCGGGCGATCCGCATGACATCTATCTTGAATGGACTTTGGCCTTGAGACGTTCACTGATCAACGCGCTCGCGGAAAACATGGCCGTAAAACTAAAGCCACCTCAACCACTAAAGAGTTGCGGCGGAGGGAATGAAAACCTTTACACGATGCTCGGTGACACGGTCGGCCGCATTGTTGCCGCGGAGGACATGGGTGAGTCGACAAAAAACGCGGCTGTACGGTTAATAGAGTATGCGAGCCGTGCGCGAGGCGACCGCCGATGCCGAGAAGTTCGTCGGCAGCTGTCAGAATGTTGGAGAGATGGACGCGGAGCTCGAGCGATTGGTGAAAACAGCAGGTGCGGAGCTGGACGCCGAGCTTCTGCAACTTTTCTCGAATCGGATTGAACGACAGGTCATGGCTTACGGTAATACGTCCATCGGCAAGTCCGCTTCGCATATCAGGCTCGACGCACTTTGATTGCGCTTACAGGGAACTGCGGCCTGCCTAATCCCTGACCAGCAACAGGCTTCCGGCAAGTGGGCCGCCGCCCGAAGAAACAACCGACACCTGGTGCCGTTTCGTCTGTCGCTTCTCGGCTCGTCCCCAGAGTTGCGTGCACGCTTCGTGTACATAACCCAGGCCGTGGGTTCGACCGCCCGAAAGTTGTCCGCCATTGGTATTGACGGGCAATTCACCGTTCAAGGCGATACGTTGACCGCCTTGGATGAAATCTCCTCCCTGGCCTTTGGGGCAAAGGCCAAGTGCTTCGAGCCATAACAGCGCGAGAACTGAAAAACCGTCGTAGAGCTGGGCGGAGCCCACATCCGCTGGCTTGTAATCCGTGCGCGACCACATCATCGACGCGGCATCCCTGGCAGCCATACCGGTTAAATCGATCTGATCCCAGGACCAGGGTTGGTAGAGGGCCGAACCGATCGCCTCAATGCGGATGGGCGGATTCTTGCCGTCTGCGGCGGCATCTTTGCGGGACAAGATTATCGCTGTCGATGCGTCGCAGTGGACATCACAATCCAGCAGACGTAAGGGCGTAGAAATATACCGGGACGACAGATAATCATCCATGGCCATAGGCTTGCGGAATACCGCCTTGGCATTGAGAGTCGCATTTGCACGACAGGTCAGGGCGATCTGGGCCAGTTGTTCCTCGGTCGTTCCGTATTCGTGCATATGACGCTGTGCATACATTGCCATCAGATTGATGCCCGACAGAACGTTGAAGGGCGTATACCACTGCCAATTGAAACTCGTGTCTCTGCCGACGGTTTTGTTTGTGAGGGCTGTCGCGGTTTTGTCGAATTGTCGTCGGGTGGATTCTGTGATGGTCCGGAATACCAGCACATGGCGACACAGTCCGGCAGCGATCGCAATCGCGCCATTGATAACGCCGGCAAGGGGGCCGGGGCCTTCGTATCCGCCACCGAACCAATTGACCTTCAGCCCAAGAGTGCCTATCAGGGCGTTCGGTCCTACAGGGGAAAATGCATCTCCGTTGTTGTTGTCGCCAGGCCAGCAGGCAATACCGTCGATGTCATCACGGCTCAATCCAGCATCCTGGATAGCCTCCCGGCAAGCATCGACTGTGAGTTTCATTGCGGATTTTGCAGAAGGTCGACCGACTTCAGACTGTCCGATTCCGGTAATTGCGACGTCTTTTTCAAGCAGTCTGTCGAAACTCATGCATCAACCTCGAATAGCGGAATCCAGACATCTTCCTGCTGCAAGAAATGGACGCGCACGGGCAGATCAACGTAAACGTCTTGCGGCGCGCAGCCGGTGATGTTCGTCACCAGGCGCAATCCTGGTTGTTCGGCCAGTTCAACGATGGCGACAACAAACGGGACTTCCAGGTCAGGGTGCCATTTCTGATGGTTGATCGTGAATGTGACGATCTTCCCCTTACCGCTGACCGCCTTCGGACCGATATTCTCACCGGCGCAGTCCGGACAGATAGGTCCGGGCGGGTGAAAGAAGCGATCACAGTCGTAGCAGAAATATATCTGCAGCTTGTCTTCTGCGCCCCCCTGCCAGAATGCCTGCGAGTCGGGCGTCAGGGCGGGTAATTTTCTTTGCATCGCGTTTATCTTTGCCCGGCAGAAACGCTCACTTTATCACTAATTTGTAGACAGAAAATGAAATTGTGTATAATATTTGTATTGTAAAGGTCCAAGACAGCCGGGGATTGCAATTGAGGTTAGTCACATTTCTGGACGATTTTGGCACACAACAAGCCGGAGCGCTCATCGACGATGATCAGAATCTCGTGGACCTGCAACTAGCGAGCGAACACGTCGCCGGTCGGCAACGCAGTGAATTTGCCAGCGTTCTGGCCCTCGTGGAGGCTGGCGAGGAAGCCCTCGTCGCTGCCAGTCGTCTGGTATCGCAAGCCCCCGCAAATGCCGTAGTCGCACGCAAAGCGGTCACGTTGCTTGCTCCAATTCAACCGCCACCACAAATGCGGGATTGCTCCTGCTTCGAGTTACACCTGGTGCAGTGCTACGAAGCTGCCCGAAGAGCCAAAGCCGCAAGGGAGCCCGATCCCGAGGCGGCCCTTAAGGCGATGGATACATCCGAGGACGATCGCGTGATTGACACGTTCCGTCGTCAACCGATCTATTACAAATGCAATCGCTTCAGTGTTATCGGTCCCGATCAGGACGTTATTTGGCCCGCATACTGTCGCGCACTTGATTTTGAACTCGAGTTGGCATGTTACATAGGGAAAAAGGCGCTTGATGTAGACAGCGAAAATGCGGCGGATTACATCGTTGGATACACCATCTATAACGACATGAGTGCACGTGATGCGCAGGGGCGGGAAATGCCCGGCAAACTCGGACCAGCGAAGGGTAAGGACTTTGATACAGGCAACGTAATGGGGCCTTGCCTGGTTACTCGGGACGAAATTGAAGACATCTATGACCTGAACATGATTGCCAGAGTGAATGGCGAGGAATGGGGCAGGGGCAGTACGCGTGATATGCACTGGACATTCGAGGATGTGATCGAACACGTATCCCGATCCGAAACCCTTTATCCAGGAGAGGTGCTGGGTTCAGGGACAGTGGGAAATGGCTGTGGGCTGGAGCAGCTGCGTTACCTTGAGCCGGGTGATGTCATAGAACTGGAAATAGAACAACTTGGCGTTCTCAGAACCAAAGTGACTAAACCCTGACGGGATAGAAAATCCGAATCAAGCAGGAGATGAACATGCTAACTAAAACGGGCCCTGTACTTTCAGACGGCACCGCTATTTCAGATCTTGTCGATCATGAAAAACGCGAAGTGAAGTTGAGGACGCTCTCAGATCGTGAGATTTACGATATCGAGCAACGTAAGGTATTCGGTAAAACCTGGCTCTTGCTTGGGCATGAAACCGAAATACCCAATGATGGCGATTTTGTGCAGCGCCATATGGGAGGTGACTCGGTTATCGTCGCCAGGGCGAAAGGCGGTGATATTCACGTCTCGCTTAACGTGTGCCCCCACCGCGGTATGAAAATTACCACTCACGAAAGCGGGAGTACGCTGGTGCATACCTGCATTTATCACGGCTGGGCATTCAAACCGAGCGGTGAGTTCCTCGGTTCTCCAGTTGCTGACCAGTGCATGCACGGCACTATTCGCTCCAAAGAAGAACTGGGATTGCGGAAAGCGCGGGTCACTCTTTACGGTGGCCTAATCTGGGCTACCTGGAATATTGACGGACCGTCGTTCGAAGAGTTTCTGGGTGACACCAAGTGGTATTATGACATGCTCTATTGTCGCTCCGATAGTGGCTTGGAGGTTGCGGGTCCGCCACAACGCTTTATCGTCAGAGCCAATTGGAAAACGGCAGGCGAGCAATCGGCAGCCGATGGTTATCACACACTGACGCTGCATCGCTGGCTGGGCGAAGTTGGTAATTACGCCAAGGAAACTGATGATGGCGGCAAAAGCAGTGACCTCACACCGGAAATGTTCGGGGCCGAGGTCAGTTCTCCTCATGGCCATGCTTTGCGCTGCATCGATCTGGCGCGGAAGATTCGGAAATTGACGGGCAAAGACCCATCCGATCTTTCTGTCGAGGAAAAACTACGAGTGCTGCCGCCTCCCGGTATGAGCCCGGAGAACGTTGACCAACTCAAGAAACACCTGTCTCCTGAGCAGATGGAAGTAATGGCCTGGATGCCGCCGCAGGTAGGCGGTATGTTCCCCAATGTAATCTTCGAGTTTCTCTACATCCCCCAACCCGATGGCTCAGTCGTTGGCTCTCTTGCCTTGCACACTTACGTTCCCAAGGGCCCGGACAAGCTCGAATTCACCAATTGGTTATTTGTCGAAAAGGACACGCCCCCCGAGATCAGGGAGCAGATGATCAAACAAAGCGTTCTGTTGCTGGGCACGTCCGGCATGGTGGAACAGGATGACTCCGACACCTGGCCACATATGACTCTGTCGGCCCAGGGAGCACAGGGTCGCGATATCACCATGAAATACCAGGCTGTATACGAAACCGGAAAACCGGAAGGGTGGCCGGGTCCGGGTATCGTTAATGAGGGATTCACCAAGGACGATCCACAGTGGCACTGGTGGAAGTACTGGCATGAATTGATGATGGCGGAAGACTGAGTTGTGCATTCCGATCAAACAGGACTATTAAGGAGCTAGCCATGAGTGCCAATCAACAGAGTGTATCCCCCGAATACGGAGAAGCCGTCGCCGTTGGCTCGGATACCTATA
>Ga0224508_10001008_pt1 | contig 25823 bp, 22 predicted proteins | sample SF_Jan12_sed_USG_4_FD_170157 | JGI IMG/M metagenome (GOLD analysis project Ga0224508, IMG submission 170157) | Sediment microbial communities from San Francisco Bay, California, United States - SF_Jan12_sed_USGS_21 | ecosystem: Environmental > Aquatic > Marine > Sediment | place: USA... | reverse complement strand
AGACGCACCACCGATTAGGCCGCCATCGATATCCGCTTGTTCAAACAAAGTAGCGGCGTTCTCTGCTTTAACACTGCCACCGTATAAAATTCGCACGCTGTCCGCACCGGCGTTTACGTCTTCCAACCTTGTCCGTAACACTGCGTGCACCGCTTGTGCTTGTTCGGAAGATGCTGTTTTTCCCGTACCAATCGCCCATACCGGTTCGTAAGCAATCACCGAGTTTTTAAATGCTTCCGGCCCTGTCACTGCTAAAACCGCATTCAATTGCCTTACTACCACTGCATCGGTTGCGCCGGACTCGCGTTCATTCAAGGTTTCTCCAACGCACACGATGGGTGTAATGCCATTGTTGATTGCCGACATGGTTTTCGCCGCCACCATCGTGTCGGTTTCACCATAAATATGACGCCGTTCCGAATGCCCTAGGATAACGTATGAGCAGCCATAATCGGTTAACATTTGCGCGGATATTTCGCCCGTGTGCGCACCGGATTCATGCTCGCTCATGTTTTGTGCGCCGAGCCTGACAGCACTTGCCCCTATCGCATCCGCTACCGTGCCTATTAGTATAGCGGGCGGACACAGCAACACCTCTGAGTTTATACCGGTAACGCCTTCGCACACCGATTTCGCCAAATCCCCAGCAGTTTGCCGATTCATATTCATTTTCCAGTTACCGGCGACCAGCGGTTTTCGTAAGTTCTGGCTCAATGAAATCCTTTAATCAGTGGGGTATCGAGTGAAAAAATCGAGCCGGATGTTACCGGTGCATCATTAATAAAGCAATGAGAAAGCGTTGAAAAACAGCCGCATCCTCGCGTACATCCTATTCGTCCGGCAATGTTAACCTAGTGACCTGGCTGAAGCTTCGACGGTTTGTGCTAACTCCTGGGTTATTCGACCTACCTGAGTTGAATCGTTACCTTCTACCATGACGCGAATTAAAGGTTCCGTCCCGGAGGGCCGCAACACCACGCGGCCATTGCCTGCCAGTTCCGCCTGGGCCTGTTTTACGGCATCACAAACTGACGAACAATCGATGATATTAGCAGTCTGGGTTTGCTTTCCATTTTCAAGTCGCACGTTTATCATTTTCTGTGGATACTTCTGCATCCCCTTCTTCAGTTCGCTCAAGGATTTTCCGTTACTTGCCATGACCTGCAACACCTCGAGCGCCGCGATGATGGCATCTCCGGTCGTAGTCTTGTCTAGACAAATGATATGGCCCGAGGTCTCGCCACCCAGCTCCCATTGTTCGGCTGCGAGCCGCTCCAACACATAGCGGTCACCAACCGGCGTACGCACAAATGGTATGTTCGCATGTGCGCAGGCTTGCTCCAGCCCGAGGTTAGTCATCAACGTTCCGACCAGACCGCCATTTAAACGCGACCTCTTAAGCCGGTGATGAGACATGATGTACAGAATTTCATCACCATCAACGGCTTCCCCATTGGCGTCCACCAGAATCAGGCGGTCACCGTCACCATCCAGCGCAATACCGATATCCGCCTGGGTTTTTAGCACTTTATCCTGCAGCGACTTTGGATGTGTCGAGCCGCATTGCTCATTGATATTAAAGCCATCGGGTTTGTGCCCTATGGCGGTCACTTCCGCGCCCAGTTCTTCGAAAACATTCGGCGCGACGTGGTAGGCGGCGCCGTGCGCGCAATCCACGACCAGGCGTAGTCCGTTGAGCGTTAAACGATAAGGCACGGTACTTTTGCAAAATTCGATATAGCGCCCTGCGGCATCCGCAAAGCGCTCGGCCTTACCCAGACTCGCGGACTCAGCCGTACTCATTGGCTCGCCCATGGCCTGTTCTATTTGCAACTCTATATCATCAGGTAATTTCTGACCTTTCGCTGAGAAGAATTTGATTCCATTATCAAAATAAGGATTGTGTGATGCACTGATCACAATACCGGCCTGGGCGCGCGAAGTACGTGTGAGGTAGGCGATACCAGGGGTTGGCATGGGGCCGATCAAAGAAATATCGACCCCGGCAGCGGATAAACCGGCTTCCAATGCGGATTCCAGCATATAGCCCGAAACCCGTGTGTCTTTGCCTATAAGAATGCGAGCGTTACTTGAACCTTGACCAAGTACACGGCCCACCGCCCAACCGAGCTTCATTACGGTTGCAGGCGTGATGGGTTCATCGCCCACCTTGCCGCGAACACCGTCAGTACCGAAGTATTTCCTCCGCATCAGCGCAATACTAAATTCGCTTGCGCAACACCGGAATGAACTGAAACTTACCTAAAAATCAGGCTTGATCGCCAGCAGGCTTATCCATACGCGGCTCGATCGGCGGTTTCGGATCGGATTTGGTTTCAGACGTAGGCGTGCCACTGTCCGAATCGTCAAGATTCTCAGGCGGATTAGGCGTTCGCCCTTCCATAATCGCTTCGATTTGCTCGGCGTCCAGCGTCTCCCATTCCATCAGCAGCTTTGCCATGGTCTCGATGATGTCGCGTTTGTCCTCGATGATATTACGCGCCCTGGCGTACTGTTCTTCGATAATACGCGTGGTTTCGGCGTCCACTTTTTGCGCGGTAGCATCGCTCAAATTGCGGTGCGTGGACACATCGCGGCCAAGAAATACTTCCGATTGATTGTCACCATAAACTCGCGGCCCCAAGGCATCGCTCATGCCCCAGCGCGACACCATTTTCAGCGCTAACTCGGTCGCGCGCTCGAAGTCATTGGATGCACCGGTGGTCATTTGCTTCATGAACACTTCTTCGGCGATACGTCCACCCATGAGCACGGCGATATTGGACAACAGATACTCGCGGTCATGAGAATAACGGTCTTCTTCCGGCAACTGCATAGTCACGCCTAACGCCCTGCCACGCGGAATAATAGTGACTTTGTGTACCGGGTCGGTGTTTTCCAGACTGCGCGCCACGACGGTATGGCCGGATTCATGATAGGCGGTATTCAAACGCTCCTCTTCCGGCATAACGATTGAGCGACGCTCAACACCCATCAGCACTTTATCCTTGGCCAGTTCGAAATCTTCCATATTCACCAGTTTTTTACTGGCACGAGCGGCGAACAAGGCGGCCTCGTTAACTAGATTAGCCAAATCCGCACCGGAAAATCCCGGCGTGCCGCGCGCTATAACATTAGCATCGACGTCATCAGACAACGGCACTTTACGCATATGCACTTTGAGAATCTGCTCACGACCACGAATATCCGGCAGCGGCACATGCACCTGGCGATCAAAGCGCCCTGGTCGCAATAACGCGGGATCGAGTACGTCGGGGCGGTTAGTCGCGGCGATAACAATAACGCCTTCGTTGCCTTCAAAGCCATCCATTTCCACCAACAACTGATTTAAGGTCTGTTCGCGTTCATCGTGTCCACCACCAAGGCCTGCTCCGCGTTGACGTCCTACCGCATCAATTTCATCGATAAAAATAATACACGGTGCATTTTTCTTGGCCTGTTCAAACATGTCACGCACACGGGAGGCACCAACACCGACGAACATTTCGACAAAATCAGAACCGGATATGGAGAAAAACGGCACTTTAGCTTCGCCGGCAATCGCCTTCGCAAGCAAGGTTTTACCCGTGCCTGGACTACCCGTCATCAGCACGCCACGTGGTATACGCCCTCCCAGTTTTTGAAACTTGGACGGATCACTCAGGAATTCGACTAATTCACCGACTTCTTCTTTGGCCTCTTCAACACCCGCCACATCGGCAAAAGTGATCGTATTCTTGTCTTCGGTCAGCATGCGCGCCCGGCTTTTGCCGAAACTCAAAGCACCACGGCCTCCACCGCCCTGCATCTGACGCATAAAGAATATCCAAACACCTATTAACAACAGGAACGGGAACCAGCTCAGCAGAATCGACCATAACAATGAGGGTGGTTCTTCCTCTTCAGCCGTGATAGCGACTCCGTTATCAAGCAAATCCGTCACCAGGTGATCATCGCCGGGTGACATCGTTTTAAATTTCTCACCATTGACCCTGGTGCCTTTGATGATGTCTCCCTGGATGGTGACTTTCTCAACCTGTCCCTGAGTAACCTGTGTAATAAACGTTGAGTAGTCAATCGGCGGAGCAGCATCCTGACGTGGGCCAAAGTTGTTAAACACCGCCATAAGCACCATGGCGATGACTAACCACAAGATAAGATTTTTGGTCAAATTATTCATATAAAATAATGTTTAATGAATTGTAGGTAAGACTGGGTTGAGCAAACCTTTGTTCCGCTCAACCAATAAACCGTAACACCATTTTCCTATGCGATAAGGGTTAACACAAGTAAATTCATGCATTAATTATGGGCTGAATTCGCTTGAATCCTCTCGCCAACACGTATATTTCCCGGCTTTGCGAGCGTGAAGAACGTGGTTTACGAATCGTAATTTTGGAAAATTGCCGTTCACACATTTTTCGAAACTCCGTAACGCTTTCGCCTTCAAACACTTTCGCTAATAACGTGCCGTTGGACACAAGCGCTTGTCCACAAATCCGCAACACCGACTCCAGCAAACTCAATACACATGCATCATCGGTGGCTTTTATACCTGTGATATTGGGGGCAATATCACTGATTACAAGGTCTACCCCAGCACGATCTGATTCATGAAGAATCGGTAATATATCCAGATCGTGAATATTCGACTGAATCGTAATAACTCCTTTGGTGTTAATCGTGAGTAGATCGACCGCCACTACGACACCTTTATCACCTACTTTTTGTTTTGCATATTGTGACCAACTGCCCGGCGCCGCCCCAAGATCGAGCACGGTCATGCCACCACGCAGCAAACGATCTTTCTGGTCAATTTCGATTAGTTTATACGCAGCACGCGAATTGTAACCTTCCACCCGCGCCTGCTTCACGAATGGGTCACGCGCCTGACGTTGCTTCCAGCGGTCACTGGACGCGCTTCGTTTCGTTCTACTCATTTACCTGACGAATCCAGACAACAATAGTTTGGTACTATGCTCAAAAATCAATTGCTCAGAATCTAAAGTTTAATCAATGGAACTAAACGGCAAACAAAAACGTTATTTACGCGCTCTGGCGCATCATCGCCAGGTCGTAGTCAGTATAGGACAATCTGGCATGACTGAGGCAGTGATGGCGGAAATCGAAATCGCACTGGGTCACCATGAACTGATCAAGATCAGATTGTCGGATGATGACAAATCATCACGCAACAAGACGGCGAATGACATCTGCCAGAAAGCCAACGCTGTGGAGGTTCAACATATCGGCAAGACCTTGTCAATTTATCGCGCGGCACAAGCAGCAAAAATCACATTGCCCTGACTGACTCACGCCTGCGCATTCAAGATTCGCCGCGAATGAAATACGCTGGGCAAAAATTTGTTTCCGTCTGCGTTAACCGTACGCTTCAACACGAAATCGAATAACAATGGATTATATCGATGCAGCTCAATGAGCGGCTCGACAGCGTCTTCGGTCAACATACCGGCCCGTACAAATTTTTGAATTGAGAATATAGCCAGCACGGCGGGTAACGGATAATCCGAACCATTAAGCAATCGATCATGCCAATCCTGTTTCTCAAGCAATGCGCGCACGACCTGCGGATGTCGATTGCGCTGCATTAACGCGGAAATTTCACCGAATAACAAGCTCTGGTAGTTTTTGTCATTCATTAAACGGGCAAATAAATCAAAGCTTCGCACATGCGCCCCCTTCTCGCCTTGATCAATATCGATGTTCTCGCCGATAGATGCACTATGTGCCGCAATAACGCGAACACCATGATCCATCGCACGACGAAGCAGTAACGGATTGCCGTACTCATGTCCACCAGGGACACTGACCGCATGCTCGGCGCCGGTATGCGTCAGCAAGGGCATTCCAAGTCCCGCCATGAGTTGATAAAACGCATCGCATTTAGGCGAAGACGGGTCTATACCCTGCGCTGGTGGCAACCACTTTATCGCGCGCGCTCCCGCCGCATGGACTTTATTCAATTCGTCCAGCGCATCTTCGCGGTAAGGATGAATCGATGCAATCCATTCAAACGCGTCGGGGTATTGCTTGGCTAAACTTTGCAGATAGGCATTGGGCACATAGAAAAAACTGTTTTCCTCAACGATTTGACCATTGCTGTCGTGATAAAAATCCAGCGCTAATAACACCAGCTTGGTTCCCACCGGGAAACCCGCATGCAGGTATAACACTCTGTCTATAAATCCACGATCCACTTCTCCATTTTCATCCACACAACCCGCATTCAAATAAAACTTACGCTTCAGGTAAGCAATTGGGTGCGACAACTCATACATGTCAGGATTAACGACGATACCGCTGCCGCTGTCACCTGTCCCGGCGATGTGCGCATGACAGTCCCAAACTTGCGTTGGGTCGATGCCTTGCCAGGCTGCCTGGATTAGCTCGTGATCAGCCAGATGTGGCGGCAGGGAATCGCCCAAACACGGATTCCACAATCCATGCTCAAATGCATAACGTGTTCCGGCCCAGGCGGCGACCCCGCCCGCGCCTAAAACTGACAACACGGTTCTACGTTTCATGTAGGATTAACTAAAGTGAGATATGAATTGTTAGATTTCAAATGTGTTTCATTCTTCTTGGGCTTAACGCGCACCCCGATTATCCCTTCATCCTAGCGGCCAATCGCGATGAATTCTACGCGAGACCAGCGCAAGCGGCGGAATTCTGGCAAGAAAACCCGAATATTTTTGCCGGACGTGACCTGCAAGCAGGTGGAACCTGGCTGGGCATCAACCGCACCGGTCGTATCGCAGCACTGACTAATTTTCGCAACCCCGGCTCGCATGATCCCAGGCGTGAATCCCGCGGACATATCATAACCGGATGGTTGAATAGTAATGAATCAACTGAGGAATATTTGGGCAAACTCGATTCCAGCACAATCAAATACAACGGATTTTCTTTGCTCGCTGGTGACCTGAAAAATATTTATTTTTATTCAAATTGCTCAAACGAAAAGCCAATATTGCTAACTCAGGGCATTTACGCTTTAAGCAACCACTTACTCGACACAGCCTGGCCTAAAGCGATAGCCGGTAAACAACGATTTGAAAATATTATAAATTCAAGAAATGAATATATGGTTTCTGAATTACTGGAACTGTTATCGGATAAAACTCAAGCGCCCGACGAAAACTTACCCACTACCGGTGTCGGCATCGAACTGGAGCGCTCACTGTCATCCATATTTATCGAAACCCCAGACTACGGCACACGTTGCTCAACTGTTATTCTTACTGATCAAAACGGACAAGTCGAATTTATCGAACGAACCTTTACTGGTAGCGACACAAACACTGTCAGTCACGAATTTAAAGCGAGTAATGGGTAGGATGTGATGACGAAGGAATCGCATCTTTTGCAAATAGAAATACCTCTCAACCGATGCGGTTCGCCAGATCACTGCATCCTACGCGGGCTAATCTGCCCTATGCTTGTGCCAAGTATCAGCCAGTTAGTTTATCCGGCGGCCTTGTATCCATAAACAGGAATGGGTTCCAAGTCCGGCTCGATAAATTCCTTTCTGGCCGGGTCCGATTCCATCAAGTCGCGGCTATAATGTGTATACATTATGTTTTTATCAAGCAAAATATCGTTTGCTTGGATAAATTCAATGGCATTTTCAGCTGGAACTGACATATGCATGAAGTGCTTGACTGCAAGAAGCCACGCAACCGTCATAGTTTCATGGTATTTCGACGTATCAACGCCATTAAAAGTGAGATATCGAATTAGGCTTGTTTTTAATCTGACTTTGGCATCGTCCAGTTCACTTTGTACAAGCAAGATGTAAGCGAGGCGAATATGTTCTTTATGACCAAATGCTTTCGCATCAATTTCGCACTTCTCAAACGAGTTTAAGAAGTCAATGTCGTCGTCGGATATTTTGTGCTTCATGGTCTTTTCATCATCACATCAGACCCCGGATTCCGTTTCACTCCATCCGGGCTACGGGTACTGTCTTAATGATCTTGGACTAAAAATTGATAAGACAAGGACAAAGCCGTAATTTCCACCGCCAGGACCAATGGATCGAACAAAGCGCCGGGCACCTCGGTCAATATATTTTTTCCGAATAGATAAAACACCATGGGGATAGTTGAGATCAATACCGGCAAAAGCCCAACAATAATGAACAACCTCCACCCATTTCCAGCCGTGACGCTCCACACCCATTCTAATGACGGCCGTTTGTCGATCGCAGTACGTGGTAACAGGATACTGATACGAGCAGCTAAATAGGTAATTAAAACTGTGCCGGCTAACAACACAAGCTATTTGACCACCATAGCGACAATACTCATTGTCGCGCCGTAAATAAGGAAAACAAGGGGAAGGCTGACGATATAAATCATTCCGAGAAACAATAACCATCCTGCAAACCGAAACTCACGCGAGGTCCATTTTAACAGGCCGTTCTTGGGTATTGACTCAGAACCTATAATGACAAAGCGATGGCAGTTGATACTAAACACCGTAAATGCCACCAGATAGGGAATAAGAAACAAATAATATAGTATTAAATTTGATCCAAGTCTGTCGTTGATCACCGCCAGAATCACCAATACGGTCGATGTGATGAACAGAATTCGAAATAAATCTCGTCTACCCTCCCACACCAAAAGAAATGATCCGAGAATTATATTGAGCACCGGTAAACAACGATAATTGTCCATAGCGGTGGCTCTGGTCTTTTTAAGCTGACGACTGAAAGCCGATAGCTAAAAGCTACTGGTAACTAACACTCAGCACTTCGTAACGCCGTAAGCCACCCGGCGTGTTGACTTCCACTTCATCGCCTTCGAATTTGCCGATAAGAGCGCGGGCAATAGGTGATCCAAGCGAGATTTGTCCCTGCGCGATATCTGCTTCGAGATCACCGACGATTTGGTAAGACACTTCGCTGTCTTGTTCTTCGTAAAATAATTTCACCGTGGAACCAAAAATTATTTTACCATCGCCCTTGAGAGTCGCAGGATCAATAACTTCCGCAACGGATAACTGCCCTTCTAATTCCGCAATGCGGCCTTCAATAAAGCCCTGTTGATTACGGGCGGCGTCGTACTCGGCGTTCTCCGATAGATCACCGTGTGATCGCGCCTCTGCGATAGCGGCGATCACTTGTGGGCGATCGGTGCTTTTTAAGCGCTTCAGTTCCGCCCGGAGCTTTTCTGCTCCTTTCATTGTCAACAATACCCTGTCCATTCAATTCAACTGCTCATGCAAATGTTGTAAACGATTTACCCCTACATCGCCAGCGTTACGATGCGCCTCGCATGCCGCGCGGGCACCGGCCAGCGTCGTAAAATAAGTTATTTTATGATTTAAAGCTTCACGTCTAATCGTATACGAATCCGACAAACTTTGCTTGCCTGCGGTCGTATTAACGATTAAATCAATTTCGTCATTTTTTATCATGTCTACAATATGCGGGCGGCCTTCTATCACTTTGTTAATGGACTTTGGCTCCAATCCAGCGGCGCGTAGATTTTCCGCGGTGCCGTGAGTTGCCACCAATTTAAATCCATTTTCCGCCAGGTAACGCGCGATATCCAGTACGTTTTCCTGATCATTCGGCTTTACACTGATGAACACGGAACCATCTTGTGGAATATCGGCACTTGCCGCCTGCTGCGCCTTACCAAATGCGTCACCGAAATTTTGACCTATACCCATCACTTCACCGGTACTTTTCATTTCCGGGCCTAACACGGTATCGACACCGGGGAATTTTATGAATGGAAAGACCGCTTCTTTAACTGAATAGTAACCAGGCACAATCTCGTCTAACACGCCTTGCTCTTTCAGGGTATTGCCGACCATGCAACGGGCTGCAACCTTGGCATAAGGCCGTGAGGTCGCCTTGGACACGAATGGCACGGTGCGAGATGCACGTGGATTCACTTCCAACACAAATATATCATCGTCTTTCACCGCGAACTGCACATTCATCAGCCCGATAACATTAAGCGCCAACGCCATTTTGCAAGTTTGTTCGCGCAGTTCGTCTTGAATAGCCTGCGACAAACTAAACGGTGGAATCGAACATGCAGAATCACCGGAATGAACACCGGCCTCTTCGATATGTTCCATGATGCCGCCGATGACAACATGTTCGCCGTCACAAACAGCATCGACGTCCACTTCGATGGCGTCATTTAAAAATCGATCCAGCAATACTGGTGATTCGTTGGAAACATGAATGGCACGGCGCATGTAGTTTTCGAGATCGTCGCCACTGTGCACGACCTCCATTGCCCGACCACCCAGAACATAAGATGGTCTCACGACCAGCGGATACCCGATCTCTTCGGCCAGTTCGAGTGCTTGTTCACTGGTCGATGCAAGACGATTCGCCGGTTGCTTGAGGTTTAATTCATGTAATAATTTTTGAAAGTGCTCACGGTCTTCAGCCTGATGGATAGATGTTGGCGATGTACCAATCACCGGTACACCCGCAGCTTCCAATCCACGCGCGAGTTTTAATGGTGTCTGGCCGCCGTACTGCACGATGACTCCGTCCGGTTGTTCCACATACATGACTTCGAGTACGTCTTCCAGCGTCAACGGCTCGAAATACAAGCGATCAGAGGTATCGTAATCGGTGGATACGGTTTCCGGATTGCAGTTGATCATGATGGTTTGATAACCATCTTCACGCAACGCCATGGATGCATGTACACAACAATAATCAAACTCGATGCCTTGCCCGATACGATTCGGACCACCGCCGAGCACGACAATCTTCTTGACACTTTGTGGTTCGGATTCGCATTCCCGTTCATAAGTGCTGTACATATAAGCGGTTGGCGTTGTGAATTCCGCCGCGCATGAATCGACCCGTTTATAAACAGGCCGGACATTCAACTCGTGTCTTCGCGCTCGAACCTGCGCTTCGCTGCAATTCATTAAGTATGCAATACGCACGTCGGAAAAACCCTGGCGTTTCCATTGCAAGAACTGTTTTTCATCGGTGCTTTGCAGATTGCAATCAGCTATTTCGCCTTCGGCATTGACGATATCTTCAATGTCAGCCAGGAACCACGGATCGATCCCGCTCAATTGCTCAATCTGTTCAACCGTCATGTCCTGACGTAACGCATCGGCGATATACCAAAGCCGCTCCGCACCGGGGACACGCAATTTGCGTGACAGTAATTCGCCAAGTTCGTCCGCATCCATGTCAGCATCGACGCGCATGTCAAAACCATGTGAGCCAATCTCAAGACCTCGAATTGCTTTTTGCAATGACTCTTGAAAAGTACGGCCAATGGCCATGACCTCACCGACTGATTTCATTTGTGTGGTGAGCACGGCATCGGCTTGGTGAAATTTTTCAAAATCAAAACGTGGAATCTTGGTCACTACATAATCGATAGTCGGCTCAAACGACGCCGGTGTCGCGCCACCAGTAATATCGTTTTGTAATTCGTCTAATGTGAAACCCACTGCTAACTTAGCTGCTACTTTCGCGATGGGAAAACCGGTGGCCTTCGAGGCCAGCGCCGACGAACGCGATACACGTGGATTCATTTCGATCACCACCATGCGTCCGTTCTTTGGATTCACCGCAAATTGCACATTGGAACCACCGGTATCCACGCCGATTTCACGCAAAATCGCGATGCTGGCATTGCGCATGAGTTGATATTCTTTATCCGTCAACGTCTGCGCCGGTGCAACCGTGATGGAATCGCCGGTGTGCACACCCATTGGATCGAAGTTTTCGATGGAACATACGATGATGCAGTTGTCCGCGCTGTCGCGCACCACCTCCATTTCATATTCTTTCCAACCCAGCATGCATTCTTCGATCAACAGTTCCCGCGTCGGCGAAGCATCCAGACCGCGTTGACAAATGTCAGTGTATTCATCGCGGTTATACGCGATACCGCCACCGCTGCCACCCAGGGTAAACGAAGGTCGAATAATGGCGGGAAAGCCGATGTCGTCCAGCACCGCGTAAGCGTCTTCCATGCTATGGGCTAACGCGCCCCGCGCCGTTTCAAGACCAATTGCTTCCATCGCGTTTTTGAATCGCTCCCTGTCTTCGGCTTTATCGATAGCATCGCGGGTGGCGCCTATCATTTGCACACCGTACTTTTCCAGCACACCTTCACGCGCCAGATCGAGCGCGCAATTCAAACCGGTTTGTCCACCCATGGTCGGCAACAACGCCGCCGGGCGTTCTTTTTCAATAATTTTTTCCAGCACCTGCCAGCGAATCGGCTCGACATAAGTAGCATCGGCAAACTCGGGGTCGGTCATGATGGTAGCAGGATTCGAATTCACCAGAATGACACAATAGCCCTCGTCGCGCAGCGCTTTGCATGCTTGCACACCGGAATAATCGAATTCACACGCCTGCCCGATTACAATCGGCCCTGCCCCGATGATTAATACGCTGTCGATGTCGGTGCGTTTAGGCATTCACCGCGTCCATGTCGGTAGTCGACTGTTGCGCAATCCCACGATGGTTTTCCATCAACGTGATAAACCGGTCAAACAAGCCATCTGTATCATGCGGGCCTGGGCTTGCTTCAGGATGACCTTGAAAAGAGAATGCTGGACGGTCAGTTCGTTCTAAACCCTGAATCGTATTGTCAAACAACGAGCGATGAGTTACACGCAGGTTATCCGGAACATTATTCTCATTGACCGCAAAACCGTGATTTTGGCTGGTGATAGACACGACGCTGGTGTCAAGATTTTTTACCGGATGATTGGCGCCGTGATGGCCGAATTTCATTTTCATGGTTCGCGCTCCCGATGCGAGAGCGAGTAGTTGATGTCCCAGGCAAATTCCGAACGTCGGCGTACCGGTTTCAATAATGTCCTGAATTGTCTGGATAGCATAGTCGCATGGCTCGGGATCTCCCGGGCCATTAGACAAAAACACGCCGTCGGGTTGCATAGCCAATACATCCTCAGAAAGCGTTTGCGCAGGAACGACAGTAACCTGACAACCGCGTTGGGCTAGTAAGCGTAGAATGTTGTGCTTAATGCCGAAATCATATGCAACCACTTTGAAACGCGCCGGAGGTGATGGCATGTAACCATCCGACAAGTTCCATACGCTACCCTCCCAATCGTACGGTTCATGCGCACTGACCTCGCGCGCCAAGTCCATACCTTGCAAACCGGGAAATGCTTTTGCCGCAGCCAGAGCGGTATCGACATCAATATTTTCACCAGCCACGATACAACCGCTTTGCGCGCCTTTTGAACGAATCAAACGCGTGAGCATGCGCGTATCGACATCGCTAATGGCGATAAGGTTATTGTCGTTTAAATACTCCGACAATGACTTGGTCGCACGCCAGTTACTGACGCGCTTGGGATAATTTCTAGTAATCAGTCCCGCCGCGAATACGCCGCGCGACTCGACATCCTCGTCGTTGATGCCGGTATTACCGATATGCGGATAAGTCAGGGTGACGATTTGCCGGGCATAGGACGGGTCGGTGAGAATTTCCTGGTAACCGGTCATAGCTGTATTGAATACGACCTCACCTACTTTCCGGCCCGCTGCGCCTATTGATTGCCCGCGAAAAATAGTACCGTCCGCCAGTACAAGAATTGCCGGCAACGGGCGCATTAAGCGGGGTTTTTCCCGGAATTAACGGCCAAAAAAAAGGAGAAATCGCTGGGATTTCTCCTTGGGGATGCTTTCGATTTAATACATGTCATTTCAGGAGGCGGATTGTAGTCATGCACGCCCTTCTCATCAATGTATTTTTGTCGGTTTGTTACGATTTATTTCAGGTCGAGCACATCCTGCATATCGAACAGCCCTTTTTCTTTTGAAGCTACCCAACGAGCCGCGCGAACGGCGCCATTACCGAAAGTCATGCGGCTAGATGCACGATGGGCGATTTCGATACGTTCGCCGGTGCCGGCGAACATGACGGTGTGTTCGCCCACAATATCGCCAGCCCGCACCGTCGCGAACCCGATTGTGGCGCGATCACGTTCGCCGGTAATGCCTTCGCGGCCATAGACGGCGCATTCACTTAAATCGCGATTGAGCGCGTCCGCAACGACTTCACCCATCTTGAGGGCGGTGCCTGAAGGGGAGTCTACTTTATGCCGGTGGTGGGCTTCGATAATTTCTATATCGACGTCATCGCATAAAGTCCTGGCGGCAATGTCCAACAACTTTAGCGTCAAATTCACGCCGACACTCATATTTGGCGCCATCATAATGGCGATTGATTCCGCCTTGGTTCTAATTTGCTCCAGCTCGTCAGGACTAAAGCCGGTAGTACCAATGACCATATTCTTGCCGTGTATGGCACACAATTCCGCGTGTTCAAGCGTTGCCTGGGTGCTGGTAAATTCGATCAATACATCAAACGCGGCGGGATCGAGTTCCTGTGCGACAATCACACTGGCGTTGCCTACGCCCGCCAGTTCGCCCGCATCCCGTCCCAGGCTCTCGCTGCCACTACGCTCAACGGCGGCGGTCAATTGCACTCCTTCGTGGAGACTGGCCGCTTCGATTATGGTTCGGCCCATACGCCCCGCTGCACCGGCCACCGCTAATTTCATCATTGTTATATGCCCTGGTTGTGTGTTGTTATGCTTGATACCACGATATTTTTATACACCTTACTGAGCGCAGCCACGGCAATCAAGCGTCAATGTCGAAATTTACCAAACCGGATTTTTCGCAACTCGACTTCGCCCAAGCACGGCAACTACAAGAGGAGCTAAGACACCAAGTCGTCACCGGGGATGATTTTGGTGTAATTCGCTTTGTGGCCGGCCTCGACGTTGGATTCGAAGGTGGGAGTGCATGTGGTGCCGCCGTCGTCTTGTCTTACCCCGATCTGGAACTGGTGGAATCAGCTATCGCTCGTCTGCCCGTACAATTTCCCTACGTGCCTGGATTTTTATCTTTCCGCGAAGTGCCGGTATTACTGCAAGCCCTCGAAAGTCTGACAATTACGCCCGATTTGATTTTATGTGATGGTCAAGGAATTGCCCATCCACGGCGTTTTGGTCTGGCCTGTCATATTGGCGTGACTACCAGCATAACCTGCATCGGTGTCGGCAAGACCCGTTTGATTGGTGTGCACGAAGAACCCGGAAACGATAAAGGCGAGCGGTCCGAGCTAATACACAAGGATGAACTTATCGGTGCCGTCCTTAGAACGCGAGCGAATACCAAACCTGTCTATGTCTCAACCGGGCATAAAATCAGCCTGGACAGTGCAATCAAAACAGTACTCAAATGTTGTCCCAAATATCGCCTGCCTGAAACCACGCGTCTGGCGCACAAACTGGCCTCAGGTTAAAACTATAATCAATCTTTTAACAATATCCCGTGGTGGTGAGTCAACGCATAAGTCCACTCATCCCACATCGCACAAAATTCATCGACAATAGTTCGAGCGGTATCACTTTCATCAGCTAAATCCTGCAAACTTTCCCGCAAATGTTCGCCACTCAAATCGGCAATAAACAATTCTTGATAGGCACGCACCAATAAGCGAAACAAATCCTGCTTATACGGTTCGTCGTGAATGGAGCCACGTTGACCCGATATATGATCCGCTATATGGCTTCGCATGACGTTCTTCAGAGAATCTACGGTATCCATAATTTTAAAGTAATATTTTAAGCACCCGTTGTGCAAACAAACAAAATATCCTGTGGAACGTGTTTTTTCAATCCCTCCATGCAAAATGAACGCAGTTCTTCATCCAGATCCTGTTCGTAACTGACCATCGCGCTCAATGTCGTGAGCGGTCCGTGCAATAACGACTCATCGGGATATAGCTTTACGATTTTCTTGTAATAACTCTTCGGCAAACGAAAAGAACCCAGACTCACCGAATGCAATTTATCCGCGTCTAATGCGCCGAACAAATTCTTATACAGATCGAGATAATCGCGCTTATAGTCATCATGATAAATCAACGGATCAAGTCGCAATCCCACCGGCCAACCCGCTTGTTGCAATTCACGTATAGCGTTAATTCTTTTATCTAGTTTAGGAACCTTATGCTCCAGGGCATCGGAAATATTTTGCGGAGTAAAGCTAAATGCAACGATAACATTTTCGAGCGGATGGGCATCCAATAACCCACGGATTTGGGTGCTTTTAGTTCGCAACTCTAAAAACGCGTTGGGATTACGCTCAAACAGCGGCAATATGTGTTCGACGAACCCCGTTACCGGCTCCATGGCCAGGCTGTCGCAGTCATAGCCCGAGAAAAACCAGATCTCTTCGTTGGGATACGTTGCAATAGTCGCGTCTATTGTATTCGCGAAATCTTCGTAATTGACAAACAAAACATAATGCGCGGAGTTAAACATACCTTGTAAAAAACAATAACGGCAATCGTACAGGCAATTGAGCATGTGAGAAAAATAAAAGTTCCGCTTGCCACCCACGCCGTAGCCGTCCGGCGCGGGCAATACGTGGTTTTCAAATTTCTGCGCGAGAATGAGCGCGGGTTGTTGCTTTTGTAAGCGAAAGTTCTGCGCCTTCGGATTGAACACTTCGCCATAACGGTCGCATTCAACGCGCGACGCTTTAGGGAAACGTTTCAGAATGAATTGAGTACGCGGATGTTTTGCGATTGCGGACTCGATGTAAATGGACTGAATCAATATGCCGGAATTAATTTGTTAACATGATTGAGGCTTCCTCCAGTTTCTTATTTATGCAAGCCAGTACATCACTTGCATTGACACAATCGGCCGCCCTGGCCGTTTCAACTGAAATGCCTATATTCCGTACACGGCACGATTGCAGTAACCGGTTCAACTGATGCCGTTGGGTTGCCGTAAAACGCCATGTAGAAATCAGTGATTCAAAATCGTTAGTTTGATGCCCCGGTAACGTGCCCTGCAAATCGGTCAGCGCACGTATAACCCGATCGACGCGCTCCATGTTATCCGCGATCAGTTCTTCAACTTTAGACGCGTTGATTGATTGCGTATCTTGCAGACTATTATCGGAAATAATTTTTACGCATTGCACCAGCTCACCGGTAGCAAATCGCGTAGCAATTGGATAGTACCCCGACGCCTCCATATCAAATGCTGATTCTCCCTGATAGTCAGTTTCAGGTTTATCCACCGTCAGCAATGCGCTGGTCGAGACATTGTGTTTATAAACAACAGGTGGATACCAACTGGCTTGGGTCGTTTGGTCGGTGATGCGATTTATCAATACCAAACTGCCAAAATCCAAAACCGGGTGCCCGGCAATACCGATATTTAACCATGCATCAGATCGTTCTTTATCGTTTGCGTACAAATAAGCTACCGCCGCAGCTGCATTGATTTTACCCACGCCGGAAACGATTAAACGTATGTTTTCATTCTTATGTATTGGGAACGCTCGTTTGCCTGTATCGGAAGATAAATCGTAATAACGCCGAATCGACTTTGCTTCGCAAGCGAGTGCGGTAACGATATTCAACATCAAGCAGCCTGACTGTTATGCGTCATATTATCAGGTTGCGAATATTCGTATTTATCCAGCATGACCTGGTAGTACTCAACCATTTCGCTATTACCACGTTTTTTGGCGCCGTTAATCAAAATACGGGTTTTATATAGCAACATTTCGGTAGTTGCCAATCGATATTCATCCGTAAGTTTTCCGGCTTCAAGAATCTTTTGCAAAGCCTGTACGCGAAAACGATCCATACCCCAGTAGCGTTGCGATAATTGATCATCGTGCCCGCCGTATTTTTTTATTAGTTTCTCATCAACATAGGCTACCGGTATTTGACTACAGATACGCAACCACATGTCATAGTCTTCACACGCCGGCAGCGATTCGTCAAACAGTCCACATTCATTGAATACAGATTGATGAATCAGTGTCGACGAAGGCGAGATCACGCACAACGGCAGGCATTGTTGGTATATCCAACCGCCAATTTTTTGATGTTTGCGCATGGGATTGACACGGCGTCCATTGCGCATCCATATCTCATCGCTATGACAGAGGCGTATGTCAGCTTGCGCTTGTAATGTTCTGACTTGCGCTTCCAGCTTACCCGGCAACCATTCATCGTCGGAATCAAGCAAGGCGATCCAATCCCCAGACGCCGCTTTTATTCCCGCATTACGCGCCGCACTGACGCCTTTATTATCCTGCAAAATAACGGTTACTTGCGGATAGCCGTGTTCCAACAACTCCAATGTGTCATCGCTACTGCCGTCATCAACAACAATAATTTCAATTACCGGATGATTTTGCGCGAGCACGGAGTCTAATGCCCGCGCTAGCGTATGCGCCCTATTAAAAGCAGGGATAATGACCGATATTTCAGTCATGCAACGACGCTTGTACAATCAAATTTGACCGCAATACACAGCGTGACTAAAGCAATTCTTTTACCCCGTCTCGTTCTTCCAGCAATTCACTTTCGGTAGCACGCATTTTTTTGCGACTGAAGTCGTTGATATCAAGTCCTTGAACAATGCTGAATTCACCACCGGAACAGGTCACAGGAAAGGAATAGATGATCCCGGTATCAATGTCGTAACTGCTATCGCTTGGAATAGCCATACTGACCCAATCGTTGTCCGGCGAACCCAGCGCCCAGGTACGCATATGATCGATGGCTGCCGACGCGGCGCTGGCCGCACTCGACGCGCCGCGCGCCTCGATAACCGCCGCGCCACGCTTTTGCACCGTCGGAATAAAATCCTGCTCCATCCATGCGTTGTCCACTGACTCGACTGCAGGCTTACCGTCAATCAAAGCATGATGAATATCAGGATACTGTGTCGCCGAATGATTACCCCAAATAGTCATTTTGGTGATGTCAGTTGAAGCGGCTCCTGTTTTTGATGCGAGTTGACTAATAGCTCGATTGTGATCCAGGCGGGTCATAGCAGTAATATTCTTCGCGTCAATATCGGGTGCGTTACTTGCGGTAATCAATGCGTTGGTATTTGCCGGATTGCCAACCACCAAAACTTTAATATTCCGGCTCGCATTGTCATTAATCGCTTTTCCCTGTACCGAAAAGATCTGCGCATTAGCCTGTAATAAATCCTTACGCTCCATACCCGGACCACGTGGCCGCGCGCCGACCAACAATGAGTAATCAGTATCGCCAAAACCGATATTTGGATCGTCAGCAGTCATCACATCATGCAGCAATGGAAACGCGCAATCTTCCAGTTCCATGACTACACCTTGTAACGCATTCATTGCAGGAGGAATTTCAAGCAACTGCAGGATTACGGGTTGATCGTGGCCAAGCATGGCGCCGGACGCAATGCGAAATAATAAACCGTAACTTATTTGTCCAGCGGCTCCGGTAACCGCAACTCTGACCGGTGATTTCATTGGCGAACTCCCAAATTTATGAATAAATCGTTGTTGTCGAATACGCGGGTGCGTATCTATACAGAATCAAGGGCGGAGTTTACAAGCCCATGTGCGTCTCGACAAATGTGGCGCAGCCACCGTGTGAATAAATATTAGGCTTGCCCAAAGGTTTTTCCACCCGATGTCAAATATTTAAGCTCCTGCTCCGTCGATTCGCGCCCGAGCACCGCATTTCGATGGGGGTAGCGCCCGAATTGTTCGATAATTTCCAAATGATCTTTAGCAAACAGATAATTATTGTTCAGCGTGTGTTTGAACGCGGCCGTCGCTTCTTGCGCTAAATCGCCAAAACTTTGAACCGACTGCTTTTGCACATCTAAATCTTCACTGTGCTGCAAAGGCATGAGTGCAAAAGCGCGTTCAATCAGTTCCAGGTCTTTCAGAAGTTCACTTGCAATCATTTCCTGACATTGTGCTAATGCAATCGCATCGTAGGCAAACGCTTGTGCGGTGCCTCGATAAATATTTCTCGGAAACTGATCCAATAAAATGATCAAAGCCAACAACCCATGTGCATCACCGCCCCAGTCATCGTATTGACCATTGGCTGCTGCTTCGACATCGGTTTTAAATTGCTCACTGATTTCGACATCGATTGCGGATGAAGATCGAAACCAGAATTTATTTCGCGCCGTCAGGCGTTCTGGCTTCTCGACAACATCATCAAACCAAAACTGTAAAACCTCATGCGACTTCGTATTCATATTATCTCAGTGGCTAATGCGGCGTACATCGACTACATTCGGCACACGCGAGATTCGCCCTAACACCTGACTCAGCTTTTCAATATCAGAAATATCCAGGGTCAAAGTAATAAACGCCAAACTGTCGGATTTATCCGTCTTGAGATCAACCGCACGCAAGCCGATACTGGCTTCGGATAAGACCGTGGTAATGTCGTGTAATAAACCCGTACGATCATACGCTTTCAACGACACGTCAACGGGATAGGTCACGTCTTGTCGATCACCCCACTCAACTTCGACAAATCGATCCGAATTCGCATCTTGCAGCCGAAGAATATTGGCACAATCCTGGCGGTGAATGGTGACACCTCTTGTGCGTGTAATATAGCCAACAATGTCATCGCCGGGCAACGGCCGGCAGCAATTTGCCATTTGTGTGAGCAGATTTCCAACGCCCACCACCTCAACGCCTTGTGCTGAGCTTGGTCGTTTTTGTGTAATCGGCGTCGCAGGAAATTCCGGTTCGGACTTCGTGTGAAGTTGATTCTTTAACAACGACACCGCGCGCGAGGTTTTCAAATCACCGCAACCGATGGCCGCAAGAAAATCCTCTACTTTTTTATAGTCGAGATGATGCGCCAGCTTTTCAAAGCTGAAATCGCTTACACCCAGTCTGTGCAACTCACGATCCAGGGCGGTGCGACCCGCGGCCACGTTTTCGTCGTAGTGCTCTTCCTTAAACCAACGCGCAACGCGTGCCCGTGCTCTCGATGTATGCAAATACCCAAGATGCGGACTCAGCCAATCACGACTGGGGCCACCTTTCTTGACCGCAAGTATTTCCACCCTTTCGCCGTTTTGCAGTTGATAGTTTAACGGCACAATCTTGCCATTCACTTTTGCACCACGACAACGATGACCGACCTCAGTATGCACAGCGTAAGCAAAATCCACCGGCGTCGATTCTTTGGGCAAATCCAACACTTCGCCACGTGGCGTGAACACATAAACACGCTGGTCGAATACATCGCTGCGAAAATGTTCCCGCATTTCGCTAGCGTCGGGCAGTTCTTCGCGCCACTCGAGCAACTGACGTAACCACAACACCTTGTTGTCGACGCCTTGATCCTGTTTTACATTTTCTTTGTAGCGCCAATGCGCGGCAACGCCCAGCTCGTTGTGTTCATGCATTTCGCGGGTACGAATCTGTACCTCGACGACTTTTCCGTCAGGCCCGACGACCGCCGAATGAATCGACTGATAGTTGTTTTCTTTTGGCGTCGCGATGTAGTCGTCAAATTCGCCGGCGATATGATGCCAGCAGGTATGCACCACGCCCAACGCCGAATAACAATCGGCCACCGTATCGACAAGAATTCTGACCGCACGCACATCGTAAATATTCTCGAAATCGGTATCCTTGCGCTGCATCTTGCGCCAGATACTGTAAATATGTTTCGGTCGCCCACGCACCTCCGCTTCAATACCCGCTTCACTCAACGCGGTACTTAATCCCGAAACCAACGAATCGATATAGTTTTCACGGTCAACCCGCCTCTCGGCCAGCTTAGCTGCAATGTCGTGATAACTTTTAGTGTGCAAATAGCGTAGAGACCAGTCCTCCATTTCCCATTTCAATTGCCAAACACCAAGCCGGTTAGCTAACGGCGCATACACACTCAGAGCTTCATTCGCGTTGCGCCGGCGCACGTCGTCGGGGGCGGATTTCGATATGCGCAGGGTTTGAAGATGCAAAGCCAGCTTGACTAACACCACGCGCACGTCGTTCACCATGGAAATCAACATGCGGCGCAAATTCTCGGTACTCACGTCTCCCGATGACTCTGACTCGCCGCTTAAAGCGGGCATGAGAGACATTTGCGCAGCGCCTATTGCCAGGTTCGCGACTTCAGCCCCGAATTTGTCTTTAAGCTTCTGCTCGGCGGATTGTAAATCGTCCGCACCGGCGCAAATAATCGCCGCTGCCAGCGCTTTATGATCGAGTCCCAGTTCACGAAGGATTGCGGCGCTGCCACAACCCAGTTCAATCAGCCATTCAAGCGCATGCTTCGATTCTTGCGCATTGGCCGTCCATTGAAATGCTTCATGAATTAACTCGGCTTCCGGTGCCGGCAATCCTTCGCACAATACGTTGAGTATTCCGGGGTAGTCAGGTGTTTCGATATTAGAAGCAGTATTTGCCACCGGGATTCATCGGGAAAACAAAAAAGGCCTGAGAAGCAAGAATCATACTCTCTGGCCTTCGATTTTGCAGCAACACGCCCAGGAAATTGCGTGTTATGGATAATTAGTTTACGACAAGTTTGTAGTCCGGCGTCGGATTTAGCGGACAAGAATAAACATATTCTCCCGGCTTTAATGTGATTTTGTAGTCAAGCGTTTTGCCCGTAACAAGCCCACCACCCGACACGCTGGGCAACGTCGCACGATTGACCAAGCCGTCACCACGCAACCAGAACCCCAATGGATAAGGAACATTTTTGTTGGTTACGCGAAATATGTAATCGCCAGCAGTTAACTTAATGATCTTTGATTCATCAAGACGTTTATCGCCACTTTTCGTGTTTATTTTTTCACAGTCTTTTTGTTTCTCGGTCACAAATCCGTGGTCAACGTCGTTTTCACTTTCGAGAAACTGACACCCCACCTGAGTCAGTGTAACGATTGCCGGCTCTGCAATTGCATTTACTGACACACCAGCAAAGGCGAGAAAAACCGAAAACACCATCAAAATTTTAAACAATAACCGCACAACCAAACTCCTGATTTCTGTACAAAGAAACCTCAACTTATTAGTTTAGTCGGGCGAGTTAAAGTTCCGACCTTCAATCGTTATGGATTAGTTATTAGTGTTCAGCAGGCTCCTACAACTGAAAACCAACAAGCTTAGGACTAAAACTCGTCTAATCCATCGCCGCCCGAACTTTTTCCAACTGCTTGTCGACAGAGATATAGACGTAACCCGTTAATTCGAGTGTGCGGTCTTCAAATACATCGACATCGGGGTGGTCTTTTTGCCATTGTTCAATCTCGGGATCGCGATGGGTTATCAGCGATTCGATTTGTGGACGGAATAATTCAAACATCGCTGAAATCCATCGGTTCACCGGCCAGGACGGATAAGCATGATCCATCAAGAAACCATCTATCATCTTGTTAACATCTTCCGCCTTGTACCACGCTTCACCGGTCACCCAACGATTAGTGGCAAACAACCCAATTGGATAACCTTGTTTGTCCATCGAAATGGAAACCAGATGCGCCAAGGCATCTTTTCCGCGTGGCCATTCGACTTCGCCCTCGTAGGGAACGGGTTCGACGCCTTCAGACATGCCGCCTGCACGTATAAAAGTATGAAAATGCCCATGCTCACCGGGAATGCCACGGTGTGAGTGGTAGTAATACTGGGAAAACGTTTCAGGATCGAACACATCGCCTTTCGGGTAATGGTTTAAATTTAGAAAATCACCCTGCCCTTTGAGCAATTCACCGACGATGTTGGCGTTAAATTTTCTGAGCACTCGGTAACACTCGTTGATCTCCGCTCCTGCTGCAAGCATGCGCTCCAGGGTTTTATCATCAAAAGCATCGAAGTCAGGCAGACTAAGTTCAGCGGGTGGGTGTATTGTGACGGTATCGTTCATTCGCGTACTAATCGAAATCCTATAAGAATATGTTTTAAGTTAAGCGGACGACTATGCCGGGCCGCCGGGCGGCACACGCCGCAACCTTTGTCGTCCCAGGAACCGCCTTTGACAATCGCACGCTTATTGTTACTCATCGTCGCCGTCCATTCAAATACCTGGCCCGCCGCGTCCAGCAAACCAAACGGACTTGCGCCATTAGCATAAATTCCAACAGGCGCCGTATCATAAAGACCGTTGTCGTGGCTATTAAGTTTCGTAGGATCGAATTTATCGCCCCAGGGAAAACGTTCTCCATCCTCTCCTCGCGCCGCTTTTTCCCATTCCACTTCCGTTGGTAAACGCCAACTGTGCCCGGTTTTCCCAGATAACCAAGTGGCATAAGCCTCGGCATCATTATGCGATATTAAAACCACCGGATGATCTTCGCGGCCTTGCGGTGGTTTGCCATTGATCCAGGCAAATCGACGTGTCGATTTATACGGATGGACCAGACGATATGATTTCCAGGTTTGCTCATCAATATCCGGTGCGATATATCCGGTATCTTTTATGAATTCAAAATATTGCCCGTTGGTTATCGGTGTTGTTGCTATTGAATACGCTTTGGTCTTTCGTTTGCCACGTTTAACTTCACGGTCATACCAACCACCGGTACGCGTTCGGTTGTGACCATACGCCGCCTCATCCAATTGATAGGCCGCTTCGCGCTCTTGCGCGTCTGAACCAAAAATGAATTCTCCCGCCGGTATGGTTGCGATTTCCGGGATTTCACCAACTACGGATTCAATTTGTGCAAGATCGATATGTTCTTCGAAAACAATGAATGCCGATGCTTGCGCTTCCTGCAGCGCCTGTTGATACATCGATTGTGCAGGGTCTTGCACATTACTTGCCAGTCGATTGGCGTAAAAGCGTTCATAAAATGCGTCCGGTTCTACACGAATCTGGAACATCAAATTTTCGGCTTCTGGGATTAACGTTTCCTGATACTCAAACGTCGATTTTTGACCGGGCGCGATACGCGTATCGAATGTCTCACTGCGGATATTCAACGGCACTTCACGTGCGATGACGTGTTCTATTGTCGTTTCTTCAATAGCCTCGCCAGCTTGATTGCCCTGCGCAATTGTAATGATAACCCGTGGTGTCACATAAGTTGGAAAATAATGCCCTGTGCCGGAATTTTCGACCGTCAATCGGGCGTTTACGACTTGATTTTCAATCACCGGCGTGGACGTGGAAATAGTAATACCGCTTGCCACCATATCCTTGTCATGTATACCACGCCATACATGCCTGCGATCCGGCATGTGACACGACTGACAGGACACGCTCTCAGTCGCATAACGACTGGCGAGCCACTCATTGTAGGTATTCTCCAATAATTTGCCGTTTAGCGCATAACCATTCTCGGGAAATTGATGACAGCTACTGCAAATACGTGAATCCTCGAATGCATCCGACGCCGTCCAGGCCTGATGCGGAAATTGCCCGGCTTGTACATTATCTGGAAAACTACCGTCGCGGCGCGGCGGGCCAAACCATGTAAAGTTACGTACGTGACATCCGGCACAAAGCAAGCCTTGGTCGTGCAAACCTGTGTTGAGCGGCTGCTCATCGTTGCGATTGCCTAATGCATCGGCCAGACTTTGTGATTGCTCAGCCAACGGTGCGTGGCAACGCAAACAATTGCTGTTGAGTGAGTCCGCGTCCGCCGCGTAGCTTACGAGTTGCGCCATGATGCCTGGCCCCATCGCCATGCCATGACGGCTAGTCTTCCAATCATTAAATTGTGCGGGATGACATTGTCCGCAGGTTTGTGGTGCTAAGGGTTGATCGAATTGCGACCAGTGTTGCGGGACTTTGCCCTGTGGGGTAAGCGGATGCTGCCAGTGTTTGGCAAGAAACGAATCCACTGGGTCGGTATTGTCTCCACCATTGGCTGGTCTTAATAGCCAAGTAAACATCAGCGTCACCAATAAAAAGAAGAGAAGGCAAGAATGCCTTCTCTTCATCGCTTCCTCAGGAGCGCGTCGACGACGCGTCCCCGGCATAGAGTGTGTAACTAACCCA
>Ga0224508_10001007_pt1 | contig 25827 bp, 24 predicted proteins | sample SF_Jan12_sed_USG_4_FD_170157 | JGI IMG/M metagenome (GOLD analysis project Ga0224508, IMG submission 170157) | Sediment microbial communities from San Francisco Bay, California, United States - SF_Jan12_sed_USGS_21 | ecosystem: Environmental > Aquatic > Marine > Sediment | place: USA... | reverse complement strand
ACGGTAATCGCTAATTTCGATGAACAAGCCAGTAATGGTTGTTCTGGCACTTGTCGCACTTGTCGCTTTGTATTTGCTCGCCTGGCCCGTGCCAGTAGATCCCGTCGCGTGGAACGCACCTGAAGACGAGGGCCTAACCGGAGCATTCTCCGAGAACAAATTGCTGATGGCAGCATCCTCGATTGATCTCGGTGCGCATTCAGGCCCGGAAGATGTCGCGCTCGGACGCGACGGCTTTTTGTACGCTACCACTCATGGCGGCGTGATTTTAAAAATCTCCCCAAGTGGCCGTACGGTCAGTGGGTTCGCTAAGCCGGCCGGGAGGCCACTTGGCATTGAGGTCCTACGCGACGGTTCGTTCATTGTTGCGAATGCTTATGTCGGCGTGCAGCACATTTCACCGACCGGCAACGTTACAGACCTGCTGACAGAAGTAAACGGTCAGCCGCTCCGATTCGCGAACGATCTTGCCCTAGCAGAGGACGGTACGATTTATTTTTCGGAGGCGTCGACGAAGTTTGGCGCCGATCAATACGACGGCACACTCGAGGGCAGCCTGCTTGATATTCTCGAGCATGGCGGCAACGGTCAGATTATCGAATTCAAACCAGACACCGGCGTTGCACGAATCATTTTAGATGGCCTGAATTTCGCAAATGGCGTCGCGATCAGTGACGATCAGCAATATTTGCTGGTCGCGGAGACCGGCAGCTACCGAATCTTGAAGCACTGGTTGCAGGGGCCAAACGCCGGCACGACCGAAGTTTGCATCGACAATTTGCCGGGCTTTCCGGACAACATAAACAACGGCCTTAATGGTCGTTTCTGGATAGGTCTAGCGGCACCCCGCAACAAACTCCTGGACAAATACGCCGACAGACCGTTCATTCGTGAAATGCTGCAACGCATGCCGGCCTACGTCAGGCCAAAAGCAGTGCCTTCGTCGCACGTGTTCGCGATCAATGGTGACGGAGTGGTCCTGATGGACCTGCAGGACCCGAGCGCGAGACACCCGCTGATGACCGGTGTCCTCGAAACACGAAACGCGTTGTATCTGACGACGCTGGTTGGCAGCCGCCTGCCATGGCTGGATAAGCAGAATTTGCGCTGAAGACGCCTGGCGGGATCGCGTATCTGTGACGTGAGACGGCGTCATTAGGCCACCGATAACGGAAAATACCCGTATTCTCATGCCCGGCAAAGCCCTATGACCGCTGACAGACTGTATTTGCTGATCCTCGCTTTGGCCGCGCTCACGTTGTCGCAGGACATCGAAGCTGGCGTCTATAAGTGCATCGACACGGACGGCAGCATCACCTACACACAGACGCCCTGCCCGAATCAGGTGACAACCACCGTTAATACGTCTTCCGCGCCCAAGGCAAGCGATACGATGGATTGCAAACATGCAAACCAGTTCGCGCTGACCATCGCGCGATCGATGAAAAGCGGCAGAGCTTCGGCCGACGCGTTCGATCATTATGGCGGGTTCGACGGCCTGTCGAAAAGTGCCATCAATATCATCAATTATGTGTATGTCTTTCAACATAGCAGCGAGGTGTCCGCGGACCGGATAGCGACACTATCGCATAACAAGTGCAAAGCACGATCGTTTGGCCAAGTTAACTGCGAAGCGATGCCTTACGCCTATATAGAACAAATCGGCGGTTGTGATGAAGACGCTGACGAAGACAGCGCGGATACGGAGCAGCTCAGCGAGAACGATGCGGCACAGCACGCGCAAGTATATGCAGAGCAGCAGGCAGCGTTACCTACCGCTAATACGAACGCCGGTACGCATTCCCGACAATCTCAGTCAAACGATGACGAACGCCGCGAGCAGTGCATAGATAAGTTGCAGACAGAAATTGACGGTATCAACACAACGATGCGTAGCGGCTACTCATCGGCGCAGGGCGAACAATTTCGAGACCGATTGCGAACGTTACGTAGCAGAATGAGTGACTGCTAAATTCTGCTTCCGACGGCGATCATCAAGCCATCCCGTACGTTGTTTCGACAACAATGCCAATATCTTTGAGAAACTGGGTGGGGAGAATGCTTCCGGCACATACTATTACGGCATCATTCGGCATCGATAATAATTGGCCATCATATTCGAGTGATACTGCATCGGTGCCAATTTCCTTGACGTTGGATCTAAGATACACACTCAGTTGTCCGTCCCGCTGCATTAGCTCAACCTTGTCCCGATTCTGTTGCTTGGCGCGGCTGAAAGCGGCCGACCGATAAGAAAGAGAGACCCTGTTTGGAGACATCTGGACGCAGTCCAAAAAGTGAGAAACAGTAGACACAATTCGCTTGGCAAGCATCTACTATTGTTGTTGTACAGGAATACTGGAAGTCACCGTAAAGGTCGATATCTAGCTACTTCCATGACGTGAGCTGTTAGCACAAGCCGGCAATGGACAAGCCGGATTGCAACTTATGTTAATCGTCTTGGAGCGAGTCTGTCGTCAATTGGCGACAGCAGCACGCAGCTCAACCGATCTCGAGTGATTTCTTGCACAAAAGTTGACAGGAAATGGAACCAAATACTTGTCGATCTCGTGTAATGAATAAGGTGGCGCCAATACGTTAGGATTTTGTTGCTCTTTGGCAGACTTGGGCGTCTGCGATTCTCGAGAGCGGGCATACGATGTCAATCGAGTTCTTAATTGTCGTATTTGTAATGTCGATAATCGCTTTATCTTTTGTCGGTTATCCACTTCTCAAATCGCGACCACAGCAAAGCAGGGGTTTCATAAATTTGCCTGCACTATTCGTCATTGCGGCAATCGTGTTGGTGGTCGCGATCTACACGATTGTTGGCAGACCCGACGTTAGGGAGACTTCACACAGTCCGACGTCTGGTTCAATGCCTGACTCCGGAAACATGCAATCATCCGCTGCCAGCTCGGACAGCAAGGCAGATTCGGTCGGGAGCCTCGTTGGCGGCCTAGAAGAGAGACTTCTGCTTGATCCGAGCAATGGCAAAGACTGGCTATTGCTCGCAAAATCCTACGATCACCTTGGCCGTTCGGCCGATGCAGTGGACGCGTATCAGAAAGCAGCCAATTTGGGAGTCACAGAATCCGTTCTGGAGCAAAAGTTGTCGGCGCCAAATTATCAATCCTCAGGTGATCTGCCAGCTCAGATTCGCGGCAACGTGAGCCTCTCGGCAGACGCAATGAGCATCGTACAAGCAACGGACACTGTTTTCGTCATTGCACGTGAGGTTGGAGCGTCACCAATGCCGCTCGCAGTCGTAAGACGAGCTGCAGGCGAACTCCCAATAGACTTCGTGTTGAGTGACAAAGATTCGATGGTCGGCGGGCGAGGTATTTCTAGCGCCGAAAAAGTGATTGTCGAAGCTAAAGTTTCTGAATCAGGCGACGCGCTGAGTACAAAAGCAGGACTTGTAGCTCGTAGCGAAGAATTCAAACCCAACGATGCGCCCCAGATATTGCTGGTCTTGACGCCACAGCAAGCATTAGGCGCGGATTGATAATTAGGGAACATATGGTAATGGCGAATACAGCGGTTGTCGGCGAACTTTCAAAACCTGAAAGTTCGAGCCCTTTTAAGACATCGAAAGGCGCACTTGATAACGAGTTCAAGGGCTATGTGCTTTTGGCGCTTCTCGTTGCCTGTGGATACTTGTGGAGCGACTCGGAACTGATAAGCCCTGAATACGGCGTTGGATACTGGCTGGGAATAATCGGCGGTGTGCTGATGCTTACACTTTTGCTATACCCGGTACGGAAAAAGCTTCGGCTTCTCGGTGTCCTCGGATCTACGCGTGCCTGGTTTCAAATGCATATGCTATTTGGATTATTAGGGCCATTGATGATTCTCTACCACTGCAATTTTCAACTTGGCTCGTTGAACAGCCGAGTTGCGCTCTATTCGACGCTGCTCGTTGCAGGTAGCGGAATTATCGGTCGCTTCTTGTACTCGACTATTCATCGCGGATTGAGCGGCAAGAAAATTTCTTTTAGCGAGCTGCAGGCCGATCTTGCCCAGTCAGTTGAGCAGAATCGCGGATTGGCAGCACTTACACCTCATTTAGTCACAAGGCTGAACAAGTTGTCCGCGGAAATGCGGGGGTGTGAAGTTACAGACTCCTTGGGGATACGTAAGAGCTTGAGGTGGACTGTTTCGCACCGCTTCGTGCAGGTTTCGTTGTTGCTCACCGCCCGCAAGGAACTTCGGATGGCAGCGCAGAAGAACGACGCAGTTGCGCGCGATTACGACCGTTTGTTACGCACGATATTTCGATACGTACGCGATTACACTCGTTTGATCGGCCGCGTTGCACAATTTTCGTTTTATGAACGCTTATTCTCATTTTGGCATGTATTTCACTTGCCAATCTTTTATCTATTGGTTGTGTCCGCCCTATTCCACGTACTCGCTGTGCATATGTACTAGGAAGGGCGGCGATCTTAATGCGACGAACGTATGTCCCGGCAGCACTGATTATGTATGTAGGCATTCTCACGTCCGCAACAGCACAGGCCCAGATTGAAACTCTGGTCATGCCAGGTAAAGTGATTGAGGGGCATGCAGAGGTTGAAACTGAGTGCAGTTCCTGCCACTTGGCATTCGACAAAACGAAGCAACGAGCGCTTTGTCTCGATTGTCATGAGGATGTTGCGAGCGATATCGACGGCAACATCGGATTTCACGGCTTATCGAAGGATGCCAGTGAAGTTCGGTGTGCGTCCTGCCACACGGATCACGAAGGCAGGGAAGCCGACATAGTGCAACTCAACATCAACACATTTGATCACGACCTTACCGATTTCCCCTTGGAGGGCGGGCACACCGAAACCGAGTGTTCAGAGTGCCATTCGGACGATGAAAAATATCGTGATGCGCCTTCCAATTGCTTCGCATGCCATGAGCCCGACAATGTTCACGAGGACACAATGGGCGAAGCCTGCGAAGACTGCCACACGCCGAAATCCTGGGACGATGTTGAGTTCGACCATGACACGACTGACTTTAGCCTGATTGGAAAACATCTCGAAGCTTCGTGTCTCGACTGTCATGAGGACCAGACATTTCAGGAACTTCCGATGGATTGTTTCAATTGCCACGAGGATGACGACGCCCACGATGGCAAGAGCGGCGAGGAGTGCGAAAATTGCCACAATCCTACGGATTGGCATGACACGTCATTCGATCATGATCGAGATACTGAATTTGCGCTGCTCGGAAGGCATAGCGAACTCGCGTGCGACGATTGTCACAGCGATGACCCGTTTAGTGACGAAATGCAAACCAACTGCGTTTCATGTCACCTCGAAGACGACAATCATGACGGTCATTTTGGTGACTCGTGCGAGACCTGTCACACGTCGGAAGAATGGCCGGCCATCGCGTTCGATCACGATATTGACACAGACCATCCGTTAATTGGCGCGCACGAGTCTGTCGAATGTACGGCTTGCCACATCGAACCTATTTTTGAAATAGAGCTGCTCGGTAATTGCAACGACTGTCATGAGGACGACGACCCACACGAGGGTACACAGGGAGCCCAGTGCCAGGATTGTCACGATGAAGCGTCCTGGGAAGACAAGGTTTTCTTCGACCACGACCTGACCAATTTCCCTCTGCTGGGCAAACATGCGGACGAAGAATGCGAATCGTGTCACGACTCGCATCGCTTTACCGATGCGCCGCTTGATTGTAAATCCTGCCACCGTGAAGACGATCCGCACCGTGGAAATTTCCATGATCGCTGCGACGCCTGCCACAACCCGGTTGACTGGGAGTCCTGGATATTCGATCACGACGCACAGACTGAGTTCCCGCTCGACGGCGCACACGTTGACGTCACCTGCGAGGGCTGTCACCGAAGCTCATTGGACAAGATCAAATCCATTGATGGAAGTTGCCGGAATTGCCACCGTGCCGATGACGTGCACGACGGTGAGTTCGGTTCCGACTGCGGCCGCTGCCACACGGCCGACTCATTCAGGGAAGTGAGGTCATTACAATGATAAACGCTATTCTGAACGCCCGATTTTTGCCGCACAAAGTCGTGCGAAATAGCAGCCAAGTTTTTGTCTTTATGGCCGCGGTTTGCCTGCTCGCGCCAGGCAACGCCTGGTCCCAAACAACGTTTGACCATTTTAGTACTGGCTTTGTGCTCGACGGCGGGCATACAAATGTAACCTGCGAAGGCTGTCATGTGAGCGGAACGTTCGGGCCAACGAACCCGTCTTGCATTAGCTGCCATTCCCAGGCCGGCCTCGTGCGCGCATCATCAAAACCCGCTGATCATGTGGCAACCGTGGGCGAATGCTCGGACTGCCACATCACAGCAAACTGGCAGGTCATTACGTTCGTAGATCATTCATCCATTACTGGCACCTGCGTCAGTTGTCACAATGGCATCCAGGCAACCGGAAAGACCCCTAATCATATCTCGTCAAGTGATCAGTGCGACGACTGTCACAATACAACTGGTTGGCTCCCTGCCCTGTTCGATCATTCCGGTATTGTCGACAATTGCGTTGGTTGTCACAACGGAACAACCGCTATCGGCAAGAGTCTGGCGCACATACAGACAACGATTGTCTGCGAAGACTGCCACAACACTACTGTGTTTACGCCCGCGATTTCGGTCGACCACACGCAGGTAATTGGGGCCTGCGGCTCGTGTCACGACGGCATCACGGCGGTCGGCAAACACCCGACTCATATTAATAGCGGCAATAATTGCGATGATTGTCACTCGACGGTTGGCTGGTTACCGGCGAACTTCGATCACGTCAACATCACCGGCAACTGCATCGACTGTCATAACGGCGTGGGCGCTACTGGCAAACCACCGAGCCACATTCAAACGAGCAACGTCTGCGAAGACTGTCACAACCCGAATCTATGGGCACCAACATACACCGTCGATCACACACAGGTATTGGGCGCGTGCGGCTCGTGTCATGACGGCGTCACTGCGATCGGCAAACACCCGACACATATTGCGAGCGGCAATAATTGCGACGATTGCCACTCGACGGTGGCCTGGTTACCAGCAAACTTCACTCACACGAATATCACCGACAATTGCATCAGCTGCCATAACGGCATGGAAGCGATCGGCAAGACTCCAACACACATACAGACAACGAATGTCTGCGAGGACTGCCACAATACCAACGTGTTTGCGCCAGTATTTACGGTCGACCACACACAGGTCGTCGGCGCGTGCGGCTCGTGTCATGACGGCCTCACAGCGACCGGCAAACACCCGACACATATTGACAGTGGCAATAACTGTGACGACTGCCACTCGTCGGTGGCTTGGTTACCGGCGAACTTCGATCATGTCAACATCGTCGGCGCCTGCATCGACTGCCATAACGGCGTGGACGCCATCGGCAAGGATCAAACGCATATTCAGACAACAAATGTCTGTGAAGACTGCCACAACACAAACATCTTCTCGCCGGTATTTACCGTTGACCATACGCAGGTGATTGGCACGTGCAGCTCGTGTCACGACGGCGTTATTGCGATCGGCAAACACCCGACGCACATCGCCAGTGGCGACACCTGCGACGACTGTCACACCACCGTTGCTTGGCGACCGGCAACCTTCGATCACCTGAATATTGTTGGTAACTGCGTCAGCTGCCATAACGGCGTAGATGCCACTGGCAAGGATCTGACACACGTGCAGACGACGAATGTTTGCGAAGATTGCCACAACACCAAAATTTGGGCGCCCGCGGACATGGTCGATCATACCCAGGTATTGGGCTCTTGCGGCTCCTGTCATGACGGCGTTGCCGCGACCGGCAAACACCCGACACACATCGCCAGCGGCAACAACTGCGACGATTGCCACTCAACGGTGGCCTGGTTGCCGGCGAATTTCGATCACGTCAACATCACGGGCAACTGCATTAGCTGCCATAACGGCGTGGACGCTACCGGCAAGACACCGACACACATTCAGACCAGCAACGTCTGCGAAGACTGCCACAACCCTAATACGTGGATCCCCACCTATACGGTCGACCATACGCAGGTCGTGGGCGCCTGCAGTTCGTGTCATGACGGCGTAATTGCGATCGGCAAGGATCAGACGCACATTCAGACCAGCAATGTCTGCGAAGACTGCCACAACACCAACGTGTTTGCGCCGGTGAACACCGTCGATCACACCCAGGTAGTGGGCGCGTGCATTTCCTGTCATGACGGCGTCACTGCGATCGGCAAACACCCAGCGCACATCGTCAGCGGCGACACCTGTGACGACTGCCACTCGACGGTGGCCTGGTTACCGGCGAACTTCGATCACGTAAATATCGTCGGCAACTGCATCGACTGCCATAACGGCGTGGACGCTACCGGCAAGACGCCGAATCATATCCAGACCAGCAATGTCTGCGAAGACTGCCACAACACCAATGTGTTTGCGCCCGTATTTACCGTTGACCATACGCAGGTGATCGGCACATGCAGTTCGTGTCATGACGGCGTTACCGCGACCGGTAAACACCCAACGCACATCGCCAGCGGCGACACCTGCGATGATTGTCACACGACCGTTGCTTGGCGACCGGCAACCTTCGATCATGTAAATATTGTCGGCAACTGCTTTAGCTGCCATAACGGTGTGAGCGCCACCGGCAAGACGCCGAATCATATCCAGACCAGCAACGTCTGCGAAGATTGCCACAACTCCAATATATGGGCGCCCGCGGATACGGTCGACCACACGCAGGTAATGGGCGCGTGCAGTTCGTGTCATAACGGCGTCACCGCGACCGGTAAACACCCGACGCACATCGCCAGCGGCAATAACTGCGACGACTGCCACTCAACGGTGGCCTGGTTACCGGCGAATTTCGATCACGTCAACATCACTGGCAACTGCTTTAGCTGCCATAACGGCACGGACGCGACCGGCAAGACGCCAAATCACATCCAGACCAGCAACGTCTGCGAAGACTGCCACACGTCGAACATCTGGACCCCGACTTACACGGTCGACCATACCCAGGTCATCGGTGCCTGCAGCTCCTGTCATGACGGCGTCATCGCGACCGGCAAGCATGCCGCGCATATCGCCAGCGGCAATAATTGCGACGACTGCCACTCAACCGCGGGCTGGTTACCGGCGAATTTCGATCACGTCAATATCGTTGGCAACTGCTTTAGCTGCCATAACGGCACGGACGCGACCGGCAAAACGCCGAATCACATACAGTCGAGCACTGTCTGCGAAGACTGTCATACCTCGAATACCTGGATTCCGACCTATACGGTCGACCATACCCAGGTCATCGGCGCCTGCAGCTCCTGTCATGACGGCGTTATCGCGATTGGCAAACACCCGACGCATATCGCCAGCGGCAATAACTGTGACGACTGCCACACCACCGTTGCCTGGATACCGGCGAATTTTGACCACGCGAACATCGTGGACAACTGCTCCAGCTGCCATAACGGTACTGACGCCACCGGCAAAGGCCCGAATCACGTTCAAACAACCAATGTCTGCGAAGACTGCCACAACACCACTGTGTGGGCGCCTGTCAATACGGTCGATCACAATCAGGTGATTGGTTCCTGTTCATCCTGTCACAACGGTGTTCAAGCGACTGGGAAAAGCCCGAATCACTTCAACACCTCGCAGGATTGTGCTTTGTGCCACAACACGGTCATATGGACGCAGGTGGATTACAGTCACACAGGACTGCCCTACGAGCCTCAAGATCATCGCGGCAACCTGCCATGTACCGCCTGCCATCAGAACAATTCGGAAGTCGTCAACTGGTCGTCCCCGGGTTACCAACCCACCTGCGCGGGCTGTCACGCAAATGACTATGACAATGGCGAGAACGATCATAACGGACTTCAGAACGATCTCGATTGTGCCGCCAGTGGCTGTCACAATATCAACGACGGCGGATGGTAGTTGCAATCTTTAATCATGAGCGATGTCCGCACGAAATACAGACGAGTCACAGAGACTTTTGTTGCAAGCGCAAAAAGCGCAACGGCCGCGGCACGTATCGTTAGCATGCGAAGGCTGCCATTCCGACTGTTAAGGAAGATTAAAACGGCCCCAAACGTTGGCTATCCGATGGCGGCTTCAATTAACGTTGATCGTTGCATGTTTCGGCATCTGGCTGGCGTACTACTTGTGCTTGTAGCAACGGTCGCATCGGCTAACCCCAGTCTTATTGCTGGCTCAAGGGTAACCGGCGACGAATCCAGCGCCGAAATCGAAATAAGGTTTAACTGCAAAGTTGCGTATCAACAACATGAGCCAGAGCAGCGCGGTGACCGCCTGCGCATCTACCTGGATCCAACCGGCATCTGCAACGGCGTCTCTCCGCTAGTCGCCGAATCGCGAGGACGATTTCGACCAGCAAAAGCAGATAGCGCACACTTGATCGATTTCGAATACGACGGTGATTCGGCAGCCGGCCCGGTACTGACATTGAACTTCAGTGGACCGGTTGCTTACACGATTGATACGCAGTCTATTTCCTTCCAGCTCGTTGTGCACGTACGCCCGGAAGCTGCGCAGGCTGCAGCGTCGGACAAAGATCAAACAGTCTTGCACAGACAGGTAGTTCGACCGCAAGAAGAAGCGCCGGATTTTGTGATCAACCTGGTGTCTTTTCGCCGAGTACCGACTATTGCGGACGTGCCCAATCTGCAGCTCGCGGCTGAACAACGCATCTTTTATTCTGAAGTCGACGTCGATGGCACGAGCTGGTATCGCCTGAAGCTGGGTGACTTCAAATCCGCCGACACCGCGAGGATTGCACTCTCCGAATTAAAGACGAAGTTTCCAGGCGCCTGGATAGACCAGGTCGATGAAGACAGCGTGGCAGTTGACCTGACTGTCGCTGCCAAGGAAGTGTTTGCTGATCAGGACTTTCAGACCGAAGACGAGGTTCCCGGAGAGCCGCTGGCTGAGGCCGTGACATCGCCGTCGTCGCCCGATGCCGGTGAGGGTTCCAAGCAATCGAAGGTAGATACGCTAATGGATGAAGCCCGCCAGACCATGGTGTCTGGTGACAGGTCCAGGGCCATTCAGATTTATACGAAAATACTGCAAATGCCGGAAGACCCACGACAGCCGGAAGCGCAGGAATACCTCGCTTTGGCGCGGGAAAAAAACGGTCAGATAGCACACGCTAAGGCCGAGTATCAGCGTTACCTGTCGCTGTACCCCGAGGGTGACGGAGCCGTTCGAGTGAGTCAGCGGCTCGCAGCATTGCTTACGATTAACCAGCAATCAAACGCACCGATCGAAGCATCTGGCACTGTGAGCAGGACCCGCAGAAGAAATCAAAGTGACTGGAGAATGCAAACCTTTTTTTCTCAGTTCTACCGACGCGACGCAAACCAACTGAACGATCAGAATGAGATTGTCAGTCAATCAGCACTTTATTCAGATATCAACTTTGACGCGAGGCGGCGCGGTGAACGCTTCGATTTCAGCAGCCGAGTGTCTGTCGGGTACCGAAACGACTTTCTCGGCAACGACGTAGGATCCGGCAACGATTCGCGAGTATCGTACGCGTATGCGGACTTGGCCGACGCGAAAACCGGCTTGCGTGGTCGAATCGGTCGCCAGTCTAGAAATACGGGCGGCGTTTTGGGCCGATTTGATGGACTAAACCTCGGCTATCAGGCAAACGAACGTCTCCTGGTCAACGCGGTTGTTGGCAAGCCGGCATACTCGGCGAACGACGGTATTGATTCTGCGAGAACGTTTTACGGCACTAGCGTCAATTATGGTCCACTGCTGGATGGGCTCGAATTTGGCGTGTTTTTTATTCAGCAAGACATCGACGGAATCGACGATCGGCAAGCGGTCGGCGGCGAGTTTCGCTATTTTGGTACCAACCAGAGTATCTGGGGCCTCATCGAATACGATACGCTGTACAACGAACTCGGGAGCGCATTTCTGCAGGCAAGCTGGCGCTTCGGTTCGCGGCTGAGCTTGCACGGATCGGTCGATCGACGCCATAGCCCTTTTCTTAGCGCAGGAAACGCAATAATCGGGCAGCCGGTAGCGGACTTCTCCGAGTTGACCAGAATTTTTAGCGAAGATGAAATTCGTCAGCTTGGTCTCGACCGCAGTCCGACGTCCACTAGCTATTCGATAGGTGTATCGCATTCGCTGACACCGAAACTGCAAATCAACGCTGACGCGAACCAGACAAGCATCGAAGCGACGCCAGCGTCCGGCGGCGTCTTTGGCACACCAGAGGCGAGCTACCGGTACTTCTCAACCACCGTCGTGGCCAGCTCCCTCGTTAAGGAGGGCGACGTGTCCATAGTCGGTGTGCGATATTCGGATTCCGATACGACCAAGGTAATTTCGCTGACACTCGACAGCCGGGTCCCATTTGGCCGGACGTGGCGCATTAATCCCAGGCTGAGAGTTGACCGGCGAGAACGGCTCGGCGACCAAGATTACGAATGGATTTACACACCTGGCATTCGAATTCAGTATCGCCGCAGCCAAAAGTTACGGGTTGAGTTGGAAGCGGGCAAGCAATTCGCGCAGAGGGAGATGAATAACCTCGACATAGATCGCGAGTCCTACTTTCTTAGTTTTGGTTATCAGGCATTCTTCTAGAGCCCATGTCGGAAATTTGCAAATATCGAAGATCGGTTCGCAGGCTGCCATATCTAGTCGTGGTTCTGGCGCTTTCCGCCTGTTCAACATCTTCGAGACTGATCGACGAATTTCTTGACCCACGGACTGGCGTAACTGTTACCAGAAACGTAACGCCGTTAGTGCTGTATCGGGAAAATCCTTCGAGGGCCGCCTACGCGCGAAACTACGTACACCTGGGTCCAATTGAAATCAACCGAACGGGTAGCTTCCGATACTATGTCTGGGTCGGAATCTGGAACACGATGCAAGCATCGGATCCGACGCAACAGCGTGATGGCTTCGAATCGATCACCGTCTTTGCGGATGGTGAGCCACTGTTGCTGGAATTGACCGGCTGGACTCCCGACGCGATCGGGGCAAGCACGCCTGTTTATCAAAGGCCGGTCGGCTCAGCGGCGGACGCTTATTACAAGGTCACGGTCGACCAGATCAGGCTAATTGCCGAAGCCAGCGATATCCGTTTGCGAACAACGGGTACGTCTTCAATTGAATACCACCTGTGGGACGGCCAAAACACCGCACATCGAGGTTTCGAAGCGTTCTTGCAGGCAGCGCTATATTGAATGCGCAGATCTGCCGAATCGATTTAGTGCGGCAGCAGTGACCTATCGCCATCGTAATCGTCGCTGAGCATCGCCTCTCGCACCAGTGGTATCGGTGGCGAGCCGTAGTTCAAGAACTGATCGTGGAACCGGCCCCACGCCTCACGTCCTCCACGCCCTGCTGTCCAGTCGTCGCGCAGCTTGTTGATCATCAGCTTGCCTAGCGTGTAATTGAGGTAGCCTGGATCGTATGTGCCGCGATTCGCCTGCTGCAGCGCATTACCGAAATCCTGGAATGCTTTTTCTTCGAACAACTTCTGGCTTTCCTCGACGGACATGCCTTCGGCATGCAGACCGATTGCTGACAAGTAACGTACATTTCTAAGCAGCGCGTTTAGGAGCTGTCCGATACGGACCTCCGGGTCGCCTTCGCCAAGCCCCGCATCAACCATCATCTGTTCGGTGTAGTGTGCCCAACCTTCGGTAAACGTATAGGTGCTGAAGTGTTGGCCGACATTGTTTTCGGTACGATTCGCATGCAGGAAGTGTAGGAAGTGGCCTGGCCAAACCTCGTGAACAGAAATCGCCAGCAGATCCGTCTCGCCTGGAATGTAGGCCAACTGATCTTCCTCGCTCCACGACGGATTGGGCGGCGCAATGTAGTACACGGACGGCAGGCCGGATTCGAACGGACCAGGAATATTGATATACGCCGCGTTGAAACGTCGATGTGGCGGCGCTTCGTCAACGAGCGCGTCCTCGGTGCCTGGAATCGAAACGAGATCGTTGTCGATTAGAAATTGCTTTAGACCCGGCAACTGTCGACTGGCTCCGGCTACGGCACCCTCGGGCGGCTTGCGGCCTTGCACTTTGAGCACGCAATCCTCAGTGCTTTCGCCCGGCGCATACTCGGCGCAGGACGCATGCAAAGTATTGAGATTGCGCTCGAGGTCCGCGACGCCCGCCGCTTTGAGCTCGTCGAGTGTCACATCGACACCCTGTGTTTCGCGCAACATCTTGAGAAAACTTGCCTCGCCGAGGGCGTAGTCGTTGGTCGCTGTCGCTTTTAGGCTGTCGAGCCAGTCGGCCGTTTGTAGTGCGGCTTCGGCCGCGGCGGAATTTGCAGCCGCGAATTGACGCTGCAGCTGCTCGTCTTCGACAGCGGCGAACAAACCCGGCACGGTGTTATCGAGGTAGTCGGCGAGGCCTGAGAAAATACCATGAGAAACAGTGACATACGGCGCTGGCAACGGTGGTTCAAGATTTGACCGCATTTGATCGAGCATGCGCGGCATCTGCGACACGTACTGAGTATAAGCTTGGATACGCTCTTCGATCGGCGCGTACTCACGATCAATATACACACCGAATCCCAGCCATCCCGCGTAATAAACTGGATTCGAACGCAGGAAGTTTGTTTCTTGCAGCCGGAACAACTGGCTCCGCATTTCTTGCAACAAATAATCGCGTTCGAAGGCTTCGAGAGCGTCGAGCGTGTCGTACGACGATGTTTCTTCAATGACGCTCTCGAGCCACGCGATGTATTCGGCGATCGCCTCAAAACTCATATCGGATGCCTGACCATCATACTGATGCAGACCCGCATCGACCGCAGTCTCCGGATTGTGGCCATAGTATTCATCGATGACACCAGCTACGTAGTCCGCCCAGGCTTGCTTCTCGACTGCCGCGGTTGGTTGATCATTGTTGCCACAGCCAGCAATGGCGAGCATTGCGACTAGCGCAATTGTTATTGTTGTTTTCACAATTTTCTCCTGCGGGTATCTAATCAAAGACCAAGTTCGCTAATACCCTGCTGAAACTTAATGTCGACCGGAATATTGGCCTCGGTGAGTCGGTCGAGGTCAGCCTGAAGCTGTGCGCCGATCACGCCCTTGGTATTCATTAGTTCGAGCGCGCCTTCATAATCGCCGTCGCCCTGTAATGTCAACAATAGGCGAGACAGCTCAGTCATTGCGATTTGCATCGCATCGAAATCAACGCGGTACTTGCCGGATTCAGCATCGCGTACGAAGGCGCCTTTCTCTTCAAAGAAATTAAAGCGCACCATGTTTGCCTTGCCATGAGCGCTGCTCGCGCCGAAACGGGTCGAACGGAATATGCCGGCCATAAAGGTCACGTAATAGTCCCTGATGTCGACGTCGCCCAGCTCGCCCGCGTCGTGTAATTCGTTGATCATGTATAGCCCGAGAATATCGGCTTTGCCCTCCTCCATGCTGGATGCGACGTCGAGCAGGGACTCTCGAACGGTCGCGCTGCCATCGATCGTATTCTTGATGCCGAGCCCGTGCGCGACTTCGTGAAACATTATATTTGCGAAAAATGCGTCAAACTTTATGTGCTGCCGCTGGCTGTCATCGACGAGTACATCGGCAATTGGTTCCAGGATCTTGTCAAATTTGGCCTGCATTGCGTTCTTGAGCTGCAATCGTCGCGTGCCTTTCAGTAGCTGTACTTCTTCGTCGTTTGGCAGGTTGATCGCGATCGTCTTAGATCCCGCATTCGAGTGGCCCGCGTAGTACACGACATCGTAGGCATTCAGATCCGAATCGGTGCCGGGTGTCTCCCACTTGTACGCATCGGGGACCGGCAGACCTTTCTGCAGATCCGGTAGGAAGTCTGCATAGCGGCTCAGTCGGTCGCTCCACGCCAGATCCTTGATCAGTACGTATGATTCGTAGGCGGCGCGGTAGCCAAATAGTCGATCTTCATAGGTCTCGATCGGGCCGATGACGACGTCGATTTCATTGTCTTTGACGTCCATCCAATACAGATCGCTAGTCTGGAAGTCATCGCTGACCAGTGCCGCGGCCCGCAGCTTCAGATACGTCGCAAATTGTGCACTCTCGGCCAGTGCTGCAGCCTGATGCAGAATACCGGCTACTTCCCGCAGCTCATCGGCATACGCAACATGATAGGGAACCAAAATCAGTGCGCCGGTTTGATCGCGACGCACAAGCGAGTACAGGCCAGCCTTGCCGGGAAGATAAGCTTGTTCAAATTCTTCCTTGCTCATGTCGGCAGGATAAAAGTTCGCGCCGAGTGGTTTCGGGCCAATCCCGTCGATGAATGGGTTTTCGTCGTCCAGTCGATCCCACGGTCCGTAGTTCATCTCCGCAAAGTGACGCGTGTCGCCTACTCCGAGCGATTCGAGCCAGGTTTTGTAATCGTCGCCGTACGCCTGGCGCCAGAACAAGTCATCCATGATGACCGATGCGTCGATGAGTAGCCCGATCATTTCGCGCTGGTTGTCGGTGAACTCGCCAAGGTCCGCTGTTAGCGTGAAATCGGCGTAGATTTCGGGCCGCGGCTCAACCGTCTGCACCGCATCGACGTTGACCTCGGGCGGCGCCTCGTCGGCGCAGGACACAAGCACGAAAACGGCGAGCACCGCGCCAGCACGGCGCAATAGGATTCGAAACATTGGACACCCTCTTAGTTCTTATCGGCCGAAACTGATCGGCCAAATTTGATCGACCAAATTTGATCGACGATTATACCCATTGTTGACGCGCTTACAGATCGACGAGCGTGATATCGCCGGCGTCCAGATCCTCGCCCAAAAATCTCCCACCGACGCTGGCGAAGCGCCGCGCACCGTCGGTGGCCAGCAACGTCAGACTACCGGTGCCAGCTTGTTCGTTGCCGAGACCGAGTTCGTCGAGCAACGCGGACGCCGCATCGGCCGTCGTACTGGCCGAGTCAACAATTCTCGTTTTCGCATCAAGACACGCGGCAATCGCATCTCGTAATATCGGAAAGTGCGTACAACCCAATATGACACAGTCCGGTTCGCCACCTTTGCCGTCGAGCATACCGAGGTAACGTCTGACGATCGCGGTTGCGATATCGCCGTCGGTCCAACCCTCCTCCGCGAGCGAGACCAGCATCTCGCAAGCCAGCTCATCGACGCGCGCCGTGCTGTCACGCTCCGCAATCGCGCGCGCGTAGGCGCCAAGTCGGACGGTTGCCTCGGTTGCTAACACGAGATGCACGCCGCCGCTAACGGCGGCGACCGCGGCAGTAGCCCCTGGTTCGACAACACCGATAACGGGCAGCGGCGCCATTTGCTCCCTCAACACGTCGAGCGCGACTGCAGATGCCGTGTTGCAGGCAACCACGAGCAATTTTATGCCCTGCTGCCGCAGATGGTTTGTCGCCTGGCAGGCGTAGCGTGAAATTGACGTTGGGCTCTTTGTGCCATACGGCAGCCTTGCCGTATCGCCGAGATATACGAGATCTTCGCGTGGAAGTTTTTCGCGAAGCGCCTTCAATACTGTGAGTCCACCGACACCGGAGTCGAAAACGCCGATCGGAAGCGGCTGAGTCTGCGCTGCATTCATTCGCGCATTGTACCGTTGCATTCTGTGAAATAATTCGCCGCGAACTCGCGAAAGGTCCGTAATCGTGCAAAAACTCACCCTGGGCATCGCCGGCCTTGTCGTACTGCTGCTAATCATCGGTTTTGCATTGCCAAGCCAGAGCCGTTTCGTCGTATCGACGACGATCGATGCTCATCCGGCAACAGTCTTTGCGCTTGTCAATGACTTGCGACGTACGGCACTGTGGTCACCCATCACCGAAAATGACCCAAATGTCCACATGCTGTATTCCGGCCCGGTTCGCGGATCCGGCGCTACGGCAACTTGGGAAAGCGCAACGGCCGGCGGCGGCATGCAGATGATTATCCAAAGCCGACCGCACGAATATGTCGAAACGCTGATCAACGGCGGCGAGCCCGGTGAAACACGCACTTGGTTCGAGCTGGGCGGCGGCCATGGCGTGACGCACATCAACTGGGGATTCGAGCACGACTACAGACTCAATATCGTCGGCCGTTACTTCGGACTGATGGTGACCGGCGTCATTCGTCGCGACTACCAAATCGGACTTGGCAATTTGAAAGAGCTTGCCGAGAGCTTGCCCGCAGCCGATTTCGGCGATCTCGAGATTGAGTATCTGCAGATCGAGCCCATTCAGATAGCGTATGTCAGCACGGCCGCAGCACCGCAGTCGACTGCCACATCGAAGGCGCTGGGCGCGGCGTATTTCGAGGTGTTAGTTTTTATCGAAAAGCACTCACTGCAAGTGGCGGGTACTCAGTTGTCGATCGCGCGGTCGTTCAGTGGCGCCGAACGTCGCTTCGACGCAGGCATTCCGGTTCGCGGAGTCAGCGAGACGACACCTCAATCGGACGGTCGCGTGCGCATTGGCAAAACCTACGGTGGCGCGGTCATTCGCGTAACGCACGTCGGTGAATACGGTCGCCTCTATGAAACGCACCGCAAGATTGCCGCCTATTTGGCAGCACTAGGTATCGAAAAAAGCGGCGATGCTTGGGAGTCGTACGTCAGCGATCCGACCGAAGTCGATGACCGGCAGCTTCTAACGTACGTGTATTACCCCATTCGGGAACCGTAGGCGCAATCAGGAGACTGATTTCACCAGAAAAGGAGGTACCACCTCGGCGACGTCACGTGACAGCGGGAGATCCTCCTGGTCACCATCCGCGTGTCGCAATATGTCGGTATACAGCGCGAAAACCGAAACGGCGCATTCGCCGGCCTCCGGGCATGACATTTTACGAACGGATGCGCGAACCGCCCCTTCGCCATTCAGCGGTGCAACGCTGTGCATGCGCTTGGTGAGCTCTGTGAAGCGTTCTCTGATGGCAAGTGGCAATTCGTCGTCTTCGATCTCGGCGAGATTATCCTGATAGGCACGGGTAAGCCGTTGTTTTATATGGCCGTCTCCGGCGAGCACCGACACGGCGGTGTAAAAGCGATTGACGTAGTTCGTCATTTTTGTTCCAGCGTCTATTAATTATTGTTGAGCCGTCCGGATCTCCTCTCACAGATTTTCCAGGGGCTTCGTACGCCAGCGAGTTACTACTTCCAGTAGCGAGCGGCTTCTCCGAACCGTTCATCCTGACCACTTCTCTATCAATCAGGAACCTGCGCCTACTTTTTATATCAGAGATGTCGAAGATCGTGCAAGTCTGCTCGATCTAGGCCTTTCTGAATTCCAATCGCCAAGTCTCGTCGCCCAATTCTTTTTGGTCTGTATATAGAGGCTCGGATTGGTCGATTTGCCAGTCAGTTGCGAGCGTTTCGGCCATGATGTAGTCACGATGAACAGCCAGTGCCTGCTCGAGGGCCGCCGAGCCCGACACGCCCAGTACGATTCGGTCGGAAACCTCGAGGCCAGCCTGTTTTCGCGCATCCTGAATCGAGCGAACGATCTCGCGCGCAAAGCCTTCGTTTATGAGCTCGTCGCTCAGCGTCGTTTCGAACTCGATCAGGTAGCCGCTGTCTGCAGCGCAGGCATAGCCTTCTTCGGCACTGGTCTCAACGAGAACATCGCCAGGATCCAGCGTCAGCGTTCCCGAAGGCACAGAAATATCGATGGATTCGCCGCGTTCCACCTTCCCTGCGATCTTGGCGCCATCCTCCTTCTGCAACGCTTCTCGTATTTTCGGAATTTCCTTGCCGAGCTTCTTCTTGCCCAATGATGGGAGGTTCGGCTTGTAGCGATACTTGATGTGGGCCGCGTCGCGTTCGATAAATTCGATCGCTTTGACGTTGAGCTCCTCTTTGATCTGGTCCTGGTGATCATCAAGGGCTTTGGCCGCTCTGTCGTCCGGCGCTCGCACTCGCAGCAGCGACAGTGGCTGCCGCGTGCGCACACCCGACTGACCACGCGCTTGACGGCCGAGCCCGACAACTTTCTGCACAACGTCGATATCGTGCAGCAATTTGTCATTCCGCCAGTCAGAATCGGCTTCCGGCCAATCGGCCATGTGAACGCTGTCCGGCGCTGTTGGATCAACGCTTTTGACGAGATTTTGGTAGACCTTTTCTGCCAGGAACGGCACAAATGGCGCCATCAGCTTATGCGCCACATGGAGGCACTGATACAGCGTCAGATAGGCGACATGCTTGTCAACCGGGTCGGTCGACTTCCAGAAACGTCGCCGGTTGCGGCGCACGTACCAGTTGCTGAGTTGATCGACAAAGGACTCGATCGCATCGCCTGCGGTCTTTGCATCATAATTGTCGAGTGCCGCGGTCACGACGGACACCGTTTTGTGTGTCAATGCCAGCGCCCAGCGATCGATCTCGGGGCGTTCGCCGACCGGGACGTCTTTCGTCAGGTCGACATCATCCAATCGCGCATAGAGCACGAAGAAACCATACGTATTCCAAAACGTATTGATGAACGAACTCGCTACGTCAGCGACAATGTCAACCGAGATACGCTTCGGCACATCTGGCGACAAGCGCGCAAGAAAGTACCAACGTAACGCATCGGCGCCGACCGTATCGAATACGTCATACGGATTAATGATGTTGCCAAGCGATTTCGACATTTTCTTGCCATCTTTGTCGACAATCAGGTTCAGGCAGACGACATTTCTATAGGCCACGCTGTCAGAGACCAGCGCCGCTATTGCGTGCAGCGTGTAGAACCAACCGCGGGTCTGATCAATCGCCTCGCAAATGTAGTCCGCTGGGAAATGTGTTTCGAACGTATCCTCGTTTTCGAATGGGTAATGCCATTGCGCATACGACATTGCGCCAGAATCAAACCAACAGTCGATGACTTCCGGAACGCGCCGCCAGGTCTTGCCATCTTTTTCAAACGTGACCTCATCGACCGCGGGCCGATGAAGATCCAATTCCGACAGACTGCGGCCTGTAAGTTTTTCAAGTTCAGCAACGGAGCCAACACAGTGGAAGCCGCCATCGCCATCCGTCCAAACCGGCAGCGGTGTACCCCAAAATCGTTCTCGCGACAGCGCCCAGTCGATGTTGTGCTCCAACCACTTGCCGAAACGCCCGTCCCGAATGTGTTCCGGCACCCAGTTAATCGTCTGGTTTAGCTCGGTCATGCGTTCGCGGAACTTGGACGTGCGGATATACCACGCGTTTTTAGCGTAATAGATGATCGGGTCGCCGGTACGCCAGCCAAACGGATAGTTATGCGTGTAGCGCTCGGAACGAAACATCAGTCCACGCTCTTTTAGGATTCGTATCAGCGGCTTGTCAGCATCTTTAAAGAATAAGCCGGCGACCGGCTCGACCGCGTCAATGAAATGACCGTCGAGCCCAACGCCATGCAGCACCGGCAAATCGTTTTGTTGACCCAGCGCGAGATCGTCAACGCCATAGGCCGGCGCCGCGTGCACGACGCCGGTGCCGTCTTCTGTGCTGACAAAATCAGCGGCAAACACCTGGAATGCGTTGGGGGAATCTACGTCGAGGTAATCGAACAATTGCTCATAGCGCGTACCAACGAGTTTGGAACCTTTCACGGTCTTGACAACCTTGTGTTCCTGGTCGCGAAACACGGTTTCGCGAAGCGCTTCGGCAACGATCAGTGTCTGGCCGTCGGAGTCACAGTAGCTGTAGTCAATATCGACGCCAACCGCGAGCGCAAGATTGGACGGCAGCGTCCATGGCGTCGTCGTCCAGACGAGAAAATATTGATTGTCTTCGCCTTTGACTTTGAAGCGCACTGTGATCGACGGGTCTTCGACCTCCTTGTAGCCGAGCGCCAATTCGTGCGATGACAATGTCGCACCAATACGCGGGTCGTACGGTACGACTTTGTAGCCACGGTAGATAAGGCCCTTGTCCCAGATTTTCTGCAACAGGTTCCAAACGGATTCGATGTAGTCGTTATCGAGCGTGTAATAGGCCTCGTCCAAGTTGACCCAGAAGCCCATGCGCTCTGTCATCTTCTCCCAATCGGAGATGTAGCGCATGACGGATTCACGGCAACGCTTCGTAAATTCGGCGATACCGATCTTTGCTTCAATTTCTTTTTTGTCGAAGATGCCCAGTTCTTTTTCGATTTCGTGCTCAACCGGCAAGCCGTGTGTATCCCAGCCGGCTTTGCGTGGCACGTGGTAGCCACGCATAGTTTTGTAGCGCGGAAAAACGTCTTTGAAGCTACGTGCGAGTACGTGGTGAATACCCGGTTTGCCGTTTGCCGTCGGCGGGCCTTCATTGAACGTGAACAACGGCCGTCCGCTGGATTTTTCGAGCGTTTTCGCGAAAACATTGTGCTCGCGCCAAAACTCCAGCACCTCATTCTCGAGGGCCGGTCCGTCGTAGCGACTCGGTACTTCTTCAAATGCCAAAATTCACTTCTCCAAATGCAAAACGCCCCGGGCGCTACGCGCCCGGGGCGAATATCTTCGCGGTACCACCCGGTTTCGCGACAAGCATCACTGCCAGTCACCTTATGGGTCTTGCGACCCGACACCCGTCTCGTGGGCCATCCGGCTGCATCTACTAAGCTGTCCGTTCTTGCAGCGACTCCGGGGTGATATTCGGCGGATCCAGACCCGGAGCTTTCACCTACCTCCGGTCGCTAAAGCCTGAGCGGCCCGCCTACTCGTCCCCATCGACGTCTTGCCGCGCAAGCTAACCCCGAACTGCCTAAAAAACAAGCGAAAAATGAGATTGCCACCGAAATCTCGGCACCCGCCTACTGATCGGGCGCCGTTGAGGCGAAATCTTCTCGCGTAAACATCCGCGGCATATCCGGGTCGGCCATCCGGTCCACCATCTGTCTTATCTGCTCGACGAGCGCCTTACGCCGCTCGCGCAGCTCGTCAACGTCGCGGCCGAGCCGCGCGAGCCGCAATAGCGATAGCAATGAAACGACAATGGTTGTTTCTGCTTCCAATAGTCGCACCGACATGAAAAAACTGAAGGTCAACGCCAACACAGAAATCAACGCCCACAAGAAACCGAATTTGACGCCGATCGTAATTGCGATTGCCAGATACAGTATCGGCAACAGCAGAATCGTCGCGAAAACTTTGAGCGTCGCAATATCATCCGTTTCATAACTGAAACGCTCGCCGACAGTGGCCGCAATCCAACCTATTGGCAAATGCAAAAGCGCACCCGGGATGGCAAGCGGCAGCAACAACAACATCATGAAACTGCGGAATAACAGTTTTCGCGTCAGTTGGCCCAGTGACACGGGCTGGCGCAACTGGTGATCTTTCAGGCCGAGCAACTCCAGTTGTGCCTGATAGTTTTCGACTTCGGTGCGAAAAGCCACCATTTCCGGATCATCGGCGAAATGCAAATAACGACTGACGAAGCGCCGATTGAGCTCGATGTACTGGCCCGGGCTTAGCGCAACCGATGACGGCTTATATAGACGCCTGATAGTTTGCGTATAGAGCAAGGTATTCCAGTCGGGGGCATTCAGGGTTACCGCTCCCAGCGCCGCCGCAAGCTCGTCGGTCAGCTTTCTAACCGTTGCCTGTTCGTCGTCCCGATATTCGGCAGCCCAAGTGTCATCGACAATAATTGGCTCACCAAATTCGAGCAGAACCTGGCTCCTGAATCTGTGGCGGTGAATGTAGTTGAGGCCGCAGGGAACAATTTTTACTTCGGTTTTACCCCTCGCGGCGACCGCGAGTGCGATGCGTGCGGTACCGGTCTTGAGCTTGGTGAGTTGCGACTCGACGTGACTCACACCTTCGGGAAACACGCCCATGCAATTGCCAGACTCGATGACTTCGTAGAGCTTTTCAAAAGCGCTTTGATTGTCCGTCTTATCACCGTGATCTTCGCGGCGATAAACGGGCACGGCGCCCGAAGCGTCCATGAACTTACCGAGTATCGGGTAATCCCAGAGCTTCGCGTTAGCCATGAAGTGCAGCGGCCAGCGTCCACATTTCGCGGTTAGTAGCCAACCATCCATCAACGCGTTCGGGTGGTTGCCTGCGAATATGACGGCACCTGTTGCCGGCACGTTTTCGGCACCGGCGACATCTATTCGTCGAAAAAACGTGTTGGTAATGACACGCAGTATCCAGACGACCAGTTGTTGCATCCCCTTAACTCCGCTTCTAATGTCGGATTGGGTCACTGTGCGGTCAGCGGCGAAATATTGTCAACCGAATCTCGGCAAAAAATTTGCTCAGTCGGTCAAATAAAACCCCCGGCAATTGCAAACATCTGTGACAGCCGTCGGCTGATGGTGGCGTGCTTCCGCCTGTTTGTGGTATTTCACAGGTATCAGGGCCGATGCATCTGGGGTTGCGGACGCGAAATCGGCCCTCCGAGCGCTGCACACCCACGCTCAACAACGATACAAAACAGGGGATAAAACCATGAATAACTTCATTCAGGGGATTACAGACGCCCTCGGCCCGGTGGGGTCCAGTGCACTTGGGCATGCGCTGATCGGCCTTGCCATCCTGATTATTGGTTTGCTCGTCGTGAAGCTGTTAACAGGTTTCGCCAAGCGTGGGATGAAGAAGATTGAATTCTTACATCGCGTCAATCCGGATGGCTCCGAAACCAGTTTCGTCAAGCCGATCGCATCGCTGATCAAAGCGGTACTAACCATTTTCGTCTTGATGGCGGTATTGCAGCACTTTGGGATGACTGACGTGCTCGCGCCGCTGCGTGACATGATTATCGAGTTCATGTCTGCCATTCCGAATATCATTGGTGCCGGCGTCATCGCCTATGCAGGCTGGATTATCGCGAAGATCGTTGCCGATCTCGTCGGTATTGCGCTCACTAAGGTCGATGAGCAGCTCGCAGAACGAACTGGCAGTGGCGACATTAAAGTTTCCGCCTTTGGTAGCGCGTTTGTCTTCGCCGCTATTTTGTTGCCGATCGTCGTATCGGCGCTGGGCGTACTCAATATCGCAGCGATTTCTGACCCTGCTTCGGCCATGATTCAGAAACTAATGGCGGCGGTGCCGAACATTATCGGTGCTGGCATTATCGTTCTAGTCACGTATCTGGTCGCGAAATTTGTTATTTATGTCCTAACGGCATTGCTCGAGGGCATGAACATCAATGCGCTGCCGGCGAAGCTCGGCATTCAAAGATTCTTTAACGAATCGTTTACGCCAACGAGGCTGATTGGCGGGGCGATCATGTTTTTCTCCCTATTAGCTGCTTCGACCGCTGCGGTAAATCTGCTCGGTATCGATGTCGTGTCAGAGATCTTTGCTCGCATTCTGCAATTCGGTGGCGGGCTGCTCGTCGGTGCACTGATACTGATTATCGGCAACTTCCTGAGCACAATTGCCTACAGGAAGCTAGTCGAGGGTGGCAGTGGTGGACTCGCGAACATTGCGCGGATCGCTATACTCGGCTTGGTGCTGGCGATGGGCCTGAAAACCATGGGGCTCGCTGACAATATCGTCAACATGGCATTCGGGTTCACGATCGGTAGCGTCGCAATAGCTACCGCACTGGCGTTCGGCCTAGGAGGCCGGGATGCGGCCAAGCTGGTCGCAGACAACTGGGCGGCCAAGGTCAATAAGAAGGGCTAGGCTACTTAGTTCGCCGTGGAGGTTGGGTCGACATTAAGCAGTCGATGAAAGACGACGGGTCGATGTTTCCGGAGCCCCATTACGTCGAAACCAACGGTATCAGGATGGCGTTTTATGAGCAGGGCCAAGGTCCCGCTGTCATCCTGCTCCACGGCTTTCCGGAACTCGCTTATTCGTGGCGACATCAACTGCCGGCGCTAGCAAACGCCGGCTTTCGTGCTATCGCGCCCGACCAACGTGGCTACGGCCGTACGGATGCACCA
>Ga0224508_10001006_pt1 | contig 25831 bp, 20 predicted proteins | sample SF_Jan12_sed_USG_4_FD_170157 | JGI IMG/M metagenome (GOLD analysis project Ga0224508, IMG submission 170157) | Sediment microbial communities from San Francisco Bay, California, United States - SF_Jan12_sed_USGS_21 | ecosystem: Environmental > Aquatic > Marine > Sediment | place: USA... | reverse complement strand
CTCGCCGAGATCGATGATCTGCGTTACGGACTGCTGGACGTCGACGTCTGGGTCGAGCATCTGCTCGTCGTGATGGACAGGCAGATCGAGGCGTTCGGCGAGGAGCCCACCCAACGCGAAGAGGTGCAGGCGGTCTTCGAGACCGTCATCAACGAGCTGATCATCGAGGCTGAGCGGACCATTCGGCTTCAGAACGAGGAGCGTCCGTTCGGCGCACTCCGGCAGCTCGCGACCGATTTCGTCGTGGACTTCGACGGGCTTCGCGCACGGTCCGGAGAGTTCGCCGAGACGGCCGTATTGGAGCTCGAACGACCGGAGAACCGCGACCGGGTGAAGACCTATCTCGAGGAACGCGTCAGTGCGTACGCCGACTCGACGTTCGATCGCACGGACCGGTCGGGGTACGAAGCTGTCCTCACGCGGCGAGCATGCCCCGACTACGAAGCCTGCAGGACCAGTCTGACCTCGCGGCTCGACGAACAGAACGGTTCTCTCCTGCGTCTCGCACTGCTGGCGATCGGGCTGGTTGCAGCGATGATCCTCGTTGCCGCTCGCCCGGCAGGAGCCTTCGGGCGCGTCGAGTTGGTGGCCCTTCTGATCGGCATATTCGCCCTTCTCTTCGGCGGCCTGTTCACGCCGATGATCGACATCAAGGCCGAGATCACCCGGCTGGACATGGTTCTGGTCGGCGAGCCGATCACCTTCGAGAACCAGGTGCTGTTCTTCCAGAGCAAGAGCATCATCGACGTCGTCGACCTGCTGGTTCGAACGGGACGGCTGGATCTGGTGCTCGTGGGGATCGGGATCGGGCTCTTCAGCGTGGTGTTTCCGGTGGCGAAGCTCCTGGCCACGCTCGCCTACCGATATGGCGAGCGGCTGCGCCGGGTCGCGCCCGTGCGGTTCTTCGCGCTCGAGTCGGGGAAGTGGTCGATGGCCGACGTATTCGTGATCGCGACGTTCCTCGCCTTCCTGGGATTCGATGGGCTGACGGGAAACCAGCTGGCGGCTCTGGTGAGCGACTCGCCGTCGCTGGGTGTCGAGACACAGAACGGGACCGAGCTTCGCGCCGGGTTCCACCTTTTCGCCGCGTTCTGCTTCGCCGGACTGATCCTCTCGGGCCTCGTCAAGCGAGCGACAGTGCATGTTACCGGAGTGGGCCCCCAGGAGACGGATGCGTCGCACACCGGAGACCTGGAGACGACGGTCGATGGACTCGAGACGGGTCCGTCGACAGTAGCGGATGCCCCATCAGAGTCGGCGGACACATTCTGACGTTCGCCGCTGACCAACTCTGAGGCCGTAGTCGCCCCGCTTGCACGCGTTCAGGCGCAGGCGGCGCAGACCGCGGCGGTCGGGATCAGGTCGAGCCGCTCCCCCGAGATCGCGCTGTCGCACGATCCGCACGTGCCGTAGGTCCCTTCCTCGATCCGGTTCACGGCGAGGCGAATGGCGTCGAGCTGCTCCCGCGAGTGCTCCTCGAGAGCCTCGAGCACTTCGTCGTTCTCCATGAACTGGGCCATCTCGGTCCAGTCGTCCGGGACCTCCCGGTCCTCGTTGCGGAGGTGCGCCGAGATCCGGCCGTGTCTGGTGAGCAGCTCTCGAAACTCTCCCTCGAGACGCTGCCGCATCGCTGAGTAGTCGGTCATTGTCATGGTTAGCCCTGTCCCTGGAGCCGCGCGATCCGCTCCTCGAGGGGCGGGTGCGTGCTCAGCAGCTTGTTGAGTCCGCCCCCGCGGATTCCGAATGCGGCCATGTTCTCCGGCATCTGAGACGGCTGGCCCTGGAAGGACCGCAGCCGGTCGAGCGCCGACGCCATCGCCGGTGCGCCCTCGAGCTCGGCGCCACCCGCGTCGGCCCGGAACTCACGACGGCGCGAGAACCAGGCGATCACCATGCTCGCCAGAATGCCGAAGGCCATCTGGAGCGCGATGTAGATCATGAAACGGCCGCGGTCGAACTGGCTCGCGATGATACGTGCGATGAAGATGACGAACGTGTTCAACACGCCCTGGATGAGGGTCAGCGTGATCATGTCGCCGTTCGCGACGTGGGCCATCTCGTGGCCGAGCACCGCCTCGACCTGATCCTTGTTCATCGAGTTCAGCAGACCGACGCTGACGGCCACGAGCGCCTTGTTCCGGAACATCCCGGTGGCAAACGCGTTTGGCTCGGCCGAAGGGAAGATCGCCACTTCGGGCATTCCGACGCCCACTCGATCCGCCTGGCGCTTGACCGTGTCCACGAGCCACCGCTCGACGTCGTTTTGCGGGCTCTCGATCACCCGAGCCTTCGTCGAGCGCTTGGCCACCCACTTCGACAGGGCCAGCGAGATGAATGAGCCACCGAAGCCGAAGAGGGCGCACCAGATCAGGAGCTGCACGTACGGCGCGTCCTGCGGGATGAATCCCAGGGCCGTCAGCACGCTCATCGCGATGGCGGCCATGGCGAGGACAGCCACGTTCGTGATCAGGAAAAGCAGTATTCTCAACACCAGCTCCTTCGGTGATCGAAGTTCGGTTCGTTCGGGGAAGCCCGTCGATCAGGGCCGCGGAGGCAATATACGGCTCCCCCCGGGACGCTTCCACGCCGACGCATGTACCACCCGGCGCACTCGGGCGTTCCACGGCGGCGGACGTGTCTTCGTGACAGACGTTGCGCCGGCCCCCGGCAGTCGCGTCTCTTGGCGCCATGTCCGCGTCTCATGCAGGTACCCCGCTCAGGAGCGCGCCCGCGCTCGCGCACGGCGCGCGGTTCCTCGCCAGTCTTCCGCCCTATCTGCGGAAGAGGATCGACGTGGCCTCCGCGCGGGCACTACACGAGCGGGCACTGGCGACCCGGGAGAACCGCTTCTTCGAGATGGTGGGCGCCGCCGCGTTCGATCGACCGCAGAGTCTTCTGGGCCGGTTGTTTCGCCACGCGGGTGTCGGGCGCGGCGAGCTGCACGGACTGGTCGAGCGGGAGGGGCTCGAAGGGGCTCTGAAGGCGTTGTTCCGGGCAGGCGTCTACATCACGGTCGACGAATTCAAGGGCCGGGCGCCCCTCGTCCGCGGGTCGCTGTCACTCGACGCGACCCCGGAGTCGCTCCGGAATCCGCTGGCTCGATTCCACGTCGCGGCCCAGAGCGGTGGGAGTCGGAGCAAGGCGCCGCCTTTCCTGATCGATCTCGCGTACGTCCGTGCCAGCGCGAACGCTTTTCTGCTGCATCTCGACGCCAATGGATTGGCGAGCAGTCGGAAGGCGACGTGGGAGAGCCCCGGCGCGGGCTGCCGATTTCGGCTGCTCAAGTACGCGTGTTTCGGACCCCGCCCCGACGCCTGGTTCACCCCGGTCGACCCGAGGGACCCCGATCTCGACCCGATCTTCCTCTGGAGCCAGCGGGCCATGCGTGCCGGCGGGTTCATCGCGCGAGCCCCCCTGCCCAGTGCGACGATTGCGACACGCGACGACCCCTCGCCCATCCTCGCCTGGATCCAGTCGTGTCTGATGGCCGGAGAGGTTCCACATGTCCATACACAGCCCACGGCGCTGGTCGCGCTGGCCATCGCGGCGAGAAAGGCCGGTGCGGACCTGACGGGCGCCTTCGGCACGACGCTCGGTGAGCCAACGACCGTCGCCCGGTTGGCCACGATCGAGAGCTGCGGCCTCAAGGCGTTCCCTCGATACGGTACGATTGAGGCTGGTCCCATCGGCTACGGGTGCCGCAATCCGACGGAGGTGGACGAGGTTCATTTCATCCGGGATCTTCACGCCTTCATCCAGCCGGGTGAGAACGGTCCTGACGTGGGACTGCCGCCGAGGTCGATTCTGCTTACCGCCCTGCATACGGCGGCTCCGTACACGATGCTCAATTTCTCGATGGGCGACGAGGCGATCGTAGACGAATCGGACTGCGGGTGCGCGCTGTCGTCCCTCGGCTGGAACCCGCGGCTCAGGCACATCAGGAGCTTTGAGAAGTTCACGGCGGCCGGCATCACGTTCGATGACACCGAGGTCGTTCGGCTGCTCGAAGAGGTTCTCCCGCGGCGCTTTGGCGGCGGACCGGCCGACTTCCAGCTGGTCGAGGACGAGAACGATCAGGGTGAGCCCGTTCTGATCCTTCGAGTGCACCCACGTGTCGATGACCTCGAGGAGTCGGCACTCGGCGAGGCCTTCTTCTCGGTGCTCGGGGAAGGGTCGCCCATCGCTCAGGTCATGCAGCGGGCCCTGCATGGATCCGTCACGCTCGAGGTCGAGCGAGGCCCCCCGCACATGACCCGTTCGGGCAAGTTCACACACCTTCATATCCGCACCCGCGAGCACGCGTAGCTCGCGACCCACGCCAACCCACGAGGAGCGCTCAATGCGTCGCATCGTCCCGAGAACCCGGAGTCCCCTGCGCGTCGTCGCGATAGCACTTCTGGTGGCGAGCATCCCGACGGTGTCGCCATCCGAAGCGGAGGGGCAGGAAGCCCGGCGGCGGTGGGACCGCATGAACCAGATGAGGCGGGAGAAGTTCGACCTGGTTCTCCCCGAGGTGATGCGGGAGAACGGGATCGACATGTGGATCACGGTGCGCAAGGAAGGCCTCGATGATCCGCTGACGGCCGACTTCGGGGAAGGGTACGTGAATCCGGTCGGCTACTACATCTTCACCGACCGGGGCGGCGACCGGATCGAGCGTGCGGCCCTCGGGGTCAGCGGTCGCCTGCTGTCGGCGAACGGCGCGTACGACATCGTCGACGGGAGCTTCGATCTGCGGGAGTTCGTCGCCGAGCGCGATCCCCAGCGCATTGGCCTCAACATGGGCGAAAACATCGGTGCCGCCGACGGGCTCTCTTACACGAGCTATCATATGCTGGTCGAGACGCTCGGCGAGCCGTTCGTCTCGAGGTTCGTGTCCGCCGAGAAGCTCGTCTCGGACTTCAGGGCCCGCCGGGTCGCATCCGAGATCGCCGGATTCGCGGAAGCGGGGGAGATCTCGCGCGAGTTGGCGGAGCGTGCGCTCTCGAACGAGGTGATCACACCCGGGAAGACAGCGCTCGAGGACGTGGCGTGGTGGCTCATGGACCGTCTGCTGGAGCGCGGTCTCGGGTCGTCCTTTGGCTTCCCCTCCATCTACATCACCGGCCCGGACGGGATCGAGGCGACCTCGAACGAGCGGATCATCCAGGGCGGGGACGTCATGATGATCGATTGGGGCGTCTGCCACCTGAACTTCTGCACCGACATGAAGCGGGTCGCGTACGTCATGCGTTCCGGCGAGACCGAGGCCATGGCGAGCGTCCAGAACGCGTTCGATCGAGCGATGGCGGCTCGTGAAGTCTCGCGGCGCGCGATCCGACCCGGCATCACGGCTCGCGAGAACATGGACCGCATCGGGGAGGCCCTCACGGCCGCGGGGTTCAATCCGATCCCTTTCAACCAGCCGACGGACGGCCCGCAGACCGACGTCACGTGGGAGGGTCACCACTCGGTCGGGAATCTCGGACACGGAATCGGTCCCTCGATCGCGCTCTGGAACCCGAGACGCGTGACGTTCGATGTCGTACCGTCAAACCTGCTGTCGATCGAGCTCTTTGCGTATACCGCCATTCCCGAATGGGGTGGGGCGAAGCTCCGCATCCCGCTGGAGGACGACGCGGTCGTGACGCCCCGCGGCGCCGAATGGGTCTACCCCGCGAACAGCCGGCTCCTTCTCATCAAGTCCGAGCCGACCGACCGTATCGTCAGCTAGTTGGTGGCGGCGTCGACTCCGTCGAGAACGCTGCGCATGGTCGAACGATAGTCATCGAATGCCGCCCGTCCGGCCCCGGTCAGGGTGAGGAGCGTCTGGGGCCGCTTCCCGACGAACCGCTTCTCCACCCCGACATATCCGGCGTCCTCGAGCTTCGATACGTGCGAGCTGAGGTTGCCTGCGGTGAACCCCGTCTGGTTCTGGAGAAAGACGAAGTCGGCTTTCTCGATGACGTAGAGACAGGAGACGATGGCCAGCCGCGCGGGCTCGTGTAGGAGCCGGTCGAGACCAACCAGCTGCTCCGCGGCTGCACTCGTGTCGTCCTCGACGGCGCCGCTGGCATCCCCCTCGCGGGTCACCGACCGCCCTCTCGCGTCACCGGATACCTGTGGAGGAAGCGGGCGAGGACCACAAAGCCGCACGCCAGAATCACCAGCCCCGCGGCCAGCAGGTAGTCCTCGAGCTCGACGCCGGTCACGTACCCGACTCCCGTCGCCGTGAGGACGATCCCCGCGTACCCCACGAATCTCCCGGTGCCGATCATCATGCCGGCGACCGCCAGGCCGAGAGCGATCAGAACGCCCATCAGGAGATACCCGATTCGAAGATCGGCCAGACTCTCCGCAACCCCACCGTCGCTCCTGATCGCGACGTAAAGGCCCACCGCGAGCACGAAGGTCATCGTGCCGAGGACCAGTAGCTGTTTCGTCCAGCCTCGCTCGCGAGCCTTGCGCTCCGCCCCGAACTCGACGTAGCCGAGGCGCGGGACCGTGATGAGCTTCTTGCCGAGCGCCCACAACGGCATCATGAGCACCGCCACGAACATCCCGGCCAGCCCCGCGAGCTCCGTCCTGAAAAGGACCCCGAGTAGCGTAAGCCCGGCCCCGATGATGATGTCGAGGACTCCGTCTTCCCACGTCCGCTTGTATGCGCGCTCCTCGAGCGCCTTCAATTCCGCCGTCGTATTCACGATTCCCCCTGCCTGTTCACGGTGTGTCCGCACACTCATACCCGGTATGCACAGAATAATTTGCACTGCAAAGTGATTGGCCGCAAGGACCCACGGGCTCACCGTGGGAAGGGAGGTCGGGAGCGGGGGTTTACCGCGCTATTCGGCCTTTACCGCGATCAAGGGATCGATGTTGGAGGCGCGGTGGGCGGGGATCCAGTTCGCCAGAAGAGCGATGGCGATCAGCACCCCGCACGCCAGAACGAAGCTCAGGGGGTCGAGCGCGCCGACGAACAGCACGCTCGATAGGAACCGAGCGCTCGCCGCAGCCAGGACGATTCCTAGAAGCGCGCCGACACCCACGAGCACCATGCCTTGTTGTAGCACCATGCTCACGACGTTCGACGTCTCGGCGCCCAGAGCCTTCCGAATGCCGATCTCACGGTACCGGCGGCTCACCGAGTAGCTGACCACGCCGTAGAGACCCACGGCCGCCAGCACGAGCGCCAGCACGCCGAATACGCCGATCAACCAGGCCCCGGCGCGGATCGGGAAGAGTCGTACGTCGGCGAGTCCGCGCACCGTACCCGTCGCCAGAAACACGAGGTTGGGGTCGAGCGCCCTCATCTCTTGCTCGAGTGCCGCTACGGATTCCGAGGCCGGGGTCGTCGTGCGCACAAGGAGACCCGCGAACACCGTCTCCCTGGGCAGAGGCACGTGGATGTATGGCTTGGGAGACTCACCGGGGGTGTCGACCTTGTAGTCCTCGACGATCCCTACGATTCGGTAGGGCTCTCCCTCCCAGCTGGTGCGAAACTCGCGGCCGACGGCGTCCTCTCCCGTCCAGTAGCGATCGGCCATCGTCTCGGTGACGACGGCGACGCGAGCGCGCTGCTCCCGATCGGTCTCCAGCACCCCGCGGCCCGAGATAATCGTGAGGTCGAGCGCGTCGAAGTAGTGCTGATCGACGCTCGCTCCGTCGATGATGTACGGTCGGTCGGTGTTGGACTCCTGGTGTCCATCGATGAAGATGCCAAACCCGTTGTTGTTGAGCTCGAGAGGCATCCGGCTCGCCATCCCCACCTGCTCGACCTGCGGCAGGGCCATGAGACGCTGCCGTCCGGCCTCGAGGAGCGTACCGGCTTCCTCGGGTGAGTACCCGTTCATTTCCATGGCGAGCGACAGGTACGCGATGTGGTCCGTGTCGTATCCCATGTCGACCTCGCCCGCCTTGCTCAGGCTCCGAGCGAGCAACGCCCCGGCGACCAGGACGACGACGGAGACGGCGACCTGCCCGACGACGAGTGCGTTTCGCAGGCTCCACCAGCGACGGCGACCGTCTCCCTCGTTACTCCCCTTTAGTGCGGGGACCAGGTCAGGACGCGCGGCGCGCAACGCTGGAACGAGACCGAAGGCGACACCCGTCGCGCAGGCGACGAACAGAGTGAACGCGAGCACGCGCCAATCCGGAGTGATATCGAGCCCGATGTCGATGGGTAGCGGAGGCTGGAGCCGCGCGATGATCCGTGCGAGCCCGAACGCGATGGCCATCGCCACGACTCCTCCGGCCAGCGCGAGTATCATGCTCTCCGTCAGCATCTGTCGGACGAGCCGCCCGGGGCCCGCGCCGAGCGTGTGCCTGACAGCGAGTTCCCGCCGCCGCCCCGACGCACGGGACAGCATCATGTTCGCGAGATTCGCGCAGGCGACGAGAAGGACGAGGCCGACCGCGCCGAGCAGGACCATGCCAGCGGGGGCCACGGTACTGTCGAAGTCGGGATTCAGCGCGACGTCGTTCGTCGCGAGCACAGCGACCCGCTCGAGCTCGTTGGTCTCCGGGTACTCGGCCTCGAGACGTGCCGCGATGTTTTCGAGCTCCGCGCGCACCTCCCCCACCGACACGTCGGGTTTCATCCGGCCCTTGACCCAGAGAAAATGCTGACCGCGCCGCTCGAGCATGTTGGCTCCCGGCCCGGATCCCGTGCCCCGGCGGTTCCCGAGTGGCTCGACCTCCTCGACCATGGTCACGGGAATCCACATCTGGGCGGTGACGGCCGGGAACATCCCACCGAATCCCTCGGGAGCGACCCCGACGATCGCGTAGGTGATCCCGTTCAGCCGGAGCGTGCGCCCCGTGATCTCCGGGTCGGCCGCGAACCGCGTCTGCCAAAACGGATGGCTCAGAATCGCAACCGGGTTGGCTCCCGCCGCCACGAACTCATCCGGGCTGAACGCTCGTCCGATCTCGGGCTGCACGCCCAGAAGATTGAAGTAGTCGCGGGATACGATCTCCCCGATCACGAGCTCCGAGCTTCCGCCGATCGAGAGATTCGCGAAGAAGTTCGTGTACGCCATGAGACCGGACAGCGTCTCGGTTTGTTCGCGGTAGTCGACGAAGTTCAGGTAGGAGTTGCTGTCGTGGCTCGAGGACGTCGCCGTGTGTCCGTACACGTCGACGAGCTCTTCAGGGCTGTCGACCGGTAGGGGTCGAAACAGCACCGCATTCACGAGACTGAAGATCGTGCTGTTCACCCCGATGCCGAGCGCGATCGTAATGATCGCGACGGCAGTGAAGGCGGGCGCCCGAAGGAGTGAACGAACTCCGTATCGAACATCTCGAATCAGTGGTTCCATGACCCGTCCAGTCGCATGGTTGCGCACCACCCTACGAGGGGACCTGCACCCGGTTTCGAATGGCCGTGAGGCCTGGACACCGCCAGGCTACGCGGCTGCCGCCGCCAAACCGATCGCGAACCTTTGCTCCTGTGCCTCGACTCGTGCCGAACGGTCCCGGATGAGGCGGGCTGGAGTCTGTGGGGCCGAGAGGTCGAGGATCCCCGCCAGAGTACGTGTGCTCGTCTGGAGTGCGCTCCGAACCGCCCGAGCGGACGGCTTCCGCCCCTCTCCGATGCGGGCGAGCCCCGCGAGCTCACTCAGTGCGTCGCCGAGTCCCGGGATCGTGCCGACGGCGCTGCGCTCGCCCTTCAGGAGCTGGCGGCCGCGGATCCCGAGCCCGAGAAGCAGGCGTTCGGTGCAATCGGCGAATTCATCGTCCTCCGACACGCCGTTCAGGAGGCCGAGCAACTCGTCGGTTTCGAGGCGAAACGGGCCGCCCTGCCATACCCAGACGGCGCGCTCGACCTGGTGGAAAACCTCCCAGGCGAGCCGCCTGCCATCGGATCGCAGTCGACGCTGTTCGAAGAACCAGTCGAGAATCGATACGGCGAGCGCCAGTCCGAGAAACTCGCTTCCAAGGTCGGTGAGCGTGGCGCTCCCCGACCACTGCCAGCCCAGCGCTCTCGGCGCGAGGATGAGGGCCACCCCCACCCCTACGAATCCCAGGGCGACGAACAACCGCCCCCGGCGGAACGATATGAACCTCATCTATCGAGAACTCCCACAGAGTCAATTTGTGTCCACAACCCGGCTTCTTTGACGGAGAAAGATCGGAACAGGTTGCAGCGAGGCCGCTGGGCACGAGCGCGGCCGACCCGCTTTTCCTGGCGAGGGGTCGCGTCCTGCTTGTCGGGATCGCGGTAGTGGCGGGCGCTAGCCCGCTCGGGTGCTGGCGACGTAGAAGCTCGCCGGCTTCGTCGGCAAGATCGTCCAGCCCCTGGACGTCGAGCCTGGGGCGAACGGCGCGCTGATGAACGTCAGCTTCGGCTGGCTCCTCCAGCGGATGCACTTTGGTGGCTTCAACGCCCAGCTTCTGCTACCGCTATAGTGGGCTGGCCGAACGAGGAAACGGGGATCTTCGATGACACGATGGACAGTGGTTTCGCTACTCGGGCTCATCGGCGTCGGGTGCAGCGTGGAGCCGGCGCCGGATACGGACCGTCAGCCGCCCGTCATGCCGGAAGGCGCCTGGACCCTGGCGGACAACCAGCCGAACACGGAGGACGGGCTTCGCGTCCTGATCATCCATGACATGGAGGGTCTGTCGGGTCAGGACGATCCGAGCTCCTTCGACTTCGGAACGGACACGTACCCGCGTGGGCAGGAGCTGCTCGCCGCCGATATCAACGCGGTCGTGGATGGGCTGTTCGCCGGTGGAGCCACCGAAGTGCTCATCGCCGATGGTCACGGCAGCGGTAATCCGGACCCCGACCTGCGAACGGATCTGCTCGACCCCCGGGCCACCCAGATCTTCCGCGAGGAGCCCTACGACACCTACTTCGACCTCCCCGAATCGGAGCCCGGCATCGATGCGGTCGCAGTGGTGGGCATGCACGCGAAGACCGGTAGCGGCGGGTTCGCGTCGCACACGTTCACGCTCGGGATCGACTTCCTGATCAACGGGCAGGCGATAACGGAGACGGAGCTCGTGGCTCTGTCATGGGGCCGCGTGGGAGTACCGGTCATCTTCGCCTCCGGCGACGACCGGCTCGCGGCGGACCTGGAGACGCTTCCCTGGGTCGAGTATGTGACCGTGAAGACGGCGACCGCCGCCGACGGCGCCGACCTTCGCCCCGCCGATGAAGCCAGGGCCGACCTGACGGCCGCGGCGCAGCGGGCGGTCGAGGGGTTCGCCTCGGCGAAGGTGACGGTGGTGAACACTCCGGTTTTCGCATCTCTGCACGCCGTTCCGCCGGCGAGCCTCCGGTTTCTCGACGGGATCCCGGGCGTAGCCTACGAGAACGACACGTTCACGTTCGTCGTGGACGATATGCGGGCGGCGTATGATGGGCTGGTCGAAGTTGTCGGGTTGGCCACCGTCGGGTACCTCGGGGTGCTCCAGGAGACGGTGGGGGCCCACGCCGCCGCGGACGAGATCTTCGGTGCATATGGCGAAGCGCTCACGGGGCGCTGGTTCGATCAGGAGTCCGGTCGCTACGAGCGTCCGGAGCCTGGGGCCGGTGTCGGAGGGACCCCTCAGCGCTTCCATGGCTACAGATGACGGGGCGCGCGACGTCACCGACCACAACCATGCCGCGACGCGGTGAATCCAACATCCGTGCGCCCACGTCATCGATGGCGTCCGCTCCGATCATGAACCGAGGATTCGAATGAGACACGCCCGACCCTGCCCCCGCGTTCGCGCGCTTCGCGCCGCGATCCTCTCCGCGGCACTTCTCGTCGTGCCGCCCACGGTGCTGGCCGCGCAACAGACGTCACGCGCGGAGGAGCTGCTAGCGAACTTCTCCCGTCACCTCGAGGCGAACCGCGCCGAGTTGATCGACGTGCGGCGCGATATTCACCGCAACCCGGAGGTCTCCGGCCAGGAGGAGCGCACCGCGGGGATCGTCGCGGAGAGGTTACGCGCGGCCGGCTTCGAAGTGCGGGCGGGCATCGGAGGTCATGGAGTGATCGGAGTCCTCCATGGGTCTTCGGACGGTCCGCTGCTTGCCTTCCGGGCGGATATGGACGCGGTACGCTCCAACGCTCCGGATCCGGTGGACTTCCAGTCCGAGATCGAGGGAGTCCGTCACATCTGCGGCCATGACATCCACACCACGATCGGCCTGGCACTGGCCGACGGGTTCGCGGCCGTCCGGGATGAAATGCCGGGCTCGGTCATGATGATCTTCCAGCCCGCCGAGGAATCGGCGAGCGGTGCGCGGGCCATGCTCGCCGATGGCGCATTTTCCAGCGACGCCCCGGACGCCGTCTTCGCGTATCACACGACTCCATACGAAGTGGGGCAGATCGCGGCGGCCCCGGCGGTGCAGATGCCGGGTCGCGATGCCGTTCGTGTGGATGTTGGTGGGGAAGGAGATCTCGAGGCGGTCGCCCAAGCCGTTCGAGACGTCGTGTCGTCCGCCGCCACGTTGTCCCCGGAGCAGGCATTCCAACCACAAACGGGTGAGTTCGTCCTCGCACAGGGAGTGGGGGCGGCTCGCGCCGGGAGCGGTTGGCGGGTGAACGCGACGTTCACGACGTCGTCACGTGCCGAGAGTGGCCGGGCCCGCGAGCGGATCGAGGCGGGCCTGTCCGAACTCCGGGGCGAAGGCATCGAGCTGAGCCTGAGCTACCAGGAGCGCTGGATCGCGGGCGTGACCAATACCCCTGAGCTCGTGCGGGTAGCGAACGCATCCGCCATGGCGGTTCTGGGCGAGACCGCGGTACAGACGGTGGGGTCGATGACGCCAGCCTTCAGCGAGGACTTCGGCTCGTTTCAGGATGAGGTGCCAGGCGTGATGTACTTTCTCGGCGTGTCGAATACCGAGAAAGGATGGGTCGGGATGCCGCATACTGCAGAGTATGTCGCCGACGAGGAGTCGATCTTCGTCGGCGCACGAGCGATGGCCGCGGTGTTCTTCGACCTCTTCGAGCGCGGAGTCCCGAATAGCGGTAGCTGACCCGCGGGGCCGAGACCGACGGACGCTCGCTTCGGCAGGGACGGGCCTCGGCTACTCCTCCCGGATCGTGATCAGGGGATCGACGCGGCTGGCCCGGACTGCCGGCCCGAGGGCCGATGCCGTACCTGCCGTCAGGAGGACGAGGGAGACGGTCACGAAGACGACCGGGTCGCGTGCGTCCACGCTGTAAAGGAGGCTCTCCAGCCAGCGCGATGCGATCCACGCCACCACGACTCCGATCCCCACACCGGTCGCCGCAAGGGCGCCGGCGGAGCGAACGACCCTGGCACGGATAGAGCGTTCCGACTCGCCCAGAGCGCATCGGATCCCGATCTCTCGACGCCGTTGAGCGACCGCGTACGACATGACGCCGTAGACCCCGATCAGTGCGAGCAGGGCGGCGAGTCCACCCAGGGCCGTCACGAGAGTCGCTCGGAACCGCTCGGGCGCGATCGATCGCTCGATTCGATCTCCCATCGTCGCGACGGACGTCAAAGGGATGTTCGGATCGATCGACTCCATGACGGTACGAACCCCGCCCAGGACGGAAAGCGGATCACCCTGCGTTCTCACGACGAGCGAGCTCGAAATACGCGCGAACTGAGGTGACGGAACGTGGACTTCGGGCGCGGCAGGGTCCACGAGGCTCCGATGACGCACGTCTTCGAGGACTCCCACCACCTCGCGTTGGACACCTTCGAACGCGATTTGCCGACCCAGTGGATCTTCCGTTCCGAAGGCGATGCGCGCCGCCGCTTCATTCAGCATTGCGACGGGCGGGCCATCGGTATCATCGCGCCAGTCGAAGAGTCGGCCGCGGGCGAGCCGGAGGCCCAGAGCCTCGTAGTAGCCCGGCCAACTCAGCCGGACGCGCGCCTGGTGGGTCTCGCCGCGTACCTCGAATCCGCCTCCCCAGTCACCGGCGGTGAACGGAAGGAAGTTCACGGCACCCGCCCCGAGCACCCCCGGGACTGTCTCGATGTCGCTCAGGATCCGGCGGTAGAGTGACACGACGTCCGGATCGGTCGAGTAGCGACTTGCGGCCGGCGCGAGCGAGAAGGTCAGGGCGCGGTTGGGTTCGAACCCGGGGTCGGCGTCACGCAGATTGACCAGCGTCCGTGATAGCAGTGTCGCGACGATCAGCAACGACCCGGAGAGCGCGAGCTGGGTCCCCACAAGGACGCTCCGGACGCGAGCCTGCCCGCGGGTCGAGCCACCGGATCGCAGCCGCAGCCGCGAGGCAAGATCGATCTTCGACAGGCTCCAGGCCGGAGCGAGACTCGCGAGCCCTCCGGCGATCGCGATCGTCGACAACGATGCCACCATCACCCACCCGTCCAGCCGCAGCTCGGCGGCGCGCGGCAGCCCACCCGGATACAGCGACACCATGGCGTCGATCAATGGTATCGCGAGGGGAAGGCCCAGGGCTCCGCCGATCGCCGCCAGAAGCAGCGCCTCGGTTAGAATCAGACGCCTGAGACGTCCACGCTCTGCGCCCAGCACGGTCCGAACGGAGAACTCCTCACGTCGCCGATTCGACCTGGCCAGAAGCAGAAGTCCGACGTTGATCGAAGCGAGCAGGAGGACAAGCCCGATCGTCGCGGTCATGATCCGTATCGCGGGGCGGGCCGGCGCGACGATCACCTCTTTCAGCCGCTCCAGGTGGACAGCGTCCTGCCCCTCGTTGTCACGGGGGAATTCGTCCGCCAGCGCGTGCTGGATCGCGGACAGCTCTGCCTCGGCACTCTCGATGCCGACGCCGTCCTTCACGCGACCGACTCCGTTGAGCCAGCTCGAGCCTCTAACCGTATACATCCACGAATCGGGCGGTGGAGCAAGCGGCAGCCACACCTCGGCGGCCGTGGGGTAAGGCAGGTCGGTGCGGGGCAGGACGCCCACCACGGTAACGGACTGCGAGTCGAGCTCGATCGTGCGGCCGATCGCATCGGGATCTGCGCCGAGTCGGTCGCGCCAGAACGCGAAGCTCACGATGGCCAGGTTGCCTCCGACGATCTCGAAGTCCTGCGGTCCGAAGAAGCGGCCGAGTGCCGGCTCGATCGCGAGTACCCGATCGAGCCCGATCGTGACACGTGCGATGGAGATTCGCTCGGCTCGTCCGCGTCCGGTCAGCGTGGCCCCGCCGCCCGACCAGCCCGCGATCATGGACAGGGAGCGGCTTCGTTCCCGCCAGTCCTCCAGATCGGGCAACCCGACGACGGGGAACGGTGCCGGTCCGGCGTCGGAGGCTCTGGAAACTCGGACGATCTGGTCAGCGTCGGGGTAGGGCAGCGGCCGGAGCAGGACGCCGCGCAAAAGGGTGGCAACCGCCGCGGTCGAGCTCACCCCGATCATGACGGTCAGCACCACCGCCGCAGAGACGACCTTCTCGCGACTGAGCATCCGGACGGCGAAACGGAGATCGGCGAGCCACCCACCGGAGCGTCCCCCCGGCGATCTGGCCAGCGCGGCCGGGCCTCCGCGTCCGAGTCGACGGAACGACAACCGACCGAGCCACCAGTCCGAGACCGACTCGAACGTGGCGGCCCAGTACCAGGCTCGCGCCCGGTGGGGCTCGTCCGCGAGCCGTCGAGCGAGCTCTTCGTCCAGATCGGCCCGTATGAGCTCTCGCTGATCAGTGCGGGGGATCAGCAGAAGGAGGTGCCGGGCGGCCGAGGGCTTGGGCGTCATCCGCGGCACCCCGGTTCGCGTCCGTCCGCGATACGCTGCAACAAAGGAAGCACACCCTCGGCAAGTGTTTCGATCGAGCGATAGCTGTCGGCAAGCGCGCGGGCCCCTTCGGGCTCGAGCCGGTAGAACTTGCGCCGTCGGCCGCCGCCGATCGGCCGCTCGTCCTCGATGCGGGAAGCGACGAGCCCGGCCTGCTCCAGCCGATCCATGGTCGTGTAGATCGCTCCGGGCGACACACGCCTCCCGCTGGCCGCCTCTACCGAATCGCGAATCGCGAGCCCGTGCGCCTCGTCGGCAAGCCCCGCGGTGGCGAACATCAGCAGCTGTTCCAGCGACCCCAGTCGTTTCGTCATGCCCGTGCCTCCAAAACTACAATGTAGGTATCTACGACTACATTGTAGGTTTTGCCTCGCGTCCTGGCAACCCGGGTGGCCAGGTCGTCGACAACGGCTCAGGATGGGGTCCGGGCAGGACCGCTCGGGAGCATTGCCCGGCTGCCCCGTGTCATGTCGCAGATCGTCGGCGACGATGCGGTGTCGGGAGAGACCGGGACCCCATAGGTCGGGAGGGAAGCCGTGCACACCTGGTCCGGACAGATCGAAGTCGAAACGGACGGGAACGATCAGATCCTCGATCTTACGGAGGATGTACAGCGCGCCGTGGCCGAGAGCGGGATCACGACCGGGCAGGCCACGGCCATGGTGATCGGCTCGACCGGTGCCCTCTCCACGCTCGAGTTCGAGCCCGGCCTGGTCGGTCACGACATCGCTGCCGCCCTCGAGGGCATCGCCCCGCGGGACGGACACTACGTGCACGAGCAGACGTGGAACGACGACAACGGTCATAGCCACGTCCGCGCCTGTCTGATCGGCCCGTCACTCGCCCTCCCCGTAATCGAGGGTCGGATTCCGCTGGGAACGTGGCAGCAGGTCGTCCTGCTCGATTTCGATACTCGATCCCGCAGCCGTCGGATCGCGGTCACCGTGATCGGAGCGTGACGCCCGATATTGGACCTCAGAGGAGGCGTTAGACGAATGGCGCGGAAACGCGAAGAGAGATCGGTTTTGGGAGACCACGCATTCCGCGTCATCGGCGTTCTGCTTTCCGCGGCCCTTGTTTCCGGCTGCGACGAGGCTGCTTCTCGCGAGGCTGCCGCCGCCGGTCCGGTCGACTACTGCGAAGTCCCGGCGTTCGGGTCGGACGTCATCGCGGCCCGGCCCGCCGAAGGCGACGCACCGGTGGACGACGTGAACTGGTTCGCCCGCCCCGTCCCGCACGAGGGGGACGATCGGATCCTCGGGTTCGCGAGCCACGACCAGAACTACCTCTACAACATCACGACCGGGGTCCGCGTGCGGATCCCGGATCGCTCGGATGCGGTCGCCACGCCCGACGGTCGCTACATGACCGTGCCCTCGTACTACACGCCGGACTCGAACATCCGTTTCTATCCCATCGCGCCAATGCTGGAAGCGCTCGAAGCGGGCCGGGACATCGCCGATCTCGAACCCGCCTTCATCCACGAGCACCCGGCGATGAGCCGCGTCTACTACCAGTCGACGGGAATCGTCTCCAGTGAGGCCACGGACGCCGGCGATGTGACGACCTACCGGCTGATGTTCTCCGGGACTGGGGACGAGTCGCGTTTTCGTATCGTCGACTACCGGTTTACACACGATCCCGGGACCGGAGAGCTTCGGGGTGTCGTCCCGACCGGACCGATGGCGCTCTGCCCGATCGTGACGAACGATCTGAACACCCCGTTCATCTCGAAGGACGCCCGGTACGTCGCGGCCTATACGACAGCCAGCTCCGAACCGGGGTACTCGCCAGGCGCCTCGCTCAAGCTCTTCGAGATTACGAGCACCGACCCGGCGAACGGGACGACATCCTGTGAGCTGATCCACGACTTCGGGTTCGCGGCGGGCAAGGCGGACTTCAGCTTCGACGGGTCGATGCTGACGTTCCACATCAGCCAGGGTGCGTATCTCACACCCTTCGTGAACGGCGGACTCGACTCGGGCACGATCACGGACGTCGTCGTCGCCCGGCTGGATCATGACGCGAGCGGCGATGTGCTGGGGGCGAGCGGTCTCCAGCGTCTTACGACATCGATCGAGTCCGGGGTCGGGAGCTACTTCCCGGCCTTCTTCCCGGATGGGACGCTGTTCTACATCGCGAACGCGGTTCCGAAGGGCGGCAACCGAGAGAAGCGGTTCCACTTCCGTGTGATGGATCCATCGAGGAGCCCATGGCGACGCGGTGTCTTCGCGACCGAGGAGAGCCAGGCGGGGTGGCGGACGATCGCGACGTTGTGGGAGCGTTCGTGCGCGACCCGGCTGCCGGCCCTTTCCGAGACCCCTTTCCCGCTCCAGGCACATGAGGCGCCGTGGCTGAGCCTGTCGCTCACGGCGGGGCAGTGCGGCTCGCTGATCGACGACATGTCGGCGGATCCGGCCGTCGCCGAGGCGGGCGGGCGGGACGTCCTGCTGGAGCTCTGTAGCGCGCTGGATCGCTGATCAGCGCTCCAGAAACTCGCGGATGAAGTCGGCGTACCCTTCCGCATTCCGATAACCAGGCAACGCTGGCGAGACCCCGCGCTCGTCGAAGACGATCATCGTGGGGGCGTGAACCAGGGCGTTCCGTGACCGAAGCTCGTCCGAATCCACCTCCCGCAGGCCGTCCCGCGGGATTCCGACCCGCGCGGCCTCGCGCACCGCGACGTCGCGATCGCTCTCGCTGAACAGGAGCGGGACGAGGGCGAGCTCGTGCTCCGCGGCGGCCGCCGCGATCTCCTCATATCCGTCGACGGACAACGGCATATGGGGTGACCAGACGTAGACGACCGTTCGTTCTGCCGACTGGCGCAGTGCGGCTAGGTCGGCGTCGGTGAACGTCGCGCGGCTGCACCCTGCCACCGCCAGCGCGGTGGCCAAGAGGACGACGGTCCCGGGCGGGCCGGCGATCACTCCGGGACGAACGCGACGATCCGAACCGGGGCGCCGCTTCCCCCCGCGATCTTCATTGGCAGGGCGAGCACGTAGCTCCCGGTCTCGGGCAGCTCGCCGACGTTCGTGACGTTCTCCAGCCCCGGGATCCCCGCCCCATAGAGTACGACGTGCGTCTCGAAGTCGGCCGACTGCCCATGGTCGATGCTCGGCGTGTCGATCCCGAGCGCATCGATAGACCGGTTCTCGGCCAGCCACCGCGCCGCGTCGGGCGCGATCCCGGGGAAGTGGAGCTCGGGGATGGCGGCCGCCCCCTCGAGCGGCGTGCCCAGGTAGGCCTCGCGGTCCGGCCACCGCTCGGACCAGCCCGTGCGGATCAGCAGAATCGACCCATCCGGGATCCGGCCGTGCTCCGTCTCGAAGGCCTCGAAGTCCGCGACGCTCACGAGGTAGTCCGGGGTCACGTGATCGGTGACATCGACGACGACGGCGGGGCCGAGCAGTCGGTCCAGCGGGATCTCGTCGACCGCGTCCGCACCTCGAGAGAAGTGGATCGGGGCGTCGAGGTGCGTGCCTCCATGCTCGGCGGTCGCGAACCGATAGGCGCTGTAGAAATACCCGAGATCGGTCTCGCCGTATGCGAGCTCCTCGAACTGGAACCCGAGCGAGTCGGTCGGCCAGTAGATCGTCTCGTCCGAGTAGTCGTGGCTCAGGTCGACCCAGCGACCGCCGAGACCGGAGAAGGCGGCGGCTACCTGATCCGCGTTTCCGAATCCGGCCGCCCCCGCTCCGTCCGGCCCCGGAGTGGCGGTCGGCGAGCAGCCCGTCAGGGCGGGGCCTGCCGCGCAGGCGAAGACGAGCATCAGGCTGACCTTCGATTCCACGTCAATCCTCCAGCGGAGAAACATCATCGCTATACGCCTGACGCTGGCGCGGTGCACCCGGCGGGGGCAAGGCACGACCCATCGCCCGGGCAGGCGTCAGGTGTCATCGTAAGACGTCGTAGCGGTCCAAATGCGCGTAGCACAGAGGAATGCCATGAAACGCCTGATCCGCCTCGCCTTCGTACTCGTCCTACTTGCACCATCGGCCGTCGATGCCCAGCAGCGACGTGATGGGTACGACTACTTCGGTCCGCAGCGGGAGATGGTCCAGCGCGGGGTCCAGGCGATCCTCCAGTGCAACGGGCTCTTCACCTCGAATCGCACGCTCGAGCAGGTGTTCGAGCAGGAGCTCGCCTATCTCCGCGATCCGATCGGCACCGCCGAGGGCGGCGATTACCTGGTCGATTGGGACCTGAAGGCCGTGGCGATCGGGGCCGACGACGACATCCCGGTCATGCGCGCCGCTTTCCGGGAAGGGATCGGGTGCGTGATCATGGCGCCCGATCAGACCTTCGATGACATCGACGACCTGCCGATCCTCGAGACGCCGGCTCCGGCAGGCGACCCGGCGTCGATGGCGTGGCCCGATGGCGACATGGTCGAGCAGACGCCGCTGGCGGCGGGCATCGATCCGATCGCACTCCAGGCGGCGTCGGACTGGGCGTTCGACCGCGAGTCCGAGGAGCAGGTCACGCTGTCGCTGATCGTCGTCCACGACGGCGAGATCATCCACGAGCGTTACGCGCCGGGCGTGAACATGCACACGAAAACCCGGACCTGGTCGACGGCGAAGAGCCTCGCCGTGACGCTCATGGGCATGATGGTCGATGAGGGCGAGATGGGACTCGACGAGCCCCTCGGGTTCGAGTGGCTTCCGACCCGCGCGGCGTCACCGGAGACCGATCCGCGAAACGAGATCACGCTTCGCCACGTGCTCAACATGTCGAGCGGGCTCTACCCCGTGGATAGCTGGGGCATGGAGTACGCGACAGGCTCCGGCCTCGCCTACTGGGCTGGCGCGAGCTCGGCCGAAGGTGCGCGAGACAGGGCCCAGATCCGTGAGCCCGGCACGTTCTGGGACTACGAGAACTTCGACACGCTCCTCGGCGTCTACGCCATGAAGCAGGCGATCGGGGACGATCAGGCGTATCTGGAGTTCCCGCGCGCCGCGCTGTTCGACAAGATCGGGATGCGGAACACCTATGCCAGCGTCGATCGGTTCGGCGACTTCATCTTCTCGAGCCAGGTCTACACGACCGCCCGCGACCTCGCCCGCTTCGGGATCCTCTACGAGCAGGACGGCCTCTGGCACGACAACCGGCTGATCTCGGAGGAGTGGATCGAGTTCGTCCGAACCCCGGCCCCGGCGACGGCCGAGAACGGGAACTTCTACGGCGGCCAGTGGTGGCTCGTCCCCGACACCCGGACAGACATCCCGTCGGACGCATACTCCACTGCAGGGAATCGCGGCCAGTACACGGTCGTCGTCCCGTCGCACGATGTCGTGATCGTCCGCCGCGGTCTGGACTACGGTCGCCAGGGGTTCAGTCAGTGGGACCTGACCCGTGAGGTGCTGAAGGCGTTCGATGCGACGGACAACGACCGCTAGGACGGTTCCGCCTCTCGCCTGACCACGCTTCGGACACCCGGGAGCCCTCGCGCGCGTTCTGATACAGACGCGGCGAGGGAGCCGCTCGTACGAACCTCACGAGTCAGGAGCGGACGCATGACACGGGCGTTGTCGATCACCGTATCTGTCGGCGTGGTGATGTTGGGGTGCGGTGGGTCTGGACCGGGGCCCACAGAGCCCCCGGATAACGAGGCGCCGTCCTTCGCCTCTGCTCCCACGACCACGGGCGATCACAACCGCCCGTGGTCCTATACGGTCGCCGTATCCGACCCCGATGGAGATCCGGTTACGGTCGAGGCGATCGCACTGCCCGCCTGGCTGACCTTCGACGCGACGACGCTCACCCTCAGCGGTCTCGCCGGCTTCGACAACCTCGGGAACCACACCGTCACGCTTCGGGCGTCCGACGGGACCAGGGAGCGGCGCCAGCATTTCATCCTCACCGTGGCCCCCGGCGAGATCTCTTGCGATCAGGACTTCGGCGATCCGCTTCAGTCGCCGTATATCCTGCCCTGGCGCGCAGGGGCCGAGTATCTCCTGCAGCAGGGCAACTGCAACGGGTCCGGCGGCCACGTGAACTGGTTCGCATACGATTTCGATCTGGCGACCGGCGACACGATCATCGCGTCGCGAGCCGGGACCGTCGTCGCCGTTCGAGAGCAGTTCGCCGATGGAACGCGGATCTGTGGGCAGGAGCAGGAGAACCTCGTCTTCGTCCAGCACGACGACGGGACGATCATGTCCTACATCCACCTGACGACGAACGGTGCGCTCGTCGACGTGAACGATGTGCTCGCTCAGGGGGATGTCATCGGTCTGAGCGGCGACAGCGGATGTTCGGCCGGCCCCCACCTGCACGTCGCCCTGTTCGCCGCACAACGGACAGGGTTCGACCGTCAATGGTCGCTTCCGATCAACTACTCGAACGCCAGCGGCATGATCGACGGTCAGCGGCAACTCGTCCGCAGCGAGAGATACCGGGCTCTCCCCTAGCCCGCGTCGGCACGGTGGATCTCAGAAGGGTGGCTGAGTGCGCCTGCCTGTAGTATATCCATTACTGATATATCAATTACTGAGCGAAAGGACGCCCGATGGCGGACACGTCGGTGAAGCCCCCCTTCAAGATCACGCCGGTGGTCTTCCACGTCCTTCTCGCGATGAGCGAGGGCGATGCCCACGGGTACGGGATCATGCAGGAAGTCGAGAAACGGACGGAGGGTTCGTTGAAGATCGGCCCGGGCTCCCTCTACTTCACACTGAACCGCTTGCTCGAGGTCGCGATGATCAAGGAGGGCGCAGGGGCCGCCACTGACGATGCAAGGAGGAAGTACTACCGACTGACCGAGTACGGTCGTGCTGTGCTGGAGTCAGAGCTCCGCCTCCTCTCCGACATTGTCGACCTCGCACGCGAGAAGGCCGTCCTCCGAGACGAGGGCGTGGCCTGAAGATGTCCGGCTCCCGTCCACGGCTGCCGAGCGACCGCCTCCTCCGTCTGCTCCTGCTGGCCTATCCGCGGTCGTTCCGTCGCAGGCACGGGGGCGAGATGCTCCGCGTCTACGGTGAGCTGGCCCGCGATACGTCCGGGGAGCGTTCGAAGCTCGGTCACACGTGGTGGCTCTGTCGGGACCTCGTGAGCTCGGCGGTCCGGGCTCGGTTCCTGGCGCGGGGCGACGCGTCCGGTCAGGTGGCCGCCAGCCTCGGCTCGAAAGACAAGGAAGGGAAGATGGGGATGCTCGCGTTTCAGATTCGGCGTGCGGTACGGTCACTCACGCGGAACCCTGGCTTCGCCGCAGTCACCGTGTTGACGCTCGGACTCGGGATCGGCGCGACGACGGCGATCTTCAGCGTGGTCGAGGCGGTCATGCTCAGTCCGCTGCCCTACGACGACGGCGACGAGCTCGTCTGGGTGCTGAACCGCTACCTCCCGGACGGCGTCACCGGAGCGATCTCGCACCCGGAATACTGGGAGTTTCGTCAGGAAGACCGTGTGTTCGCTGGCATGTCGGCCCTCACCGTAACCGCAGCGAACCTCACGGGGTTCGACACCCCGGTCCGGGTGCAGGGCATGCGCGTGTCTCCGTCGTACTTCGATCTGGTGCACGCGCGGCTCGGGCTCGGACGCGGATTCACGCCCGAAGAGGAGACGATCGGGACGACCCCCGTCGTCGTTATCAGTCAAGCGCTCTGGCAGTCGGCGACGGGCGGAGACCCCGACGTCCTGGGCCGAACGATCGTCCTGGATGGTGTGTCGAGGACGATCGTCGGTGTGATGAGCGCCGAGCACATGCCGCTCGCACCGTACCTCTTTCCGGGCCGAACGGTCGACTTCTGGACGCCGATTCGGATCGCTCCGAGCACGTTCAACGCATCGAGCCTCGAGCTCCACAACCTGTACGTGGTGGGTCGGCTCGCCGAGGGCCTGACCCCGGCCTCCGCCGAACGCGCCATGGACGGTACGATCGACCGGCTCGAACAGCTCTACCCCGGCATTGGATTCGCCGACAGCCGTGAAGTGGCCGTCACGCCCCTCGGGGACCGGGTCGCCGGCGATGTCGGCACGACCCTTAGAATCCTCCTGGCGGCGGTCGGTCTGGTGCTGCTGGTCGCTTGCGTCAACGTGGCCAACGTCCTTCTGGCTCGCGGCGAGGCACGGATGTCCGAGACGTCGGTGCATGCGGCGCTGGGCGCAGGCCGCGGGCGGCTCGCACTTCACGGGATCATCGAGAGCGTCATCATCGGTGTTGCGGGCGGCGTCCTGGGCCTCGGTCTCGCGGTCGCGGCGCAGCAAACCTTGATCGCACTCGCTCCGCCCGAGCTGCCGAGACTCGACGAGATCGGCCTCAACCTGAAGGTGTTCGGGTTCTGTGCCGGCGTCTCGATTCTGGCGGGGCTACTCGCCGGTCTGCTGCCTTCCGTTCGCCTGCTGAGAGGCGATTTCCTGGAGACTCTCGAGGCCGGGGGGCGGAGCGGCGCTCTCGGAGGCGCCCGAACGCTGCTCAAGCGCGGCCTCGTAGTCGGACAGGTCGCCGCGGCCGTGGTCATCGCAGCGGCGGCGGCACTTCTGGGTCGCAGTCTCATGGAGCTGCGGGCCGTCGATCCGGGGTTCGAGGCCGCCGGTCTCCTGATGGTGGACATCAACGCCACGAACTCACAGTACCGGTCGACGGAGGCCGTACGCGCGCTGTACGGGAGCCTGTTGCCTCAGGTCGAGGCGATCCCCGGCGTCACCGTCGCGACCGCCTCGTGGCAGACGCCCCTCCAGAGCGGGATGAGCGACTGGCCGGTCAGGACCAACATCGACGAGGCAGAGTGGGTCAGCGCGGACCCAAACTTGGTCACGAACTCCTACTTCGAGACCCTCGGGATGCGTCTGGTAGATGGTCGCCTGTTCGACACCTCGGACCTGGCGCGCGCCGAGGGGTCCGTGATCGTGAGCGAGACGGCTGCCCGGCAGTTGTTCGGCGAGGACCGGGCGGTCGGCCGCCTCGTGAACATCAACTTCGATCGCGAAGTCTGGCGCGAGGTCGTGGGGGTGGTGGCGGATGTTCGGGCCCGAGGGCTCGGGGCCGACCCGCGGGCCCAGACGTACGTACCCGTCTCGGACGTTCCGTTCGGACCCAACCCCTCCCTGACCCTGACGGCCCGGGCCGGGCTGACCCCCGGTGCGTTCCGGGCCGTTCTGGTCGAAATCATGCGCGGGATCGACCCTGATGTACCGATCGGCCAGGTGCGCTCGATGAGCGGCCAGGTCGCATTGTCGATGGGCCGGGAGCGGTTCCTGGCCATCCTGCTGGGCACGTTCGCCGGGGCGGCCCTGCTGCTCGGCGCGATCGGCGTGTATGGCCTTCTCGCTTACGATGTCTCACGGCAGCGACGCGAGATCGGCCTGCGCATCGCGCTCGGGGCGCAGCCGCACGGTGTACTTCGACGGGTCGTCAGCCGGGCGCTGGCGATGGGGGCCATCGGAGTCGCGATCGGCGTCGCCGGTTCGCTCGCGACGGCCCGTCTGCTCGAAGGCTTCCTCTACGGGGTGTCGAGCACGGACGTCGTGACGCTGGTAGGAGTCGGGCTGGTCGTTCTGGCGACAGCCGCGCTCGCGAGCTTCCTTCCGGCGAGACGCGCCGCCGGCGTCGATCCGTTGGTCGCGCTACGGGAGGAGTAGCGCCGAGCAGCGAGTCCATGGCGACCTCCCCTCGGGCGGCCGCGGGCTCGTCCCCTGATCCGTGGCACGCAGCACTGCCTTGGTGTTCGTAGCGACCGCGTAGTCCGCCACCCGCACGAGCGTCGTGGGTGGCGGAATCCCGTGAGGCTGCAGATGTTCACGCGTGCCGGGTAGGCCTCTCGCGCAGAGGAACACCCTGATCCACCGGCGCCCGCGGGTTTCTCCCTATCGACGAGGTGAAATGACATGACCGCTCCGCGTAGCGTATCCCGCAGAGACGTTCTCGTCCGTGGCGGCGCGGCCGCCGCCGGCGTCGCCCTCATGCCCTCCGACGCCTTTGGCCGCTGGGTCGCGTCGATGGCACAGGAGGCCGTCGTGCCGTGGATCGAACGCCCGGACGAGGGGATGCGTGCGAACGTGAACGTGCTCGACTGGGAGCAGGTCACCTCGTGGATCACGCCGACCGACCAGCTCTTCCGCGTGGGCCACTACGGCCAGCCCGAGATCGCCGAGTCCGACTGGAGCCTCCGGATCGGCGGGATGGTCGACAGCCCGCGC
>Ga0224508_10001005_pt1 | contig 25885 bp, 24 predicted proteins | sample SF_Jan12_sed_USG_4_FD_170157 | JGI IMG/M metagenome (GOLD analysis project Ga0224508, IMG submission 170157) | Sediment microbial communities from San Francisco Bay, California, United States - SF_Jan12_sed_USGS_21 | ecosystem: Environmental > Aquatic > Marine > Sediment | place: USA... | reverse complement strand
AAGGGTATGTCATCTTCGACATAATGTCAAGGTTGACATACAGAGGGCCACGAAGGAATCAGACGTTGAGCGGCATTTCACTTAACTCCTTATTGGCGAAGAGTTGCTTCGTATATGATGGGAGTGGGGTTGCACTGGCGCTATTGGCTGGCGAGGCGGGGAGTCGGCCGACTGCTATCGTTCATCGCCACCGGGGTCCATGAGTTGATCGAGGGGGCTTCGGATCTTCGCCAGGTCGGCGCGGCTGACGTGTGTGTAGATCTCGGTCGTCCGAGGGCTCTTGTGGCCGAGCAGCGACTGGATGTACCGGAGCCCGATTCCGCTCTCGTGAAGGTGCGTCGCGAACGAGTGCCGCAACGTGTGCACGGTCACGGGTTTTCGAATGCGGGCACGTTGGCGGGCCCGTGCGAAGACCTGCTGGACGCTGCGGGTCGTGAGGTGCCGTCCGGGCCTCTGCCCTGGAAAGACCCACGGGCCGCGGATCCGGCGTTGGCGTGCGTATCGCTCGAGCGCAGTGAGCGCGACGCTCGAGAGCGGGACGTACCGGTCCTTGCGCCCCTTCGCCTGGCGTACGTGGATGAGCCCGCGATCCCTGTCGATGTCTTCGATGCGGAGCCGAACCACCTCACCCACGCGCAGTCCGGCGGCGTACACGAGCATCAGGATCGCCCGGTGCTTGGCGTTCTCGATCACCTCGAAGATCGCGAGTACCTCCTGGCGGCTGAGCACGACCGGGAGCTTGCGCTGGCGTTTCGGTCTGGGGAGTTCGACCGGATCGATCGGTCGTGACAACACCCGGGCGAAGAGAAACTTGATCGCGCTCACAGCCTGGTCGGCGTACGAGTGGGACACCCGGCGGTCCTCGAGCGCCGATCGCACATACGATCGCACGACGGCCGCGTCGACCTCCTCTGGGCGGCAGTCTGCACACACGAGGAATCGCCGAGCGTGATCGAGATACAGCCTCCGAGTGCGGGGGCTGTATCCCCGTAGGATGAGCTCCTCATGCATGCGTGTGAGAGCGGCCCGACACGCTTGGTCGAGCGCCTCTTGCGGCTGTCTCGGCTGTGGCCCGCCCTGTGGGCGCCACGCGACCGCCTCGAGCCCGGTCTTTGGCAGGAGGCCCTCGACTCCCCGTTCGAGGACCAGGTCTTCGGACCGAAAGCGTGACAGTAGGAGCGCGAGCGCCGCGGTCCGGGCGGGGATCGTCCAATGGCGCTCGCCCTCGACCCAACGGCGACCCGGGATCCGCTTGATCTCGGCGATCAGGTCTGCGGCGTATTCGAACCGGACAGCGAGCTCGCCTCCGGTCGTCCGACGGATCTCGACGGTGCGGGGCCGATGGGGGGGCTCGGTGGGCTCCGGCATGCACAAAGGCTGCCCACGGAGATCAACGGTGCATCAAGCGCACCAACAGTGGCGCTCAGCCTTCTACGTGCTGCGTCACCTGATCGGGGAAGTACTTGAGCAGGCTCTCGGTGATGAGCGGTGCCGCCATGCCGAGTCCGCAGGCGCTCGTCTGCTTCATCGTGGTCGACAGGTCCGTGACTTCGTCGACCCACTCGGCGAGGGTGTCCGGGCCGCCGCCGTGCAAGCGCTCGGTGAGTCGCTGCGTCCCGATCCGGCACGGGAAGCATTTCCCGCACGATTCCTCGGCGAAGAACTCCATCGCGCCGTGGGCGACCTCGACCATGTCGCGGGTGTCGTCGAACACCATGATCCCGCCGGCGCCCAGGAACGACCCCTTCGACCGGATGCTCGGCTCATCGAGCGTGACGTCCAGGTCGTCGCCCGCCAGGAAGCCGCCGGAGAGTCCGGCCATCGTCACCGCCTGAACGGTCCGGCCGTCGCCAGCGCCCCCGGCCCAGTCCTCGAGCAGGGTCTGGAGCGGGAAGCCCATCGGCACCTCGTAGTTCCCGGGGCGGACCACATCGCCGGAGAGGCTGATCACCTTCGTTCCGGCATGCTCGCCGAGACCGAGTCCGCCATACCAGTCCGCGCCATGGCGCAGGATGTGGGGGATGGACGCGAGTGTCTCCACGTTGTTCACGACGGTCGGCAGGTTCTCGAACCCGTGCGTGACGGGGAACGGCGGCCGGTTCCGCGGGAACGGGTGCGAACCCTCGAGGCTGTTGAGGAGCGACGTCTCCTCGCCGCAGATGTAGGCCCCGGCGCCACGGCGGACGTAGAGCTCGAACTCGTGCCCGGCTCCGCGCGCGTCGGGTCCGAGCAGGCCGGCGTCCCGCGCCTCGCCGATCGCAGCCTCCAGGATCTCCGCGGTTTCGGGGTACTCGTACCTGAGATAGATGAACCCGCGAACCGACCCGGTCGCGAACGCCGCTGCGATCATCCCCTCGATGACGGCGTGGGGGTCGTAGTCCATCAGCGCGCGGTCCTTGAAGCACCCCGGCTCGCCCTCGTCTGCGTTGCACACGATGGTCTTCGGCTCACCGTCGGCATCGGCCACGGCGCGCCACTTCCGTCCGGTCGGGAACCCCGCCCCGCCCCGGCCGGCCAAACCGCTCGCGTCGATCGAATCGAGCAGCTCCTCGGGGCTCCCTGCGAGAGCGGCCGCGAGCCCCTCGTACCCGCCGGTCGCGCGGTAGCCGTCGAGGGTCGCGCGGCCGGGCGACCGGATCTCCGAGAAGACGCACTCGGTGGCGCCGTCCGGGAGCTGTGGCGGGAGCGGCGAGGCTCTCTCGACGAGCGGCGACCCGGGCTGGCCGATCATCACGCGATCGCCGAGCAGGACCGGGATCGGCTCGTCGCACCGGCCCGGACAGGGCATCGAGCTGCACCCGCCGACCTCGGCGGCGAGCGCCTCCGTTCCGCGAAGCGCGCACACGGGGCCGTTGCAGATCCGCGGTCTGTGCAGCCCGTCGGGCTCGCGCGAGAAGTGGTGGTAGAAGGTCACCGTCCCGAACAGGTCCGCGATCGGGATACGGAGGCCTGCGGCAATCTCGCGAAGCGCCTCCTCTGACAGGTATCCGTCCCGCTCGTGGTAGGCATGAAGGACCGGCAGCAGCGGCGCGGGCTCGTCACGCCAGCGAGCGATCAGATCACGATCCGGGGAGTCCGTCATCGCGGTTCGAGGTCCTTGTCAGAGGCAGTGGCCTGGAGCGGCGCAACACTAACCCGCCGCCGCGCCGGGCGGCAACGAGCGCCGCGCGCGCCTCGTGCCCGCTTCGTAGCTTTCGAGATGATCACCCCGCGAAAGAGCACCGCCCGCATCGACATCGAACGCTACGACGCCGAGACGAGTCGCACCCGACGGGACATGGTGGCGGTCGAAGAACCGATGGAGATCCGGCTGTCGGTCCCCGGTCAGGGCGAGCACACCGTCGCCGTCACGATGCGGACCCCCGGGAACGACTTCGAGCTCGCGGCCGGGTTCCTGTTCAGCGAGGGGCTGATCGCGAGCCGCGCCGACGTCGCCGATCTCCGCTACTGCGACGTCGATCCGCAGGAGTACAACGTGGTGACCGTGCAGCTACGTCCCGGCGTTCCGTTCGACCCCGAGTCGCTCACTCGGAATTTCTACACGACGTCGAGCTGTGGGGTGTGCGGAAAGGCGTCACTCGAGGCGGTCGAGATCAAGGGCTGCGCCCCGCTACCGGACGGCGAGCTCCTGCTCGACCCCAGTGCGATCCGCGCGATGCCGGGAGGCCTCCGGGAGCGGCAGACCGTGTTCGAACGGACGGGCGGGCTGCACGCCGCGAGTCTCTTCGACGGTGCCGGGAAGCCGGGGTCATTGAGGGAGGACGTGGGGCGGCACAACGCGGTCGACAAGGTGATCGGGGAGGCGTTTCTCGAAGGCAGGCTCCCGCTCGCCGATCAGGCGCTGGCCGTGAGCGGTCGTGCCTCGTTCGAGATTCTCCAGAAGGTGCTGAGCGCCGGCATTCCGGCGGTCGTCGCGGTGGGAGCACCCTCGAGCCTCGCGGTCGACCTCGCGCGTCAGTTCAACATCACGCTGATCGGATTCACGAAGCCCGAGGGCTTCAACGTCTACACGGGCGCCCGGCGGGTCGGTTAGAACAGCCGCTGTGCCGGGACGGCCACGCCGTGTGCGTGCAGATACGGCACGAGCTGCCCACGCGTCCACATGGCATGCTCGAGCGCGAACAGCGCGACGCGTCCGCGAGTCATCGTGCGGCCGAAGAAGTCGACCTCATCGCCCAGGCTCGTCCCGTCCATCGTCTCCAGCTTTCCGATCAGGAAGTCGTACGCGTTCGTGACCGCGGCGATCAGCGCCGCGCGGTCCGCCACGAGCTCGGCCTCATCGCCGAAAGCCGGCGCGTCCTCGCCGAAGAGCGGCATCGCGATGAACCCGTTGTTGGCGGTATGGACGATCTGAGCCGCGAAGCCCCGAACGTCGGCGTTCGGCGCCCAGTCCATCGCCGAGTCCGGAATCGCCTCGGCCAGAGAGATGTCCCAGGCCTTCGCCCGCTCGAACGCGTCTATGAGATACCCCTTCATGCCGTCTGCGCTCTGAGCCGTCGCGTCCATGGCTCCGGTGAGCAGCAGCGCCGCAATGGCCAATCCCGCGAATCCCGCTCGTTTCGTCCCTGTCATTTCCAGTCTCCTCCGTTGTCTTCGCTCGCTTGCGTCTCCGCCGCCTCCACGTCGGCCGCGGTCTTCGGGATCAGTAGAAACCCGATCAGCGACTCAGGATCCACGCTCTCGCCATTCACGTACGCGGACCAGTGAAGATGGGGCGCGGTGGACCGACCCGTCGACCCGACACGTCCCAGCAGCTGGCCGGGCGACACGATGTCCCCTTCTTCTACGACGATGGAAGTGTGGTGAAAATACGCAGTGACGAGCCCGAGACCGTGATCCAGGTAGACGGCGTTGCCCTGATAGAAGAAGCTGCCAGTCAGGAGCACGCGGCCCGCGGCCGGGGCGTAAGTGCCCTGTCCGCGCCTGCCGCGAAGATCGAGCCCGAGGTGCCGGCTTCGCACCGCGCCGTTGAAGACGCGGCCCTCACCGAACGGGCTCGTCCGGACGGGCGGTCGCGGCCAGTCGAACGGATCCTCCGGAAGCCAGACGTCGGTCGACGCGGTGAGCCGTGACCGGATCAGCTGCCGCTCCCTCGCGATCCGCGCGTCGACTTCGGGGTCGCTCGCCGCGCCCGCGGAGATCCTGATTCGAGTCGACGGGTATTCGCGTGCCTCCACCCGAATGACCCGGCGCTCGTGTTCTTCGACGCCGTTCCGGCGTCCCCTGATATCCAGCTCGAGCAGACCCGAGCCATCGACGGGGAGCCCGGCGAGGCCGATCCAACCGAGATCGTCGCGAACTAGCAGTACGTCGCGCTCGGCCAGCGTCGCCGTCGGCCGCTCGAGTGCCGGCCCCGGCGGCACGATGATGCGGACCGTGACCACTGAGGCCTGCCTCGGACGCCGTGGGGAGACACCGACCGAGAGCGGAAGCGCCGGATACGGAGCCGGCACGCGGGTCGCCTCGGCCTGCTCGACCGGGGTGTAGATGCGCAATGGCTCGGCCGAGGCCACGTCTGGAGCTGCCGGCGCCCCGACGGGTTGCGGCGCCTCCGGAATCGAGGCACACGCCGACCCGAAAACCGCGAGCATGAATGCCAGGTTTGTTGGTCCCCGCCCCACGTCCACCTCCCGTCCCGCCGTACGGGGGTCCCGACCCCCATCACCCACGACAGATTGCAACCGACCCGACCCACGAACAACCTTCGGTATGAGACAGCTCCGACTCCTCGTCCTTCCGCTCGCGGTTCTTGCAGCGTCGTGTCCCGGCTCAGCGCCCGAGCCGGGCGGGTTCGCCGTGACCATCTCGGCTCTCTCCGGTCCGGGCGGGTACTTCGACACGGACAACCTGATCTCCAACGAGAGTTCCTATCTTCACGCCATCACGGATCTGAGGGAGTCCGGGATCCGCGGAGGCGCGTACCTGGGTGTTGGAGCGGGTCAGAACTTCTCCTATATCGCCGAGATCGAGCCCGAGCTCGCCATCATCGTGGATATCCGGCGCGACGCCGTCCTCCAGCACCTCATTTACAAGGCGCTCTTCGAGAACGCGCCGACCCGAGCCGAGTACCTCGCCCTTCTGACGGGGCGCCCGGCCCCCGCAGATTCGGCCGCGCTCCGGGGCGCGACGGTCCAGGACGTCGTCGAGTACGTCGATGCGTTGGCGGCGACACCGGAGAGCAGCGAGTGGGCCGCTCGGATCGTGCGCGAGGCGATCGAGGGATACGGATTCAGCCTCACTCCGGGGGATCTCGAGACCGTCGATCGGTTCCACGGCGAGTTCATGCGCTACGGGCTCGATCTTCGCTTCAGAAGCCATGGACGAGCTCCGCAGTTCTACTATCCCACGCTTCGGGAGCTGATCCTCGAGGTGGACCGGGACGGCGACCCGGCGAGCTATCTGACGAGCGAAGAGCGCTACGGCGTGGTCCGGCGTCTTCAGCAGGCGGACCGCGTCCTGCCCGTGGTTGGCGACCTGGCCGGCGACGTCTCGCTTCCCGCCGTCGCCGCGCATCTCGAAGCAGAAGGCCTCGAGGTCTCCGCCTTCTACACGTCGAACGTCGAGTTCTATCTCTACGGCGGGCGCCGCTTCGAGCGGTTCATCGAGAATCTGCGCCGGCTTCCGTTCGCCGACTCCGGCGTCCTGATCAAGTCCTTTTTCCCCGGCGGGTTTCGCGGCGCCCACCCGGCGCAGGTTCCCGGCTATTACAGCACCCAGGTCGTGCAGAGCGTGTCAGGGTTGCTCGAGGGCTGGGACGCCGGACGGTACACGAGCTACTGGTCGATCGTGACCCGGGACCTGGTGGGGATGGTCCCGGTCCCGTGACCCCCGCCGGCGAGCGGCTCGCCGGACTCAGGCCGGGAAGGCGCGTCCCGCCTTGATCGCGACGTCCAGCAGTGTCTTCCTCCACCCGGTTAGCAGCGACCGGCGATAGGTGTCGGCGACCCGCCGCACACCCTCGCTCATGGTCGGGTACGGGTGGACGAGCGAGGAGAGCGATCCGATCGCGATGCCGTGCTTCATCGCCAGGGCGATCTCCGCGATCATCGTCCCCGCGCTCGGGCCGAGGATGTGGCCACCGAGGATCCGTCCGCCCTTCCCTACCACGACCTTCACGCAGCCGCTCGCCGCGCGCTCCGCGATTGCGCGATCGAGGCCGGAAAGGTCGTACACATGGCTCGTCACCGAGTCGCCGTGGCGCTCGCGCGCTTCGGCCTCGGTCAGCCCGACATGCGCGAGTTCGGGCTCGGTGTAGGTGCACCAGGGAATGACCCGGTAGTCGATCTTCGCGCGGACCGGGAGGAGGGCGTTCTGGACCACGGTGCGCGCCTCGTGATCGGCGACATGGGTGAACAGGTAGCCGCCCGTCACATCCCCGGCGCCGAAGATGTGCCGCTGCGACGTGCGGAGCTTCGCGTCGACCGTCACCCATCCCCGATCCGTCGCGACGCCCGCCTCTTCCAGCCCCAGGTCTTCCGTGTTCGGCCGCCGCCCGACCGCGACCAGGATCTCGTCCGCTTCGACGTGCTGCCCCGGGTCGGGAGAGTCTCCGTCCGGCACCGACTCGCCCCGCGCGGACGCGCTGCCCGGCACCTCGATGTACAGACGCGCACCGGACCCCGAGGACTCGACCCGCGTGACGACCCGACCGGTGATCACTCGCACGCCCTCGTCTTCGAGCGAACGCGTGAGGCGGTCCGCGAGCTCGGGCTCCTCACGTATCAGTAGCCGGTCCATCATCTCGACGATCGTGACGTCGACGCCGAGCCGCCGGAACGACTGCGCGAGCTCCACGCCGATCGCTCCCCCGCCGATGACGGCCAGCGAACGCGGAAGATCGGTTCGCTCGAAGGCTTCCGCGTGCGTGAAGTAGCCGGTCTCGTCGAGTCCCGGGATCGGGGGCACCGCGGCCCGCGTCCCGGTGGCGATGACGAACCGACGGCCGGTCACGCGTCTGTCCCCGACCTGCACCTCGTGCGGAGAGACGAAACGAGCCGAGCCCTCGATCACGTCGACGCCCATCGCCCGGAACCGTTCGGGATCATCGTGGGGGGCGATCACCTCTCGCACGTCCCGCACGCTGGACATCACCGATCCGCCGTCGATCGCCGGGTCGCTCGCGGTCAGGCCGAATCGGGCTGCCTCGCGAAACCCGTTGGCCAGCCGGGCCGAGCTAATCAGCGCCTTCGACGGAACGCAGCCCGTCCAGAGACAGTCTCCCCCCAGCCGCTCGCGTTCGATCAGCGCCGCGCGCGCGCCGAGCCCGGCCACGCCCGCGGCGGTGACGAGCCCTGCCGTCCCGCCCCCGATCGCGACAACATCGAACTCCGGTTGTGCTGGCACCGCTGACTCCTTGCTCGGATCCGTCCTCCGCGAAGCTCGTCCACTCGACGCACCCGAACAACCGACGGCCGGAACCCGTTCCCTGGACGGTCGCGTTGAGGTAGGGTGAGCGAGCCGGATCCGGACACGACCCGAGTACAGGAGAGTCGATCGATGAGATGTTTCTCATCTCCCGCCATGCTTCGAGCTTTGACGGCGGGCCTTGTCGGGCTGACCGTCGGCGGCGTCGCCACCGCCGAGGTGGCCGCCCAGACGGGCGACGAGGCGGAATTCGACGAGGCGCGCGCCTTCATCTCCGAGACCACGCTCTTCGAGCCCTTCGGAGTGACGGAGGCCGACCTGACGCCCCTACGCTCGGTCGTGGAGAGCGGCGTGCTCGTGCCGGAGGCGTGGCTCGTCATCATGGATCATGCGAGCGATCCGCTGGCCCTCGTGATGGATCAGATGGCGTACCATCACGTGGCTCAAGGGGAGATCGCCGGAGAGCCCTGGATGGTCTCGTTCTGAGTGGTCTGCAATACGGGGATCAGTATGGTCCCCTCCATAGACGGAAAGACCTACCACTTCGAATCCCGCGGTCTGTACGACGGCGTTTCGGTGCTCTGGGACGAGGAGACCGAGTCGCTGTGGCACCACATCACGGGCGAGGCTCTGACGGGGCCGCTCGCGGGCGCGGTCATGCCGATCTTCAACCTGCTCCAGATGACGACGGAGATGGCTCTCGAGAGGTACCCGGACATCGAGGTCGCCATCTCGGACCGCCCGCTGCGTCAGGACGGAACCGTACGCTCGGTGGACCGCGACTTCGATCTGCGTCCCGAGTTCACGGAGACGATGGCCGAGGAGGACACGCGACGCCCCACCATGGAGATCGGCGTGGGTCTGTGGAACGACGATCTCCGGGTCTACTACCCCGTTTCGTCCATTCGCGACGCTGGGAAGGTCGTGGTCGACGAGCTCGGTGCCGACGGGAACGTCGTCATCTATCTGGACCCCGGGACCGGCGCCCCGCTGGCGTTCCACACGAGTGCGACGAGGGCCGTCTGGAACGATGACGTGCTCGAGCTCGACGACGGCACGTCGCTCCGCGCCGGTGTTCTGGTGGACGGCAACGGCGATCCGATCCACCCGACGCGCCCGCTCCAGTTGTTCACGCGCTGGTACGGGTGGGCGCTGATGTTCCCTGACACCGAGATCCGGGGCTGAACCGAAGTTCCCACATCTCACAAGAAACTTTGCGGACCGCCGCGAAACGGGCCGGGGAAAGACGGAGGATCCCCGGCCCTTCGCGTCTGTAGGTGCTGGCCGTAACCCGACTTGCGCTCAGATCGTCATCCAGACGTCCTCGCCCCCCGCAGGGCGCGGATGTTGCCCCGATTCACTCCGGTTCGGGGTCCATGGTCTGGGTCGGAGGGGGAATCGGTGGGCAAGACGGGAATCTGCAGACAGGGTCTCGGGGTCCGGCGGGCGACGTCGGTTCTGGCTCTCGCGTCGGTCATCGCGTCCTGCTCGTCCGGCCCGACCGGTCCTCCGACGCCTCCTCCTCCGCCCCCCCCGCCGCCGGCATCCAATGTCGTGGTCTCCGGCGGCGATGAGCAGGTGGCGGCGCCCGGAGAGGCCGTCGCGACGGCTCCCGAAGTTCGCGTGACCAACTCGCAGGGTCAGGGTGTGGCGGGAGTGTCGGTCTCGTTCGCCGTGATTTCGGGCGGGGGCTCCGTCTCGAATCCGAACACGACGACGAATTCGCAGGGTCGGGCCTCGCCGGGAACCTGGACCCTCGGCGGCCAGGCGGGGGCCCAGGAGCTTCGCGCGACGGTGAACGGCGTGGGATCGGTGACCTTCACCGCCACGGCTCAGATGCCGGCCGATCCGGCGTCGCTTCAGATCGTGTCCGGCAACGGACAGTCCGCCACGGTCGGGACCGCCGTGCCCTCGTCGCCGACCGTTCGGGTCCTCGACGACCAGTCGAATCCGGTGGCGGGCGTGACCGTGACGTTTGCGGTGGCGTCCGGCGGCGGGTTCGTCACCGGCGCCGTAGTCACATCGAGCGGGTCCGGGGACGCGAGTCCGTCGGGCTGGACGCTCGGCACGACGGCCGGATCCAACCAGCTCCGGGCGACCGTCACCGGCATCTCGCCCGCGACGCTATCGGCGACCGGCGTCGCCGGCGCTGCGGCATCGGTGGTGGCGGCGGGCGGGGACGGACAGTCCGCCACGGTTTCGACCGCGGTGTCCACCGCACCGACCGTCCGCGTCGAGGACGCCCACGCTAACCCCGTCAGCGGTGTCGCCGTGACCTTCGCGGTGACCGGCGGCGGCGGCGGCGCGACCGGCATCGACCAGACGACCGACGCCAGCGGTCTCGCATCGGTCGGCAGCTGGACGCTCGGGGCGACCCCCGGGGCGAACTCGCTTTCGGCCACGACACCCGGGTTGTCCGGAAGTCCGGTCGTGTTCTCCGCCACGGGCGTGGCCGGTGGTGGAGGCGGCGGTGCCTTCGATATCGAGATCCGGTTCAACCCGGGCTCGACGCCGACGGCCGCGCAGCAGGCGGCGTACGACGCGGCAGAGGCAAAATGGGAGGCCGTGGTCACAGGCGACTTGCCCGACACGCCGGTGAACCGTCCGGCCGGGACCTGCACCTCATCCACGCCGATCAACGAGACCGTCGATGACCTCGTGATCTTCGTCACGCTCGAGCCGATCGACGGACCCGGGGGCGTGCTGGGCAGTGCCGGTCCATGTCTGATCAGAAACGGGTCTCTTCTCCCGTTGGTGGGCTCGATGCGGTTCGACATCGCGGACCTCGCCACGCTCGAGGGGAACGGCCTCCTGGATGAGGTCATACTCCACGAAATGGGCCACGTGCTGGGCATCGGCACCCTGTGGCCCTCGCTCGGTCTCCTGGTGGATCCGGCCGCGAGCGGCGGCCTGGACCCGCACTTCATCGGCGCGGATGCGATCGCCGCCTTCAACGCCGCCGGCGGTGCGGGCTACGTCGGCAACAAGGTCCCCGTCGAGGACGGCGGGGGATCCGGCACCCAGGATGGACACTGGCGCGAGTCCGTGTTCGATACCGAGCTGATGACCGGGTGGATCGACTTCGCGAGCAACGAGCTGAGCGTCGTCACCGTCGAGTCGCTCGACGACATGGGCTACGGGATCGACCCGGCGCAGGCCGACAGCTACTCGCTTCCGGTCTCCCCGTCTGTGATCCCACGGCGCTCGGGCACCTTCTCGATCCAGCTCGAAGGCGACATCCGGAGCGGTCCGATCGAGATCATCGATGCGACCGGCAGGCGCGTGGGTCTCATTCCCCGTTAGCGACTTTCGGGGAAGCCCCAGCCACCAGCGGGTGACCTTCCGCTAGCGCGTCACGTCCTCGGACGGCAGGATGTCGGCCGGCTCACGGCCCATTCAGACGAGACGCTCGAGGATGTCTTTACCCCACCGGCCCCGGAGGCGACGCCCCGCGGTCTTCCCGAAGCTGCTGGCCGCCGCTGCGATCGCCGCCGTTTCGGCGTGCGGCTCAAAGGGGCCCGCCGGCCCTCCGCCGGGTCCGCCGCCACCGCCCCCGGGCGTGCCGGCCACGATGGTCGCGGTTGATGCCGGGAGCCAGGTCGGGTTCGCCGGCACGCCGGTCCAGACGCCCCCGGCCGTGCGGGTCCTCGATGGCAACGGCGACCCGGTCGGCAGCGTCGAAGTGACGTTCCTCGCGGATCCCGGGAGCGGCACGACCGCCGGTCGCACGATCGCCACCGACGCCGCGGGAGAGGCCCGGGTCGGCAGCTGGACGCTCGGCCCGGATCCGGGCACGCACCGAGTCCGCGCGAGCGCGACCGATCTGCCAAACATCACGTTCCTCGCCATCGCCACCGTTCCACCGGCGGTCTTCGATATCGAGATCCGGTTCAACCGGCCTGGCGGTACGCCGGGACAGCGGACCGCCTTCCGGGTCGCCGAGGCCCGGTGGCAGGCCGTCCTGCAGGGGGGGCAGGCCTCCGTGCACGTTGTGCGATCGGCCGGGTTCTGCGGCTCGACCGTCGCACTCGACGAGCAGGTGGACGATCTGCTGATTCTCGCGGATCTGGTGCCGATCGACGGGGCGGGCGGGGTGCTGGGTAGCGCGGGTCCGTGCCTCATCCGCGAAAACGGCATTCCGGTCCTCGGCCGCATGCGCTTCGATACGGCCGACCTGGACAGCGTCGAGGCGGACGGGACGCTCGACGACCTCATCGTCCACGAGATGGGTCACGTGCTCGGAATCGGGTCGCTCTGGAGCCTGCTGAATCTGTCGGTCATCCCGGCGCCGGACTCATCGGGTGTCACGGACCCCTACTTCGACGGAGCGGCGGCGCTCGAGGCGTTCGACCTGATCGGCGGGGCGAGCTACGTGGGCAACCGCGTGCCCATCGAAGACTCCGGCGGCGGCGGGACACGGTTCGTCCACTGGCGCGAGACCGTCTTCGGCAACGAGCTCATGACCGGCTTCCTCGATGCGGGATCGAACCCGCTCAGCCTGGTGACGATCGCTTCTCTGGAGGACATGGGGTATCTCGTGGACCGCCAGATTGCCGAGTCCTACGCCCTCTCATCGGTTCCGCGCGCGGGCAGCTCCGCGTCGCGTCGCTATCTCGGCAACGATGTTCTGGACGAGCCGGTCTTCGAGATCGACGCACGAGGCAACATCCGCCGGCTCACGGCCCGATGACCCTTCACGGTCGAGCCGCGAGGCTCATCGCCGGCGTGATCATCGTGGCGCCCGCGTACGCATGCACCGTCTCGTACCGAGGGCCGGGCCCCGATGCCGAGCTCAATCGGGCCGACATCCTGCGCTGCGGTCTCGAGGGGCCCGCGACGGTCGACACCAACGTCGTCGACGGTCTGGCCGGGGTCCATTCCGTCTATCTGATCACCGAGAGCGGGTCGTCGGACCTGGTCTGGGGTCCCATGACGCTCGAGCGCCCGGCCGAGGCGGCGGACGGCATCGGAGAGCCGCCGCGGCTGATCGGATGGGCGGAAATCGACGCGTCTCCGCTGGGCGCCTCGGTGCCGGGAGATCTTTCGTCCCGTGAGCCGACGGCCCCGGGTGTCGGCGTGTACGTGTTTCCCGTGGACCCCGACGCGCCCGAGCGACTCACCGCGGTGCTTCGTTTCGGGACCGAATCAAACCGCCGGGATCGGCAGCGCTTCGATGGGGCGCACACCACGCTTCGCATCACCTCGATCGCCGGCGACCGCTTCGGGGGGACCTGGTCGAGTGCGGAGGGCGCTCAGGACGCGTCCGGTCATTTTTGCGTCGTTAGCATCCTGGAAGGCCGCCCTTCCCCTGAAAAAGATTTGCCGGATCAGATCAGCGCCGGTTAGCTTTCCCGCTGTGCCTAACTCACCTCAAACAGCCCCGTCCGAAGCAGTGTCCGCGCCGGAGAGCGCGGTCCGAGAGGGGCTGGAGATCTTCCGGAAGTGTCGCGAGTTCACCCGCGCCGACGAGGCGCGTGCGGCCGGCCTGTATCCGTACTTCCTGCCGATCGAGGAGTCGCACGACACGCACGTGGTGATCCGGGGTGAAGACAAGATCATGATAGGCTCCAACAACTACATGGGGCTTACCCACGATCCGCGCATCCTCGAAGCCGCGCACGCGGCGCTGGACAAGTACGGCAGCGGGAACACCGGAAGCCGGTTCCTGAACGGGAATCTGGACCTGCACGACCAGTTGGAAGCCGAGCTCGCCGATTTCGTGGGCATGGAGGAGGCGCTCGTCTTCTCGACCGGGTACCAGACGAATCTCGGGACCCTCGGGGCGCTCCTGGGTCGCACCGACACCGTCTACGTGGACAAGCTCGATCACGCGAGCATTCAGGACGGCGTTCGTCTGGGGCTCGGACGTGTCCAGCGCTTCAACCACGATGATTGGCCCACGCTCCGGCGGATGCTCGAGAACGAGGACCCCGCCCGCGGCAAGATGATCGCGGTGGACGGGGTCTACAGCATGGAAGGCGACATCGCCGACTTGCCGGAGCTGGTGAAGCTCAAGAAGGAGTTCGGAGCCGCGTTGCTCGTCGATGATGCCCATGCGGTCGGCGTGATCGGCGAGACCGGTGCGGGAACCGCGGAGCACTGGGGGATGACCGAGGATGTGGACCTCATCCTGGGCACGTTCTCGAAGTCCTTCGCCTCCATCGGCGGATTCTGTGCCGGCGAGAGCAAGATCGTCGATTATCTCCGGAACCACGCGCGCGCCCTGATCTTCAGCGCCAGCATGCCGCCGGCCGCCGTGGCCACCGTGCTGAAGGCGCTCGAGATCATTCGCTCCGAACCGGAGCGTCGAGAGCGGTTGTGGAAGAACACGTACAAGATGATGGAGGGCTTCAAGTCCATCGGCTTCGATATCGGCCCGACCCAGACGCCGATCGTTCCGATCCTCGTCGGTCCGATGGAGAAGACCTTCCTGTTCTGGAGAGGGCTGCTGGACGCCGGCGTGTTCACGAATCCCGTGGTGCCACCGGCCGTGCCGGACGGGAGTTGCCGTCTTCGCACGAGCTACATGGCGACTCACACCGATGAGCAGCTCGACTTCGTGCTCGACCAGGTGGCCCGGGTCGCGAAGGAGTTGCAGCTCGTTTAGGGGTCTCCCGGCGCCCTCCTGAGCCCGTACGCCTTAAAACTCCAGACACGGCTTCCGTTCGATGACCGGTCCAGATGCGCCAGTCCGGGTGACGCCCGTAAACACCCGACGCGACCTGAAGACGTTCATCGCCTTCCCGTGGTCGATCTATAGAGACGATCCCGATTGGGTGCCGCCGCTGAAGATGGACATGCGGAACGCGTTCGATCCATCGAAGCACCCGTTCCACCTGCACTCCGAGGCGCAGCCGTTTCTCGCGTGGCGAGGGGACGAACCAGTCGGGCGCATATGCGCGATACGGAATCGCCGGCACGAGGAGTTCCACGAAGAACCGGTCGGTTTTTTCGGGTTCTTCGAGTGCATCGAGGACCAGACGGTCGCCGCCGCGCTGCTGGACACGGTCCGCGACTGGCTGCGCGAACGCGGGCTGGAGGCGATGAGAGGTCCGACGAGCTTCTCGACGAACGAGGTCAGCGGTCTGCTGGTCGACGGTGAGCCGGGCCCGCCGTTCGTCATGATGCCTCACAACCCGCCCTACTACCCGACGCTGCTCGAGGAGTACGGGTTCGTGAAGGCGAAGGACCTGCTCGCCTGGGCCAAGGAGAACGTGACGCCGCCACACCTCGTGCGAGGCGCGGACATCGTCAACCGTCGATACAAGATGACCGTGCGGACGCTGGACAAATCGCGCTTCGACGAGGAGCTCGAGACGGTCCGCATGATCTACAACAGCGCATGGGAGAAGAATTGGGGCTTCATCCCGATGACCGACGCGGAGATCGACTTCATGGCGGACGAGCTGCGCCACGTGCTCGAGCCCACCATGGCGCTGTTCATGGAGAACCCCGAGGGAGAGACGGTCGGATTCGCGCTCGCGCTGCCGGACTTCAATCAGGTCCTGATCCGCATGAACGGGCGCCTGTTCCCCTTCGGTCTCGCGAAGGCGCTCTGGAACAAGCGGAAGATCGACCGAATGCGCGTCATCATCCTCGGTCTCCTGCCCGAGTATCGGGGCAAGGGGCTCGATATCCCGCTCTACCTCGGAATATTCGAGAATGGCCGCAAGGTCGGAATGGACTGGGGCGAGATGTCGTGGATCCTGGAGGACAACACGGCGATGAACGCCGCGATCGAGCGCTTCGGCTCGCGGCTGTTTCGCACCTACCGGCTCTATGATGTCGCGATCTAGCACGAGCGGCGGGCGACTCGGGCGGGCGACGATTCTGCTCACAAGTCCTGTGTGGCAAACGCTTTACCATAGCGCTTTACGCTAGTGCGCGTCTTTCTGACCGGTGGGACCGGTTTCCTGGGGAGCCATCTCGCCGCGGCGCTCTCGGCCGAGGGGCATGAAGTCGTCGCGAGCGTTCGGGCAACGAGCGACACGCGGTGGCTCGACCCGCTGGAGGTCGAGACAGCGGTCGTCGATCTGGCCAGCGCTGACGTAACCACCCTGGCGCAGGCTCTCGATCGGTGCGACGCGGTTCTCCACTGCGGTGGGCTCACCCGGGCGAAGAACGAGGCGGGCTTCATGGCGGTCAACGCCCTGGGAAGCGAGCGGCTCGCCCGGGCAGCCGTCGAGGCGGGGGCGAGGCGGTTCGTCTTCGTCAGCAGCCTGGCCGCCAGAGGTCCGGATGAGGCCAGCGGGCCGATCAGCCCCTACGGACGAAGCAAAGCGGAGGGAGAACGGCTGATATCGGCGCTCGCGGGCGATCTGGATGTGGTCATCGTGCGCCCCGGGGGAGTGTACGGTCCGCACGACTCCGACCTCTTCCCACTCTTCGAGATGGCCAGGAAAGGCCTCATCGTGGTTCCGCGCAGCAGCCAGCCCCTGCAGCCGGTCTTCGTGGATGACGCCGTAAGCGCGACCATCGGGGCCCTCGCGGCGACCCCGACGGGAGAGCCGCTCCCGATCGCACACCCGGCTCTCCATCCGTGGGCTTCTCTCGCGGAGGCGCTCGAATCGGCCGTCGGACGCTCCAGCCGGATCATCAGGGTCCCACCCTCCGTCTTCTGGACCGTGGGCCTGCTGTCAGAAGTCGGTGCGCTCGCGACGCGCAAGCCGCCGGCGATGGACCGGCGGAAGGCCAGGGACATGTCGGTGCATCGATGGACCTGCGATATCACGTCCACCAGAGAGGCGATCGGCTGGACCCCGGAGATCGATATCGAGGAGGGCCTCGCCCGAACGGCGGCCTGGTACCGCGAGGCCGGCTGGCTATGACCGACCGGCGAAGTCTCCCGATCGACACGGGAGTGCTCGCGATCGACCGGCTCACCATGGGCTATCTGGGCGCGACCGGTCTGTTCGCGCTGCTCGTCGGAGGGATGACGGGAGCGGTGATGGCGGCCGTTCACGTCGCGATCGGCTTCATCATCTGGAGCTGCCGGAAATGGCAGCCGCGGGCCGGGTTTCTCGGGTTTCTCCGCGTCGGATATCCGTCGCTGATGATGCCGGCGTTCTACGCGGAGCTCGCGACGCTCAACCAGTTCGTCTCCTCGGGGTACTTCGATCAGACCGTGATCGCTTGGGACGAAGCGATCTTCGGAGGACAGCCGAGCATGTTCCTCAGCGAGATCTTGCCGTGGGTCCCGTTTTCGGAAGCCATTCACTTCGGCTACTTCACGTACTACCTGATCATGCCGGGGGCGATCTTCGGGGCCTACTTCGCCAGTGGGCGTGAGGGAATCCACCGCACCGTCTTCACCCTGATGGCGACGTTCTTCACCTGCTACGCCACCTTCATCCTCTTCCCCGTGGCGGGCCCGAGATACGAGTTCGAGCGTATCGGGGGGGCGATCGCGGACGGGACCGTCTACCAGCTCGTCCATCGCATCCTCGAGAGCGGGTCGTCGAGGGGCACGGCCTTTCCGAGCTCGCACGTCGCCGCGTCGGTGGCGATCATCCTCGCGGTGTGGAGAGAGGACTCACGCTGGTTCTGGATTCTGCTCATGCCGACGATTCTCCTGAGCTTCGGGACCGTGTACGGGCGATTCCATTACGCGATCGACGCCGTCGCGGGGCTGGTGTACGGCATCGCCGTATGGGCCGTGACACCGCGCGCGTTTCGGGCGTTACGTGGCAGGCAACCCGACCCGTCTCCGGAGTATCAAACCGGTGTCTGAAGAGGGCCGTACGAGGAGCGGCGTGGAAGAACGTGAACTGGTAGCCCGCGCAAAAGCGGGCGATCGCGAGGCGATGGGCGAGCTGTATGAAGCCCATGCGCGACGCGTATACACGGTGGTTCGACGACTGGTGGGGGACGAACACCTCGCGGAGGATTTGTCCCACGAGGCATGGGTGCGTGCGTTCGAAAAGCTGCACCTGTTTCGTGGTGACTCGGCCTTCGGGACGTGGATCTATCGTCTCGCGACCAACGTCGCGCTCAACCGACTTCGCCGATCCTCGAAGCGGGACACGGTGGAATCGTCCGCGAACCTTCCCCGGATCGTGAAGGCTCCCGACGATGCCGTCGTGAACCAGCGCGTGCTTTCCCTGGCCCTGGATCAGCTGCCGCCCGGGTATCGGCGGGTGTTGGTGCTGCACGACGTGGAAGGATGGACACACGAGGAGATCGCCCAGCAGCTGAACTGCTCGGCGGGCACCTCGAAATCGCAGCTACACAAGGCGAGGGCGCGGATGCGCAAGCTGATCTCGCCTCCGACATCAGAAGAAGGCGGGGCGCGCGGAGAAGCGCGCCTCTAAAAACAGAGGTTGCAAGAAGACGTATGACTGATCACCTGCATATCGAGCGTATCTCGGCCCTGCTGGACGAGCCGTGGTCGGATCTCGCCGCCGAGCAACACCTCGAGGCGTGCGAAGAGTGCCGGACGGAGTTCGAACGGCTCAGCCGGATGCGCATGGCGTTTTCGGGTCTCGGCGAGCTCGAGCCTCCCCGCGGCGAGTGGGAGCGCATCCAAGCGAGTCTCGAGGAGATTTTGGGGCCGGACGACAGCATCGTGCCGATCACGGCGTCGCCGAGTTGGCGCCGCCGCCTGATATCGAGTGGTCCGGTCCAGGCGGCCGCTGCGCTGGCCCTGTTCGCGGGCGGCATCTTCGCGGGTCTGCAGTTCACCGGTGCGGGGTCGTCCTCACCGGCCAATGTCCTGGCGGGCGGAGTCATCCCGGCGGTCATCCCGGCGACGGGGGCGGACCGCGAGCTCTATGACGCACTGAACGAGTTCGAGTCCATGGGCACTCCGCTTCGTCAGGTCGGTTTCGACCAGCCCGATGGCGGGACGCTTGATTTCGACGCGTTCGAGGCCGCTCGATACGCGGCGACCCTCGAGGGGATCATTCAGGTGCTGAGGGAGCGTCTCCAGGAAGCTCCGGGCGATCCGTTCGCCAGCGGGTACCTGCCTTACGCGCTCGATCAGAGACAGCGCCTCGCCGAGCTGCTCGAGGCGAACGGCCCCGGCTCGAGCGTGGTCGAGTGGTGAGGATCCTCCGCCGGATCGACTCCGGCTTGCTTCGCCGCGCGGGGGTTCTTGCGCTCGTCGGCGTGGGGTTGACCGGGGCCGAAGCGCGGGCTGTCGCGCAGGAACCGGATCGGCCGGGGGGGTGGCTCGGGGTGCGGGTCCGGCAGAACTACGAGTGCGAATGGAGTGGCGACGAGCGCCCGGCCAATTGCGATCTGGTCATCGACATCACGGAGATCCAGACCGACGGGCCGGCGCAACGCGGCGGTCTTCTGCCCGGAGACCGGATGATCGCGATCAACGGTCAGAACCTCACGTTTCAGACCTGGGATCCTCTTCGGGAGTCGATCCGGGCGGGCACGCCGGTGAGCATCGACGTCCGCCGCGACAGCACACGCTACTTCATGCGCGTGACGCCGGCGGTGCGCTCGACGATGGTCGAGGAGGGCAGCTGGGTCGGCTTCACTCCACGTCCCCGCGCGCGGGTGTCGGCCGAGCCCAGGGTGTTCGTAGTCACTCTCACGGAGCTCGATCGGCGCGAGGGCGGCGGGGCGTTCGTCCTCACCGTCCGGGACACGGATAACGACGTCGAGGTGCTGCCAGCGGCGCTCCGCGTGCGTGGAGGACAACTTCAACTCGTGCCGCTCAGCGAGGAGATCCCCAACCTCCGTCGCGAGATCGCCGGCACTCTTCGCGGCATCACGGACTCGTCCTATGAGCGCGCCGCGAACGCCGTTCAGGTGATTGAGCGCATCCGCGAACGACTCCCCTCGGATCAGGAATTCCGAGAGCGCCTGACGCGCATCGCGCAGGTCGGGCTCGAGGAGATCCGGCTCGCGACGACGTTCCGAGGGGCGTGGGCCGGCGCGCAGTTCACGGTGGCGCGCTGGAGCCTCGCGTCGGCGGTCGAGGCGGAGCGGGAGGGGCTCATGGTGGTTCGAGTGATCGCCAACACCCCCGCCGCAATTCTCGGTCTGCGGGAAGGTGACATCGTCTTTTCGGCAAACGACATCCCGATTCGCGAGGTCGCCGACCTGGCGCGTGTGGTCGACAATGCCGAGGGCCCCGTGGAGATTCGGTGGGCGCGTAAGGGTGCGTTGATGAGCGGGACCTACCAGCGCCGATAAGCCGCCCTCGAACGGGGCGCACCGGCGCCGGGACCGTCGGCACGCCCTTCCTGACACCCTGACGGCGGCATATCCTGTGCACTTCTGAGGGCTCAGGGCGGGGCTGCCGGCTCCCTCGGCGGGGACCGTGCTCCGAACGGAACCGACCACAACGACGAGAAACGCCCGAACCACGGGCGTCATCGCAGAGGCCGTATACGATGTATACACTAGATACACCGTATACGGCGTATACATCAAACGGGAGATAAATGCCAGAAGCGACCCCTGCCGTAAGTCCAACGAACCATGCGACTTGGGAGCGTTACGCGGACTATCTCTCGAGCCCGCCCGAACTCGTCGTGGAATGGAACGACCCCGAGACCACCGCGCGCGGGTGGCTGGTCATCAACAGCCTGCGGGGTGGGGCGGCGGGGGGCGGAACACGCATGCGGTCGGGTCTGACCCCCGATGAGGTCCGGTTCCTGGCCAAGATCATGGAGCTCAAGTTCTCGATCTCCGGCCCGGAGATCGGGGGGGCGAAGTCGGGAATCGATTTCGATCCCGACGATCCTCGAAAGCAGCAGGTGCTGAGGCGCTGGTTCGCCGCAATTCGCCCGTATCTCGAGAATTGCTACTCAACCGCCGGCGACCTCAACGTGGACGAGGTGCGCGACGTGCTGCCTGCCTGTCGTGAGATCGGGCTCCGCCACCCTCAGCGGGGGCTGGCCCGCGGCCACCTGGGCCTCGACGGGGATGCGCTCGCCACTCGACTGGACGCGTTGCGCGTGGGGCTGGGCCAGCGTCTACCCACGGAACTGGGGACCGGAGGCGATGAAACGTCCGTGGCCGACGTCGTGACCGGCTTCAGCGTCGCGACGTCCGGGCTGCGGCTCTACGAGCGCCAGGGACGATCGCTCGGGGGCGTCCGGGTCTTGATGGAAGGCTTCGGCCGCGTGGGTGGAGCCGCAGCCCTCTATCTCGCTCGGTGGGGTGCCCGCATCGTCGGAATCGTCGACGACCGCCAGGCGCTGATTTCGGAGGAGGGTCTGGATGCCGCGGGGGTCGAGGACCTCCTGCGCCGACGGACGGGAAACCGGCTCCCACCTGCGGAGCCGGGCACCGGCGTGGCGGATCCGCGGGAGCGGTTCGGCACGATCCCCGCGGACGTGATCGTCTGTGCCGCCGCGTCCGGAACCGTCGACAATGACGTGCTGGACCGGCTCGAGGCGCAGGGCGTCCGCGCCATCCTCTGCGGTGCTAACCACCCGTTTGCGGCCTCCCACCCCGGCGATACCGCTGTCGAACGGGCCGCCGATGAGCGCTTTGCCGTTGTCGCCGATTTCATCTGCAACCTCGGCACGGCGCACGCGTTCGCCGTTCAGCTCCAGTACGACGAGCCCGCCGACCCCGCGGAGATCATGGACTCGATCGAGATGACTGTCTGCTCGGCTCTGGATGACGCCATCGTGCGGGCAGGTCGCGCGGATCGTGGACTACTGGGAGCGGCGATCGAAGGAGCGCTGGCGAGAATCGGCGACAACTCGGGCGACGGGGAATAGCGGGCCGGACGTGGAGGGCGGGAGCACGGACGATAGGGCGGGGCAGGGAGGCCAGAAGGCGGAAGGACGAACCCTGAAGCTCGTCCTTCCGCCCCCCAGCGCTCTTTGCACGCCTGGCGGGCTCGTCGGTTAGCTCACGTCGACGAATTCCGGCCGGACCGTGAGGATCAGCGTCGAGCTGCCACGCCCTTGCGAGCTCCCGAGAACGACGGTTTCGCCCACGGGTATGGCCATCGCGGTCTGGATGCGCTCCCAGTCGCCCTGTAATTCCACGCTCAGGACGATCGACCCATTCTCGCCTCGACCGCGCACATCCTCCACGCGGGCCTGCAGGTAGTAGCGGACGTCCTCGTCGCTGGAGGCCTGTTCGCCCTCCCGAGCGATCATCTGGGTCGACCCCGTGCCTTCCATCGCCGCGATCTGCGGCTCGGCGATCAGCCGGTATCCCTCGAACCTGAAGAGCTCCTCGAGGACCCGCTGCACCTCCTCGATCCGCACGTCCGTTCCCGAGAAACCGTTGGCTTCGATCAACTGGAAGTGGAGTCGGACCGCCGGCGTCGCCAGGTCGTAGTGCACCAGCACCTCCTGGATCCGCGCGAGATTCTCGCGGGTCTCGCGCACGGTGATGCCGTTCTGGAAATGCCGCACCAGACCCGGTGCGCCCTCGCGCTCCTGATACACATAAGGCGCGATCATCTCGACGGCCTCGGCGGGGTTCATATATCGCAGCTCGAACGTCTGCGTCTCGAGCTCGACCCGGCTGCCGCAGGCATCTGCGCCGATGATCGGCAGAAACGCGATAGACGCGAACGCCGTCCCCAGACCCAGTCTTGTCTTCAGCTTCCCCATCATCGTCCGTCTCCCTTCGTCCACCGGGCCTGGCCCGGTGCAGTTTTTCGGCTAGTCCTCTGACTCACTCTCGCCGTAGAACCAGACCACGCGGATCTTCGGATTGCTCGTCTGAAACACAGCTACCTGACCGCCCTCCGGTGCGTCGATCGAGAAGACGGGCTCTTCTTCGGGCGTGTCAGGCGCGACGACGGCCCCCACATCCGGTCGGCCCTGTTCGGTCGCGGGCGCGGCGGCCCACTGAACCATCGCCGGCAGAGGCTCGGGCACGGCCCTCGTCGCGAACCAGACGCTCAGCGCGGCCCCGGCCCCGGCGACGGTCGGAACGGCCCAACGGAGCGTTCGGCGCAGCCTTCGCGGTCGTCGGGCCGCCCGTCGATCGAGGAGCGTGGACGCGATCGACCGCCTTGCCCTCGGGCGATCGGCCCCACCGCGCGCGATCGCCAGCGCTTCAGTAGCGTCGAAAGGCGGGCGGACGCTCGCGAGTGCCTCTGAAAGAGCGCCGTCCGACGCGCTCTCGGCTTCCATCGCTGAGTCCCTGTGCTCCCTGCCCGTCATGCCGTCTCTCCCCTCTTCTCGATGCGCTCGCGAATCATCTTTCTCGCCTTGAAGAGGTTGGCCCTCACCGTATTCGGGTTCACGCCAAGCATCTCCGCTACTTCGGCCGGCTCGTAGCCCTGGAAGTCCACGAGATCGCAGACCTCGCGCTGGCGCGGTGGCAATTCCTCGAAAAACGCCGTCACCAGTTCCACCAGAGCCGTCCGGTCCGCCTCCTCGGAGGGCCCCATCAGCTGGTCCACTCCGCGCTCGAGCGCGTTCGGGTCGCGCACGATCCAACGCGCCCTTCGGGTCACCCGCCTCCGCCACGAAGACGCTTCGTTCGCGGTGACGCGGTAGAGCCACGTCGTGAACCGGCTCGTCTCCCGCCAGCTACCCAGGCTCCGGTGCAACCTGACCAGAACAGCCTGGGTGACGTCCTCCGCGTCGTCCGGATCCCCGATTCGCACCAGCGCCCAGCGATGGATCCGCGCGTACACCGCTCGGACGAGGCGCTCGAACGCCTCGTCGTCACCCGCGCGCGCGGTCCGGGCGAGGTCATCCAACCTCACGTCCCCGTCCGCGTTCCCCACGTCCGCTCTCACCGAAAGTCCATGCACGCTCGGTCGCTTCCCGCCCGGTTGGTTCATGCGTGTGACGTCATGACCCCCGTCCGCGTTTACTTCGACTCGCTCGCTGGGTAATCTCTCCGCGCCGTGGGACCCACACGACCCCCGGCGGCACGAACAGCACCGGACCCGCGGGCTCCCGGACCCTGGGGAAGCCGACCGGAATAGAGACGAGGAAGAACCGTGACTCCTGCCTACGATACACTGACCACGCCGACCGATGGCGAGTCGATCACCATCGACGACGGGCGCCTGAACATCCCGGACAACCCGATCATCCCGTTCATCGAAGGCGACGGAATCGGGCCCGACATCTGGGCGGCCTCGAAGGCCGTGTTCGATGCCGCGGTGAAGCGGGCGTACGGCGGCGGGCGCGGGATCGCCTGGTTCGAGGTCTACGCGGGCGAAAAGGCCAACGAGCTCACCGGGAGCTGGTTGCCCGAGGACACGCTGACGGCGATTCGACACCATCTCGTCGCTATCAAGGGGCCGCTAACGACACCCGTCGGGGGAGGCTTTCGGTCTCTGAACGTGACGTTGCGTCAGAAGCTGGATCTGTTCGCCTGTGTGCGTCCCGTCCGTTGGTTCGAGGGCGTCCCTTCACCCGTGAAGCGTCCGGATCTCTGCGACATGGTGATCTTCCGTGAGAACACGGAGGACATCTACGCCGGCGTCGAATGGCAGGCCGGAACGCCCGAGGCGCGCCGCATCGTGGATTTCCTGCAGGACGAGATGGGCACGACCTCGATTCGTTTCCCGGACAGCAGCTCGATCGGCGTGAAGCCGATCTCGGAGGAGGGCTCGAAGCGCCTGATCCGCGCCGCCATCAACCACGCGCGCGACCGCGGACTCGAGAGCGTCACGCTCGTCCACAAGGGGAACATCATGAAGTTCACCGAGGGCGGCTTCCGCGACTGGGGCTACGAGCTCGCCAGGGAGGAGTTCGGCGCCGAGGAGCTCGACGGCGGTCCGTGGTGCAAGACCGAAGACGGCATCCTGATCAAGGACGTGATCGCGGACGCATTCCTTCAGCAGATCCTCACGCGCCCCGCCGAGTACGACGTCATCGCCACGATGAACCTGAACGGGGACTACATCTCGGATGCTCTGGCCGCGCAGGTGGGCGGAATCGGGATCGCTCCTGGCGCGAACATCAACTACGAGACCGGCCACGCCATCTTCGAGGCCACCCACGGAACGGCGCCCAAGTACGCGGGCCAGGACAAGGTGAACCCGGGCTCGGTCATCCTGTCGGGGGAGATGATGTTCCGCTTCATGGGGTGGGACGAGGCGGCCGACCTGATCATCTCCTCGCTCGAGAAGACGATTGCGCAGAAGCGGGTAACCTACGACTTCGAGCGCCTCATGGATGGGGCTACGCTGCTCAAGTGCAGCGAATTCGGTCAGGCCCTGATCGAGAACATGTAGCTCCGGCCCTGTGGGGCCCCGCGAACGGCGGGGCTCCGCCCCGGGGCGTCCTGGGACACCCGGTGGGTCTCAAAGGGACATTTCGTCCCTGCCTTTCTCTCGCATACGGCAGCGCAATTCCCCCCCCGCCGCGGGCAGGCCACCCGCGAAAACCGCGGCCTCGCGGTCGATTCATCACCTCTAGGTGATATTTTATCCATCGCCGGTACGCAGCGTCGTGCGTGGTACGGGCATTGCCCTTCCGCTTCCTCGCAGCGGTGCGTCGGAAGCACGACCGTCTCGTCGCTGGATCACCCGAAAATGTGGAGCGGCTGCGATGAAGAGCAGATACCCACCTAGGGTCGGTTTCACGTCCCTCACATTCATCCTCCCCGCGTTCCTTGTCGG
>Ga0224508_10001004_pt1 | contig 25887 bp, 23 predicted proteins | sample SF_Jan12_sed_USG_4_FD_170157 | JGI IMG/M metagenome (GOLD analysis project Ga0224508, IMG submission 170157) | Sediment microbial communities from San Francisco Bay, California, United States - SF_Jan12_sed_USGS_21 | ecosystem: Environmental > Aquatic > Marine > Sediment | place: USA... | reverse complement strand
CTACTCGAGCAACAACCCAAAGAACTGGTCGTCGCAAACCGTACCATCGCTAGAGCAAAGGACCTCGAAAAACTGTTCCGTCCACAGGGGGGCATCCGCGGATGTGGGTTCGAGGATCTAAAGGGCAAACGTTTTGACGTGGTCATTAATGCAACGGCCGCAAGCCTACAAGGCGATGTTCCGGCTGTATCTAAGGATGTGTTAGATAGCGATGCCTTGGCCTATGATCTTATGTATGGGGACAAACCGACGCCCTTTATGATTTGGGCACAAGGTCACGGGACGACCAAGACATGTGATGGCCTCGGCATGCTGGTGGAGCAGGCCGCAGAATCATTCTTTGTTTGGCACGGTGTACGGCCCGATACCGAACCCGTTATCGAGGCTTTGCGCAAAGGCGTATTGGAAGGATAGCGTAGCGATGACGAGAAAAGCCCGAGTCGGCATTCTATTCGGCGGCAAGTCGGCAGAGCACGAAGTCTCGCTTCAGTCTGCCAAAAGCATCGTCGATGCGATTGATAAAACCAAGTATGAGGTCACCTTGATCGGTATTGACAAGGGAGGCCAATGGCATTTGAACGATGCATCGACGTTTCTCTTGAACGCGGACAACCCGAAACTCATTGCGTTAAATAAGGGTAACGAGGGTGTCACGTTAGTCCCCGGTGCTCGACCCAATGACAATCTAATGAGTTTGTCAGGGACCGGCTCCCTCGGTGCCGTAGATGTCGTATTCCCCGTATTGCACGGACCCTACGGCGAAGATGGTGCCATGCAAGGTCTGTTTAAGCTGGCGAACATTCCGTTCGTTGGCCCAGGCGTGCTAGGAGCCGCCGTCAGCATGGACAAAGACGTAATGAAGCGACTGCTGAAGGCAGCCGACATCCCTACCCCTAACTGTATCGCGTTCCAAAAATCTGATCAGCGAAACCTCACGTTCGACAATATTGCAGCGAAACTCGGTTGCCCTTGCTTCGTTAAACCGGCGAATCTCGGCTCCTCGGTGGGCGTTTCGATGGTCGAGAATGAGAATCAGTTCAAGAGCGCGACGGCAGATGCGTTTCAATATGACAACAAAATAATCCTCGAAGAGTTCATAGCGGGGCGTGAGATCGAATGTTCAGTGCTAGGTAATCAAGATCCCATTGCATCGATGCCGGGTGAGGTTATCACCAAACATTCGTTTTACTCCTATGATGCCAAGTACATCGACGAAAAAGGCGCAGACCTGTGTATTCCGGCAGAGTTACCACAAGACATTACCAAGCAGGTTCAAGACTTGGCGATCGAGACCTTCAAGACTTTGTGCTGCGAGGGCATGGCGCGGGTTGACTTCTTTGTTACTAAAGACGGTAAGGTCTTCGTAAACGAACTCAATTCGATCCCCGGCTTCACCAAAATCAGCATGTACCCCAAGCTTTGGGAGGCAAGCGGGATTCCCTACACCGAGCTCATCGACCGGTTGATTCAATTAGCGCTTGAACGCCATGAGCGCGAGGGTGGACTTAAGACATATGTCGATTTGTGATGTGTCGGATGCTCTTACCGTCCTCACTGTTGTGGCATCGCGTGTTAGGGTGGCTACTTATGAATCCTAGATGCGTTTTTGCTGACTCCACTGTGCCGTCATTTGTATAGATAGCGATTCAATAGGAGTGATGCTAAAGGCTATTTTGGGTGTTGCGGCTCTACTATTTCTCGTTGTTGTCGTCATTATGGCTGTGAGTAGCGATGCCGAGCCGATGGGATCTCCGGTTGATCCTGTCGGTCCTCCTGGCACGGCTAAGAGCGCCCTTCCTCTGTTAGGCGGTTTTTTGTGGCCGCGGGGGCCGACATCAACATGGGGAGATGAGCCCCTTAGAGAATCCTTCGCCAGGGCGAAGGAGGCTGGGATTGGTTTAGCGATCTGGACCTATAATTGGGGCGAGCTTGAAACAAAGCCCAACCATTTTGAGTGGCCGTGGTTAGATTTCCTTGTGAATCAGACTATTAAGAACACCCTGAAAGTCTCCCTTTCTTTTGAAATTGCACAGCCGCATCGCCCACCTCTCTATCCCCCCGATATTAAGGAAGCACGTTTTGATGATCCGGTTTTCCAAGCGCGGTTGCTCGCGCTGTATGAGCAGCTGGCCCGCCGCTATAAGGGGAAAGTGGGCTATCTATGGGTTGGGCAGGAGTACGATGCGTTGCTGCATCTTCACCCAGAGCACAAAAAGCCATTTATTGCGTTAGTGAAAAAAGTCAGAGACAAAGTGAAAGCGATTGACCCAAACATGCAGTTTGGCCTTGTTGCGGGGTATCACTTGGCGAAATTCTATGGCTACGAAAAAACGTTATTGCTTGAGCTTGCCAAGGTAACAGACTTAGTGGGCTTTACATTATATGTTGAAGATGAAAAAAACTTGACGGATCCGGCTCAAACAGAGGAGTATTTTGACGAAATGATCTCGCTCTTCCCCAATAATAAGATTTTTATTCATGAGACAGCATGGAGTTCTAGTGGACCGAAAGGTAGCCCGGAAAAACAGGCGGAATATGTTCGTCAGCTCGGTAAAGTCGCAGAGAAACATAAGCACAAAATCGAGGCCTTGTCATGGTGGGTCATTCATGATTTTGCCAAGGGCGATTCGAGGGATGTCGCAAAAAAATACGGGACAGATAAACTCACAGGGTTTATGGACTGGCACGATTCTGTCGGGTTGATTGACACCAGCGGTCGAGAAAAACCTGGTTGGCAGGCCTGGAAAGACACGATGCTCAAGAAATAAGAAAGAGGAATCAGGGCACGCTCAAGAGATAGGTAGATTTGAATGGATGACCGAACTGGTGTTGGTTATTCCCGTCACACTCTTAGTCATTTTTCTTCTGTTTTTCATCTTGTTTTGAGTCTTCTCCCGACGCGCCGATGACCGAACTGCGTCACACAACGTCGCTAGCCATTGGGGGTCTTATCGCGCTTGCGGCAGCACTGGGAATTGGCCGCTTCGTGTACACTCCGATCTTGCCGCTGATGGTAGAAGCGCTCGATCTCACCAGAGCGCAAGCCGGGCTTGTTGCCTCCGCTAACTTTGCTGGTTACCTTGCTGGTGCACTGCTTGCCACAACCACGTTGATCACCGGTTCTCGGCGGACTTGGTTGCTGAGCGGGTTAGCCGTTAGCGCATTAACCACTGGCGCGATGGCATCCTTTTCGTCGATGACTGTATTTGTGCTGCTGCGTTTCATCGGCGGCGCTGCCAGTGCGTTCGTCCTCGTTTTTTCATTAGCGCTGGTGCTTGATCGTCTCAGCCTGGTGAGTCGAGCCAATCTGTCGGCAGTACACTTTGGTGGTGTGGGCGTGGGTATCACCGCTTCCGCATTACTGGTCTCGGGTTTGGTAAAGCTTGGCGCCGATTGGCGGTCGTTATGGGTCGCGAGCGGTATGTTGTCGTTGATTGCGCTCGCCATTGTTGCGTATCTTGTGCCAGATCGAACCGATTCGCCGGCGCCAAGTGTTTCGGCCTCGGCTGATGGCAATCGTGTATTCGTGGTTCTCGTGGTTGCTTACGGACTCTTTGGCTTCGGGTATGTGATTACGGCGACGTTCTTGGTCGCCATCGTGCGTGCGTCGGCAGAGGTACATGCCCTCGAGCCTATCGTCTGGCTGGTTGTCGGTCTCACCGCTGCCCCCTCGGTAGCGCTGTGGACATGGGCAAGTGGTCGAATCGGTATCGGCTGGGCATTCGCCTTGGCGTGCTGCATCGAGGCGGTGGGGGTCGCGGCGAGCGTCCTCTGGCCGGCAACGCCGGGGGTGTTGCTGGCGGCCACACTGCTTGGTGGGACCTTTATGGGTATTACGGCCTTAGGCCTAGTCGGCGCGCGGCGCGTCACCGAGCGTGATGCGCGTCGCACGCTTGCAATCATGACGGTCGCCTTTGGAATAGGCCAGATCGTGGGGCCTACCTTTGCCGGTGTGGTGCGGGACGCCACCGGCAGTTTTCTGGTGCCCTCACTTACTGCCGCGGGCGCCCTGCTTGTGGCGGCCATGCTTGTTATCATGGTCTCGAGACAGATACCATGATGGCAATGTTTCGGCGGCTGAGACCCACGAAGCACGCGTTGCAACTTCTAATAGGGGACGAGGTCCATATATCCATTATCCGCCGGCTGTTTCAGAACGAATCACGCGAACAGTCAAGTAGCGGGGGTCAGAATGGAACGAAGCCGACTAGCAAAGACCAGGACGGGGCACACGCACTACAGGGCGGTGATAGCGGTATTTTTTGTGACGCTAGCAAGTGCCGTTGTCTGTAACGCAGCAACGCCGATCATTACGCAAGAGGATTTACTCAAGAAACTCGAAGTAGGGACAGCGCCATTAATCCTCGATGTTCGCACCCCTGAAGAATACCGATTGGGCCATGTGCCACAATCCATCAACATACCACACACTCAGCTGGCAAGGCGATTGCCGGAGCTCGTCGATGCCAAAGACCGGGAAGTTATAATCTACTGCGAAAGCGGAGTCCGAACGCGCATCGCGAACTCTATCTTGCATAAAGCGGGTTTTTCGGCCGTCCGTCACTTAGTGGGGGACATGTATGCGTGGCGTCGCAATGGCCTTCCCATTGAGCGTCCCTAACGCTAACCACATCGTATGGTAAAGATTCAGGAGGGTACACATGGCTACAGCGACTTTTGCAGCGGGTTGTTTCTGGGGCATTGAGGCTGCCTTTCGGCAAATCCACGGCGTCACTGCCACAACTGTCGGTTACTCGGGTGGCAATACCACGAACCCAACCTATAAAGAGGTGTGCACCGATACTACCGGTCACGCCGAGGTTGTGCAGGTCGAATACGATCCGGATAAGGTCTCTTATGAAACATTACTAGACCTTTTTTGGAGTAACCATGATCCTACACAATTAAATCGCCAGGGCCCGGATGTTGGCACGCAATACCGATCCGCGATTTACTATCATGATGACGAACAGAAGACAGCAGCTACTGCTTCCAAAGAAAAGCTCGAAAGTAGTGGACGCTATGGCCGGCCCATCGTAACCGAGATCACCGAGGCCCAAGAATTCTATCCGGCCGAGGACTACCACCAACAATATTTGGAGAAACGTGGGCTCGCGAGCTGTACCATCGCACTAAAGAATTAGCGAAGGGATTGCTACTTCTTAGGCACTAACTTGATCTCGAAGAGTTTGGGCCACAGTTTGCCGGTCACAAACAGTCGATCCTGCTCAGGGTCGTAGGCAATGCCATTGAGCACGTCCACCGGTTGATCTCGGTGCTTTGCGTCTAGCAACCCGTGTAGGTCGATCCAACCCACCACGCGTCCGGTGTCGGCCGTTATCCGCACGATGTGATCGGTCTTCCAGACATTGGCATAGACCTCCCCGCGCACGTACTCCAGCTCATTGAGTCCAGTGACGGGTCGATCGCCGTCCGTCACTTCGATTCTACTGATCTCTCTGAAGGTTTGTGGATCCAAGAAACGCAAGGTGGCTGTACCATCACTCATGATCAACGATGAGCCATTATGGGTGATACCCCAGCCCTGGCCGTCATATGAGAACTTATTTAGTAGGCGAAAGCTGTCTCTATCGTAGACAAAAGCGACACGGGATCGCCAGGTTACTTGAAATATCTTGTCGTTCAGAACGGTTATGCCTTCACCGAAGTAGCGAATTGGATGCGCATGACGTTGCAGGACCTTGCCCGTCTTTAGGTCCGCTTTTCGCAAGCTAGATTTGCCGTACAGACCGGTGCCCTCATAAATGAATCCATTTTCGAATGCTAAACCCTGTGTGTACGCAGTACGATCATGGGGGTAAGCATTGATTAACTTATACGAGTACACAGGAACATTCGTTGAGAATGCATAGCCGCTGCTTCCCCCAAGAAGGATCACTAGTATTAATACAAGATGGCGCCGCTGCATAACACGTTACATCAATCAGTGTGCAAGTAATCATTCTTGAGTCGTGCGTAGTGTTTGGCGATGTAGTCAAACCAGCCCTGCTCTTCCGCGCTAAGCGGGCGCGTACGCCGGGCTGGCCGGCCCAGCCATAGGTAGCCACCTTGAAGCTCCTGTCCTTCCGTTACCAGGCTGCCAGCGCCCAGCAGGACTTCGGAATGTATGATGCTACCATCGAGGATCGTGCATCCCATGCCGATTAGGGTCCGGTCTTCTATAGTACAGCCATGGACGGTAACGCTGTGACCTATGGAGACATTATCACCGATGACTACGGGGTGACCCGATGGAGCTGCACTGTAGGCGTGCGTGACATGGATGATGGTTCCATCTTGAACGTTGGTACGGGTACCGATACGAATGAAATTGCTATCACCGCGTAGTACACACAACGGCCAGACCGAACTGTCAGCGCCGATTTCCACATCGCCGATCACAACCGCTGATTCGTCGATATAGGCCGACGACGCAATCCTTGGCGCGATAGTTTTATATTTTCGAATCGTCACACTACCTCATTAGCACTAGCTCTTCGGCGCTTGTTGGATGAATCGCAACTGTGCGGTCAAAGTCGCTTTTTGTTGCTCCCATCTTAATGGCGATGGCCACACCCTGAATCATTTCGTCGGCTTGGGCGCCGATGATGTGACAGCCAACAACCTTTTCGTTCTCGCCCACCGTCACTAGCTTAACGACGGTTGTCGGTTTGCGTTTAGTGACGGCATGAAACATGTTGGTAAAGCGTGCTTGATATATTCTTACGGCGTTTATGCCATACTCATTATATGCTTCATCTTCCGTCATGCCGATGGTGCCCAGAGGCGGATGACTGAAGATGACGGTTGGAATGTTTTCGTAATCAAGTTTCGCATCAGCCTGGCCGCCGAACAATCGATCGGCAAGTTTTCGACCAGCCGCGATCGCAACCGGGGTTAACATCCACTTTCCTGCAACATCACCCAGTGCGTAGATGCCCTCAACATCGGTGTTTTGGTAGCCATCTACGATGACGTCACCGCCTGTTTTCGTGGAAACAGCGGCGCGGTCTAGGTGCAACTTGGCGGTATTGGGGCTACGGCCGATGGCCCATATAAAGCAATCGACACTATCAATCGATGAATGGTCACTCATGACCACACTTATGGAACCATCACCCCCTTTCTTCAGATGAGTCAAGCGAACGTTGGTTAGAATGTTTACACCCGACGCAATCATTTGCTCCATCAAGGTTCCACGCAAGGTCTTATCGAACTGTCGCAGGAATGTATGTTTACGCAGCAGCATCGTCACTTGTGATCCCAGCGCATTGAGCAATCCGGCGAACTCTACGGCTATATAACCAGCTCCGGCGATTGCGACTCGACGTGGTTGCGTCTCAAGCTCGAAGAAACCATCACTGGTGATACCTAGTTCTGCCCCAGGTACGTTGGGAACGTCGGGTTTCGATCCGGTTGCAATGAGGATGTGCGGCGCGGTGAATTCTGTGCCATTCACACTAACGGTGTGTGGATCGCTGAAGGTAGCAGTACCTGTAATCTCGTCAATGGTGGCCTCATCGAGGCCGCGATGATAGATATCGTTTAGACGCTGGACATAGCCATCGCGCGCCTTTTTGATGGTGGGCCAGCTAAATCCCTGAACAGTTATATCGAATCCGTAGTCCTTGGCGTCATGGAGCACTTCGGCAATGGTTGATGTATTCCACATCACCTTCTTAGGGACACAGCCGACATTGACGCAAGTTCCGCCGATGTGACCACTTTCAATTACAGCGGTGCGGGCGCCGTAACTGGCAGCACGTTTGGCAGCGGCAATGCCGCCGCTACCCCCACCGATTACGAGGAAATCATAGCGTTTGGCCATTCAGCGCCCTTGGTCGATCATTACGTAACGCACATCGCTGGCAGTTACTGCATTGTATCAGGACATGCTAAATTATGCGGCGGCTGAGGTCCCCGCGTCCGGTCCTTCAATGAACAAAACCAAGTCGACGGCCAACCCCTTACAGAATTTTTCTGACCTACCCCAATTCGGGAAGATCCGAGCCGTGCACGTGCAACCTGCACTCGACCGTATCCTTAGAGAAAATCGTGCGCAGCTAGAAGAGCTGTTTACCGAAGAGAATAACTACACGTGGGGGACCTTTGTACAGCCGATAGAGGATATGCAAGAGCGCCTGCATCGAATGTGGTCGCCAGTTTCCCATATGAATGCTGTGAAGAACAATGAATCGCTGAGAAAAGCCTATAACGAGGGATTGCCCCGAATAAGCGAGTACTTTACTGAGCTTGGCCAGGATGAAAGGACTTACCGTGTGTATAAAGAGATAGCGGCCGGACCCGAGTTCTATCAATTACATCAAGCGCAGAAGAAGGTTATAAAAAATGGGCTGCGCGATTTTCGTTTGAGCGGGGCTGAGCTGGGCGATAAAGAAAAGCAGCGTTTCAAACACATCCAACAGCAACTCGCACGTCTTAGCAGTCGTTTTCAGGAGAACGTCCTGGACGCCACGCAAGCGTGGGAGCTGCTACTCACCGACGAAAACGATGTTGCCGGCCTACCGGAAACCGCGCGCTCACTGGCGCAACAGGCGGCGGCCGATGACGACAAGGTAGGTTACAAATTCACCTTAGACGCGCCTTCCTACATAGCGTTCATGACTTACGCAGATAACCGTCACCTGCGTTCTCAAATGTATGAGGCGTTTGTGACTCGAGCTAGTGACCAAGGCCCACACGCGGGTCGATGGGACAATACCGAAATCATCACAGAGATCCTCAAACTTCGTCTGGAGGCAGCTAAGCTCCTGGGATTTGCCAACCATGCGCAGTATTCGCTGCAAACGAAGATGGTCAGTAGTGTGGACCAGGTCTTACATTTCCTGCGTGACCTTGCGGCGCGTGCCAAGCCAGCCGCGGTGCAAGAACTCGACGACCTGCGCCAGTTGGCGCGTGAGCGTTATGGGGTTAAGCGTCTAGAGGCCTGGGATGTTGCCTACTTTTCTGAGAAGTTGCGCCAGCATCGTTTTGACTTCTCACAGGAGGATCTGCGTCTCTACTTTCCGGTTGATCGCGTAATAAGCGGAATGTTCGATGTTATTGAGCGGCTCTACGGCCTGAACGTGAAACGGGTGAATGATGTCGACGCCTGGCATCCTGATGTACGGTTCTACGATATCTATGACGCTGAGGGCAAACTGCGCGGGCGGTTTTATATGGATTTGTATGCGCGTGCGAACAAACGTGGTGGTGCGTGGATGGATAGTTGCATCAGTCGTAAGCGCGTCGGCAACACTGTACAAACACCGGTGGCATTTATTACGTGTAACTCGGCGCCCCCAATCGGTGATCGCCCCGCCTTACTTAGCCACGAAGAAGTGATCACTTTATTCCATGAGTTCGGACACGGCTTACACCATATGTTAACCAAGGTAGACTACATCGGCGTAGCGGGCATCAATGGGGTTGCCTGGGATGCGGTTGAGTTACCAAGCCAATTCATGGAAAACTGGTGTTGGGATCGTGAAGCCTTGTCGCTGATTTCCGGCCACTACGAAACCGACGAAAAGCTCCCAGAGGAGCTCTATGCCAAGCTCGCCGGCGCAAAGAATTTCCAGGCGGCGATGCACCTGGTGCGGCAATTGGAGTTTGGCCTGTTCGACATTCGCCTACATAGTAGTTACGATCCGAATGGTGAGCAGAGTGTCCAAGCGCTGTTGGACGAGGTGAGGCAGGGAGTTGCAGTGGTGATCCCGCCTGACTACAGCCGCTTTCAAAATTCGTTCACTCACATCTTCGCGGGTGGTTATGCTGCCGGCTATTACAGCTACAAGTGGGCCGAAGTATTGTCGGCAGACGCCTTCAGTAAGTTCGAACAGAATGGGATTTTCGATCGCAAGACTGGTCTCGAGTTTTTACGCAATGTGCTGGAACAGGGCGGCTCGCGCGAGCCAATGGAGCTGTTTGTTGCCTTCCGTGGGCGTGAACCCGAGATTGACGCCTTGCTGCGACATAGTGGGCTAACCAGTTAAACAAGGATCAGCCATGAACAGGGTGGGTGCATTACTCGGTTTGGTGCTTGCGGTGATATCACCGGTGTGGGCGCAGACCGCTTACGTTACTGAGAACGTTTACGTCGATATTCGTGCCGATCCACATATCGAGAGCGTCGTCATTCATAGAGTTCTCGCCGGTGAGGCGCTGGAAGTATTGGAGCAGGCTGGTGATTTCTCGCGCGTGCGCGATGCCCAGGGCCGAGAGGGTTGGATAGAAGGTCGTGACTTGATGCAAGAATCACCGGCCCGCATTCGCGAGGCAAGTCTGAAACGTGAACTGGCTGAGCTAAAGGCAGAATTAGCTAATGCCCGGGCACAGCTGGAGATTACCCAGGGGGCCTTAGCCGAAGATAACGCCGATGCAAAGCAACTGGCCAGTGCCCACGGGCAGTTAAAGCGCCGGCTTACTGGGATGCGATCTAAACTTGCCAAGACTGAGGAGGCGTTAACCGCGTCTCAGGCCCGACTTAAGGAACTCGAAGCATCGCTGGCGCAAGAGAGCGCCAAAAGCATGGAACTCACCAACCGATTGGCCGCCACCGAGCTTGCTGTTGCCCAGGTCCAAGCATTGCAGGAGCCGCTAGAACCTGGCACCGGTGGCTCTGGTGATGAGCCGCAGATAGGACTGGCGAGCCCAGTCGGGGCCACTGAGAGGTTCTATAATTTCCTTAAGTCGTTACATTTCCTGTGGTTAGGCATTTCATTTGCTATGCTCATCATAGGGTTTGCCGCCGGCATCCTCTGGTTGCGTGAGGTAAACCGGAAGAAACTTGGGGGTATGTATCTGAGAATCTGATATGCAGAAACTGGCGCTGACATTGGGATTGATTTGCACAACCCTCCTATTGCCCACGGCCTATGGCGTAAAACTCTACAAGTGGGTCGATGAGGATGGCAACGTCACCTATCACGAACGCCCACCGCCGGAGGCGGGTTACCGGGTTGAGCAAAAGGATTTTAAGCTTGGCGGCGAAACCGTCGCTAAATCCGATAGGGCGGCGAGTAAAGCTGCCGACGAGAGCCCGGTTGTGCTTTACACGGCGCCGAAGTGCACCGCCTGTGATATGGCGCGTGCCTATCTGGATAAGCGCAAGATCCCGTTTACGGACAAAAACGTCAGCGGCGATGCTGAAGCGATCAAAGAGTTACAAGAAAAATCCGGCGCCCTGACGGTACCGACTATCATGGTTGGTAGCAAAGTGATGAAGGGATACATGGAGTCCCTACTCGAGGGTGAACTCGACGATGCCGGCTATCCCAAGCTAGAACAACCTGCTCAACCGACCGAAGAAGCAGAAGCGCAGGTAGAACAATGACCCTTCCTTCTGATACGGTACGTTATCTTTAACTGGCAGCGTATTGCCATCGACACGACAATCTCAAACCCGCGATGTATATCAACCCAACGCGGGTGCTTTATTGGCGCTGCCGGATGACGGTGCCGAACTTGCCCACCTGGTAGATCACGTTGCCGGCCGTGATGGCGTAGAAGGGCGTAACGGGGCAGCCGGCGGCACGCAGCGCCTGCGCGACCCACGTGTTGCAGGTCCTGAAGATATGAAATGTTGGCCGCGCCGGGTAGAAACGGCTGTTGGGGTACAGCCCCGGTTGCACCATGTCAGCGCTATTGCCGGCGAGCGCATAGGTCTCGGCGATAAACTGGCATAGCCGCTCGAAGCCCGCCGGCGACAGCTCAATCTCGACGATGTCGCTGGCCGGAAAATACTCCTCGACCGAACCGTCGAACCCGCCTACGTGCAGCACGCTGCGCGTAGGCAGCAATGCTGCCTTAAACCGCATGCCGAGGGTAGGCTCGAGCGCCGGATAATAGTCGGCATCACCCCAGCTCACCTCCAGGTAGTCCACATTCGGGAAGTCGCGGATCTGTGGCCAGATGGTAGGTGCGATGTCTTCGCGCCTCACGGCAATCCCGGTATGCCAGTTTTGCCTGACCACATAGACGCGTTTGACCTCACTATCGGGTGCCGGCGGATACAGCCCCGCGATTGGCCCGGCGCACGCCGACAGCAACAGGGCGCCCACGAGCGGCCAGAGGGTGGGCTTACGGTCTCGGCGCGGGGCGGATTCGCGGCTAATGGGCCGCATACAGCTGTTCGATCTCGGCCGCAAAGCGCTGCCCGAACTGAAACGCTGCCTGACTAGTGTCGCGTTTGCGCAAGGAATATCTGATAGCACTTTTCTCACAGTAATGAACCGCATCCTACTCATCGCGCTGTTAGATAATGTCGGCCCGAAGATACTATAGTGTTTTGCATTGGCCGATAAGACGTGGAAAGAAACGGCCCTTCAAGCTCTGGAGGCGAACCGGATCACGTATTAGGCGTGCTGCTGCGGATAAACCACGTCTATCGCAGGCGCGGGCGAGACCAGCCTGGCGATGATCAGCGTACCCCGCGAACAAGCGCCGACCCCCGTTTTTGCTTACCATTCACGTGGTTGCCAATGGTGGCGCAGGACAGCATGGGGCATCTTTGCGGATACCTACCGGCATACTTGGTATAGATGTGCACATTAACAGCGTATCGTCATTGACATGAAAATCGCGACCTGGAATGTCAATTCGCTGCGGGTACGTCTACCGCAGGTGCTCGACTGGCTCGCTGATCAGCAGCCGGACATCATGTGTCTGCAGGAGACCAAGCTTGTCGATGACGATTTTCCCCAAGATGAGATTAGGGAGGCGGGTTATCACGCCGCTTTCGTCGGCCAGCGAACCTATAACGGGGTCGCCACCCTAAGCCGATCGCCGCCGAGTGACGTGGTGGCCGACGTTAAAGGTCTGGGCGACGCGCAAAAACGCCTAGTGGCCGTAACCTGCGGTGATGTGCGGGTACTGAACGTTTATGTACCGAATGGGCAAGAAGTCGGCTCCGAGAAATACGAATTTAAGCTCACGTGGCTTAGACGTCTTAACCGCTACATCACCACCGAGCTCAAGGCGCATGCTCGATTGGCGCTTGTGGGTGATTTCAACATCGCCCCAGACGAACAAGACGTGCATGACCCGGCCAAATGGGAGACATCCGTGTTATTCAGTCGCGAAGTGCGGCAGGCGTTCCGCGAGCTCTTGGAGCTCGGTTTGGCAGACGTATTTCGCGCATTCGACCAGCCGGAGAAGAGCTTTAGTTGGTGGGACTATCGGGCCGGTGCCTTTCGCCGTAACTTTGGCCTTCGTATCGACCATATCCTTTGCAGCCAGGCGTTAAGCGCGGCCTGTCAGACCTGCGAGATAGACAAGGTTCCCAGGGGTTGGGAGCGGCCGTCCGACCATACCCCGGTAGTGGCGACCTTCGACACCGGCTGATGCACCCGTTGCGGCCAATAGTGGCATTGACACTCTGTATATAAATGTAAATAATAATCATTCTCATTTAACTTTTAATGACGATACGGAGGCTAAGATGTTTAGGGGCCGTATTTACCTGGCAGTCTTCCTAGTTGCCGCGCTCACCGGTATTCCGATAACCGCGGCAATCGCCGCCGAAGTCAACCTCTACTCAGCTCGCAAGGAACAGCTGATCAAACCGCTGCTCGATCGCTTCACCGAAGACACCGGTATCACTGTCAATCTACTCACTGGCAAAGCGGATGCCCTGTTGAAGCGACTGCAGGCCGAGGGTGCAAATAGCCGGGCCGATGTCTTTATTACCGTCGATGCGGGTCGTTTGCATCGCGCGCGCGTCGCCGGCGTCTTGCAACCCATAATAACGCCAGCCCTAAGCCAGGCCGTGCCCCAATCCTATCGCGATCCCGGTGGTTACTGGTATGGGCTGTCCGTACGCGCCCGCCCCATCATGTATGCCAAGTCGCGCGTCAAACCTAGCGAGCTTTCCACCTATGAAGACCTGGGTAATGCTAGATGGAAGGGCCGCATCTGTATTCGTTCTTCGAGCAATATCTACAATCAATCTCTGGTCGCTTCCATGATCATTGCCAACGGTGAGGCGCGTGCGGAGACCTGGGCCAGTAAGCTAGTTGCGAATCTTGCACGTCCGCCAAAGGGCGGCGATCGCGACCAGATCAAAGCCGCCGCCGCCGGACAATGCGATATCGCTATTGCAAACACTTACTACTTGGGCGCCATGCTCAGCGGCAAGGATGAGGCGCAGCGCCGGGCGGCAGAGAAAGTTGCCATCTTCTGGCCGAACCAAAGCGAGCGCGGGGTTCATGTGAATGTCAGCGGCGCCGGCATTACCAAGTCCGCCAAACACAAGCAAAATGCAATTAGATTATTGGAGTTTCTCGTTAGCGATAGTGCGCAGCAGTGGTACGCGGAAGCTAACAATGAATACCCGGTAAGACCGGGTGTCGCCAGGAGCGCCACCGTGCGTGCATGGGGGGACTTCAAAGCAGACTCAATCGGGCTGTCCGAGCTTGGCAAATACAACGCCAGCGCCCTGAAATTGATGGATCGCGCTGGTTGGAAATAAACACCCTCGTTAAGTCCAATGGCCACATTGTCTTGGGTTGCCACGTCGTTTCGCGAGCGTTTGTTTGACCCTTGGTCCATAGGCACCGCCGGGATCGCGCTGGTGTTAGCGTTACCAGTGTTAACGGTGGCGAGCTTCGTGTTCTACCCAGCCGGAGATGTGTGGCGACATCTCGCAAGCACGGTTTTGGATGATTATATTGTCAACTCCCTTAGCCTGATGATCGGGGTTGCTATCGGCACACTAGTCATAGGGGTGAGCACAGCTTGGCTTGTCACTCTATGTCGGTTTCCGGGACGTAGGCTCTTCGAGTGGGTGTTGCTGCTACCACTGGCGATGCCGGCCTATATCATTGCTTATACCTATACCGGCATGTTCGATTTCGCTGGGCCGGTACAGACAACACTACGCCAATGGTTCGGCTGGTCTAGCGGTGACTACTGGTTTCCGGAGATACGATCGTTAGGCGGGGCTATTCTCATGCTTTCGTTAGTGTTGTATCCGTATGTCTACTTATTGGCACGCGCGGCCTTCCTTGAGCAATCGGTGTATGCGATCGATGTGAGCCGTACCCTCGGTTGCGGGTCTTGGCAGAGCTTCTTTCGGGTCTCCTTACCAGCGGCACGGCCTGCGATCATTGCCGGTCTTTCGCTTGCACTGATGGAGACATTGGCGGACTACGGTACGGTCCAGTATTTCGGGGTACAGACATTTACCACTGGAATATTTCGCACCTGGTTTGGTCTCGGCGATAGTGCCGCGGCCGCACAGCTTTCAGCGTTAATGATGCTGTTTGTATTTGCGCTGATCCTCTTGGAACAGCGCTCACGTCGGCAGGCACGCTACTATCAGCTGGAAAGCCGTTCGCGTCCGCTACCTAGCTATCCATTAAAGGGCACGCGTGCGGCCTTAGCTTTTATATTGTGCGCATTGCCATTGCTACTAGGTTTCCTGCTGCCAAGCGGCCAACTGTTTGTGTGGGCGATACAGACGGCGGACGAAATGATTAATACGGGTTTCTTACGCCTCGTGCTGAATACGTTCGCATTAGCAGCGGGTACCGCGCTACTTGCTGTGTTAGTAGCACTATTTATGGCTTACGGTCGCCGACTCAAGGACAGCGCACCGATAGCGGTGGCAGTACGTCTGGCTGGTATGGGATACGCGGTGCCGGGTACGGTGATTGCGGTTGGTGTGGTGTTGCCGCTGGCCTGGTTGGACAGCGTTGTCGATGGGTTTGCGCGCGAACAGTTTCGTATTTCGACTGGATTGTTGTTGAGTGGAACACTGTTCGCATTGGTGTTCGCGTATATGGTCCGTTTTTTGGCGGTGGCCTTGCAGACGGTGGAGGCCGGCTTAGGAAAGGTCACACGCTCCATGGACGATGCCGCCCGCTGCCTAGGCTATCGAGCGCTAGAAGTGGTCGGCAAAGTACACGTGCCGATCATGCGTACCAGCCTGCTGACGGCGGTGTTATTGGTTTTTGTGGATGTGATGAAAGAATTGCCGGCTACGCTCGTGCTGCGGCCGTTCAACTTCAATACGCTGGCCGTGCGTGCCTATGAGCTTGCTTCCGACGAGCGTTTGGCAGATTCGTCTACCGCCGCCCTTGCCATCGTATTGGCGGGAATAGTCCCAGTCGTGATGTTGAGTCGGGCAATTACGCGTTCCCGTCGTACCCAGGCGGACGCGTTGGCTACCCGAAAGGCCTTGACTAACGACACATAAGCAGCGATTTTGGGCATCTCGCGTTAGAATGCGAGTTCGTTGCGTGACAGCCAAGAAAACTGCGATAGCTACCCTGGAAGGGCACTAACTATGAGTAAAATTCCTAATGAACTGAGATACACCAAGAATCATGAATGGGTCAGGCTGGGGGATGATGGAACCGTGACGATGGGGATAACTGATCACGCCCAAGACCTCTTAGGTGACCTCGTTTTTGTGGAGTTACCTGACGTCGGCTCGGCGGTCACGGCCGGTAAGGAATGTGCCGTCGTGGAGTCAGTAAAGGCAGCTTCCGATGTCTATGCACCGGTCAGTGGCGAAGTAGTGGAGGTCAACGCGGAGCTTACTGATGCCCCTGATACAGTTAACAGCGATCCGTACGATAGCGGCTGGATGTTTCGCGTAAAGCCGACAGATTCATCTGAGCAGACAGACCTGCTCGACGCGCAAGCGTACGAAGAACTCGTCGCGTCAGAAGAACACTAAGCCTTTCCAGCCGCGATTCGCGTCCCCAGACTTTCACGGTGTGGGCGATGATACCCCGCTACCCACCGCGTTCTACTTCTTAAGGAGAATCAACCGTGGCAACCATAACGTTCCTGCAGAACCCCATCACCACCAACGGTGAGCTACCGGCCGTGGGTAGTAAGGCACCAGACTTCAGTCTTGTTGGGTCAGATCTTAACGATGTATCGCTCGATGACTTTAAGGGTAAAAAGAAACTACTAAACATTGTACCGAGTCTTGATACACCAGTTTGCGCGATGTCGAGCAAAAAGTTCAATGACCAAGCAAAGTCGCGAACGGACACGGTAGTGCTCGTGATTTCTGCTGATCTGCCCTTTGCCCAAACCCGCTTTTGTAATGCCGAGAATACAGACAAAATTAAAACCCTATCGCTGATGCGTGGCGCCAACTTTGCCAAAGACTACGGCGTGCTAATGCAAGACGGCCCGCTCGCCGGTCTCACCGCTCGTGCGGTCGTGGTAATCGATGAGAATGACAACGTGAGCTATACCCAGCTGGTGTCGGACATCGGCGATGAGCCGGATTACGATAAAGCATTCGGGGCATTAGGGTAATGCGACGGATTTGTTGTATCGAACGCCGCGAGTGGATGGATTGACGGGAGCGGCCGTCGGCTCGTATTGCCTGATTGGCCCTGAATTGCCGAGCGGCGCTGCCATAACGGCGCCGCCGCTCCCATGCCAAAACACAAAGGCACGGAGATTTTGCCATGAACCTCAGCTTTGCCTTGGATTTGGGTCCCCGCTGGACCCGGATGTTGTTGCTGGTTTTCTTGGGCCTGGCCGCTTGGATGTTGTTCGGGCCGGCGCTCGCGGCAGAGGGGGCCGACGTCGAGGGCTTGAACCGAATGGAAATGGGAATGGGCCTCTTTGGTGGTCTGGCGCTGTTCCTTGCCGGCATGGAACAAATGGGCGAGGGCCTGAAGGCCGCGGCCGGGGAGCGCATGAAGGACATTCTCGCCAAGCTCACGCGCACGCGTGTCCATGCCGCCGTCACTGGGGCGATCGTCACCGCTGTCATCCAGTCCTCGTCGGTGACCACCGTGCTAGTGGTCGGCTTTGTGTCGGCCGGTCTGCTGACGCTTACGCAATCCATCGGCATTATCATGGGCGCCAACATCGGCACGACCGTCACCGCTCAGATCGTCGCGTTCAAAGTAGAGAAGGCAGCGTTGATCATGATCACGGTTGGCTTCGGGATGATTTTTCTCACCAAGCAAGATCGCCTCAAGCACTACGGCGCAATCCTCATGGGACATACTCCCCGAGGAGCTCGCATCGCGCGTAGAGTGACACAGACTTTACCAATATTTCGAGCGAGTTTGTGATCGTGAATCTGTTCAAAGGCGTTACCGACATCAAACGCATTATCCGTGCTACTGCTTATTCGTTGGTGGGGCTTAAGGCGGCGATCGTTGGTGAGGCTGCCTTTCGCCAGGAGTTGCTGTTGTTTGTTGTCCTCGCGCCGCTTGGTGCTTGGCTGGGTCAAACTGGTGTTGAACGCGCGTTGTTGATCGGTAGCCTGATGGTGGTTCTCATTGTTGAGCTTTTGAATTCAGCCCTGGAGGCAGTGGTAAATCGCATCGGTACCGAGCGTCACCAATTGTCTGGCATTGCCAAGGACCTTGGTTCAGCCGCCGTGTTCGTGGCCCTTGCACTGGCGGTGGTGGTGTGGGCGCTGCTGCTCGTGCCTCGGCTTTTTACCTGAGTTGTGACGGACGACACGTCGACTGCTAATCGCTCCGCGTCGCTTCACCCTTCTTCAGTTCCTTATCGAGCTCTGCAAACTCGGTTATGGGGGTCAAGCAACTATGACCAGCACACAGGTAGGCAGTAACAGCGCCCTTAGGCACACGTTCGGCCAGCATGCCGGGGAGATCAGGCGTATCCTCGGGGATGGCCACCGTGAATCGTCGTGGCGCATAGAATTGATTGCAGCGCTCTACCCAAGGCCGCATCTCATCCAGGTTGCCGCGAAGCACAACCGTTTCGGTCGGGAACAAATACTCCTCCACCGCCAATAGCAACGTTCCATGCCCTGACGGTGATTGCGAAATCGAGCTGTGTAACGCCTTAAGCGTACGCTCCGCCGCTTCAAGGTAGGTTGTTTTACCAAGCAGGTGACCAAGACGGAGCAAAACGTGGGCAGCTACGCCATTGCCAGAAGGAACCGCGTCATCGTGGGTAGGCATTGGACGATAGACGAGTTCCTCGTGATCGTCAGCCGTAAAGTAAAAGCCCCCGCTGTCGTTTTGGAAGTGTTTAAGGACTGTGTCCGCCAGCGTTTGCGCGAACTCGAGATCGTCCATAGACCAACGGGCTTGCAGAAGCTCGAGCAAGCCGTCTATTAGGACGACATAATCATCCAGATAAGCGTTTAGGTGGGCACGCCCATCTTTGGTGGTTGCCAGCAATCGACTATCTTGCCAGAGTTGGTCGCGGACGAACGAAAGCGCCGCTTCCGCCGACTTAATCAGCTCAGGGCGGGCGAGCAAACGGCCAGCGCGGGCCATGCCCTTAATCATCAGTCCATTCCAAGAGGTCAGTATCTTTTCATCGCGCCCGGGACGTACGCGTTTTTCGCGTACCCGTAAGAGCTTTTGGTGTGCGCTCTCGATGGTGGCAACGACCTGCGATTCGGGTATGCCCAGATCTTTAGCGACGGAAGCGGTATCGGCACGAATGTTCAGATGCCATCGCCCTTCGAAATTACCCTTACCGTTCAGACCGTAACGACGTTGTACCGCGGACCACTCCTCGTCACTTAGAAGAGCTTTTATCTCATCGGTGGTCCATACATAAAACTTTCCCTCTTCTCCTTCGGAGTCTGCATCGAGCGTTGAATAATAACCTCCCTCTGGTGATTGCATTTCGCGCATCACCCAATCGGCGGTACCGGAGGCGATGCCTGAAAACCCGTGCTCGCCGGTAACAATCGCGGCGTCGACATATAAATTCAATAACTGGGCGTTGTCGTACAACATTTTCTCGAAGTGGGGGATCATCCACATCTCATCGACCGAATAACGACAGAATCCACCACCGAGTTGGTCATAGAGTCCTCCTGACGCCATCGCTTGCAAAGTATGCGCTGCCATGCTCAGTGCTTGCGAATCGGTATCGTCGGAGATCACACTCTGTGCCCAATAGCGCAGACATCGATCAATAGAAGGCGGATGAGGAAACTTAGGTGCGGCACCGAATCCGCCGTTGCGCGGATCGTATTGCTGTTTGAGTTCTGCATACGCCTGGTTCAGTACATGGGGGGTTATTTGGGCTGTATCAGTGGCACCGCTAGGTTGTATGCGCTTAAAGATATCGCGCAGCGATTCACTCTGTTGATCGAGAGAGTCACGGTTTTCCCGATAGAATCGCGCCACACGGTTTAAGACGTCGCTGAATGCGGGCATACCGTATCGCGGTTCCTTTGGGAAATAGGTGCCACCAAAGAAGGGCATACGGTCGTCCGGTTTTAGAAACATGTTAAGCGGCCAACCACCCGGGCGTTGTATTAGAATCTGGTGCGCAGTCTGGTAGATCTTGTCTAAGTCCGGCCGCTCTTCGCGGTCGACCTTAATACACACAAAGAGATCATTCATCAGTTTGGCAACATCGTCATCTTCGAACGATTCGTGCTCCATGACATGGCACCAATGACAGGCGGAATAACCTATTGATAGTAGGATGGGCTTGTCCTCGCTTTGCGCGAGCTCGAGCGTTTCCTCGTTCCACGCGAACCAGTCCACTGGGTTGTGGGCGTGCTGTAGCAAGTACGGACTAGTCTCTGTGACAAGTCGATTGGTGTGTCGCGTGTCTACCATGATCAAGGATATAATCTGCCGAGACTCAACTATATCGGATCATACAGTATTTGTCGTAAGGCTTGACCGTTCCGGCGAGGATGATGCTATCTTTCGGGGCTTCTCACACTCCTACGTCGGTCCTGCTACTATTTAGAGTGATCGTTCTAAGGTAATCCCGATAAGCACCGTAATTCCCGAAATACTTTGGCAAACTTTTGGAACAAAATCAGGCGCAAGGACAAGCAACGCCCTAAGCGTAGGTCGCACGTAACTACCGACCCCAGCCTAAAGGCGATCGAGAGTCTCGTGGTCGAAGAGATCGAGATGAGTGCGGTCGCCGCACCGCGCCTGGGCCCGAAGGCAAACAGACACAGGGGACTGGTACGACTTCACACCACGAAAGTGGTGTTAGCCTGGATCGGATTGTGGCTCTTGCCGGTGCTTGCCTCGTTGTTTGCAAGATCGCCTTGGCCGGTTGATGAAACACGGTCGCTTGCGGTTGCCTGGGAGATGTGGACACGCAACGATTGGTTGGTTCCCTATCTGAACGGTGAGATTTACACACAACAGACACCGCTAATGTTCTGGCTAATTAATCTAGGGTGGAGCGTGGTAGGCGTCAATGAATGGTGGCCACGATTGATCCCAGCATTGTTTGGCCTGGGCAGTCTTGTCTTAGTTGGAAGATTGGCGCGCGCGTTGTGGCCGGGACAGCTCAACATAGCGGCATATGCACCGGTAATAATGCTCGGCATGTTGTGTTGGACAATCTTTTTGACGCTAACCTTGAACAGCATGCTGTTGGTTTTTTTCACCTCATTAGGTGCAGTTGCCATCACCACGATGCTACGCAAGCGCCGGCGACTTGCGTGGCCGTTACTCGGATTAAGCCTAGGCCTTGGCGTGTTGGCTGGTGGCCCAGCGATTTTTGTCTACCTGTTGCCGTTGGCTTTGCTGGCACCGTTCTGGGTTGGCAGTAAGCGTAAAGTGAAATGGAGTCGCTGGTACGGCAAGGTGGCTAAGGCAGTGGTCGTCGCTGCCGGTATCTGCATAGTATGGGCGGTCGTTGTCTCCCAAAAGCCGGACGGCGCTGTCTATGTAAACGGTTTTCTGATGGCACCCCTAATGGGTGCGGGCCTGGAATTTTTCGCGTCGTCTCATCCCTGGTGGTGGTATCTCGCACTCGTGCCTGTAGTTACTTTGCCCTGGTCCATCTTTCCGCTTGTGTGGATGCGGTTGTGGCACGTACGCCGCGAGAAAATTGATTCCGGCCTCGCATTTAGTTTATTTTGGGCATGGCCGACGATTGTGATCTTGTCGCTGATAGCGCTGAAGCAGCCCCAGTTCTTGTTGCCGTTATTACCTGCCTTTGCGCTTGGTGTGGCGTATCTCTTGGTGGACGAAGATTTGGTGGTTCATGGACAAGACAGTGCATTTTCAAGTATGGCCTTCCCCATAGTGTTTCTAGGCGGCACGTTGGCCGCTCTTCCCGGGTTACCCCGACTTGAAGCATTGCCGTCTATGTTATGGGAGCTCTCACCTTTCATAGGCATTAGCATCGCTTTCGTAGGAATTGCCCTTGCTTGGTTGCCGGTTGCCGGCGGCACCCAGCGGGTCACGAACCTCACTGTGGGTGGAGTAGCGCTGTTAGTTCTGGTTATTCTAAGCGTCGGTTCGCAGTTTGATGGCCTCTATCGCGCGAATGAAGCAGCGGTGTACCTTGCCAACGCCGAGCGCCAACGACGGCCGATTGCCCACGTCGGTCCTTACGATGGGCAGTTCCAATTTGCGGGGCGATTAAAAAACACCTTGGAAGTGATCGATGGTGCTGCTGCAGCGCGGTGGTCAGCGCGACACCCTGAGGGTTTGGTCGTCACCTACACGGCCGGTTGGCAACCGCGGATAGCGGGGATAGGTAAACCGGCTTTCGAAGCGCCTTATCGCGGTCAGCACGTGCGTATTTGGAAAGCTGACCGCCTACTAACGAGCGGCTCATAAACCGCGGACACTGCCGCCAGCCAATAAATCCTGATGCTCACCGCCCCTGACATTGATCCGATTGCCATAAGCATCGGTCCTGTTGCCATTCATTGGTACGGGATTATGTACATCGTTGGCTTTGTTGGTGGTTGGGCCTTGGGCGTCTATCGCGCGGGTCGTCCCGACTCAGGGTGGACCAAGCAGGAAGTGTCCGATCTGTTGGTCTATGTAGCGGTTGGTGTGATTCTAGGCGGGCGTCTGGGATATACGCTGTTTTATAGTGCTGGTCACTTTCTTACGAATCCGCTGGAAATACTACAGATCTGGAAGGGTGGTATGTCCTTTCACGGCGGACTATTAGGCGTCATTGTTGCAATGGTCCTCTACGCATGGAGGACAAAGCGCTCGTGGCTGGCGGTCACGGATTTCATTGCGCCCTTGGTAACGATTGGGCTAGGGGCGGGCCGTATCGGTAACTTTATAAATCACGAGCTTTGGGGTGGGGTCACGGATGTTCCTTGGGGCATGCTATTTCGCAATGCTGGTCCCCAACCTCGACATCCTACGCAACTCTATGAGTTCGCGCTCGAAGGCGTGGCGTTGTTCTTGATTCTGTGGATTTATTCTTCCAAGCCCCGTCCCACCGCTGCCGTATCTGGATTATTCCTGGTAAGTTATGGTGTATTCCGGTGTTTAATAGAATTCGTACGTGAGCCAGACGCTCACCTGGGTTATATCGCCTTTGGTTGGGTAACAACCGGGCAGCTCTTGAGTTTTCCTATGATCGTCGCCGGCGTGTTGTTAATGATCTGGGCCTATCGTAGGTCGACTCAATAAGCCACCGACGGCACATTCCTTTATACTTACACCTATGTGCGCGGTTATGCTGCGAGTCCAGATAACGCTCGTATTTTTGCTTTATTTGCATGCGACCTTAGTATTGCCCGCGTTTGCGTCCGTTGAGTTGCAACAACAGCGGCAGGACTATTTAGATGCGAAGCGGGCGTTAAAAAAGCGTGACCCTGACAACTTTCACGCTTTGTACACGCGCTTGGATGACTATATCCTGCAGGGATATCTGCAGTACGAATTTCTAAAGCAGCGCATTTCCTCGACACCGATCGGCGCGATTCGGCAGTTCTTAGACGAGAATAAACATGCACCCATTAGTACGCAGCTGCGCGATATATGGTTAGAACATCTGGCCGCAGCGGGTGACGAAGAGACTTTTCTTAAGGAGTATCGGGGTACGGTGAGCAACCCGAAGTTGCGCTGTTACCGACTTAAGCTGCTTTTTGCCAGCACGGCTGACGCGGAGAGTCTGAGTCACGAAGTCGAGCGACTTTGGCTTACCCGCAAGCGCTTACCAGCTATTTGTGACAAGGTGTTTCGCCACTGGCAAGAGGCTGGTTATTTGACGCGTGATTTGGTATGGGCGCGAATCAAGCTACTGATGGCGCGCAACAGACTGAGTCATGCGCGTCAAGTCGCGAATCAATATTTAAATGCGAATGATAAGGTTTGGTTGCGGCGCTGGCAGACCTTATACCGTGATCCGGCTAGACGATTGTTGAAAATCGACTATCCGGTTGAAACCGAGCTGGCCCGAATGATCGTTACCAATGGTGTCATACGCCTGGCCAATCGCGACCCCGATCGGGCTATGATGACATGGCAGCGACTCAGACAAAAGCACAGCGCGCTCACCGAAGACGAAGATCGGATATTGCGCGAAGTGGGCATCATTGCCACTCGGCAACATCTTCCCAGTGCCGAGAAATGGCTCTCGAGGGTAACTGAAAGTGGTGATGATAAGGACCTACGACATTGGCGTCTCAGGGCAATGTTGCGCGCGGGTGACTGGCAGAAAGCGAAACAAGTGATTGAGAATCTAACTGAAGACGAACAGGTAGATCGCTTCTGGTTGTATTGGACGGCGCGTGTCATGGCGCAAACCGGCGAGAACGCGAAGGCACGCTATTTATTTGCATTGGTAGCGACAGAGCGCAATTACTATGGCTTTTTGTCAGCCGACCATATTGGTGTGGGCTATACGATGCAACACAGATCGATAAATGCCTCACCCGATGAGGTCATGCAACTGCTTAAAAGACCCGGCATTCGTGCGGCGCGAGAACTGTATGCGATTGGAGATTTCGTGACAGCCCGTCGACAATGGAACTGGAATCTGTCACGCATGGACAAACGCGAACTTAAGGTAGCTGCCCTAATCGCCCGCGAGTGGGGCTGGCATGATCGCGTAGTCTATACACTCAGCAAGAGCGGTCACCGGCACGATATCGATTTACGGTTTCCGCTCTTATACCGGCCAATGGTAGAAACTAATGCTAAAGCCAATAGCCTGGATCCAAGTTGGATCTTCAGCGTAATGCGCCAAGAAAGTGCCTTTGTAGCCGATGCCCGTTCGAGCGCTGGTGCGCTTGGTCTGATGCAACTCATGCCGCGTGTTGGTCGTGCCACGGGACGCCAACTGAAGTTACGTATCCGTAGCAACGACGCGATTCTCAACGTGGAAAATAACCTACGTCTTGGCGCTGCATTCTTGAAGAATATGCTGCGCCGTTATAAGGGACACCAGATGTTGGCAACTGCTGCCTACAATGCTGGGCCGACCCGGGTACGTGGCTGGCTTCCGCAGTCCGCTGCAATCGACGCCGACGTTTGGGTAGAAACCATTCCTTTTGAGGAAACGCGCGATTATGTCAAGAATGTGATGGCCTATACCGCCGTCTATGATCATCGACTCGGGCGTCGCCCTGTCAGGCTGTGTCAGCGCATGCCATCGGTGGCCGCACGGGCCTCGGCGCCCGAGGCGGAATCTGCGTGTCCTTTTTCGAAATCGATTCTAGACCCGGCGGGATGAGGCCGCGGCTCGGCCGACGCCGGCTGATACCCGGGGCATTCTAAGCGCTTGACTTGATCCCTAACGGTTTGTACAAACTGCACGAAGATACGTCGAAGTTACATTTGGAGCCAAAACGGATGACGACGCAGAAGGTTTGTATCCTAGGTGGGACTGGTTTTGTTGGACGCAATCTCGCCACGCGGTTGGTAAAGCGAGGGTACGATGTTCGGATTGTTACCCGTCGGCGCGAGCGTAATAAGTCCAGCCTTTTGACCCTACCAACCCTGTATATGTCGGAGGGTGATGTCCACAATGCTGGGGTCCTCCGGCAACAGTTCCAGGGCTTGGATGCAGTCATTAATTTGGTTGGTATCCTCAATGCCCCAGGTCGCGGCGAGAAAGGGTTTGAACGGGTACACGTTGAACTTCCACGCAAGATTGTAAACGCGTGCCGGGAAGCTGGGGTTAGGCGGCTTTTGCACATGAGCGCGTTACATGCGGGTATGGGTGCGC
>Ga0224508_10001003_pt1 | contig 25903 bp, 20 predicted proteins | sample SF_Jan12_sed_USG_4_FD_170157 | JGI IMG/M metagenome (GOLD analysis project Ga0224508, IMG submission 170157) | Sediment microbial communities from San Francisco Bay, California, United States - SF_Jan12_sed_USGS_21 | ecosystem: Environmental > Aquatic > Marine > Sediment | place: USA... | reverse complement strand
GGAGCGGTATCAGGCGTTCGGCCCTAAAGCCTGGTTGCCGGCGAGCGGCATCGCCGTGAGAGTCGACTCAGATGACTACATGCACTTTGAGGTGGAGAACGAAGAAATCCTGGCAGGATTCACCAGCGTATCGACAGATCTGCGAATCTTCCGCTCAAGCTCTCAGCCAATGCACTCACTGCAGGAGTTCATTATCAACAATCTCAAAGACGCCGGATGGCTTAAGGGCACGGCGGGACTAGAGATGTGGAGTTACCGTCCAAACCGTGGCTACAGCGAGCAATTCCAAGCCGCACTGGAACAGGCCGGCTGCAAGGTCGTGGACGCCACTGAAATCGTCGGCCAGGTACGCAAACTCAAGTCCGCCCAAGAGATTGCATACACCAAGACTGCAGCACGCATCGGCGATATTGGCATGAAGGCTGCACTAGATTTTATTCGCCCCGGCGTCACCGAGCTTGATGTCTACGGAGAGATTGTCAACGCAATGGCCAAGGCGGGAGGGGAGAATCCATCTATCACGATGCCGGTGTCTTCCGGCGGCAAAAGCGCCTGCATGCACGCCCTCGCATCACGCAAGAAGATCATGCCCGGCGATATCGTGAACATCGATCTGTGCGGCGTATATAACCGTTATCATTCAAACATGGCACGGACGTTTTCCATGGGTGAGCCACATTCCGATGTCGCCGAGCACCTGCAGACGATCACCGGGGCCAAAACATTTGTGGCAGGAATTATCACCCCTGGATTGCCGGTCCAAAGCTTACTTAGAGAAATCGAGAGTTACTATCGCGAAGCGGATATTTGGGATGACCAATGCTGGATCGGTGGATACGATCTCGGTATTTCATTTCCACCAGATTGGGTGGGGCCGTGGTATTACGATGTACATACCGATCCCGGCGACGAGGTGTTCGAGCCGGGGATGGTGTGCAACTACGAAGCCAATTTCTACCTACCACAATCCGCCGGCATGTCCATGTTCATCGAAACGATGGCCGTTGGCGAAGACCAGGTCGAATTTCTTCACTCGACTCCTGCGCGACTTTTTGTGATCGAATGAGTCCGACCAGGGACCCGCAAAAGGGTTCACGAGTGCATCAACCCAATCACGCGATACGCCAGTGGTAGGTGTCATCATGCTGGACGCACGGTTTCCACGTACCAGTGTATATTGGTCATCCCAAGAACTGGCCCTTTTGCTGAGTAATACGACGCTGTGCCAGGCGCCACAGCCAATGCTATTTTGCGCCAATAGGGGCGCCCAGAACCGGCTCGACAGCCCCCTACATCTAACATAGGATCGGCAGTCGGGAGGAGCCAATGTCGCAGCCGTTTCCACATCTGTTCACGCCACTTTCGTTGCGCCATAAGACTCTCAAGCACCGGCTTAATTTTGGTGCACACACGGCGAATATGGCGGAAGGCGGATTGCCTAGCGACCGGCATCTCGGTTATTACACCGAGCGGGCTCGGGGCGGCGCCGCAATGATCGTTTGCGAACCGATCCCCGCGCACCGCACCGGCGTACTCACACGTGGCAATTTCCTTCACAGTGACGACTCTGTAATTCCGCACTTTCGACGCATCACAGATGCTTGCCATGAGTACGACACGGTGATGATTCATCAAATCTACCACGTGGGTCAGCATGGTGATTTCGATAATTCCTTCGAACCGAGTTGGTCTCCATCGGGCCTGCCGTCGTATCACGACTCCGATGGCAGCCACGCGATGACGGAATCTGAGATTGAAGAAGTCATTGAAGGCTTTGCTCAAGCGGCGCGCCGCGCGAAGGAATCTGGCTTCGACGGAGTGGAGTTGTTCGCCGCCTATCACGCTCTCATCGATCAATTCTGGTCGCCTTGGTCCAATCGGCGCGATGACCGTTGGGGTGGATCGCTAGAAAATCGACTACGGTTCTCAACGGAAATTATTCAGCGACTCCGCAAATACGTCGGCGAGGACTTTATCATCGGCATGGCAGTGAGCTGTGACCCCAATGTCGAGGTCGCACTATCGTTAGAGTCGCTGCAAGAGGTCATCGCATGGCACGATCAGCGCACCCTGATCGACTATGTAACCTGTGGCACGGGGAGCTATTTCGACTTTTACAAACTCATCCCCACGTTTCTCTATGAAGATAATCTTGGCGCGCCATTCGCTGAGGCACTAAGCGAGGTAGTGGAGCACGCACGGGTGCAGGCGGAAGCCCATATCCGCACGCCGGAGAACGCCGATTATGTGATTGGATCTGGCCAAGCAGACATGGTGAGTATTGTACGCGGTCAAATCGCCGATCCTCACATGGCGACCAAGGCGATGGAAGGTCGATCCGAAGACATTCGCCCATGCATCTCCTGCAATCAAATGTGCTGGGGTCGGCGCTCCCGTGACTACTGGATCTCTTGCCTCATCAATCCATCCGCCGGGCGCGAGTTCCAATGGGGAGGTGACCGTTTCACTCCGGCGGACCGACCCCGACGGATCTTGCTGGTCGGAGGCGGACCTGCGGGACTTGAGGCAGCACGGGTTGCGGCTGAGCGCGGCCATCAAGTGACACTTGCAGAAGCCTCGGCACAACTCGGCGGACAATTTCGCCTTGCCGGCACGCAACCCAGACGCGCGCAAATCTTAGATCTACTCGATTGGTACGAACAGCAGCTACATAAACAGCAAGTGACAGTGATGTTCAATACACCGATGGAGGCTCAGGAGGTCACCGACTTCGGCGCGGACATCGTTGTGATCGCTACCGGATCCTTACCGGCCGGGACCGGCTTTCAGCGCTTTTGGCCGCAGCAGCAGACCCTGCCCGGTGCAGAGAAGGGCAATGTGTGGTCTGTGGAAGAAGTAATGGCGCGAGCATGTCGGCCTGGCAAGCAAGTGTTGGTCGTCGATGATGGAGGTAACTGGCGTGGTTGTGGCACCGCCTGGCATCTGGCAGAGCAGAGTCACGAAGTCATATTACTCACCCCCGATGGAATCGTTGGCAAAGAACTTATGCGCAGCGCTGCCGACTTTCCGCTGCGCCGCAGACTCAAGCAACTAGGTGTCAAGTTCATCACCGACTCTGCCGTGAGCGAGTGGCATGGTGATGGTGCGACCATCATAAATCTTCTGGATGGCGAAGTATCTCAACTGCAATGCGACGGGCTGATTCTTGCGACACCGAACATTGCAGACACAACCCTTATCGAGGAATTGACCGACACCGAGTTTGAGCTACACACTATTGGCGACTGCGTGGCCCCACGCTGGGCGGTACATGCCATATATGAAGGCCGGAAGCTAAGCCTTAGTTTATGAGGCGTCAGTCTATTCGTGGATACTGATCGATCAGCGTTTTGCACCCCCTGAGGGACTAGCATAGGTACACGGTTTCCTGGAAGCTCGATACTCGCGTTTTTTGTCGCCGTAGGTTACACTCACACCGATTGCATTTTATCTAGGTCATTTCACAAGTTCCCTCTCGGTCCCGACTGTAAATTTCCTTTCATGATTTGCAATTAAACACGAGAAACTTTATTACTTGAGGTAATTTACATGGCTACAGGTACGGTTAAGTGGTTTAACGAATCCAAAGGTTACGGTTTTATTTCACCTTCAGACGGAAGCGCCGACGTGTTCGTTCACTTCTCAGCGATTTCAGGAAGCGGCTTCAAGACATTGGCCGAAGGTCAGACGGTGGAGTTCAACGTCGAGAAAGGTCCCAAAGGACCTCAAGCGACCAACGTAACGCTCCAAAACTAATCACGCTTTGGACGACATGAACCCCGTAGTCGCACCACGGGATTCCGGCCCTAAACATAGGGTGAATCAACCTCTTCTTAGCTCAGGATTACACATTTGAAGAAACTGTTTGTCGGTAATTTAAGCAGCGATGCCTCCGAGGAGACCGTCACTGAACTGTTTTCGCAATATGGTACCGTGCGTTCTATTCGACTGACCAAGGATGTTTTTACCGGCAAGTGTCGCGGCTTCGGTTTCATCGAAATGGAAGGACATGAGGCACGGGCAGCGATGGCGGCGCTGGATGGCAAGACCTTCAGTGGGAAGTCGTTACGCGTTCGATATGAGGACCCCAACGCCTCTCGAGGACGCAGACGGCGCTAGCGTGCCTGCAAGGACCGGCCGTTTGTCGAGTCGCCGATCAGACTACGGTCGATACGCAATTCAGGGTCGTGAATCTTCTGCGAAAAATCAAGCTTGACCCACAATTCATTTGTCGCGTGCACTCAACCGCGGAAGCCACTGTTCTCCTACCCCCGTAGGGCGACGCAAATGTGGAGACCAACAACGGTCGCAAATCGCGATGTGCTTAGCGCCGCACGACTCAACTTTGATGAGATCCCGATCGTCGACCTTACCCCGCTGTTTGAACCTAACAGCGAGGCGCTGACGCGTCTGGTCGAATCGGTCCGAGAGATTTGCCGCAACATCGGATTCTTTTATATAAAAAACCACCGCGTACCCACCAATGCCATTAACACGTTGCTGCTGGAAACAGAGCGCTTTTTTCGATTGCCTCTGGAAACAAAGCTCGTCTACGACATCGGCAAGCTCAGGCGCCATCGTGGCTATGTCCCTGTGGGCGCGCTTTGTGCGGATCCGGATGCAGAACCCGATATGCAAGAAGCTTTCGAAGTGGCGCTTGAACTACCAGAGGACGACCCAGACTACGTGGCAGGCAGCCCCATCTACGGTCCGAATGTTTGGCCGACGGAGTTGCCGGAATTCGAACAAGACGTGTATAGCTACTTTGAGCATATGCTCGCTCTTGGGCGCACATTATTTCGATTATTCGCGCTCACACTTGATCTACCTGAGACTTTTTATGATAAGGAAATCAGCAAGCCAATGGCCCAACTGAGGCTAATTCATTATCCGACAACAAAACACAGACCGAGCGCGAGTGGCTCACTGGGCGTCGGTGCACACACTGATTATGAGTGCTTTACCATTCTCTGGCAGAAGCAATCGGGTTTACAGGTACAAAATCCAGCTGGTATCTGGATCGAAGCGCCTCCCATTGCCGATACGTTTATCATCAACATCGGAGATATGCTGCAGCGCTGGACCAACGACTTGTTTGTGTCAACACCACACCGCGTGATTAACCGCAGCGATCGAAAGCGCTATTCTTTTCCTTTTTTCTTTGGTACTAACTATGAGACGGTAGTCAAATGTCTGGAACATTGCTGCGGTCCAGACAACCCACCACGCTATCCGCCGACCAAGTGTGGTTACTGGACCGAGAACATGCACACCTATTCTTATGTCTACCGCCACCCAGATCGCGGCAAGTTGCCAGACCCAGAGCTCAGCCAGAACCTTTAGTTTGAACCATTCGACTCCGTTTGGTCGAAACTCACACTCGGGGCGACGCGATAACCAACACGCGGAAAATGGATAACTACCTCTCCAACACGTTCATTACTTCGACGTATGGCAATTTCATCCGTACTCACCTTGACAACATCGCCTTCGACGGACGGATCACCGCCATCGCCGTCCGGTGTTAGTTTGATCTGCATCCCGGGCTTCAAGCCTGAGGGGTCACGTGGGTCACCTGTAACCGGTGTATCCGACGTCGCTGCAAACGCCACAGCAAGTGCGTCGCCGGCGCTCATGTCCTGAGGTTGTCCGTGGCCCATGTCTCGCACCCTCTGTTCCCACGCCACAAGTTGGGGAAACTCTCTGAGAAGTTCCGGTCCTTGACCATATCGACCTCGAATAAACCAGATCAAGTAATAACAAATCACGTCCGGGAGGCCTGGCTTCTCACCGAGCATGAATGATCGTCCGTCGGCCAACTGCTGTTCTATCCACCCAAGCTGGGCACGAAGCTGGGCAAGCAAGTGGGGAAGATCTTGCTGTAGCGCGTGTAGATCATAATTTGGCCCAAAATAGAGTCGGCCTCGGTCGGCAGCAAATTCCTGCGGCAACTCGTCAGCTTGTGCACCAAGCACAACTGCAATGGAAACAGTAAATAATGGCCCGTCAGTCCAACGGCCAAGTCCCCAGGGCAAACCCGCAGCACCATCGGGATAAAGCGTTGGGGATGGAATCCGTCTCTCGATCTCACGAATGATGCACTGACTGTCGCAGTAAATATCTGCTCCGATCTGCATGACAGGTGTCCTACGATAACCTCCCGTCAGTGGTATCAAATCGGGCTTGGGCGGTAGACGCGGGATTTCAACAGAATGCCAATTAAGCCTCTTCATACCGAGTACCACTCGAACTTTCTCAGAGACCGGCGATTGCGGATAGTGATGTAAAATGATTTGTGGCATTGACTTTAACTTGATAGCGATTGCACTACTCCTTCTAGCTTGATGCTATTGCTCTTGCCTTAGCGCCACAAACGTTGCGGCCCAAGATCAGCTTCGCTGACGTTAAATGCCGCGACTGCTCGCGGAACACCATCACCTTGAAGTAGTGACGCGGCGGTCAGTCCCAGGGCATAGGACGTTTGGATGCCATAGCCTCCCTGCCCTGCCAACCAGAAGATCCCTTCGACATCCGGTGCAAATCCCACTACTGGACATTTGTCGTCGACAAAACTGCGCAAGCCGGCCCACGATCGATTGATGCGTTTGATCTCCATGGTAGTGACGACCTGGATCCGGTCTACTAACACTGCTATGTCCAACTCTTCCGGTTGGATGTCTTGAGGTGCTACTGGTGTTTCGTCCGCCGGAGACGCCAGCACTTGTCCTGCGTCCGGTTTGTAATACCATTGTTCTTGGCAATCGACCACGGCAGTCCACCGTTTGACATCAACTCCCGCTGGTGGATCGAACACAATAGCCGTTCGTCTTTTGGGCACAAGCCCGATTGGACGCGCCCCCGCCATTTCCGCGATCACGTCCGCCCACGCGCCCGCCGCATTGATAACAACAGGCGCGGCGTATTGTCCCACCGGGGTTGTCGCTAGCCACTTGCCATTAACATACTCAAGGGCACTCACCTCAGCGTTGTTGACAACTTCCAGACCATGAGCTCGCGCACTTCGCAAGTAACCGGTGTGAATGGAATTCACGTCCATGTCCATAGTGGAGGGATCGTAGGCAGCGGTCGCAACATAATCCTGCCTCAGTGCGGGCGCAAGCTCAGAGATCTTGTTCGTATCCACACTGTGAATGGTGTCTGAAAGCTCAGCCAACTCTGCTACAAGACTTTCTAGAGATTGAACTTGGTCAGCGTTTGCCACAAACAATACACCTAGAGTATGTAACAACGGCACATCTGTGAACCCCGGTGGCGGATCACGGAAAAAAGGACCGCTCACTTTAGACATTACCCGCATCAACCGTGGCCCATAGTTCTCGGTGAATACTGCCGCTGAACGACCTGTGGAGTGATACCCGGGCTGATGCTCACGCTCTAGAATAATTACTGAACCTTTCTTGCACAAATGATAAGCAGCCGACGCCCCTGCGATGCCAGCACCGATAATGAGAAAATCACACTCGCGCACGTTGTCCTCCGCAAGGAAAAGGTCAAGAATGGTGTAGCATAACCCGAAACATGACCTCGGTAGCCTCCGCTACCGAGTTACGATTCTTCCTAGTCCAGACGGTTTTTTTGAATATTCAGAAGTACTAGTTACTGCATCGAACCCTTGGCGATTACCAAATGGTGCGGGCTACGGTTTGACTAAGGTTCAGAGCCCTACAATGAGGTGCTCGAAGAAGATACGAAGCTCTGTCTCAAAGCACTTACATCCGAATCAAGGCCCCATCATCCTACTATAAATGTTTCAAGCTCTTCTATCATCAGCTGCTGCTGCTCAATGATGACATTCACCAGATCCCCGAGTGACAAAATACCAACTAGTTTGTCGGCATCGACAACGGGCATGTGGCGAATTCTGTTTTCATTCATGATCGCCATACAGTCCTCGATTCTTTGGTCCGGCTGTGTATAGATGACTCGTAGAGTCATGATCTCACGAACCATGGCGTTCTTTGAGGACTTACCTTGTAGAATAATTTTGCGCGCATAGTCCCGTTCTGAAACAATACCGACCAGGTGACCCTGATCCACCACAGGTAAAGCACCGATCTCTTTTTCCGCCATTAGTTTGATAGCATCGTACACAGTGGAATCCGGCACTGTAGTCCAAACATCATGGCCCTTTGAATCTAACAGTTCGCTTACGATTTCCATGGTGCGCTCCTTAGAAGCCTCCCGGCGTCGTTACCGTGACGGTCAATGTTATTCTCCCAGATAGCGCGCGGTGACTCCATAAAATGCATCATATCAAGAACGGCACAGGGGAGCGGCCCGAGTCTGTTAAGTCGCTGCAGGTGATACACCGTCTTCTAAAACACCTCAGGCCGCTCCACCAATGGTGTCATCCGAAACCGCTTAGTGCCTTGGTTTGTGCAATACTGCTTTTCTGTATGACGCTGCCCGCACTCGCCCAGGCGCCTTATCCACGAAGCTCAGTCATCACCGGTATAGAGTGGGGTGTGATCACCATTACGAAGGCACCTGGCAGCGACAACTGGCCGCTGACCTGGGTTGACGACGGTGCCCTTTACACCGCTTTTGGAGACGGTTGGGGATTTGAGACCAGAAATAATAGGAAACTGAGCTTGGGTCTAGCCCGGATTCAGGGTCCTGCACACAGCTTTGTTGGCGAGAATATTTCTTCCCCAAGCGGGGAACAAAAAGGGGACGGTAAGGCTGGCAAAAAAGCGAGTGGATTGTTGATGGTAGACGGCGTGCTCTACATGTGGACGCGAAACGCAGATCAAAATGGCCGCCAATGTCAACTCGCCTGGTCCGAGGACAACGCGCAATCGTGGCAATGGAGTACGTGGAAGTTCGCCGAGTTCGGCTATTGTGCGTTTCTCAACTTCGGGATGAATTATTCTGACGCCCGCGACCAATATGTCTATACATATTCACCGGACACACCCAGCGCTTATCGGGAAACGGATACCGCGGTTTTGGCGAGAGTTCCTCGACACAAAGTCGCGGAAAACGACGCATACGAATTTTTCGTCCGAGTTGATGCAAACGGCAAAGCAATATGGACCAATCGGGTTGAGCATCGCGGTGCGGTATTTCGTTTTCCCGGCGGAGTTAATCGACTGGATGTGACCTTCAATGCACCTCTTAATCGCTACTTGCTCACGTTGCGCAGTCGTGCACGAGCGGGCGGAGTTGACCACTTCGGAATCTATGACGCCCCCACTCCCTGGGGCCCCTGGACCACGGTATTCTTCACCCATAAATGGGACGTGGATCCCGGTGAATCACAGCACATACCTAGCAAATGGATTAGCACTGACGGGCACACTTTATATCTGGTGTTCTCAGGTAATGACTCATTTTCTGTACGCAAAGCAGTACTTACGGTCGCGCCGCGGTGAGCGCGACAAAAAGACCTCGCAATGATGCGTATTTATTTCTCCGTGTGAAATCCGCTCTGAAATAGTGATCTAAACAAGGAGTCCCGTAGACGTTGCGCCAGATCCCAATGAATGAGAGTACACTATCCACAACAGATGCCTGATACGATCGTGGACGAGACAGCCGCAGAATTAGATCAAGAACTTTCCAAGCGTGCTCGCATTCCGGTACTGGTGCATATCTCGGGAAGCCGTAGAGGCACCACCGAGCGCCTCTCTGGCGAGACCTTGCGCATCGAACCCACAGCTCAGGGGAGCGTCGCGATAGTCTCACCAGACCAACCAAGTCGCCCGGACTGTTATGCCATCTTGCACCCGGCCGGCGAGACTTACGAGCTGGCCGTTGCTGAGGGTCGCAAGGCCTGGGTCAACGGTGAAGAGGTTAAGAACAGGGTGCTGGAGTCAGGCGACTTGTTGGAAATTGGCAGAGGTGGTCCGGTGTTGCGTTATCGCCTCTATGCTCCCGGCACACAGATATATAAATCGGTGAGAGAGGCATTCACCGATTGTGTCGACGGTGCACGCCGTGACCATCGAGGTTTTCTGGGGCGTGCCGCCGTATTCTCTGGGACCTTAGCCAAGGAACTCTCAACCCAGACCACCATCTGGTTCCGTGTTGGGGTGTTGATCCTGCTGGCAATGCTGGTGGTGACTACAATACTGCTCACCCGCCATAGTCTGAGCCTGGAAGAACACCTGGCACAAGAACAAGCCCGGGTGAGCAGTTTAGTAGAACTCATAGAACGGACTCAAAGTGAGGCCTTCGATCGGGAGGAGCTTACCGCGCTACGCGCCGAGCTTGAGAGCGGAATCTCGGCGACCGCCGAACGTGTGGAGGCGCTGGAGGCCCGCTCCGCTGCAACCCGACGTGTCATTGCCGTGGCCTCCCAGTCAACGCTATTTGTGCAAGGTAGTTTCGGATTTAACGATCCGGAAAGCGGTCGGCCGTTGCGCTTATTGATTGGACCGACTGGACAGCCACTGCGCACCCCACAAGGTCGACCCGCAGTTACCCTCGAAGGAGAGGGACCGGAAGTCGCGATTAACTACACGGGCACTGCGTTCCTGGCTAACCCGAACGGCCTATTGCTCACCAATCGGCATGTGGCTCTGCCGTGGGAGGACAACGAAACCTACAAGGACATCACGGCGCTCGGCTTAGTCCCCAAAATTCGTCGACTCATTGGTTACCTCTCTGGCGTCGAAGAGCCTTTCGATATAAAGCTAGTGATCGCAAGCGATACGGCTGACCTGGCTCTATTGCGCTGCGCTGATGTTACCGGCCTTAGAACACCATTAAACCTGGATCCTGAAGCACCGCAACCCGGAGACGAGGTGATTGTCGTTGGCTACCCGACCGGAATCAGGGCGCTTCTTGCTCGAGCTGGCAAAGCGTTTTTGGATGAGCTGGCAGATCAGGAAGATTTAGATTTCTGGGCCGTCGCGCGGCACCTCGCCAAAGCAGGACATATCAATCCGCTGGCAACGCGCGGTATTGTCGGACAGGTGACAGCCGACGCCGTTGTCTACGATGCCGAGACCACCCAAGGCGGTAGCGGTGGGCCGGTTCTCGGGCTGAACGGTGAGGTCATCGCAATTAACACCGCCATCCTGCCCGAATTTGGCGGCTCAAACCTAGGCGTCCCGGTACAACATGCGATCGAGCTTTTCGCCCAATCTCAACAATGAAACTGGCGTGGAATATCCATCAAGCTGGGATATGTTCTACCAAGTGACCCACTTTGATGACCACGGGAAACCGCTTCTTGTGACTGAATAGTCCGCCAATTTCGACGCCGTCGGGGTTCTCAACAACTTGCACAATGCTCGCGTAAGAAAAGTGATGAATGTAATCGTTCTTATGATCCTGGATGGTGAAGTAATCATCTTCCACCTTAATCAAAAGAGCGGACTCGACGCGAAAAGGTCGTTCCAAATTAATTCCAACCTCCTGGTTCAAGTGCCTTTCGAGGACGTCTTTCATGTTCGATGTTTGTGACTAGATAGCAACACAAGCTTGATCAGCGCGGATGATTAGGAGTGAGAAGCCGACGCCATAACCGTATCGGCACTCACCCCATATAACTGTTTACTCCTGCGACTAAGCCGACGCCATAATATTCAGATCGTGTCGGAGCTACTCACGCCGTCACTTTGCATTGAGGGCCCTCGCGGCGCGATTGTAATCCTTTGGCTTCACCCACAGTATCATTCCGTAACGACCCTTACCGGCCGCTACCGCATCCGCCGCAGTGACATTAATCTTCTGGTCAGCAAGCCTTTGTAGATATCTGTGAGCGACTCCCACGTCATCATCGCCTTGAATTAGAAATCCCTTCTTGGTCGCGCTCAACCGCCAACCATTTTTTTTCGCGACCCTTCTCACCGCAGCCATTTCGTCGCTGACAAAATCCAGTTGCGCCTTTCCAGCTTTGATTGGAAATCCAGAAAACGCAACCAAGTTTACGCCGGCATCCTTAAGCGCACCTAACATCTTCACTCCCTGGCCAGCACGGTTCGATGCCTTAGCATAGCAGTAGTTTACTTTGCGAACTCTTGATGCCATGGATGACCTCCTTTTGAGGGTTGTGGGTCAATAGCCTGGTCACTATACCACGCTGACCTGTAGGTTCGTCTTCAGGCGAACAAGCTGTCTAAGCAGGATACAAACCGAACGCTGTACGCCTAAAGGCGTACCTACGAAGGTGCCTACAAAATCATGTGTAGGTTCGTCTTCAGGCGAACAACTGATTGTCCCACCCGGTAGGAATGTCGCACCTAGAAGGTGCTCCTACGTTTGAATGATGTCCCACGTAGGAGCAGCATCCTGCTGCGAAATGCGGTATTCACATTGCCGCACCTAGAAGCGTCGGTGGACGCCTAAAGGCGTACCTACGAAGGTGCCTACAAAATCATGCGTAGGTACGTCTTCAGGCGAACAAGCTATCTGACCTGCGCATTTCAACTCAGGACATCGTGACCCTGATCTTGCCGTCGTCCTGTCGGGCCGGGTAAAACGTTCGAATAGCCTGGTCGCGATCGACAACCCAGCGCCCATATGTGGTACCGCCACAAGCGAGCTGCGCTAATCGCTCCATTTCGTCCTCAGAAGAGCCGTGGTCCAGCGTCACTTCTCCGGAGCAGCCAACGCCTATCCATTCAATCTTAGTACTCCCCGCCGATGGACTCAGTGAGCCCAGCTTACCCACCAAGGGTCCTAATCCAAATGCGCCGATAAACTTAATGAAGGTCCTCCGCTTCATAGTCACCCCCCTCTTCTAGGTCTTAACTATTACTAAGGTATGGCGTCGCCCATCACCCACCTTCTGAAGCCCTCTGGGGGGCAACGCGTGCTGTAGTCTCACACCAACCAAACTGCGGCTAACACCGACATTATCCGATAAGACGAAAACACGCGACACATTACCGCCTAGGTCTACAGTTGTTTGCTTTATCACCATGCCGATAGCATCCGAAAAGCGGCGTGGCATCAAGATGTGGCAGAATATTAGTCACGCCCCGGTAGCTCAGTCGGATAGAGCAGCCGCCTCCTAAGCGGCCATGCCGAGTCAAGTTCATAGTTAATCAATAAGTTACGTACGCCGATCCCACGCAAACGTGACTGAAAGTGACTCAAATGGACGGATTTAGACTGGAGTGTGTCACAATTTTGTCACACTGATGTACGCACCCGATTTTGGACTGATGGGCGGTGCAGGAATCTACCTGCGATCAGCTGATCAAAAGTCAGATCTACTGTCCCTACATTTCAGACAGTTGCGCGATTATTTTGTCTGAAGTCGGCCTGTTAGACCCGCATATTGGTGTGTTTTGATTTATTGTATGAGCGCTAGGGCCGGAACTTTGGTTTAACCTGGTAAATCAATTGGCCAGTTAGTTGAACAGTTGCCTGATAGTATCGGGCTTGTGGTCTTAGTTATTAGTTATACTACTGGCTATATTCAGACATACGGCAAACAACGAATGTATCAGACAACAATTGCGGGTAGCTTACCGAAACCCAACTGGCTGGCAGAACCGGAAAAGTTATGGGCGCCCTGGCTGCTCGAAGGTCAGGATCTTGAGCGGGGTAAAATGGATGCCGCTCTGGTCTGGATGAGTGAACAGGAAGCAGCCGGTATTGATATCGTCACCAATGGTGAACAGTTTCGTGAGCATTTTGTACACGGATTTCTTAAGTACATTGACGGAGTAAACTGGAACAAGATGACAACCATGGGTATTCGGGACAATCGATACGATGCTGAAGTGCCCACTGTAACCGGACCGCTGTCTCGCCAGTGCAAAATCCACAGCGATGAAGTTGTGTTTACCCGTGCCCATACAAAAAAAGGGCTCAAATTTACACTGCCAGGGCCGATGACCATTTGTGACACCATTGCCGATGAACATTATGGCCGTCGTGCCGATATGGCCATGGTGTTCGCTGCATTGCTAAACCAGGAAGCCCGCGAACTGGAGGCACTCGGGGTTGATCTGATACAGTTTGATGAACCCGCCTTTAATGTATTCACGAACGATGTCAAGGAATGGGGTATCGCCGCCCTACACAAGGCGATCGAAGGACTTTCGTGCAAGACCGCTGTGCATATCTGCTATGGATATGGTATCCAGCAAAATATCGACTGGAAGGCTTCACTAGGCTCGGAATGGCGCCAGTACGAAGAGATATTTCCCGCTATTAATGACAGCCGGATCGGTCAGGTTTCGTTGGAATGCGCGAATTCCAAGGTGCCAATGTCACTGATCGGATTGCTCAAGGACAAGGAGGTGATGGTCGGTGTGATCGATGTGGCCAGTTTTGAGGCAGAAACGCCGGAACAGGTGGCAGCGGTCATTCGTGAAGCCGGAAAACATGTCGCTGCCGAACAAATTCTGCCATGCACCAATTGTGGCATGGCACCATTGCCCCGTGATCTGGCATTGAAAAAGCTTCAGGCGCTAGGTGCCGGTGCAAGACTTGCCTCAAGAACCAGGTAATCAAATGACAATTGCGTTGATATTGGACGCATTTGGGCTCGCTTCAAAAATCCAACCAACGAGCCGAAAGTAGATGTTTCAGTCGTCGGACGAATAACGCTTTCTGGATCACCAGGAGGCGACTTGGAAACGGCCGTCACAAAAAACTCCATCCAACCAACACCATTTCGCCCCTGGATGCAGGGACCGCTAATTACCCAAAAGGTCCTTCTCACCGCTTGAGTAACACCTGTCGTTACGCAGGAATCGAACCTGCGAGCGCCTGCGCTTCCTAGCTGCTTCAGCTTCTCGCACGATGATCTCAACACGCTGACGATTCTCTTCTACTTCGCAAATGATGTCGGCGAACTGATCGACTGGAAATAATAACGAACCTGGTCAACTTCCTAGACTGTCGATTAGCGAACTGAGAGAACATGTTCTGTCTGCGCCTTCTTATAGAGGTGCTGATTTCGGGCAGACGGCAGCCTGCAACTAGATATACGGGTGCTGATCGTAGTCCCCCTGACTGTGTAGAGATTGACGGGATGCGAATATACTAGGTCGTGACACTTAACCGAATGCGCTTGCAAGGTCTTGTGAAATCAACGTTCCGGACGGCTCTCGTCTTGATATTGGCAATCTTGCTGATCGCCGCCATTAGTCCAGTTTGGTCGCCAACGGGGTCGGCATCCGTAGTAAATGATCGCGACTTTACTGCGACGAATGAGATATTTGGCCCACACACACTGATTCCCAACAAAGTTGCCGTTGGCAGCGGCGTCTTCCTAGTCGCAAACACTCACCTAGACAGCTCAACCTTTTCCCAAACGGTAATCCTCGTGGTCGAGCACGGCGGACAAGGCAGTGTCGGTATCATTATCAATCGCCCCAGCGATCTGTCACTCACGCGACTGGTGCCGAAGACGAAAGAAATGGGGTCCAGGGACGACGTGGTCTACTTCGGAGGACCTGTTTCCCCCGATGGCATCGTTTTGCTCCTACGCGTCAGGTCGCCTTTAGCACCGGAACAAGCCATGCATGTTTTTGACGATATCTATTTGAGTTCCAGCTCCAGCGTGCTCGAGCGTTTGCTACGCAGAGATGATGACTCTGAAGATATGTTCCATGCCTACGTCGGCTATGCCGGATGGGCTCCAGGTCAGTTAACTTACGAAATCGAGCGTGGAGATTGGTTTGTAGTGTCAGGCGATGCAGAGAAGATTTTCAGCGCGGACCCAGAGTCGATCTGGCCGCAAATGATCAAAGCATTATCTGGCCAGTGGGTCATGCGCCGTGCAGGAATCGAACCTGCGAGCAACCTGATTAAGAGTCTGGTACATGAAGCTATATTAACTGGTTAGTCGTTCTGGCTTTTGAGGTTGCGATCTTCTCATTTAAAACCAGGCGAATTAGCAAGATACGGCAGGGATGTATCAACATTTCGTTCCTATCACAAGCCCCACACTAATATTCGTCAACCGCCGATACGCTCCCTATAACTTTTGTAATCGAGCGAGCGCAGATTTCACCGCCCCACTCATCGGTATCGCCCTGTGCCGCATAAAGGGCCACGATCGAGCTGTCCTGGCTAAACGCCTGAGCCGTTGGCGGCAAGCCGGCGGATATGCGGCACCGGATCTTGTAAAGCGCTATCCCTATCCCGAGGACTACTCGCCAATGGCGAATCCCCAGACCCCGGTGCCTCGCGAGCGAGCGATCTTCTCCAGTGCCTGGTACTCGATTGGTGCGTCCGGCAGAGCGACGGCCCAGCCCCGCTCGAGCAGGTAGGCGCTCAAGTCGGTGCCCTTGACGTGGCACAACGCGGTGATGCTTCGATCCTCGTTTGTTTCTCTCAGCTCGCAGTCCGGCCACCCAGAGCTAAGCTTGAACTCGAGCGCGTGCAGCGCACGCGAGCCGCACTGGGGCGGGCGGAACTGGGTCTTGCAGGTCCTGGACGTCTGTGGGATGTGAATGCCATACAGTCGGATGACCTTGCCGCGCATGGTCAAGGTGCCGTCGTCGTTGACGAACGCGTAGGTCTTGATGTTCGCTGGTAGCGCGGGCGCTGCCCCCAGCACCGCCACGATGAGGAATATCGAAATGCAGATCAGCGACTGTGATGACATACGCGACAATCACAACATCAATCGTTGCTCAACACAATCCGGGCACCTGATCCACAGGCACCAGCGTCATGGACGGGTACGCCGTAGAATGTGTTCTCTGGCGAGTCAAAAAACCCATCGAGAAGTGCCCCTTCAACGATGCGAGGCGCTATTAGCTGTAACGGTCAGCATCTGATCTGACAGACAGTATCAGATGGCCAAAGCGGACGCTCAAACCGCCTAAAAATCGCTTCGCATCTGTCGCAAACCGGCCAGGTCCTAAGACCGGCCATTCGTTAGCGCGCTTGTACCCTCACGAAGGTGGACGTCCAACATGCGGCTGTGCGCCACCCATCACCGGCGAGCCCCTATCAACTAAGTAAGTTCATCGCTCGGTGCGACAATGCCGTCGGTAGAGCAGGATCAGGAAAGACTGGCCCGGCTTTGCGGTGCCGCCTGAGCCGGATAGCCCGTCTTCACTTGAATCGAAGGAGGGCCGCCCGCAGGCGGCCCTCTTGTAGGCCACGGACTCCGGGAGACGTTAGGCCCCCGGTCCTACGAACAGCACTCGCATCATCTCGTGGTCCTCGTGCGAGAGGATGTGGCAGTGCCAGACATAACGCCCCGGCTTGTCGAAGGTCGCCTTGATCCGGGTGATCTGGCCGGGCAGCGCCGTCACCATGTCCTTGGGCGCGTTCTCGACATACCCGGCCGGCTGCGGCACCACGGGGCCGTAGGTGAGGCTCACGATTTTGAACCCATTACCCAACAGCCCATTGTGCTGCACCACCGGTTGGGTGACGAGGTAAGTGCCGTCACCATTGGGCGCCGGTGCGGTGATACCGTCCGGGTCAAGGACGCGGTCATCCTCATTCGTGGCACCGTCCCACATGATCTCCTGTCGACCGAGGATCTCGAAGTTCACTAAGTGCAGATGGATCGGGTGGGCGTCGCCGGAGACATTCCAGATTTCCCATTCTTCGGTGGTGTCGAGCGCCGGATTTTCGGTTGTCGGGCTGTGCCACGCGATGGTCCCTTCCATCTGACCGATCAGACCAGCGTTAGTGTACTCCGGCGTATTGGGCCAGTTGATCGGAGCGCCTAAGTAGTCGGTCGCCGGCTCGGCCGTGCCAAGCAGCGGCTGGAGCCTGCCAAACTCGTCCGTGCCCTCGAACAGCGCCACTTTGCGGACTCGCGTCGGCGCTGCTGGGATGTCTGGGCCAAAATTGATGCCTGTGGGGCTTTCATCGGGCACGGCAGTGTCAAAACTAAGCACGACATCGAAGGCCATGATGCGATCGGTTTCGCCAAAGACCTGGGGACCGGGGATGTCGCCCCCAAACGGCTCATCACCCCCGATATTCTTCATGATGACCCGGTTACTGGATGCCACGGTCTTGAAGTCGAAGATAATGTCGTAGCGGGAGCCGGGCTCGATCAGTAGCGTGTCAAGCGTGGTCGGGCTGGAGGCCAGACCCTGGTCGCTGCCGATGACGGTGAAGTCCAGCGGGTCAGTGGCGTTGGTGAAGTCCGTGGCATCCGCCGGCACCTCGACGAACTGCACCGCCAGGAACCGGCTGTCGCAGCCGTTCAAGAGCCGCAGGCGGTAGTTGCGCGGCTCCACGTCCATCTTCGGCCAGATCTTGCCGTTGACCACCATGTGGTCGCCGAAGAACTCAGCAAGCGCCGTCGGCCCGCCGCCGATGAACGGTGGATCGGGCAGCACCGCCCCTTCGCCGGTAATAAAGTCTGTGTAGAACGGGTCGCCCGGGAATGCCGGATAGAACAGTTCTCCGTTGTCCTTGAACATGCGGTCCTGGATGGCGAACGCTGCCTCGTAGGGGAACACTGGAAGGTCCAGCGGATTGCCTAAGAGACCGGTGTCGTCACCGTCGCGAACGACGAAGAAGCCAGCCATGCCCGCATAAACGTTCAGCCGGGTAATACCCAGAGCATGGTCGTGGTACCAGAGCATACCGGCGCTTGGTTGGCTGCCGTCGTAAACATACTTTTTCGCCACCCATTGCGGCCCGCGCGCCGCCCCCCCAAAGTCCGGACCGAAAAAGAACTCTGGGTTGCCGTCAAACTGGAAATCACTGTGGCTACCGTGGACGTGTACGACGATCGGGTTGCCGTCTTTGTCGATGGACAAATCTTCGAAGCCTTCCAGGCTGTAGGCCCAATGCAAACTCGTGTCGATCACAGAACGCCCGGTGTAATCGTCGAAGCCGAGGCTGGTATTATCTTTGCCGGTAATTAGATACTGCGTTTTCTTGGGGAGACGATTCTCCCACTTGACCTCCAGCGATTCGGTGTTACCCACCTGGAAGGTGCGCCCCGGCCAGGTGTAGAACTTGTCACTGCCGTAGCCCCAGACCGTAGTTGGAACGGGCGTGACGCCATCGGGGCCCACGAGTCCGGTCATCTGCACCGTCTCGTCGACGGCGACCTTGATTTTGCCCTTGCTCGTGTCGTAGATGAAGCTTGGATCGAGTGCGTTCGGCACTGTTTCCGTGAACTTTGGCTGCAGCGTCGGATTACTCAGCCCCGGCCCCTGGGTATCAGCCCTGGCAAAACGCATACCAAACCGCCAGGGCAACAACAATCCTGTTCCGGTGACCGCACCGGCTTGCATAAAGCGACGTCTTGAAATCATGCCTCTCTCCTAAAAATGGACCCACAATGGTTAGTCAGAGCAGCCAAGACTGCCCCATCCACTCACCGAGTAACCGGACAACGCTTTCCGGCGCGCGCACCGACTCCCTGAACGTTGCCAGACGTTGCCAGCCCTAGGGTGGACTTCTCCCAGCCCGACGGACACTTCTCTGGCTAGAATAAGTCCGGCGGAGGAATGTATGAGCAACCAACGATATTCACCAGAATTTAAAGACGGACCGGTATTGATCGCCGCTATTCGGTCAGCGAAGCTTCGCAACGACTCCGTGTGTCTTCAAACGGCCTATACAAGTGGGTGAAAGCCGTTAGTCCGGATACCAACTCATTGAAAGACGAAGAACTGATCGATTCAAAGCGAGAAATCTAAAGCTTCGAGCAGAACTTCGGCGCGTCAAGGATGAGCGCGATATCCCAAAAAAGGCCGCCGGGTACTTTGCAAGGGAAAGAAGGCAGGTTTGGGTCGTCAGCCGTCTGTTAGTGTTGGCTAACACCATGGCCCGCTTCGGAGCGGGAAGCAGTCGCTCAAATCCTACGAATCAGCTCAAAGCTAAGGACAACTTGCGGCCAGGAAGGGTCATTCGTCAAATACCAACGAACGATAGGTTGCATACTGAAAGCAGTCATTCAGGCATAGATATCGATCAGCTGCCACGATCCTCATCGTTCGCTCGAAGTACAAATGCGCGAGTGTCTGGTCTGGAAACCTTTGCGGATCAACGAGTCGGCGGATAAATGACATAAGAGCTCAACCGAAGTGGATCGGCTGCGAAGCTGAGCGATTGCTCTCAGATACTAAACTAAGATCTCGGGGAGAAATGGTGAACGTCGAAAACATCCACGGCAATGTACTCGTTCTTATTCTCAGGTGTTCCCTCCGGGTTCCTATACACATAACCGCAGAACCTTCGCCCCAGTAGAAGCCCAGGTATCTGATAGCACAGCGTATTGTTCTTGACGAAAACTCTACCCGGCCAGGTACGTCCAAATTGCCGATACACAACCTCTCCGCCCGTGCTGGTACTTTGTGTGAACGTTTCGTAATTGTTCTGGCTTCGCCCAACCCAAACATATCCAAATAGTAAGTCTGCAATCTCGGCGCCTTCAAGGCGATCCCCCGTGATGAGCTCATAGCCTGGCGGCAATTCCGATAAGCCCGCCCTCCGCAACGCGCTCAATAGATGTTCAAGGTCCTCTGGCCGTTTATAGTCCGACCATAGATGCTTCAGATACTCGACATTTATCCACTCGGTTCGACGAAAACGGTCATCCAAAACCTTTCGCGCCTCGTCTAGGCGATCAAGCTGAGCGTAAGCCATCGCACGGAACAGCGGTGCCTCAGCTGTGATCCAGCTCCCCCGGGTGGGCGCAGTAGTACGTCCCTGAGATTCCTGAACTCTTGTGAGCGCGTCCAGTGCACGCTCATATTGACGACTCATGAACAGCACTTGGCCCTCGACACGCAGGAGGCGGATAGAGGGGTTAGGGCTGAGTCGAAGGGCGGTTTCTAGCGCCTGGACCGCCTCCGGAATCTGCCCAGCGTACATCAGCACAAGTGCTAGGTTCGAATACGCTTCCGCGCTGTTGGGATTAAGAGAAACAGCCCTGGTTGCCGATTCGACCGCTTCTTCATGCTCGCCATTGAACGTATGCAGCATGCTCAATACCGAGTGTGCCCGCGATAAATCAGGGTCCAGTGCCAAGGCTCTGGAAACCGATTCATAAGCGAGTTCGTGAGCCTTGTTGGCCGGTATTACTATGGGTTCAACAATTCGTAGGTATTCGACAGCCGCACGCGCATGTCCCGCGTATGCCTCGGCAAAGTTTGGGTCCAGTGCAACCGCCGTTTCATACTCCCGCATTGCAATGCTGAGTCCAGCCAACCTGTCGCTATGAAATCCTTGTTCGGCTCGCAGATAGTGCTCGTACGCCTCGAGGTTATCGGTCGGCTTCCGACCGATTTGATTTTGTTCCGCTGGGGTAAGCTGGAGAGTAAACGCCGACACAATACGGCCGACAATTTCATCCTGAAGCGCAAAGATATCGACGTAACGTCGGTCGAACCGTTCAGCCCACAGATGACCACCCGTGGTCGCATCGATAAGCTGCGCGTTCACGCGGATGTCGTCGCCGGCGCGGCGCACGCTGCCTTCGAGCACATACTTCACGCCCAGTTCGCGGGAAACCTGGCTCGCATCTGGTGACTTGCCCTTATACGCAAAGCTAGAGTGACGGGCGATGACGAACAGGCCCGATATCTTCGATAGGTCCGTTATCAAGTCATCTGTCATGCCATCGGCAAAATACTCCTGCTCCGAATCGTCGCTCATGTTCGTGAACGGCAACACAGCGATGGAAGGTTTGTCGGGAAGCGACAGGGGTGGGTCCTCAGGAATACCGGCCTCAACTAGGGCTATTTCCATGCGTTGTCGCAACGAATCTTTGAAGCGCCCCCCAACATACAAGTGGTCGGCTAGTCCCTTGGCGGAAATGTCTGGACTTAGTTTCAATATCGCGGCTGCCGCATTGCGTGCCTCATCGACTCTACCGCTCTCCACAAAGACCACTGCAAGCAACGCGTTGGTGGGCAGCGACCACTGCGGCTTGCGTTCAAGCAAGCTCTGCCAAGCGTCAATGGCCATATCGCGCGACCCCGTAAGCCAATGGGCCAAACCTAATGGGTACAGGTAGTAGCCCGGATGAAGGGGATTTATCCGCATGGCCTGCTGGATTAGCTCAAGCGCTCTCTGCGCCTGGCCGACTGCGCTGAACATCTCAGCACAACTCGCGAGCGTATCGACCGATTTCTGGGGCAACTCTAACGCCGTTTCGCAATGCTCGGCGACCGCATCGTATTCTCTTCTTGCTAGCGCAATCTGGCTGAGCAGGTGATGGGGGACGGCGAGATTCGGACGCCGCTCGGCTGCTTTCTTTCCCAATTCCTCTGCTTTGGCGAGCAATTTCAGCGATTCCTCAGTGGAGTCGCTATACATGACGGCTTCGGCAAAATACGTAAACGCGATGCCCACACCAGAACTTGGCTCCAGGGCCATTGCCTCTTCCCAGAGCCTTCGAGCCCGCAAGTTGTCTTCTTTTGTACTGCGATCATAGGCCTCGTTGGCACGAAGATCGAGCAAATAGGCCTCTAGATGGTCGCCCGTATGCCAGACACTGGCCCATTCCCCCTCGGTCAGTTTGATCTCCATCGCCTGGATCACATTCAACGCAATGTCGTCCTGCATGGCGAACAGATCGTCAAATGTACGGTCGTATCGCTCTGCCCAGATGTGCCGCCCGCTCAGCGCATCGATGAGCTGCACCGTCACCCGTAGCTTATCCCCAGAGCGCTGCACACTACCCTCTAACACGTAGCGCACGCCCAACTCCTCCGCCACCTCCCTGACTTTTACCGCCTTGCCCTTGTATGTGAACGTCGAGTTGCGGGCGACGACGAAAAGCTTGGGCACGCCCGAGAGCGCCGCAATGAGGTTGTCCGTCAACCCATCAATGATCGCGTCCTGCTCTGGGTCGCCGGTCAGATTGTCGAAGGGCAGCACCGCAACCGAAGGTTTCTCAGGAAGCGGGAACGCCATGCGCTCGACCAAAGCCGCTTCTACTCGTGGTTGTCTGAGTTGCCACCAGCTCAAAGCGCCCGCCACGATCACTACAATCGCAACTGCTGCGCCAACAGCAGCCGCTGTGCGCTTTGACCGTTCGGGTTTTACAGTGACCGAAGGTGCCTTGGGCAATTCAGCGCCGGGCTCGAGCCTAGCATGGTAGGCTTTAACAGGCTTTGCGATGTTCTTAACTTGCTGCTCGCCTAAGAACTCGTACTCCAGCGGCAATTTGTTGCCCACCGCTGTGTGCACCGAGTCAGAGATGCAAATACCGCCGGGCTCGGCTAGCGTCTCAAGCCGCGCCGCCACATTCACCCCATCACCATAGATGTCATCACCTTCAATGATTACATCACCGAGGTTGATCCCCATGCGGAACTCGATGCGCCGTTCCGCGGGTTCATCCTGGTTTCTTTCTAGCATCCCCCGCTGGATATCCACTGCGCAGGCAAGCGCATCGACAACGCTCGCAAACTCCACCAGCGCCCCATCGCCCATCAGCTTCACGATGCGCCCATGGTGCTCAGTAATCTTGGGATGGATAAACTCGTTGCGGTGTGCCTTGAGCCGGGTCAGGGTGCCTGACTCATCCGCACCCATTAGACGACTGTAGCCAACCACATCCGCACTGAGGATCGCGGCGAGCTTGCGTGTGTGGGAATCAGTAGCCATAGGTGAGAGCTTGTTACCCTACCCTGGCCAAGAATTATCCGCCTATCGGCGGACGAAGTCGCGCTAATCTACGTGCGGGAGGCGGAAAAAGCGCGAATGGCGGCAGGGGGTCGCTTTTAGCCTATCATCAATGTTACTACCGAACGGGTACTCATAGCCCCATTGCAGACGTTCAATTGCTTGGACTTTATCGCTTGCGACAGGCAAACAACGGCCAAATCCAGCCTTTCATTAATGACGAAATGTATGACCGCTCTTTACCTCAGAGAATTTCCACTCATCGAATGCGAAACCTCAATTTGCTCGGACAATACGAAGCTAGAATCGGGCTATGAGTTGGTTAGGATTTCGTACTTCAATCTAAGCAGTCTTTTACGTTTGCTTGCAGCGTCATTAATCAGCGTGGATTCTCCCATCATATAGACCACCATCAAGCGCCCCCGGGCTTCGGCCTGCGCTTCAACGAATCCGGCTTGAATAAACATCCATTTAGCGTATGCAAAGCGCTTCTTCAACGCTCTGTTGAACACCTTTTCCACCGCCTTATCGGATTGCGCCCAATGCCAGATGGCCAGATCAAATCGGGCCAGGCCCTCGACCATGACCTGTTCCATCAGGCGCCAGATTCGTTCTTCAGGTGGCTCAATGGGTTTCGTAGCTTCGATCGCTGCGTCTGTAAGCTCACGTCCCCAATAATCAACCAATGCGTCATACAGTTCCCTGCGATTCTTGAAATGCCAATAGAAGCTGCCGCTGGTGACACCCAGCCGTTCGGCAAGAGGAACAATCTTCACACCTTCAACACCGGCGGTACTCAGCAGATCAAGCGCCCCGCGAATCCAGTCTTCCCGAGTCAGTCGATCCGTTTTACTCTTAACCATAGAGTTGTCTATTGAAATTTGATCCCTAATTAGATTACCATAGACTAATCTATGGTGTTAGTAGTCGCAAACAACGTACAAACCTAACGTAAGATCGCAATTGTGTGAACAACTTTCCCCTATAAGGAGACAGCAACGATGTTAGCGAAGATCAAAACTGCCTGGACTGCGCTGTTAGTTGTAGGCGCGGCGGTTGGAATCATCATCACTGCCACTGGGGATCATCAGGCCTGGGCCCAGGAACAGGCCAAGGACAATGCGCCGCGGGGACGTACACCTGCCGCGATTGTGGATGGACAATACCCAGCCAGCTATTTCCCCAATACCGAGCTGCTGGGTGCCGGTGAGATGCGGATCACCGCCCTGGGTACCGGTATGCCCAATCAGACCAAGGCGGCCGTATCTATCTCGTATCTTGTTGAACTGGGCGATGGTGAAAAATTCTTGTTCGATATGGGATTGGGGTCGATGGGGAACCTGTTCTCTTTGCGGCCTGATTTTTCGAAGCTCGACAAGGTGTTTGCCAGCCATTTGCACATCGACCACGTCGGCGACTTCATGGGGCTGCACATCGGCGGCTGGTTGTCGGGGCGCTATACACCCATCCACATTTACGGGCCTAGCGGTTCCAAACCGGAACTGGGGACCAAGGCATTCGTTGAGGGCATGCGGAAGGGTTACGCTTGGGATCTCGCCACCCGTACCGGCGCATTGCCTGATAAGGGCGCGCAGATCGAGGTGCACGAGTTCGACTATAAGCAGGAAAACGGGGTGGTCTACGAGGAGAATGGGGTCACTATTCGATCCTGGCCGGCCATTCACAGCCTGGATGGCTCGGTGAGCTACAGCCTGGAATGGAACGGGTTGAAGTACGTGTTCGGCGGCGATACCTATCCCAACAAGTGGTACATCGAGTACGCCACCGATGCGGACGTAGCCTCCCACGAAGCCTTCCTTCCGCCCAAGGCCCTGGCCGCGTATTTCGGCTGGGATCTGAAACAAGCGACGTACGTGTCTACTAGGATCCACACCGAGCCGCAGGCCTTTGGCAAGGTCATGTCCGCAGTCAAACCGCGCCTGGCCGTGGGCTACCACTCGGTACAATCACCGGAGAACAACGCTGCGATCATGGATGGTGTGCGCAAGACCTATGACGGTCCGCTAGCCTTGGCGCGAGACCTGATGGTCATCAACGTCACCAAGGAAACGATCAAAGTTCGGATGGCCTCGGTGGATGAGTACGCTCTTCCGCCGGATGTTACCCAAGCCTACGTGGATGCTCCTCGTACCGAGCAGAAACACCCTGGTGAGTTCATCGAGGGTGGCAAGTGGAAGGGCTACACCCCGCCGCCGATGCCGAAGTAGACAGGGCAGTCAAACAAGCTCGAGTCCTTTGCGAAGATTAGCGGCAAAGCGGTCGTAGAGAGTCAACGCTTCGACAGTCTGCTTCACGCCCTGAGTCATTCAGTCAAGAGGTTTGGCGCTCAGCAACGGTGAACCGCGGTCTCTCAGCGCCTTAAGATACTTGGTTTCATTGT